>JAABUQ010006800.1_pt1 | contig 17038 bp, 14 predicted proteins | sample 5560001 | NCBI WGS metagenome assembly JAABUQ01 (sample SAMN10711888, study PRJNA513371) | rock metagenome | isolation source: Antarctica rocks | place: Antarctica: Victoria Land, Finger Mt nord | collected 2015-12-18
ATGCGATGCGGCCCCGACTTGTCATGCGCCATCATGTCGGGGGTATGTGCATATCTATTCGCCGTCGATCCGTGATCCCTCTGGTCAACGCCTTCTTGGCCGGCGCCCTGCTCGCCGCGCTGATCGCCAATCGCGGCGCACGACTCATCACCGCTCCAGCGCACGCGGGCGGGCCGTCCCGGAGCGCCTGCGGCGCGCGGCCGGCCTGTGGTGGCCGCGCACCGTGAGGAGGCGAGGGCCCGTCGGGCCGTCGGACCTGGGCGTCGATCGCGCGAGGGGTGGCGCTTATCGGTGCGGTCCGGGGAGGGCCCGGGGATGACGGTCGTCGTGACCGGCGTGAGCGGCTGGGCGCTCGTCCTGCTCCTCCCCGTGACCATCTCCCTGCCGTTCGTGCTGCGACGGATCTGTCAGAACTCAGGATACACGCTACGAAATCCCTGCGATTCGTTCCAAGCTCGCGGCCAAAGGATCCTCAATCTTGACGGTCATGCTGCACTTTTGGCCACTTTGATGCTGCTTTGCGGGGCTGTATTCTGAGTTCTGACAGATCCCATTTGGGGGCGCTTGTCATGCGTCCCGCAGGTCCGCCGGTGTGTTGCTCGTACCAACCCGCTGGCAGGGCTCGGACAAGCCCAGGTGCTTTAGCCCTGGGTACATGACTAAGGTATCGCATTCCTCCGTCGCCTAAAGAGCGACGGTCCCCTGCGATGGCTCTAATAGGCGCACCGCGGCCGGGGCAGGGGAGGGGCTATCAGCGTAGGCGCGCCCCCGTTCGCGCATCGAGGACGGCGAGGCGACCGTCCCCCAGCGCGACGAAGACGTGGTCGCCGCCCGCGTCCGCGACGATGGATGTCGGCGACGGCCCCACGACGGTCGTCCGCAGCGCGCCACCGCTCGCCGCATCGAGCATCGTCACTCCCCGATCAGTGAGGACGAACGCATGGCCGGCTCCCGCTGCCACAGCGACCGCGCCTGCCATGCCGCCCGGTCGCGTGGCCAGCACCGCGCCGGTGCGCGCATCCAGCATGCTGACATGCCCTTTGAACGTCCCATGGTCGTAGCTGGTCACGAAGACACGGCGCGTCCGCTCGGCGACCGCCACCCCATTGGCCAGCACGCGCGGCGAGATGGTGATCGTATGGACAACGGCGCCGGTTCGCCCATCCAGGACGGCAACGGTCCCATCCTGGTTGGCGACGAAGACCTGGTCCGTCTGGGTGTCGACGGCCGCGGCGATGGGGCCGTGCAGGTCGGGGACCGTGCGCACCAGTGCCCCGCTCGTGGTGTCGAGCATGCTGACCGTGTTCGCGCCGTCGATGGGGTGGCCGAACATGTTGTTGTAGGCGCTCACGGCGAAGGCATGCCCCGCGCGCGCGTCGATGGCGACCGGGGTGAATGCCGCGCCACCCTGCGGGATCGTGCGCATTACGGCGCCCGTGCGCTCGTCGAGCACGCTGACGCTGTTGGCATTGGTGACGAAGACGCGCCCCGTCGTCGGGGCGATCGCCACGGCCCAGGGGTTGGCGCCGACCGGGACCGTGCGGAGCACCCGCCCGCGACCTTCGCCGATGATGGTCACCGTCCCCTTGGCGCCCAAGGTGGAGCCCCAATCGGCGACGAAGAGCCGCCCCAGGCGCGCGTCGACGGCCACCCCCCGCGGTCCGTCGCCGACCGGTATCGTCCCGCGGGGGGTACCCGTGGCGGCATCGTACGCGTGCACCGTCCGCACGGCGTCGGTCGTGAAGACACGTCCCGCACGCGCATCGACCGCGAGCGCGTGTGGGCTCACGACCAAGGCGCCGTTACGTGCCCGCGGGGTGCTCGTGGCCCCGACGCTTGCCGGAGCGAGGATGGACAGGATGCCTACCCCTATCCCCGCGCCTACACCTACCGTCACCGCCACCGCCACCGCCACCGCCACCGCGGTCCATCTGTCCCTGCGTCCCATCGACCCCTCCTTGTGTCGGGCGGATCTCCGCGCCGTCCCCTCGACGATGCGCCGGGACGAACGCATCGCCCCTGCGTCCCAACCTCCCGCGCGCGGCACCCACCATAGATACACCCCGCGGTTCCCCGCGGTTCCCGGATATGCCATCGCATCGCTGCCGGGACATCGTCGACACTGCGCGAACGCTACCAGGGGAGCTCCTGCGGCGGAGTTGGCGCCGAAAACGCGTCTCGGGACGACGGTGGGACGGCGGTGGCGAGCGCTTGCCGGGCTGTCTCGACGCCGTGGCGGGGAGTAATCGTGGCCCTATCGTTGCGATCTCGCCATCGCTGCGGGTGTGCCGTCCTGTCACCGTCAGCGAGCGTCGGCCGTCTCGGCGCCGTGCGCCTGCGCGTCGCGGTGCGCGGCGGTTGTCGTCGGCGTCAGGCCCTTGCCGTGGCTGCCCACGCGCTGGCCCCGCGCGTGGCCGATCGGCTCGAGCGTCAGGTCCGCCGCGCGGGTCCGAGCGGCCTTCGGCAGCACGACGACGAGCACGCCGTTGCCAAACGTGACGTCGGCCAGCTGGCCGTCCACGGCGCAGGGCAGGGCGAGCGTGCGCTCGTACGGACCCACCGACCATTCGTCGACGAGCAGATCCATCTCGCCCTGTCGCGGCCCGCGGCGCTTGCCCCGCAAGGCGAGGGTCCCATCCTCCGTCACGCGGACGGATATGTCGGCCGGTTCCAGCCCGGGCATCGGCGCCGCCACGGTCAATCGCTCCGGCGACTGGTACATCTTGACCGGCATGTGCGTCCCATCCATGTCGTCTCCTCCTCGCGCCATCACCCCGCCGCGGCGCTCGATCGTTCCCGCGCGGGTCTCCCCTTTGCGCCCTACCGTGAGTATACGCCGAGGACGATCCCGTCCCTGTGGGTGTGCGCCAGTCGCCGCCCTCCGCCTGTCCGCACGCCGTGTTCCCTGTTGGCGCCATGCCGATGGCCGACAAGGGTCCGCGCTGCCCCCAGCATGTGGGTCCGTTGCATCGCCACGTGCGCGCGCCCCGTGAGCGATTGAGTGTCACGGACGGATTGCCAGGGGCAGCGTGGCGGAACCTCCATGGCCCGTCGGTTGTATCTACTGCGGTCGTCGGTGGTCGTCGGGCATCGCTGTGTATCTATGGGCACGCGCGGCACGTTCTATGGATGGGGCGATGCGCCCCGTCGGACGAGATGGGACGATGCGCCCCGTCGGACGAAAGGAGGATAGTTCTATGGGTATGGTACGTCAGTGTGCCTTGTGTGCGCTTACCCTGATTGCGCTGATCCCGACCCTCGCCCAGGCCAAAGGGGCGCCGCGGGTGGTGACGATCACAGGACCGGGGGTGCGGAGCCCACTTGTCGTCCGCGGGGAAGCCGCCCGCTGGTTAGGGCTCGGGGGATTCGAGGATCTACAAGGCGGGTACCTGAACGCCCCGAGACATCTCGGCCCGGCTGTGGACCTCAACCGCGACGGATGGGACCATGCGCGTTACTACACCGCGTGCGCGCCGCGCCGGGGCTACGTCCACTACATCGGCCTCTACAACGGATCATCGGAGTACGACGGGCGATGGTTTCATGTGTCGGCGATGGGTGAGCAGTCGCTGCGCCGCATCCTGGGCCAAAAGCACATCGTATTGGACGGCTGCACGCGCTGAGGCGCGCGTGTCAGGGCGCGGCCCTCCTCAACGTTCCAGACAGCGACCGGCGCCGTTAAGCCCTGGAGGGCTGTCGGCGTGAAAAAGCGGCCACGGCATGGCCCGCGTCCATGCCTCGCCATGCCTCCCGGGTTCTGCGCCGAAAAAGATACTGATGGCGAAGTCGCTAGCGTTACGCGGCGCGGGCATCGGTCATCAAGAGCGTGAAGGGCGAGCGCCGCGTCTTCGTACGCGGCACGTCGGCAAACCACTCGCCGAGGCGCAGGAAGTTGAGCGCGACGGCCATCAGGACATGGCCCAGATGGACGCGCGCGAGCCCGACATAGCGCGTCCGTCGCAGGTCGCAGGTGCGGATGCCGCGCGAGAGGGTGCCTTCGATGCCGGCACGGCGCGCGTATTCCTCGACGAAGTCCTCCGTCCGTTCGCGCTCACGGGCGGCGTGTAACGCCACATACGCCTCCTGTCGCCGGATTGTCACGGTGCGCCGCGGGTATTTCTTGGCTGAGCGGGTACACTGCGCACGGCACGGGCAGGGGCCGCAATCTTTCGTCGAGAATGTGATCTTGATGACCTCATTCGTGCGATTATCGAGCGCCAGTGTCCAACTGATGCTGGTGTGCCCCTCGGGGCACGTCGCCTGCTCACGCTCCCAGTCGATCCGAAAATGCCGCGCGTCGAAGCCTTCGTCAGCGCGCGCCTGCCAGTGGCGGTCGATCCGCGTCGGGCCGCACAGATCGATGTCATAGTCCCGGCGGCTCTCGGCGAGGAGGGCGGCGTCGAGGAAGCCGGTGTCGACGATAGGGAGGCGGGGCAGGAGGTCTTTATCTTTGAGCCGGGCGTGGATGGTGGGCGTGACCATCCCGTCAGCGGCTGGCCCTGGCGTTGTTTCGACGTCGATGATCAAGGGAGGGAGCTCATCGTCGCAGGTCTCGGTGACGTGGGCTTTGTAACCGACCCATTGGGTCGTGTTCTTCTTGGCGTCATGGGCATCCTGATCGTACGGAGAGCTAATGAAGATGGACGCCGGTGGGATCCCCTGCGCCTCGACTCTCCAGGTGGTGCGGTCGCCCTCGCGATAATAGTTCTGGACCCACACGCGCCGCAGCGTCTGTACGGCGGGTACCTGGAGGAGCCAGGCGGGCGCATCCGGCGTGTAGACGGTGGCAAGCAGCGCATAGCCGTCGGCGCCGATCGTCAGCGCGCGTGCCTCGCGCGCCTCCTTGCGCGCGGGCAAGCGGTCGTCCTCGGCGCGCCGCGCGTAGCGGTCGACCCAGGCCGGCTGGCTGAGGGCGCGCAGCCAGTCAGGCGCGACGACGGCCAGGTCGTTGAGGGCGTGGCGCATTGTCTCGCCGACGAGTTCTACGCGATTGAGGGCGCGGACAGCGGCCAGGATGTGGGTCGAGTCGGTGCGCTGACGCCCGCGCGCGGCGAGGAGCTTCTGCTCACGACACCACGTCAGGAGCGTATCGAGCAACAGCGTGTCGGCCGCCCCCTCGATCAAGCGACCGCGGAACTCGCTCAAGACCGAGCCGTCGAAGCCGGGATCGGTCAACTCAAGGCGCACGACGTACTTCCAGTCGATGCGGCTGCGCAGCGCATGAGCCGCTTGGCGATCGGAGAGGCCCTCGGCAAATTGCAGGATGGTCACAAGGGCGAGCCGCCACGGCGCGAGCGCGGGCTGACCATGCGTCGGGAAAAGCGCGGCGAAGGCCGCGTCATCGAAGAGGGTGCCGAGTTCGTCGGCCAGGCGCAGGTACGGGTGCCCGGTGCGAAAAGCCGCGCGTGCGACGCGGGCGGTGTCCTCAGGGACAGGGCCAATGGGCTGCGGGCGACGCATGACGACGCTCCTTAGGGAGGCTACAGGGTGACCCAACGTGGTAGCCGATAGCGTATCACATCTCCGGGATGTCACCCCGATGGAACCGCATGTGCCGTTGGGGTGCGCAAGCGCCCGTGTGCGTGGAATGAGGAAAGATGATGACCCCTGCGCGCGTTGGCGGTCGCGCAGGGCGGCCATGCGCAAGCGCGCCTGCGCGCGCTTACGTTCCTCGCGGCAGACGTCACAGTACACGGAGATGGGCCCCCGTTCCCCACGTATGACGGTCTCGCGCTCACCGCACGCCGCACATTTGATGCGGCGTTCTTTGATGGCCATAATCCCTCCACAATATGTTACGCTAGTTTTAGCTAAAACTAGCGTAACATATTGTGGACCCCTTTTTCAAGACAACCACTCACATGCTTTCGTCAGCCTCTCGTCGGACTTCGCCATCAGTATCACCTTCTGATGATGCCGGTGGAGTGCGATGTCGTGACGCTCATTGAGCAAAGACACAGCGAGCGTTCACAACGGGTCACGGTGATGGACGATGAGAGGACGGGACTCAAGGCAGGATATGCGTAGCGGTGGTCGTGCTTGGGGGCAGAAGCACAGCGGCCGCATTGTCGCCCTCAAACCGCGCGTCATCGACGGCTATGAAGCATCATCAGAAGTGTGATACCGATGGCGAAGTCGTCGGAACGGCTGCGGTAGCCGAATTGGCAGAGTTCCACGACCCGTTTCGCGCGTCGCTTATAGCCTTGCAAGAGTCATCGCCCGAATAAGCGGAGGGCTGCTGGACTTCGCCATCGGTATCGAAAAAGGCGCAGAACCCGGATGCGATGCACCACCTGGGCGGTCAGCGCGGGCAGGTGCAGGGGCTCGCGGTCGAGCGGCAGCGTCCCGCCGCCCAGGCGCGCCAGGTCGAGCAGCGTGTCGATCGTCGCGGCGAGGTGGTCGGCCTCCTCGTCGATCACCTGCAGGAACTAGCGCTGCTCCGCCGGCGCCCACCCGGCATCGGGCAGCAACAGCGACGCGGTGTAGCCCTTGATCGAGGCCAGGGGGCGGCGCAGTTCGTGGGACACGCCGCCGATGAACTCGTCCTTGAGGTGATCGACCGCCCGCAACGTGTCCGCCTCGCGCGCCCGCGCGCCCAGGTCGGCGATCTCGCGCATCTGCCGTGCGAGGCGCCGCAAGGCCCCGCGCACGATGGCGAAGAGCGTGGCGTAGAGCAGGAGGAACCCGGCGGTGACGCTGCCCCAGATCGTGCGGCGGGCCGTGTCCAGCCGGTGGGTGAGCGGGACCAGGTCGGAGTACGCCTCGTAGGCCCCGATGACACGGCCGCTCGCGCGGATGCGGAGGGGGATGTACGTCTGCAGCAACCCACCGCGGGCGACCCCGTCGCCCGCGTTCTCCGCCTGTGTCAAGGGCGAGATGTCCATGGCCTGGTGACCGGCGAGGGCGGCGCGCAGGTCGTCGTCGAGGGGGAAGGCGCAGCCGGCCTGGGCGGGGTTGTTCGAGTAGATGATGCGGCTGGCCGGGTCCCACACCCTGACGCGCACCAGGTGCGCATCGGCGGAGAGGAGATCCTGGGCTAGGCCCGCCCACCAGGCGCGGTCGCTCGGACGCAGGGCGGGCGCGAGGCGCGTCATCGCGCTCAGGCGGGGACCGAGCACGCCCTGCACGACGACCGCGACCTCGTCGGCCTGCTGCCGCAGGGCATCCTGCGTCATCTCATGCTCCAACGCGGCGGCCTGGCCGACCGCGATGAGCGCGAGCGCGACCAGGCTCAGGAGCGAGAAGCGCAGCAGGAGGCTCCCGCGCTCCAGCCAGGCGAACCGGGACAGCGCGCGTTCCATCAGTCCCTCGCCCCCCTTTCGGCCGGACGCGGCGTCGCCGTCGACGCGGGCGCGACCGCCATTCCACACGAGTATACGGCCCGTCCCCCGTCCGCGGAGCCAGCGGGACGCACCGTAGGGAATTCTCAGGCATTTCCCAGGGTGCTACCCCGCATCTGCGGGGCTTTCTCAGCCGCCCTGTGTTGCACGAGGATCGGGTCGTACCGGCGCACAGAACCCGAGAGAGGAACGGCCCGCCCGGGATCACGACCCGGCACCCGTGCATCAACGACGGACGATCACACGACAGGACACAGGACGATGCACCGCTCGACGCTCAGGATGCGCGGCCTCGCCCTCCTGGCCGCCCCCGTGCTCCTGGCGACACCGCTGATCGGGGTCCCGGCCGTTATCCCCCACGTCCACCCGCGCGCGACCGTGCGGGTCGCGATCCAGAACGTCGCTTTCAGCCCGCAGACTCTGACGGTCGCGCCCGGTACACGGTCGTCTGGACGCAGACGGATAGCGCCCTGTACACCGTCACCGGCGACACGGGCGCCTGGGCCTCATCGGCCGCCGTGCGCGCCGGTCGGACCTTCTCCCACACCGTCACCACGGCCGGGACCGTCGCCTACCACTGCGCCGTGCATCCGCACATGACCGCGACCATCGTCGTGGCGAGCCACGGAGCGGCCGGCGGGATGGGCAACGGGATGGGCAACGAGACCGGCGGCGGGGCGTCCGCGGGCGCGAGGATGGCGTCGCTCGGGCCGGTGGGCAAGACCACGATGACGACCTGGATCGGCAACACGAACACCCGCTCGTAGCGAGGGCCACGAGATCATCCCGCGAAACGTCTCTGTGCCGGCTATCTGACCCATCCGGCCTGTGTTGCGAGGCCGGATGGGTCAGATAACCGGCACAGGTGTCTACCGCGCGCTGTCCTCCCGGACACGGAGCGCAGCGCCCCGGCATCCCCGCGTCGCGGTCGTTAGCGATGACCCGCGTGGGCCAGCACGACGACGACGATCACGAGCGCCCCGACGATGACGGCGACCTCCACGATCAGGCCGATGACCTCGCGACGCTCCCGCGCCAACAACTCCCGGATAGCCTGTTCGTGCACGCGGCGTTTGGCGCGCGGCGCGGCGAACGCCCGCGCCGGCGGCCACTCCCGCGTGCCCCGGCCGCGCCCCCGCCGCGCCGCGGACCCGCGCCCCCGAGCAGACCGTCGCCCGCGCGCCATCTACCCTACCCGTCATGAGATGGGGCGTACTGTCTCACGTGACGCGCCCCACGAGCACCTGCGCCCCCAGCCCCACGGCCCAGGTCAGCACGAAGGCCGTCACCCACACCGTGCCGACCACGCGCGCGGCGGCCGGCGCCGCGCGCGTCGGCTGGTAGAGGGGCACGATGACGCGCAGGTACACGGCCAGCGAGACCACGCTGTTGAGGATGGCGACCACGGCGAGCCAGACATACCCCGCGTCGATCGCGGCGCCGAACAGCAGCAGCTTGCCCACGAAGCCGCCCAAGGGCGGCACGCCGACGAGCGAGAAGAGGAAGATGGCCATGGCACCGCCCGTCCAGGGCGAGGACCGGCCGAGGCCGGACCACGCCGGCAGGTCCCGGCCGACCCGGGCGACCACGGCGAACGCGCCGAGGTTCATCGCGGCGTAGGCTGCGGCGAAGACGACGAGGGCCTGCAAGGCGATGGCCCCACGCCCCGGGACGCGTCCTTCGGCCACGAGGCCGAGCAGGAAGTAGCCCGCCTGCGCGATGGAGGAGTAGGCCAGCAGGCGCACCACGTTCGTCTGCGGCAGCGCGGCCAGGTTCCCGTAGGTCATGGAAACGGCCGCGAGCGCCGCGACGACGAGCGGCCAGTCCACGGTCGATGCGGGCAGGTCGCGCAGCACCTGCGCCAGGCCAAAAATGGCCCCGATCTTGGGTACCACCGAGAGATAGGCCGCCACCGCGACCGGCGCGCCGTCGTAGGCGTCGGGCGCCCAGAAGTGGAACGGCGCGAGCGCCGCCTTGTAGCCCAGGCCGATCAAGACGGCGACGAGGCCGGCCGTCGCGGCGAGCGGCGCGCCGTGCAGCCGCCCCAGGTCGGAGAGCAGCGTCGAGCCCGTGGCCCCGAACCAGTAGGTCAGGCCGAAGATCATCACCGCGCCGGTGACCGAGCCGAACACAAAATACTTCATGGCCGCCTCGGTGGCGCGGTCGTCGCGCGGGTAGGCCACCAGCGCGAAGGATCCCAGGGAGCTCAACAGCACGCCCAGGACGAGGAACATCGCGTCCCCCGCCCCGGCCAACGCGAGCGCGCCGAGCGTCGTGAAGGCGAGCAGGCTGTACACCGTCCCCTCGCGGTCGGTCCCGCGCACCTCGGGGTAGGCGAGCACGGCGCAGAGCGCCGTGGCCGGGAACAGGATCATCATGGCCCAGACGGAGAGCGTGTCGACGCGGTAGCTGCCCCCGAAGATCATCGCCGGATGTCCGAGCAGCGGCACGGCGAGCACGGTCGCCACCAGGAGACCGCCCACGGTGACCGCGAACGCGAGGGAGGGTCGGCGCAGCATCTCGGCGACCAGCGCGAGGACGGCGGTCAGCAACGCGGCCAACGCGGGGATGAGGGGGATGAGGTCGGGCCCGACCGGCGCCATGCCCATCATGCGATGATCCTCGCGGCGTGCTCGATCATCGTCAGCAAGGTCCCCGGGGCCACGCCGATCGCGACGACGAGGACCAGCAGGGGCACGATGGCCCAGCCCTCGCGCAGCCCCAGGTCCGGCAGCGCCCGCCATCGCTCGTCCGGGGCGCCCAGGAAGGTGGCCTGGATGGCGCGCAGGTAGAGGCCCGCCGTGACGACGATCCCGACGATGGCGAGCGCCGCCGCCAGCGGGTAGACGCCGAAGGTCCCGAGGAAGATCTGGAACTCGGCCGGGAAGTGGGCCAGCCCCGGCAGCCCCAGCGAGGCGAAGGCGGCGAGGATGAAGCCCCACCCGATGACCGGGGTGACGGCCAGGAGCCCGCCGAACGCGCCCATCTCGCGCGTCCCGGCGCGGTCCTGCAGCGTCCCGACCAGCAGGAAGAGGGCGCCCGTGACCAGCCCGTGGCTGACCATCTGCAGCACGGCCCCGTCGATCGCCAGCGCCCGCGCGCGCGCGTCGGTCGCCGCCGCGGCCGCCGCGACGGCCAGGACCACATAGCCCATGTGGTTGACGCTGGTGTAGGCCACCAGGCGCTTGAGGTCCGTCTGCGCCAGCGCCACGAAGGCCCCGTAGAGCGCGGAGAACACGGCCACGGCGGCGACGTAGGGCGCGACGGCGTGGAAGGCCCCCGGCGTCATCTGCAAGGCGAAGCGCACGAAGCCGTAGGCGCCGAGTTTCAGGAGCACCCCCGCCAGCACCACGCTCCCGGCCGTCGACGCCTCGACGTGGGCGGCCGGGAGCCACGTGTGCAGCGGGAACACGGGGGTCTTGACCGCGAAGGCGACCAGGAACGCGACGAGGGTGAGCGTGGCCGCCGCACCCGTCAACGGGGGCGCGGCGATGACGGCGCGCATGTCGAAGGTGCGCGGGTGGCCGCCCAGGTAGAGCGCCAGGATGCCCAGCAGCAGGGGCAGGCTGCCGAGCAGGGTATAGAGGAAGAACGTGAGAGCGGCGCGCTGTCGCCCTTCGTGGCCCCAGCCGGCGATGATGAAATACATCGCCACCAGGTTGACCTCGAAGAACACATAGAAGAGAACGAGGTCGAGCGAGAGGAACACGCCGAGGCAGGCCGTCTCCAGCAGCAGGAACAGGGCGACGTACGCGCGCGCGCGCTCGGTCACCCGCAGCGAATAGACCAGCGCGACCAGGAAGAGCACGGCGGTCAAGAGGACGAGCGGCAGGCTGATGCCGTCGACGCCGACCCGGTAGGCGGCCCCGAGCGAAGGGATCCAGGGAATCTCCTCGACCTGCGCAAAATGCGCCCCCCCGCCGCGCGCCCAGATCCCGAGCGCCCCGAGCAGCGTCAGCCCTGCCGTGGCCACGCCGATCGTGTGGGCGGTGCGCGCTGAGGCGCCGCGCAGCGCCACGACCAGGAGGGCCCCGATGAGTGGGAGGACGAGGGTCAGCGAGACGAGCGGGACCATAGGGCTACCTTTCTATCGAACGACGAGGATGACGGCGGCGATGAGGGCGATCCCTCCCATCGTGAATACCAACTCGCGGGACACCAGCCCGGTCTGGAGGAGGCGGGCGCGTGTGCCGAGACCGCGGGTCCCCGCCACCAGCGCCCGGATCGCCCCGTCGATCCCGTGTTCGTCCACGACGCGGGCGGCGCGCGCGACGCCGAGGCCGGCCCGGCCGATCCCCCCCACACCCCGGTGGATCGCCCCATCGGCGCGGTTCGCCAGGGCGGCGAGCGCGAGGGCCGGGCGCGCCACGAGCCCGTCGAACCCGCCCCCGACACGGAACCCGACGGCGGCCCACCCGCGCGCCGGTCCGAACAGGCGCGCGAGGGGAGACACCCACCCGGCGAGCAGCCCGGCCAGGGCGGCGATGAGGTCAAGCATGATACTCGCCGCGCCACCGGGGATGTGAACGCCCAGGAGCGCGCCGATCGGACCCACGGCGACACCGAGCGTGGCTGCCAGGATGGTGAGGGCGGCCAAGCCGGCGACCATCCAGCGGAGGCCGGCGATCGGCCTGTCGGCTGCGGGGCCGTACCACAGGAGGCGCAGCGCCCGGCCGACGTACCCTCCGGTCAGGAGCGTGCCGGCCAGCGCCAGGGGGGCAAGCACCCCCGCCGCGGGCGCGGCGACCGTCGCGGCGACGACGGCATCCTTCGACCAGAAGCCGGCCAGCGGGGGGATGCTGACCAGGGCCAGGCCCGCGACGGAGAACAGGGCGAAGGTGGCGCGATGCGCGCGCCCCGCGCCCGCGAGGTCGGCGAAGGCGGTGGAGTCGTAGGCCTCCTGATAGATGCCGGCGCCCAGGAAGAGGGCGCCCTTCATGGCGGCGTGGGCGACCAGGTGGACCAGCGCCGCGCCGACCGAGCCGGCGCCGAGCGCCAGGAACATGAAGCCGAGTTGGCTCGACGTCGAGGCCGCGAGCAGGCGCTTGAGATCCTCCTGCGCGATGGCCGTCAAGCCGGCGATGAGGGCGGTGACGCCGCCGACGGCCCCGGCGAGGAGCAGCACGCCCGACGGGAGCAGCGGCAGGGCGCGCGCGAGCAGGATGACGCCCGCGATGACGAGGGTCGCCGCGTGCAACAGCGCCGAAACGGGCGTCGGGCCGCGCATGGCGTCCTGGAGCCAGCCCTGGAAGGGGACCTGCGCCGCCTTGCCCATCGCCGCGACGAGCAGCAGGACGCCGGCGACGGAGGCCGCCGCCCCGCCCACCCGCAGCGTCGGCGCGATGACGGTCGTGCCTGCCTGCGTCGTGAGCACGACGATGCCGAGATAGAGCCCGAGATCGGCCGCCCGCGTGGTCAGGAAAGCCCGCGACGCCGCGGACGGGACGCCCGGCCGCTCGAACCAGAAGCCGATCAAGAGATAGGAGGCGACCCCGATGAGCTCGTAGGCGGCCAGGAACAATACCCAGTCGCCCGCGATGATCAGCGTCTGCATCGCGGCGATGAAGAAAGACATCTCGGCGTAGAAGCGCGCGTGATCGTGGTAGGGGCGCATGTACCCGACCGCGTAGACGAGCACCGCCAGGGCGACGACCGCGACGGTGGTCGCGAGCAGGGCGGCAAGGGGATCGACGACAAGCCGCAGCGGGAAGCCCGGCAGGCCCAGGGACGCCGGCAGCGTCGCCGCGAAGCGCGCCCCACGGCCCACGCGGACGAGCGTGGCGATGGCCGAGGCGACCCCCACCCCGGACCCGACCAGGGCGAGGGCGTTCGCCCCGCGCCGCAGCCCCCGGAGGCCAAGGCTCAGGGTCAGCAGGGCCGCCACGAGGGGGGCCAGGATAGGGAGCGCCGCGACGATCATCCTTTCAGGTCCTCCGCCTCGTCCATCTCGACCGACCCCGTGGCCCGAAAGCGCCCCGTACCCACCCCGAAGCCGACCGCCATCTCCAGCGCCATCACCGTCATCACGATCAGCACGAACATCTGGCCGGCGTACGCGTGGGGGTGCAGATAGCGCCAGAAGGCCACCAGATTGACCAGGGCGCCACCCAGCATGAGCTCGATGCCCATCATGATCATGACCAGGTTGGTCTGCGAGAGCGCCCCGTAGAGCCCCACACCGAAGAGTCCGGCGGCGACGAGCAAGGCGATGATAAGGGGGGTCATCGGCGTCGCTCCGGACCCCGCGTGATTGCCACCGTCGTGGCCGCGATCATGGCGACCAGGATCGTCACCCCGGCCGTCTCGAAGATGAGCATCGAACGGCCCATCAACTCGATCCCCAGGTCGAACACCTGCGCCGTCGCCGCGGGGGCGCGCACCGCGACCGATCCCCAGCCGCCGGCCAGCGCGAGGGCGACCGCCGCGGCGCCGCCGGTCACGCCGACGACCGCGGACGCGCGCTTCTGGTGCGTCATGTCCATCGCCTCCAGGCCGCCGGGGTCCATCATGTACATGACCATGAAGATGGCCATGATCGCCATCTCGGTGGCCATCATCATGAGCTGCAAGACGCCAAGGAACTCAGTGTCCATGGCCAGGAACAGCGCCCCGATAGCGGCCATGGAGGCGAGCAGGGAGAGCGCCGAGCGCACCATGGATGTGGTGCGGAAGACGGCGACGCCGAACCACAGGGCGACAAACCCGAAAAACGCGATGACGATGGTCTGTCCCACCATCAACGCGCCCCCAACGTCGGGCCGTAGCGCGCGGCGAGCAGGGTGATCCCAACCCAGAAGATGTTGACCAGCGCGAGCGGGATGCCATATGTCCAGCTCCAGGAGAGCAGGTGCTCGTCGCGGAGGCGCGGGACATAACGGCCGATCGTCAGCATGAGCGCCGCGACGACGAGTGTCTTGAGGCTCGTCCAGGCCCACGGCGGCAGGACGGGGCCAAGCCAGCCACCCAGGAAGAAGACCGTGATCGTGGTCGCCAGCGTTACCACGAGGACGAGGCGTCCCAGGCGCATCACCGCCAGCCTGTCGCCCGTGTATTCGCCCATGACCCCGCCGGCCAGTTCCCCGGGCGCCGTGGGCAGGTCGAACGGCGGCAGGAAGCACAGCGCCATCGCCGCCAGCCAGAAGAGGGCGAAGCCGAGTGGCTGGGCGACGATGTTCCACAGCGCGGCCTGCGCGGTCACGACGTCGGTGGTCACGAGCGACTGCGCCCGCATGGCCACGGCCGCGAGCGGCATCACGATCAACATGCCGTAGGCCACGAGCTGGCCCAGGAAGCGCCACCCCGCGACCATGGCGTAGACGCCGTCGGGCGCCCACCCGGCCATCACCAGGGCCACCATCACGTAGGCCAGGGCCGCATTGACGAAGAGCGCGCCCGTGGCGAGATTGGCCATGATCGATCCCGGGGCGAGCGGCAGAACGGCGGCCGCCAGGATGGCCGCGCCGAGCAGGAGGGCGGGGGCAGTCTCGAAGAGCAGCCGGTCGGACCGGCGCGGGACGAGTGACTCGCGGCCGAGCAGGGCGAGGCCGGCCTGCAGGGGCGCGGCCGGTCGCACCTGGCCGGTCGCGCTCCACCCCTCGATGACGGCGACGAGGTACGCGCCCACGAGCAGGGGGAGGACGAGCCAGGACCCCGTCATCGATCCATCTCCCACGGTGAGAGGTCGAGCGACGCCACACCGGCCAGCGCGTCGGCCACCTCTCGCCCCTCCGCCACCTCCACGATGAGGGGCGCGAGCCGCGCTGACGGGGTAGCGAGGCTCAGATCATGCACGACCCCGTCCGCGACGGTCAGGCGCAGGGCGGCCGCGCCGCGCGGCGTCTCCACCACGGCCGCGCCGACGCCTCCCATCCCTGGCGAAACGAGGTGATCCGGCGCATCGACCGCAGCGACCGCAGCGATCGCGTCCGCAGCAACGACAAGGGCGAGGCTCTGCGCGACCTCGGCCAGCCGCACGTCCAGGCGCGCCCAGGCGTCGTCCCCATCTCGCACGATCGGGGCGAACCCGAGCCGTCGGTAAACCGGATCCTCGGCGCGCGCGTCGGTCGCCACGCCGGCGGCGCGGGCGGTCGGGCCCCAGGCGACCGCGCGGGCGGCGACCTGCGCGTCTGAGCCGGGTTGCGCGGTTCTAAGCGGGCGGGGCTGGCCGATGCCCGCGAGGCGGCGGTGGAGATAAGGGGTCCGGCGCACCCTGCGCACGAACGCCCGCGCCGCCCTCTCCAGCCGTGCGACCGTCGCTATATCCACCGCTTCAAGGAGCGCGCGTTGGAGCGTGGCCGCGCGCTCGGCAATCCAGTGATCGCCCAGGAGCGCTGCAAAGCCGGCCAACCAGCCGAAGTGACTGACCGCGCGCTCGCGTTCCAGCGCCCCCACCCGCGCACGAGCCGTCCCCTCGGCGACCGCGACGCCCGCGGCATCCTCAAGGGCGCGGATCGCCAGGAGGCGATAGGCCACCGGCGCGAGCGGGTCGAGCCGGGCCAGACGCGCGGGGAGCGTCGCGGCCACCCCCGGCCAGGAAGACTCCAATCCTCGGGCGACCATTCCCGGTGTGAACGTGGCGTCGGCGACGGCGTCGCCGTCGAGCGTGAAGGTGAGGGCGAGACCACCCGGCAAGCCCGGGAACAGCGGGCCAAAGGGCGCCTCGAACCACTCCATGGGCAGACCATCCGGGCTCCGCGGTAGGTCCTGTGTCATCATGACCATCGACATCCCGCCACCACCCATGTGCATGCCGCCCATATCCATACCACCCATGTTGTCATGCTGCATGCCGTCGTGATCGGCGTGATCGGCGTGATCGCCGTGCCGCATCCCGCCCTGGCCCGTATCTATGCCGCTGTCCGAGCCATCGACGGCGTCGCCATGATCCATACGACCCATGCCATCCATCAGGCTGACCGCGTGTCCATGGTGTTCGTGGTGTTCGTGATGTTCGTGGCTCACAGCGACAGACCTGTCCTGGATCGTCGTGTCGGCTCCGCCTCCCATGACCACCCCGCCCGTGGCGCCCCGGTCTACTGGCTCGTCGGCGTCGCGTCCATCACCGTCGCCCGCTCCTTCACCCCCCCGGATACGACGGCTCTCAGTGACCATGCTCGTGCCCTCCATGCCCTCCATGCCCTCCATGCCCTCCATGCCCTCCATGCCCTCCATGCCCTCCATGCCCCCGTCCGTGTGCGTGTGCGTGTCCGTGTTCATGCGTTGGTCATCGGTTTCCGGTTGGACCGCGGGGACATCGGACGGAGGCGGGGCGGACACCCAGGCGCCAACCTCCACAAACCGGCTGAGGTTTCTGACGCCGGCGACCAGGGCATCCTGATCGAGCGCGACCGCGACATCGGGCGCCGGGAGCGCCGGGAGGGGAAACACCCGGTCTGCCCCAATGGCCAGGATGGCGCGCGGGCGGGGCATCTGGGCGTACACGACCGAGGTCGCCGGCGCCAGGCCGTCGGGAATCTCGCCGACAAGCACCAACACGCCGGCGTGGCGCGGCGTGGGGACGACGCGCAAGCCCGCCGCCCGGAGGTCGAGGCCATGCGCGCGCGCCACGTCCACGCCGGGGACGACGAACGCCGTCAGGTCGCGCGACAGTGCCCACGCGACCTGGCGGCGCAGCCATGAGTCAACGCCCACGCGTGCTCCGCTCATCACTGCCGTCTCAACGCCCCCTGGCTCCAGCC
>JAABUQ010006801.1_pt1 | contig 17037 bp, 14 predicted proteins | sample 5560001 | NCBI WGS metagenome assembly JAABUQ01 (sample SAMN10711888, study PRJNA513371) | rock metagenome | isolation source: Antarctica rocks | place: Antarctica: Victoria Land, Finger Mt nord | collected 2015-12-18
CACTGGCTCAGCGACGTGCAGGCCGGCTACCTGGATGCCGCCGCCCTGGTGGCCACCCTGCATTCCAGCGCGTCCTTCCGCGCCGACCTGGACCGGGCGCGCGGCGAGCTGGACGCCGCACGCGAGCTGGCCACGATGCATCCCGACACCGCCGCCTGCACCGCCGAGCACGACGCGGCGGCGCATTCGCTGCTGTTCCAGCCGCAGCCCTGATCACTCCGCCGGCACGCCGTCCGCTACCCGCGCAGGCCTTCGCAGAAGCGCTTCATCCGTGCGCAGGCCTCGCGCAGGCTGTCATCGTCTGAGGCAACGCTGAGGCGCAGGTAGGGGCTCATGCCGAACGCCGCCCCCTGCACCACGGCGACGTGCTGCTCCTCGAGCAGGGCGAGCGCGAAGTCCTCGTCGGTGTCGATGCGCGCGCCGCCCGCGCTGACGCGGCCCAGGCAACCGGCGATCCCCGGATAGGCGTAGAACGCCCCGTCCGGCCGCGCGCAGGTGACGCCGCGCATCGCCCGCAGCGCCGTCACGACCAGGTCGCGGCGCCGTCGGTAGGTCTGGCGCATCACGCCCACCAGCGCCGCATCGCCCCGCAGCGCCGCCACCGCGGCGGCTTGGCCGATGCTGCTGGCGCCGGAGGTGGCGTGGCCCTGGATCGCGGTCATGGCGCGCACCAGACGGGCCGGCGCGCCGCAATAGCCGATCCGCCAGCCGGTCATGGCGTAGGTCTTGGAGACGCCGTTCAGGGTCACCACCCGCTCGCGCAGCCCCGGCGCCACCTGGGCCAGCGAGGCATGCGCGGGACCCTCATGGACCAGGTGCTCGTAGATCTCGTCGCACAGGATCCAGGTCTGCGGATGACGCTGCAGCACCGCCGCCAGGGCGGCCATGGCCTCGGCGCCGCAGGTGGCCCCGGTCGGGTTGTTGGGGAAGTTCAGGATCACCCACTTCGTGCGCGGCGTGATCGCCGCTTCCAGCGCCTCGGGGGTCAGCCTGAAGCCGAGCGCCTCCGGGCAGGCGGGATGCACCGGCCGTCCGCCGAGCAGCTGCACGACCAGCGGGTAGCTCGCCCAGTACGGCGCCGGGATCACCACCTCGTCACCAGGGTCGAGGGTCGCCATCAGCGCGTTGAACAGCACCTGCTTGCCGCCGTTGCCGACCATGATCTCGTCGAGGGCGTAGGCCAGGCCGTTCTCGCGGGCGAACTTCTCCCGCACCGCCTGCTTCAGCGCCGGCGTGCCATCGATCGGAGGATACTTCGTCTGCCCGGCCAGGGCGGCCTGGTGCGCGGCCTCGACGACCTCGGGAGGAGTCGCGAAGTCCGGCTCGCCGAGCGCCAGCGAGATCACCCGGTGGCCGCCCGCACGCAGCGCGCGGGCGCGGGCCGCCATGCCGATGGTGGCAGGGAGTGCCGAGGCGGACAGACGCGACGCCAGCGCCGGCGCCTCCGCGGCCATCTCGCTCAGGCGAGTGCCGCGCAGAACCGCTGGATGCGGCTGCAGGCCTCCTGCAGGCTCTGCGTGTCGGTGGCGTAGCTGACGCGGAAGTGGCCCGGGAACATGAAGGCGGCGCCGTGCACGGTGGCGACCCCCTGCTCCTCGAGCAGGGCGACCACGAAGCTCTCGTCGTCGACGATCCTGGTGCCGCCCGCGCTGGTCCTGCCGATGCAGCCCTGCATGGACGGGTACACGTAGAACGCCCCCTCCGGCTTGTGGCAGGTGAGGCCGGCGGCCCGGTTGAGCATCCCGACCACCAGGTCGCGCCGCGCCTGGTAGGCCGCCACCATCCCCTGGATGAAGTCCTGCGGGCCGGTGAGCGCTTCCAGGGCGGCGGCCTGGCTGATCGAGCTGGCGTTCGAGGTCGACTGGCTCTGCAGCTTGTCCATCGCGCGGATCAGGGCCACCGGCGCGCCCGCGAAGCCGATACGCCAGCCGGTCATGGCGTAGGCCTTGGAGCAGCCGTTCATGGTCACGGTGCGGTCGCGCAGGCGCGGCTCGACCTGCACGACGGTGGCGGCTGCGAAGTCGCCGTAGACGAGCTTGTCGTAGATGTCGTCGGTGAGGATCCAGATGTCGGGGTGGCGCAGCAGCACGTCGCAGATCGGCCGCAGCTCGGCGGCCGAGTAGGCGGCACCGGTCGGGTTGTTGGGGCTGTTGAGCAGGAACCATTTCGTGCGCGGCGTGATCGCGGCCTCGAGCTGCTCCGCGCGCAGCTTGAAGCCGGCGTTCGGGCCGCACGGGACGATCACCGGGGTGCCGTCGGCGAGCGCCACGATATCGGGATAGGATACCCAGCACGGCGACGGGATGATGACCTCGTCGCCCGCCTCCAGGGTGGCGACCATGGCGTTGTAGATGACCTGCTTGCCGCCGGTGGAGACGATGATCTCCTCCGGCCGGTAGTCCAGCCCGGAATCCAGCCGAAACCGCTCGGCCACCGCACGCCTGAGCGCCGGCGTGCCGGAGACGTCGGTGTACTTGGTCTGGCCGTCCTCGATCGCCCGGATCGCCGCCTGCTTGACGTTGCCGGGCGTGTCGAAGTCCGGCTCTCCGGCCGAGAGGCTGATGATGTCGCGCCCCGCAGCCTTCAGCGCGCGTGCCTTGCTGGAGATGGCGATGGTCTGGCTCGGGCTGATCTTGTTCAGGCGGCTGGCGATGAGGTCCATGGCACTCGACTTGGTCTGGCGGTGACGCTCGCAAGCTAGATCAAGACCGCCCCGCACGGAACCGTCCTCGTCGATTTCTCCCGCCGCGCCGGCGTCAGCCGATCGCGAACAGCCCGGCGTCAGCCGATCGCGAACAGGTTGTAGCCCCAGCCCGGCAGGTCGACGTAGAGCCCCTCCCCGACGAGCATGTTCCCCTCGCGCAGGTAGCGTTCCGGGCCGAGGCGATCCGACAGCGACACCTGCCGGCCGGACAGGCTCGGATGGGTCAGCCGCACCCGGCACTGCCCCCGTTCGGTACGGTAGTTCACCACGCAGAGCAGGCGCGGGACTTCGTCGGACCAGGTCGAGGCCACGAAGGCCTCGTGGCTGGGATTGCCCTCCCAGGCCGCATCCACCGCCAGCGCCTCGAAGCATCCGTCACGCAGCACCGGATCGCGCAGCACGCCCAGCAGCTCGAGGTAGAAGGCGTGCAAGCCACGGTCGATCTGCTCCACCGGCGCACGGCCAAGGTGGACCGGGACGTGCGCGCGAGCCCCTTCGAGCTGACCCTGGTGGATGAGGCGCATGCCCGGAGCGCAGAAGCTCAGCACCGCCGCTGCCCTGTGCTGCTGCCTGCCGAAGCTCACCGCCGCACGCGGCTCGTCGTGGTTTTCCAGGAAGCGGACCAGATGCGACTGATGGCTCGTGGGGGTGCCGAGCCGCGCCCGCGCGCGCTCGGCGTCGGACGCACGCAGGGCGTCGTACAGCCCCTTGTCGTAGGCGAAGTCGAAGCCCTGGTCGAGCAAGGTTGCCTCCAGGTCCCAGTATACCTCGGCCACCAGGCGGAACCGCGGGTGCGCCGCACGCAGGCGAGGGATCGTGTCGGACCAGAACGGGGCGACCCGGCGGCCTTCCAGCCATGCTGCCCAGCAGCGCTCGAACACCTCCGGCAGCAGCAGCATCGCCATGTCGCAGCGCACCCCATCGCAGCGTCCGGCCATGTCCAGCAGCACGTCGCCCATCGCCGCCTGGGTCTCGGGGTTGGCGTAGTCGAGCTGCACCGTATCCGGCCAGCCCGGGAAATAGGGGTCCCGGCCATGCGCCAGCACCCGCGGTCCATCCGCGGTCTGGACCCGTATCCAGTTCTGTGGGTCCGCCTGCAGCTCCGCGTCCGAACCCTGCACGAACAGCGACGGGCGCTCGCGCACCCAGGCATGGTCCGGTGCGAGGTGGTTGGGCACGAAATCGAGCATCAGGCGCAGTCCCGCGTCGCGCGCGCGCTGGCGCAGCCGGGCCAGGGCCGCGTCGCCACCGAACGACGCATCCGCCTCGAAGCCGGCGACCGCGAACGGCGAGCCGCACACGTCGTCGCGGGTCAGGTCGGGCAGCACACGCCGGAAGCCGTCCTGCCAGGCGGCATGGGTGCGCGAGACCGCACGGGCCGCCTCGCCGGTCTGCCAGACGCCGAGGAACCAGATCCAGTCGAAGCCGAGTGCCGCCGCCGCACGCAGCGCCTCGTCCGGGATGTCATCCAGGCCGGCGGGCCGGCCGAGCCGCCGGGCGATCCCCCCAAGCAGGACCCGCGTATTGACCTCGTACAGCATCGGGTGGGCGGAGTGGCACCATGCGGCGGGCGCCTCCCCGGCAATGGTCGGGTTCGAAGCGGACAAGGTCATCCTCCATCGGCCCAGCTTTCATCGGTCCAGCCGGCGATCCGCGCACGCAGCTCGGAGGCCGATACGCCACTCTCGCGCAGGCCCTGAAGCGTCCAGCCGTGCGCCATGCCGCCCCGGTCGCGCTTCGCCAGCCGGCGACCGTTCGCATCGCGTATCAGAAGATGGTGCGAATAGACGGGCGGCGTCCAGCCCAGCAGCGACTGCAGCAGCCGGTGCACCCCGGTCGCCGCACGCAGGTCCTCGCCGCGCACCACGAGGCTGACACCCTGCACCCGGTCGTCATGCGTCACGCACAGATGGTAGCTCGCCGGCGCGTCCCGCCTGGCGAGCACGACGTCGCCGAACGCCTCGGGATGGCAAGGCTGCCACCTGGCCTCCGCCGCGGCGTCGGCATCCTCGAACGTCAGCGGGTTCGCTCCGGAGAGCCGTCGCAGGGCGGCACGCATGTCGAGCCGCAGCGCGTGCGGGGTGCCGGCGGCGAGGCGTTCGGCACGCAGCACCGGGTCGAGACCGCGGCAGGTGCCGGGATAGAGCAGCCCGCCATCCGGTGCCGCGTGCGGCGCGGCGCTCGACCGGGCGAGCTCGCGCAGGATCCCGCCGCGTGTGCAGAAGCACGGGTAGAGCAACCCCTGTCCGTGCAGCACGTCCAGCACCGCGCGATACTCCGCCATGTGCTCGGACTGGATGCGCACCGGGCCGTCCCAGTCCAGCCCGAGCCAGCGCAGCTCGTCCAGGATCGAGCGCGCGTAGGCCGCCCGGCAGCGTTGCGTATCGATATCCTCGAGTCGCAGCAGGAACCTGCCGCCCGCCCTGCGTGCGCTGCCCCAGGAGAGCAGCGCGGAATAGGCGTGCCCCAGGTGCAGCGCGCCCGTTGGGCTGGGTGCGAACCGGGTCGTGGTCACGCGGACCGCGGCGTTATGGACAAGATCATGACAACCGGACCCGGCCTGCTTGCAGCGTTGCGGAGCGTCTGCGATAAAACGTCGGGTTGTAGACGGTGCAGGAAAGCTCGCGTTCCATCCGGACGGACGCCAGCCGATCCGCCATCGTCATCGAAAGGGTGCGTCTTTGCCTGATGGCGGCCAGCATTATCCGGCCTTGGTCCTGAACGCGGATTTCCGGCCGTTATCCTATTTCCCGCTCTCCATCTGGTCGTGGCAGGATGCCGTCAAGGCGGTATTCCTCGACCGCGTATCGGTCCTGAACGAGTACGACCGGGTGGTCCGCTCACCCAGCCTGGAGTTCAGGCTACCCAGCGTGATCGCGCTGAAGGACTACATCCCAGCGGCACGCAAGCCGGCCTTTACCCGCTTCAACGTGTTCCTGCGCGACAATTTCTCCTGCCAGTACTGCCTGGACCGGCTGCCGACGCACGACCTGACCTTCGACCACGTGATCCCGCGCTGCCGAGGCGGCCGCACCACCTGGGACAACGTCGTCACCGCCTGCGGCAGCTGCAACCTGCTTAAGGGCGCGCGCCTGCCGCGCGAGTGCCGGATGCACCCGCGCAAGACACCAATGCAGCCTACTACCTGGGAGCTGCAGGAGAACGGCCGCGGCTTCCCGCCGAACTACCTGCACGAGAGCTGGCGCGACTATCTCTACTGGGACAGCGTCCTGGAGAGCTGATCGCGGTCCCTACGGGACTACCGCAGCGCGCTTATCCGGGCGCCGTCGCTGGTCAGGAAATCGATCAGCTTGAGCGACTGGTCGGTAGCCTCCACCAGCCTGGGGATGATGCTGCGCAGGGCCTCGAACTCGTCTGCCGACAGGCTGCCGAAGATGGTGTCATTGCTCGGTCGCTGGATCCGGCACAGCCCGACCAGCATGTCACGCGCCTTGGGCAGGATCGTCAGCAACACCCGCCGGCGGTCGATCGGGTTCGGCCGCTTGCGCACCAGGCCGGCTTCCACGAGCTTGTTGACCTCGATGGTGACGAACGCGCCGCTCAGCCGAAGATGCTCCGCCACCTGGATGATGCCGTAGCCATCCTGGTTCTGGTTGTGCGCGATCGTGATCAGGATGGTGTACTGCTGGCCGCTCAGGCCGACATAGCCGGCTACGCGTGCGCGGTTCTCGTGCATGCGGGCACCGAACGCCATGATGTCGTGGATAAGTTGACGAAACGCGAGATCCGATCCGTCCACCAGCAGCTCCGGCCTCGATACGGTCATCGCCCGCAGGTCACGTTTGCGCGCTGCCGTCGTCATGTCTGAATTTTTCATCACGGCCACAATTTTTATACTCTCGCGTCTATATCGGGCACCGCCTTGGCCAGCAAGCTATCCGAACGGCTATGGCTTGACGCCGAACCTACCCGTTCAGATGCACCCGACCTATCGTCAAGTAACTATTGACGCAGTGTTAACGCCCGCCGCGCGGCCCTGCCCGCGCGGGCCGCAGCGCTGTGCCAGAAACCGAAGCATGATCGGCTCGATCTTGCTCCACTTGACTGAGGAGAAAGCAAATTCATCAGTCGAATGGGGTCGCGGCGCGATTTCCCTCGAATTGATCCTGTTCTAGCGCGGGATGTTCGTCGTCTACGCCATGCTGGCCTACCTCGTCGCGGCGATGGTCATTGCCTGGGTGATCCTCCGCGGCGTGCGCAAGCGCGACAGGCACGACGTGGGTGGCGGCCTCCACGCCGCATCCGGGCGTTCGGTGGCCGACGCACGGCTGCTGCATCGTGTCACGCTGCGTGGCCGCACGCTGCGGTTCTACCGCTCGCCACTGGTGGGTCCGGACTTCCCCTGGACGGTGCTGCGCGACCTGTTCGAGATCGCCACCGACGGTGCGACCTACACGGTCAGCGCCGAGTGGATCTATGCCGGCAACCCTAGCCTGGCCCAGGCCATCCTCACCGATGCGGGCGTGGAGCTGCTGCTGTCGCACCATGCCAGCCTGGAGCTGCTCGCCACCCTGACCGCGGACATCGACGAACGCACGTCCCTGATCGCGGAGTTCCGGGAGCTGATGGCGGAGGCCTACGTGCTGCAATGGGCCGGGCTGTCGCGCGAGGAGTTCCTCGCCCTGTGCGCCGCCGCTTCCGGTCGCCAGCATCACCGGACCGCCTGATCGCCTGGATCAGGCCGCTACCGCCATGCCAAGCTCATACCGGCGGCCCTTCGGACTGACCGGTATGCACGTGGGGTTGGCGGGGCGGCCACGTGCAAGATATGACTCTGATACCGGTCGCCCCATAGGGCGGCTGGTATCATACCGGCGGCCCTTCGGGCTGACCGGTATGCACGTGGGGTTGGCGGGGCGGCCACGTGTAAGATATGACTCTGATACCGGTCGCCCCATAGGGCGGCTGGTATCAGTCCATCGCGACGATGCGGCCCTCGCGCAGGGTCACGATGCGGTCCATGCGCCGGGCGAGGTCCCCGTTATGGGTCGCGATCAGCGCGGCCAATCCCTCGCCGCGCGCAGCCCGCAGCAGCTCCTCGAACACCTGGTCCGAGGTCGCGGTGTCGAGGTTGCCGGTGGGTTCGTCGGCGAGCAGCACGCGCGGCCGGTTGGCCAGCGCACGCGCGATCGCCACGCGCTGCTGCTCACCGCCGGAGAGCTTGCCGGGCAGATGGTCGAGCCGGTGCGCCAGGCCGAAGCTGCCGAGCAGCGCGTCCGCCCGCTGCCTGGCGGTCCGGCGCGCGACGCCCGCGATCATCTGCGGCATCGCCACGTTCTCGCGCGCGGTGAACTCCGCCAGCAGGTGGTGCGACTGGTAGACGAAGCCGACCGCGTGGCAGCGCACGGTGGTGCGCTCGGCGTCCGAAAGCCGGCCGGCATCACGGCCATCGATCAGCACCGTGCCGGCCTGCGGCTGCTCCAGCAGACCGGCCAGATGCAGCAGGGTCGACTTGCCGGTCCCGGATGGCGCCATCAGCGCCACGATCTCACCCGGCCGAAGCGAAAGCTCCACATCCCGCAGCACCTGCAGCCGTGTCTCGCCGCTCTGGTAGCCGTGGCAGACACCTCGCAACGCGAGCGGAAATGCCGCGGATGTCAGGTCGTTCCCGGCGCGGAGCGCGAGATCATTCATGCCGCAGCGCCTCGACCGGATCGGTACGCGCCGCCCGCCAGGAAGGATAGAGCGTCGCCAGCAGCGAGAGCACCAGCGCCATGGCGATCACCTGGATCACCTCCGGCCACTCCAGCTTGGCCGGCAGATGTTCGAGATAGTACACCTCCGGGTTGAACAGGTTGGTGCCGGTGATGGCCTGCAGCCACTGCCGGATGGTCTCGATGTTGAGGCAGAACACGATGCCGATCAGGGTGCCGGCGACGGTCCCGGTGATGCCCACCGAGGCGCCGCACATCAGGAAGATGCGCATGATCGCGCCGCGTCCGGCGCCGATGGTGCGCAGCACGGCGATGTCGCGCGTCTTGTCCTTGACCATCATGATCAGCGACGACACCACGTTGAACGCGGCCACCAGGATGATCAGCGTCAGGATCAGGAACATCACGTTCTGCTCGACCTGCACGGCGCCGAAGAAGGCGTTGTTGCTCTGCGTCCAGTCGAGCACGCGCAGCGGCGCGCCGGGCAGCGCTTCGCGTATGTGCCGCGTCACCGGCTGCACGTGGTCGGCGTCGTCGGTCATCACCTGGATCAGCGAGACCGCGTCCGGCATCTGGAAGAACACCTGGGCGGCGCGCAGCGGCAGGAACGCGTACGAGGCGTTGTAGTCGTTGACGCCGGCATCGAAGATCGCCACCACCCGGTAGGCACGCACGCGCGGCATCGTGCCGAACGCGGTGGCCGCACCGTTCGGCGAGACCAGGGTGAGCATCGAGCCGACGCCGAGGTTGGCGCGCATCGCGAGCGTGGCGCCGACCGCGATGGCGTCGTCGCCCACGAGGTCGTCCAGGCTGCCGGCGCGTATGTTGGCGCTGATCTCGTGCAGGGCGAACAGGTCGGGACGCGACATGCCCCGTATCAGCCCGCCGGCGCTGTAGCTGCCCGCGCTGAGCAGCACCTGGCCCTCGACGATCGGTGCCGCCGAGCTCACCCCCGGCACCGCTTTGACACGGCGCGTCACTGCCTCATACTCGCCGATCGGCGCCCCGTTGCCGTAGATGCTGAGGTCGCCGTTGAGGCCGAGGATGCGGCCCATCAGGTCGGACTTGAAGCCGTTCATCACCGACATCACGATGATCAGCGTGGCCACCCCGAGCGCGATGCCGATCAGCGAGAACACCGCGATCACCGACACGAAGCGCTCGCCGCGTCGCGCGCGCAGGTAGCGTCCGGCGACGGCCCGCTCGAACGGTCCGAACATCCCGGGACCCGGCATCAGCGCATCCGGCCGATCAGGGACGACGCCTCGTCCAGGGACAGCTCCTGGCGTTCGCCGCTCGCGCGCCGCTTGACCTCCACCCGTCCCGCCGCGGCGCCGCGCGGCCCGACGATGACCTGCAGCGGGTGGCCCATCAGGTCCGCGTCGGCGAACTTGGCGCCGGCCCGGTCGGCCCGGTCGTCCAGCAGCAGGTCGTCGGGCGCCACGCCGTAGAGCCGTTCGCACAGCCCGTCGCAGGCCGCGTCGCCCGGCTTGAGGTTGAGGATGGCGGCACGGAACGGCGCCACCGCTTCCGGCCAGACGATCCCCGCTTCGTCGTGGCTGGCCTCGATGATGGCGCCGGCCAGGCGCGAGATGCCGATGCCGTAGCTGCCCATCTCCGGATGAAACGACGCGCCGTCCGCACCGCTGACGCTGACCCCCATCGACTGCGTGTACTTGGTGCCGAAATAGAAGATGTGGCCGACCTCGATGCCCCGCCCCTCGCGACGCAGCGCGGCCTCGACGCCGCTCCAGGCAGCCTCGTCATGCTTCTCGTCGGTCGCGGCGTACAGCGACGTCATGCGCGCGAAGAACGCGTCGAGCGAGGCGCGGTCGTCGATATCGACCGGATCGTGCAGCCAGTCCTGCTCTTCGAAGCGGCCGTCATAGAACACGCCGCTCTCTCCGGTCGGTGCCAGGATGATGAACTCGTGGCTGAGGTCGCCGCCGATCGGCCCGGTATCGGCCACCATCGGGATCGCCTTCACGCCCATGCGCTGGAACGCCCTCAGGTAGGACAGCATCATGCGTCGGTAGGTCGCGACCGCCGACTCGTAATCCGCGTCGAAGCTGTAGGCGTCCTTCATGAGGAACTCGCGCCCGCGCATCACGCCGAAGCGCGGCCGCACCTCGTCGCGGAACTTCCATTGCATGTGGTAGAGCACCTGCGGCAGCTCGCGGTAGGACTTCACCGCCTGCCCGAACAGGTCGGTGACCATCTCCTCGTTGGTCGGGCCGTAGACCAGGTCGCGCCCGTGCCGGTCGTCGATGCGCAGCATCTCCGGACCATAGGCCTCGTAGCGTCCCGAGCGCTTCCAGAGCTCCGCCGGCTGCAGCGTCGGCATCAGCATCTCCTGGGCGCCGATCGCGTCCTGCTCCTCGCGCACGATCTGGGCGATCCGGCGCAGCACGCGCAGTCCCGCCGGCAGCCACGCATAGATGCCCGACGCGGTCTGGCGGATCAGGCCGGCACGCAGCATCAGCCGGTGCGACGCGATCTGTGCCTCCGCGGGGGTCTCCTTCAGGGTGGGCAGGAAGCTGCGGGACAGACGCATAGGCGGACCTCGGCTTGGGCAGGAAGCCGCCGGACCCTAGAGCAGCATCGGTCAAAGGGGAATCGCTTTGCGATCCCACTCGACCGAAGCCGCTCTTTCCTTGGTCAAGCGGAGCATGATCGGACGATCATGCTCTGGAGCAAGCCGGTGCCGACCGGAAGCAATCCGCCGCAGGCCGCCCCGATCGATGCCGGTCCCGAAACGGCATCATCAGGCGAAATAAAATGATGCAGTGCACAAGTAAAATCGCGCAACACATCCTGAGAAATCAGCCAGCTACCGAAAACGGATGGTGACAAAGCATTCATGTGCGCATAAAAAAAGCTCACGCAGCTTGGTTCTAGCGCGCGGGCCAAGTTTAGGGAGAAAACGCCAGTCACACGGCAGGAAAGGGAGAGATCCTTTTCCTGCCGTCAATGATTCAACATTTCGGCGTCAATAGCCAGATAAAAACGCATGCCGGGTATGCGTCGACTCGAAGTATTTTTCGTCGCCCGTCCGTCCGGTCAATCCGGGTGGAAGGCAAGTACCCCGTGCCGGAACGACAGCCAGCTGCTGCTGATCAGAAGGTCGCAGCCGAGCCAGACCACCGCGGACACCAGCGTGGTGATGATCATCACGCGCCCGATCCGTGGCGCCTTCGGCAGGCCGCGGAAGCCCGAGACTGGATCGGCCTCGGACTCCGGCTGCTGACCGAGCGGCAGCACCGCAAACAGCACGGTCCACCAGACCAGCACGAACATGATGATCCCGGTGAACCAGCCCATCGCTAGATGCGAAGCAGGTGCACGTCGACCATCGGGCGCTTCTGCAGCTTTCGCCCCAGGGCGCGCCGCAGCGCGGTCTTGGCGGCCTCACGGAAGCTCTGCTCGTCGAGGCGTATTCCCGGCGGCAGGTCCGCGAGCCCTTGGGCGAAGGCGTGGGTGACCCGGACTGTCTCCGCATCGTCGGGCTCCAGCAGGCCCGGCGCACTGACCTGCGGCAGCCCCAGCAGCTCGCCGGACTGGTCGACCACCACGCTGCCCAGCACCATGCCGTTGAACAGCATCTTGCGTCGCGCGGCCAGCACGCCGCCCTCCATCGGCAGTATCCGGTTGCCGTCCAGAGCGAGCTTGCCGACCGGCACGCTGTCGACCACTTCGGCGCGGTTGCCGGACAGGCTCAGCACGTCGCCATCATCGAGCAGAATCGCCTCCGCACCTTCCTCGCGAGCGAGTGCGGCATGTGCCGCGAGGTGTCGCCATTCGCCGTGCACGGGCACCGCGTAGCGCGGCTTCACCAGATCGTAGAGGCGGCGCAGGTCGTCGCGTGCGGCATGGCCGGAGACGTGCACCATGTGGTCCGCATCGGTCAGCACACGCACCCCGCGTCGCACGAGGTTGTCCTGCACCGCCATGATGGCACGCTCGTTGCCCGGGATCATGCGCGAGGAGAACACCACCGTGTCGCCCTTTCCGAGCGCGATGTTGGGATGTGTGTCGGCCGCGATACGCGACAGCGCCGAGCGCGGCTCGCCCTGGCTGCCGGTGCAGATCATCAGCAGGTTGTCGTCCGGGATATGCTCCGCATCCTGCTCGGACAGGAACAGCGGCACTCGCTCAAGATAGCCGCAGTCACGCGCCGCCACCTCGAGGTTGCGCAAGCTGCGCCCGACCACGACGACGGATCGTCCCGCCGCCTCCGCCGCCAGCGCGATGCTCTCGACCCGGGCCACGTTGCTGGCGAAGCAGGTCACCGCGATACGCCCGGCGATGCCGGCGATCAGGCTGGTCAGGCTGCGCCGGACGTCCGCCTCGGAGCCGGCTTCCCCCTCCACCATGGCGTTGGTGCTGTCGCACACCATCGCCAGCACGCCCTCGCGGCCGAGGTCGGCGAAGGCGTCGAGGTCGGTCGGCGGCCCGACCAGCGGGTCCGGGTCGAGCTTCCAGTCGCCGGTATGCAGCACGGTGCCGTAGCGTGTGCGCAGCACCAACGCCTGCGCCTCCGGCACCGAATGCGTCACGTCGATGAACTGCAGCGAGAACGGCTCCAGGGTGAAGCGGCTGCCCTGGGCGATCACGTGCAGGTCCACCCGCGAGAGCAGTCCCGCCTCGCCGAGCTTGCGCCGCAGCACCGCGGCCGCGAACGGCGTCGCGTAGACCGGGCAGCCGAGCCTGGACCAGAGATGCGCCACCGCACCCAGATGGTCCTCGTGCGCGTGCGTGATCACCAGGCCCACGAGCTCGTTGCGGTGCGCCGCGATGAACGAGGGGTCCGGCATCAGGATCTCGACCTCCGGCATGTCGTTGCCGGAAAAGCCGATGCCGCAATCCACCGCCAGCCAGGCGCCGTCGCACCGGTAGAGGTTCAGGTTCATGCCGATCTCGCCTGTCCCGCCCAGGGGCAGGAAGGCCAGATCGCCGTTCAACACATCCATCATTCGCCTTCAATCGTTCGGGTTCTGTCGAGAAATAATGTCGGTGTCGGATCGCGCGCCGCCCATGGCCGCGATCCGTGAGATTTCAGTTCCGGATCGATCCGCCAGGGAGGCGATCGGCGGATCCTCCGCCAGGGAGGCGATCGGCGGCTCCACGGCAAACCAGTCCCGGTAGGGCGCCGACCACCAGGCCGCGCCTTCGTACGAGATCTGCCGGGTCCCGATGCCGAGGCGCCAGCTTAGGACAGAAGGACCTCCCCGCTGGAGAAGCGCCGGATCCCGTCGCCGACCGCCAGCAGCAGCGTCCCGTCCTCCGCGATCGAGGCGAACGATCCTGCTATCTGCCCGTCCCGCGTCCGCACCGCAAGCTTTGTCCCAGGCGGATGCGCACGCTGCAGCCATTCGTGCCTGATGCCGGCGAACCCTCCATCCGCCGCCCGCTGCATCCACGACGACAGGCTTTCGAGCAGGCGCCGGGCCACTGTCTCGGCCGCGGCCGGAGGCCCGAGCTCTGCCAGGCAGGCCGCACGACGCCCGGCCAGTTGCGGCGCCGCCGCCAGGTTGGCGCCGAACCCGATCACCAGCCAGCCGCCCCCGGGCAGCACGCCGCTCTCGACCAGGATCCCGCCGAGCTTGCGCCCGTCCAGCATGACGTCGTTGGGCCATTTCAGCCGGAGCGCCGCATCGTGTGCGGGCGTCAGCGAGAGTGCCTCGTGGAAGGCCAGTGCCGCCAGGAACGGCCACAGGGACGCACCGCCATCCTGGGGACGCAGCAGCACCGACAGGGCCAGCGTGCCGCCGGCCTCGGTCCAGCCGCGGCCACGGCTGCCGCGGGGACGGCTCTGCCGATCTGCCAGCACGGCCAGCCCCTCCGGCTCGCCGGCTTGGGCGCACGCGATGCAGTGGTCGGAGGTCGAAGGCAGCGTGTCGTAACGGATGAGGCGCCAGGGGGACAGCGTCACCTGAACAGGACGGCGGCCGCAGCCTGCGCGGCGCTGGTCACCGGACCCAGCACCAGCAGGAACAGGCCAGTGACCAGCCCCATGCCGATCGAGACGAACGAGACCGAGGTGGCACGCCGGTCGAACGCCGGCGCCGGCGCGTCGACGTACATCACCCGCACCACGCGCAGGTAGTAGACGGCACCGATCACGCTGGAGACGATGCCGACGATCACCAGGATCGGCATGCCGGCCTGCAGGGCGGCGCTGAACACCAGCAGCTTGCCGAAGAAGCCGGACAGCGGCGGCACGCCGATCATGCTGAACATGAAGATCGCCATCATCAGGGCCAGTGCCGGGTCGGTGCGGCTCAGCCCGGCCAAGTCGGCAATACGCTCGACCGCGCGGCCGCGCCGACGCATCGCCACGATGCAGGCGAACGCGCCGGCATTCATGAACAGGTAGGTCGCGAGGTAGACCAGGGTGCCGCGCAACCCGGCCGGGCTGGCGGCGGCGAGGCCGATCAGCGCGTAGCCCATGTGGCCGATCGAGGAGTACGCCATCAGCCGCTTGATGCTGGTCTGCGGGATCGCGGCCAGGGCGCCGAACAGCATCGAGGCCATCGCCAGCAGCTCGATCAGCAGCTGCCACTGTGGAGTCACGTGACCGAAAGGCCCCGCCATCACGCGAAGCAGCAGCGCGAAGGCAGCGATCTTCGGCGCGCCCGACATGAACGCGGTCACCGGCGCCGGCGCGCCCTGATAGACGTCCGGCGTCCACATGTGGAACGGCACCACCGAGATCTTGAAGGCCAGGCCCACGATGATGAACACGATGCCGATCACTAGGCCGGACGGGACCTCCGCCGAGGCCGCCAGCGCCTCCTGCAGGCCGCGATACTCCATCGTGCCGGCGAAGCCGAACACCAGGGAGATGCCGTAAAGCAGCAGGCCCGAGGCCAGCGAGCCGAGCACGAAGTATTTCAGGCCGGCTTCCGCCGAACCCAGCCGGTCGCGGTCGAAGGCGCACAGGATATAGATCGACAGCGACTGCAGCTCGAGCCCGACATAGAGCGTCATCAGGTTCTCGCTGGAGGCCATCACCATGGTCCCCACGGTGGCGAACAGCACCAGAACCGGGAACTCGAAGCGGGAGATCCCCTCGCGCCGGTTGTAGTCCATCGCCAGCGCGAGGCTCGAAGCGGCGCCGGCGAGGCTCAGGATCTTCATGAAGCGGGCGAAGCTGTCTCCGACGAACACGCGGTGATAGCCGACCCCGTCGGGGGCAAGCAGCACCAGCACGCCGGCCAGCCCCATCGCGCCGATGGTCAGCAGGGTGCAGGGTACGGCCGGATTGCCCCGGCGCAGCACGCCGAACATCAGGATGGCGAGCCCGCAGACCGTCAGCACGATCTCCGGCAGGGCCAGGGTCCAGTTCATCGGAACACCAGGAAAGTGGAGATCAGCACGACCAGGCCGATCAGCATGGTGAAGGCATACACCGCGATCGAGCCGGTCTGGATGCGCACCGCCTGCGCCGATCCGCCGGCGGTCAGCCGGGCCATGCCGTCCGGCAGGCCCTCGATGATGGTCTCGTCGCCAACGTGCCAGAGCAGTCGCGCCAGCACACGGTAGGGCCGCACGAAGACGCGGTCGTACAGCTCGTCGAAATACCACTTGTTGAGCAGGAACAGGTACAGCCCGTGGAAGCGCCGGGCGAGCTGCGCCGGCAGCTGCGGCCGCAGCCGGTAGGCCAGCACCGCCGCCCCGATGCCGAGCAGGGCCGCCACGGTCGGCACCAGCGAGATCGCCAGCGGGACCTGCTCCATCGCGGTCAGCACGTCGCTGCCGGGTCCGTTGAAGATGGCACCGTTCCAGAACGCCGACTGGTGCACGCCGATGAACCACGGCGCCAGCGCCCAGCCCCCCACGGCCGCGCCCACCGCCAGTAGCACCAGCGGCAGCAGCATTACCGGCGGGCTCTCATGCGCGCCCCGGTGCAGGCGCTCGTCGCGCGGCGTGCCGTGGAACACCAGGAACAGCAGCCGCCAGCTATACAGCGCGGTCAGGAACGCGGTGAGCGAGCCGAGCACCCATCCGTAGTAGCCCACCGGCGAATGCGCCGCCCAGGTCGCGCCGACGATGGCGTCCTTCGACCACCAGCCGGCGAAGGGCGGGATGCCGGCCAGCGCCAGCGAGCCGATCCACATCACCGCGCAGGTCACCGGCAGCCGGCGCGCGAGCCCGCCCATCCGGCGCATATCCTGCTCGCCGTGCAGCGCGTGGATCGCCGATCCCGCGGCCAGGAACAGCAGCGCCTTGAAGAAGGCGTGCGTGGTCAGGTGGAACATGCCGGCCTGGTAGACGCCGACTCCGCAGGCCATGAACATGTAGCCGAGCTGCGAGCAGGTCGAGTAGGCGATGGTGCGCTTGATGTCCGGCTGCACCAGCCCGACGGTAGCCGCGAAGAAGCAGGTCGAGGCGCCGACCAGCACCACCAGGTCCTTCGCGACGGGCGCGAACTCCAGCAGCGGCGACATGCGCGCCAGCAGGAACACCCCCGCGGTCACCATGGTCGCGGCGTGGATCAGGGCCGAAACCGGAGTCGGCCCCTCCATCGCGTCGGGCAGCCAGGTATGGAAGAAGATCTGCGCCGACTTGCCCATCGCGCCGATGAACAGCAGCACGCCAATCACCTCGTAGGCGCGCATGTCGGTGCCGAGCAGGTGGTAGGTCGCCTGCTGGTGG
>JAABUQ010006802.1_pt1 | contig 17035 bp, 17 predicted proteins | sample 5560001 | NCBI WGS metagenome assembly JAABUQ01 (sample SAMN10711888, study PRJNA513371) | rock metagenome | isolation source: Antarctica rocks | place: Antarctica: Victoria Land, Finger Mt nord | collected 2015-12-18
CCGTTCCCCGGATGCCCCCTACCCAAACAGGGTGGGCGACATCGTCAAAACGGTGGGCGGTTTCAGATTAGAACGATGGGCGGTTTGAAATCGGTATGGGTGGGCGGAATGCATTGGAATCCGCACAAGTGGCCCGTCGTGGTCGAGCCTGGCCGTCCGATATAGGCCGCGACCTCCACGACCCGGCGCGGCTGGCTCAGGCAGGCGAGGATCGCGTCCCGCACCGGTTGCGGCCGGGCCGGCACCAGCGGCAGCGCCGCATCCGGCATCCCATACAGCCCGTAGCCGACCCGCATCGCAACGCCCTTGCGCACCAGGTCGTGCAGGCAGCTTCGTGCCTTCCCCGGCCTGATACCCAGCAGCCGGCTGACCTCTGCTGGCCGGCGAGGCTGCGTCAGGCTGGCCTGCACCGCGTTGCGCACCACCAGGAACTCGCTGGCCGACGGGGGCGAGTAGAAGCCGGCCGGCGCCACCACCCCAGGCTCCGGCTGCGAAAGCCGTCCCTGCTCGATCAACGGCGCCAGCGCCGCGCTCAGCGCCGTGGGCGCTTCGCCGACCTGCGCCGCCACGTCCCGCACCCGCATCGGCCGGTCCACCACTGCCACCACCGCCCGCACGAGCGCCGGGGCCGTTCGACGCACCGCCTCGCTCCGGAAGCCAGCCGGCGCGAACAACCCATATCCCGGATAAGTCAGCCGCCCCGCATGGACCAGCGACACCAGTTGGCGGCGCACCGAGGCTGGCGGCCGCCTGACCTGCGCCACAATGACGCCTAGCCGCATCGGCCGCTCGATGGACGCGACCAACGCGTCCAGCTCGGCGATGTTCTCCCCAGTCCGCACCCTGCTCATTAGCCCGCACACCCCTGCTGCTGGCGATCTCTCGCCCGATGCCGCCAGGGTCCGATGGCAGGATGCGAACGGCATCAGGGATTGTCAGGAAAAGTTTGTGCTTGTTGACCTTGAGCCGTTCGCATCCTCACGACCGATGCTCGGGGCATGGAGGAGGACGCCATGCAGCTCGACCTTGTGGAATGGATCGCATGCCAGGACGGCGCCCCTGGTGCGCCGCCGCTCCCAGTATCAGGCGCGCGTGTTCATAATGAACACAGCACGCTTCCAACCCTTACGGCCCATGATGCCTCGTGTGTTCATACTGAACACACTGCCGACGTGCGACCGATGTGCCCCATGTCGCCGCATCGGCTGCTGGTCTGCCTTGCCGCGCTCGGCTGGTCGGAACGCGAGCTGGCCCGCCGGACCGGGCGGCATCAGACCACGATCAAACGCTGGACAGGGGGCGGCGGTGCCGTCGACAGCGACACCGCCACTTGGCTGGAACAGCTGATGGCGTTCCACCTCGCACATCCCGCCCCGCGGCGCAGGGTACGGGATGTCCCCACATCGGGGGTGTCGGCACCGCTCGCCTTGTGAGAGCAGAGTCCAGCTTGTCGTTACAAACGGGCCTGCACCGTTTGGCTGGCGGCCGAGCCTAGCTTGTTGGTGAACTTCGAGTAGAACTGATCCACCGTCCAACCCGTCATGTTGTTGTTTGACAGGGCTTTGGCGGACACAAAGCTGCTGAGTGGAGTGGACGGATCGGCTGTCGCCATCATTCCGCCAGGTGTCGGCCCGAATACCCACGCACCATAGGTCTGCACCACGGTTGCAGGCTGGTTTGTTGCCCGCGAGACTGCGGTTGAATAGTCCTTGGCGATGTAGCTGGCGACCTGCGCCTGCGCTGCCGGGTTGGTGATGTCGCTTGCGGTGTAGGGCAGGTTGTACTTGGATACCGTGTCCGCCCAGGTGCCGGACGTGATCTGCCATGGTCCCGTAGCCGAAGACGAGCCGTTTGCGGTCCCCACGTTCTGAAAGCCGGACTCTAGCTGGCCGAGGCCAGCCATCGCCTCCGGGTTCAAACCCAACTGGGTCGCTGATGACGCCGCCAGGTTCCCATAAGGCGTTGCCATCATCGCATCCATCGCCGATGTGCCGCCGCCGGAGTAGCCGGCCCAGTCTGTGGATGGGGCGGACAAGTCAACGGACCCATCCGTGCCGGTCGGGCCACCCCCGTCACCCATGAAGGAGCCGCCACCCGCCGGCGTCACGAAGTTAGGCGCACCAACCTCCGGAATGCTCGGGATCACCTGGGCCGGCACGCCGTTCATCGTGACCGGCGCAGGGTCGGCAAGGGCAGACAGACTTCCGCCTGCCAGTAGCAGGGCGAAGCCGGGATACAGCCAGGACCGTCCCATGTCAGTGATACGCAAAGACAGGGGCGCCGTTGGCACGGACGCCCTCGACCGAGCAGGTCGATCCTGGTTTCACGTCGGACCGGTATTCATGGATGGCCTCGCTTGGCACGTAGCCGATCTGTCCACCGTTGGTGAGGACGCGGCTGAACCCATTGACGTTCCTGCCTCCTACGGCGATCGATGGGAGGCTTGTCCCGACCTCAGGAGAGGTGTTGGAAGGGCTGGCATAGATCGGCTGCCAAGCCTTGGTGCCCTTGCAAACCCAAGGCTCAGCGGGCTGGAAAAGCTGCAACCTTGGCAGGGACGATTGGGAAGGTGGCGGGCCGTGGTCAACACGACCCCGTTCCTCCATCCGCTGTTGCGACATGCGGTCCAGCTCCTGTGGCGTGAAGCCTGGTTGCTGCTGCCCCTGCCGCTGCTGCGCCTGGGCGTGCGGCAAGCCGCCCGCCAGTAGGCAGGCGGACACCGCCGCGAGTATGGTCCTACGCATCATGATTCCTTTCTGATCCACACCTCCACGTTCTCCCGCCCGGATGCGAACGGGAACCGTGCCCCTCACCACTGGGCCTGGACCGCCTTCACCTGGCAGAACAGCGTCCCGTCCGCGCTGCGCACTGACGACTGGAGGCAACGCTGCACGCTGCCCGTCTCGAACTTCCACTGATAAGCGTGCAGGCCATAGCCGCCCAGGAACAGGCCAAGCGCGATGCCAGCGACCAGCGCAGCCGACCCCCAACGGTGCGTGCGGTCGTAGCGCCGTTGCCGCAGGACCAGGGCACCGCTCAGCTTGGCAGACACCTGCTCCGTGAGCTGGTCCACCGTGTGGTTGACTAGCTTCTCCCGGTCGCTCTCCGATTGCCGGGCCATGATCTCGGACCGCTTGTTCTGCTCTTGCGCCACCTGGAGCGTCGTCTTCAGCGCCGTCACCTGGCTATCCACCACGACCTTGGTGTCGCGGATCAGCACGCCGCTGTTCTTCTCCTGCTCCTCCGCCAGGGTCGCGAGGGCGTCAAGCGCCGCCTCCTGCGAGATGGACCACAGCCACATCGGGTCGTGGGGCATGATGCCCTCCTTCCGCGCGGCATCGCGCAGAGAGAGGGAGGCGCTTCGCAGCGCCTCCGATGCCGCGCTCACGGCAGCCACTCCGCCACCTCGGCGACGACGAATGCCTCCTCCATCCGCCGCAGCCAGGTCTTCACCATGAACTGCCGCATCGGCGGCATTGGGTGGCCGCTCTTGTCCGGCTTGTTGGATGCAGCATCGTAGAAGCTCAGCCCCGTCGCCCGCATCGAGGTCAGGCAGGACAGGCGCGGAATGTAAACGATTCTCACGCCTTCCTTCATCATCCTCTCCAGCTCAGGACGTTGGAAGAGCGGCTCGAACGCCTCAGCAGCGGTCTGGCCGGCACGCATCAGGCTCTCGTTCAGGAAAAGGATGGACCGCGGCCCCCGGAAGTGACCGGCCTTGTGCAATGCCGCGATGTGATCGAAGTCGTCCTTCTCCGGACCACAGAAGTAGAGCGGCAGACAGGTGACGCCGGCCTCCTCGCAAAAGTCCACCAGCGGCAGATCATGCTCAAGGTCGGCAAGGGCGCTGTTGCCGCCTCCCAGGTCGAGCACGGTCGAGGTCCTGGTCTGCATCATCTGATGAACCAGGTCCTCGATCCATTCGCCGACGTGCGCAGGCTGTGACGACTTCGGCTGGGTTGCCCCGCCCGGTGAACCCGGCGGATACAATCCGGCCAGCGTTGGGTTGAGCAGGTCGCCGTCAGCGACCGTGACCGGACGGCCAGCAATCCTGGCGCGCTGGGTCAGCAGGTCGCAGATCGTGCTGCCGCCCAGGCGGCCACGCCCAAGGCGCGTCGCAAGAACGGGCGCGCGCGTCTGGGTGGCCTTCGGTTCGAGCTTGGACTTCTCGCCTTCGGGCTTCGGTGGGATCGCGTTCATGTTTACCTCTTGTAGAGTGGGTCGCCATTGGCCTTGAGGCCGCTGCGCAGGTTTGCTGTCTGCCTCGCGGCTTCGATTGAACCAGGAGCAGGTCGGCTACTGTCCTGGGATACCCCCGCAGGTGCGGGCGGTTCCAGCTGCCTTGGCAGCGCGGGGGGCAGGGCGGCCGAATGGCCGTCCCGATGCACGCCTCCTAACGGAGGCGGCGCATTCGATTGTGCGAGCGCAGGCGGAAGCCAGTCGGCCGGGGGCCTCTTGGGCTTCGCGGCACTTCGCGGAAGCATACCCGTCGATCTTAGGGTGCGATGCTTGAGTATCTCCTTGCGGACCTTCCACCAGGTCTTCCGGACTGTTTGGGCGGTTGGCGGCCCGCCAGCTCCGTCAAGGAGGGCGAAGTCCTTCAGGCTCGCGGCAAGCGGCTCCCACCTGATGCGCCGGCCTATGGCAGCCCGCACGATGTCGTCGTGGTTGTCATAGAGGTAGTAGAACAGCGGGGACCTTTCTGGCCCTCTTGCTATGGCTTTCAGGATCACGCCTAGACCGGTTCGCTTCTTGCTCATGGTCAGCAAGGTCATCGCCGCGGACGCGAACGGGAACCGGCTATTTCACGTCCGTTGAGGGCGGTATCGCGCTTCGGTTCCGTCGCACGGACGTCCCACGAACGTCCCATGAGCGTACCGGGAGCGTCCCATTAGCGTGCCGGCAACGTCGTGGGTCCGTGCCGGGAGCGTCGCGGGTAGGAAGCAAGTCAGTCAGCATACACCATTGCATCCCTTCGGGATGCGCGGCGACCGTCTCCGACGCTTCGCTCCGTTCAGGCCGCTTGCCCGGCCACCGCTGCGCATGGCCTCGGACCTGACCAGCCTGCAGTTCTAACGGCACCGGCGTTGGATGGCCGGCCCTGGTTCGTTCTCACACAGTGGCCGACCTGCTACCGTGCAAGCCAGCATGACGCCCTTGTCGGACCCGACCTGCGCCCAGCGCCGCATCATCCATGTGGACATGGACGCCTTCTACGCATCCGTCGAGCAGCGCGACGACCCAAGCCTGCGCGGCGTGCCCCTGGCGGTCGGCGGGTCACGCGAGCGCGGCGTGGTGGCCGCCGCGAGCTACGAGGCGCGGCGGTTCGGGGTGTATTCCGCCATGCCCTCCGTCACCGCCCGGCGGCGCTGCCCGGAGCTGGTGTTCGTCCGGCCGCGCTTCGAGGTCTACAAGGCGGTGTCGGCGCAAGTCCACGCCATCTTCGCCCGCTACACCCCGCTGATCCAGCCGCTGTCGCTGGACGAAGCCTATCTCGACGTGACCCATCCCCTGCTGGACCGCGGCTCGGCCACCGCCATCGCCGGGGAGATCAGGGCCGCCATACGCGCCGAGACGGGCCTGACCGCCTCGGCCGGGGTGTCCTACAACAAGTTCCTGGCCAAGTTGGCATCCGACCACCGCAAGCCCGATGGCCTGTTCGTCATCACGCCGCGCATGGGGCCAGGCTTCGTCGAAGCGCTGCCGGTGAGCAAGTTCCACGGCATTGGTCCGAAGACCGCTGCTCGGATGACGGCGCTCGGCATTCACACGGGCCTCGACCTGCGGGCGCAGCCGCTTGCGTTCCTCACCGAGCACTTCGGCAAGGCAGGCGGCTACCTGTATGGCGTGGCCCGCGGGGTGGACGACCGGCCGGTGCAGGCCGACCGGGTCCGCAAGTCGGTCGGCGCGGAACGGACCTTCGAGCGGGACGTGCTTCGCTGGGAGGAGGTGGAGCCGGCGCTGGCGCCCGTGCTCGCCCAGGTTTGGGTGGCATGCAGCCGAGGCGGGCATTCAGGCCGCACCGTGACGGTCAAGGTGAAGTATGCCGACTTCCAGCAGATCACGCGCAGCCGGTCGGGCGCTGAACCTGTCCCGACACAGGCGCGGCTGGAACCGGTCAGCCTCGACCTGTTGTGGCCGTTGTTCCCGCCGCGGCTCGGGGTGCGGCTGCTCGGCGTCACAATGTCCAATTTGGACGACAAGCCTTGCAGGGGCGTCTCGCAGCTTGCTCTGGGTTTCTGATGAGATGGCCGCTTCCGACCCAAGCGGACTGGTGGGCCGGCAGGCTATGGTTTAGGTCTCCTCGCCTTCGAACGGGAGAGACAAGCAATGGCGACCGGCACTGTGAAGTGGTTCAACGCGACCAAGGGTTTCGGCTTCATCCAGCCGCAGGATGGCAACCAGGACGTGTTCGTGCATATCACGGCCGTGCATGCGGCCGGGCTGCAGGGCCTGAACGACGGCCAGAAGGTCAGCTACGACGTTATTGCCGAGCGCGGCAAGCAGGCGGCCTCTAATCTGAAGCTCGCCTGACGCGGGTTGGGGCCTGCTCCGCGGGAGCGGTACAGGCTCCTGCCACGTGTGGCCCGACCGGGGCGGCCTGGTCCGCCCGTATGCTGACTGCGACGACGCCGTGGCCGGGTCGCGCCGCACTTTCCCCCGCGTGTCCAGGAGGCGCGCACCCGCTTCTTCGAGCACATCAGGCCCATCACGGCCTACCTGGTCTTCCCAGACTGGGCCACCCTCATGCAAACCCTGATCGACTCAAAACCGCCGCCCAACATCGCAGCCCAGATCACCAAGTGACGCACGCGCCGCAGGCCTACTTAGAGTTGCTGGAGGCCGACCCCAGTATTGAGCATCTCGCGTATTGTCTCGACCGGTGACGCCAGGTGATCGCGACAGAGCCGGTGCATCTGATCCGACCCTACCTAGGTCGGTCTAAGCCGCCTGGCCCAACACCCGGTGCCCGCGGGCGGCGTCCACCTCGCGCTGCCGCCCTTCGCCCATCATAAAGTCACCGATATGCGGGCGAACATCCAGCTGCAGGCGATGCAAGGCATGCGTTGCATCGACAAGCCGTCCGTTGCGGCCCAGCATTGCATCACCGAATTCGATCATCCGCAGGTTCGGCCAGGCCTTCTCGCGGATGCCGTGCACCATCGCCAGCACCGCATCTTCGGCCATGTCCGGCATCGCCTGCGCCAAGATCATCGCCATCGACGCGGTCGAACGCGAAATCCCGGCAAAGCAGTGCACCAGCAGGTGCGTCGCCCCGCTCATGTCTCCACCGAAGGCGAGCAAGGCTGCCACGTCCTTCGGCTCTGGCGCCAGCAGCCCCGGCATTGTGTCGATAATGTCGTGGAACCGCAGCTCCAGCTTCTCGTGCTCGCCGAACGCGCCGAACGCCTCGGGCACGGGATGATCGGGATCGAGGATCGACAGCACGTGGCTGGCGTTGATGCTGCAATGGCCTTCCAGCTCCGCGACGCCGCAGACGGTGATGCCAAACGGCGGTGCGATGCTGTTCATGTCCGTCCTGTCTGCTCCCCACATCGGGGAGTTCGGCCGATCCTAGCCGCGATGTCTTGGAGAGAGTCTGGGGCCGCAGGGACCGCCTTCGGGCGGAGCCGGCGCGGCCGGGCCGCGGACCCGAGCGATTGTCCGCGCAACGCCCCGAACGCGCGGATCGCGCTGGCCGTGTAGCCATGGTCGACGACCTCGCCATGCTCCGCGGCGCCAAGCGCGCGCAAGGCCTCGTAGCGCAGGTGCTCCCGGATCAGCGGGACGACGAACGACCGGTCCGCGACGGGGACCGGCCCGCCGCCCGAGGCATAACGCGCGAGGAACCGGCACGCCTTCGGCCCATCCAGCGCCGCCAGGTCGGGGTTGCCGCAAAACTCCCACACCGCCCAGGCTAACTCCCGGTCCAGGCTGCCTACCCGCGTGTCATCCCAGTCGATCACCGCTGCGATGCGGCGGCCGTCGAACAGCACGTTGTTGCCCCAGAAATCCCCGTGCATCGGCCCCTGCAACCGGCTGCGCCGCGCCCGCCAGCGGGTCAGCCAGCGGTCCAGCCCCGCATCCCGGAGCGCCTCGGGCGCGCGCGCCGGCCGCCGCATCGCCAACGCGAACGGCGATGTTGCCGGGCGCGCGCCGGCGCCGCGCCATGTCGCCAACCGCGCCTGCATGCGGCCGAGAACCGCCGCCGTCAGGTCGCACTCCTTATCGCTCGAGACGTCGATGCCGCGCCCTTCGACATAGGGCCACACCGTCATTGGACGGCCGCCGACACGCACCACTTGCGCCTTGGCCGTTGTGCGCAGGGGGATTGCAGCCACCGCCATCGCTTGCGCAACATGCTCGGCTGCGCTGTACGACCACTCCAGCTCCGCCGACGAACGCCAGCGCGGGCCCAGTTTGAGCACCACGTGCTGAACGCCGCAGTCAAGCCGGAACGCATTGGACTGGTGGCCACCCCCCAGCGTGCTGACAGCCGTGGGCACCAGGCCGTACTGCTCATGGAGCGTCAGCAGGACGTCGCGCGGAAGGGTTTCGGAAACAGGGCGGGGCGGCTGAGAAGACATCATGGCTTCATATCACGCGGCCGTGAGACGCATGACAGATTTATGTCATCGTACATGTATCGAGCGTGGCTTAGTGCGGGCGGATGGACCCATGAGGATGCATCGGCTCAGCAGCAGCACCATGCCCCGGCATCGTCGGCTCGTGTCACTTTCCAAACCCGATTGCATCGATGAGTGTTAATTCGTAACGGTTCGGGGCGCCGTCGTCCCCTTCAATCTGCGCCAACGTCGGTTGCAGCAGGTCGTGTTCGGTCAGAGTGGGCTATGGCATGATGTAGGGGGCGGGCCAGCCTGTCGCGCGCAAGGCCAATCTCGGGGGTGCTGAAGCCCACTCTGGTATTCCGCTGAGGTTCTTATTGGGTTCCGGGGTGGCGATGGGTCCGTCATGTAACCAGGCCTGCGATGAGGGCGCTGAGCAAGGCTTTTCTGCGTCGGCGGGCGTCGTGCACGAACTGGAAGAAGCCGAGATAAAGGGGCAGCTTGTCCTGCGAGATGCCCCGATGCGGGGCCTTGGTGCATAGACCTTTGGGTAGTCTTGTATTTTTAAAGGGTTAGATCAAACCGCAAATCTAATAATATTCAAATATTACAGAGAGTTTGCTTATCTATGCACCAACACCCCGGCGCATCGGACTCGGCTGCGGGCCGCGCTAAGCCTGGGTCGGTCGCCGCAGAGGTGCAAGGCCGGGGCCGCAGCCCCTCGCCAAACCGTCATTTCGAGGTTGCGCTCAGCCTCTCTTACGCTTCCCGGAAACAACCAGGGAGGGCCAGCAGGCATGATGATGATCCGGCGTATTACGGCAGCGGCGGTGCTTATGGCCCTGGCCGGGTCGCCAGCGGCGGCGCAACTGCCGAGCCTCCCATTCCCGAAGGACATGCCGCCGCCCGTGCCCTCTGCAAAGGCGGCCCCCGGCCAGAAGCTGACCCCAGAGGCGCAACTGCTCTCCCCCGAGGACTTCGCCGCCCGACGCAAGCTCGGCGCCTTCATCGCCTGCCTCAACGGCGTCACGGGCATCATTCCCAACCTCGCCCGCCCTTACCGCGACGCCTTCCGCGCCGTCAGCAAGGACCCGGTCAACGGCCTCGACCGCACCTCTTACACCTGGATGTACCAGTCCAAGTTCCTGTTCCACGGACCGGAAACGATGGGACACCCGCCAACCCAGGAGTGCGCCGACCGCCTGACCGCCGCCGTCGCCCAGCCGCCCGCCGACGAGCCGCTGGACACCCTCTCAACCGCCTACGCCGCCGACCTGCGCAAGCTGGACGTCCTCGCCCCCAAGGTGGAGGCCTACTACAACGGCAAGGACTTCCGCGACGACGGGATGGCGCAGGGCCGCGAGATGAACGCCGAGTACGACCCCCTGCTGCAGCGCCTGCTGGCGGAGGGGCACGAGATGTTCGTCCTCACCCGCGCGCAGGAGGCCGTGCTGCAGCAGCGCCGCCTGGACGGCATCGAGCGGCTGGACGGCAAGCAGCTCCGCTGGCAGGCCAACGCCTTCATGGTGCAGGCCCGCACCACGCTGGACGGCCTGCAGGCCCTGGTCGCCGCCAAGAAGGTGACCAAGCCCGCCGTCTTCGCGCTGGTCACCCCGCTAGAGGCGCGCTTTGCCGAGGCATCGGATTATGCGGCGGCGCACCCCGAGGAGAACAACGACGACATGAACCTCTGGGCCAAGATCGCCGACCACAGCTACGGCGCCGACCTCATGACCGCCGCCAAGCAGGCCCGGCGTGATGCGGATACCCCGGGCAGCACCGGGAAAGTCTCCGACGACGCCGAGCGCATGGCCTACTGCTTCCGCAACATGCTGGACTACACCAACTCGTCCAAGCGCTGACCCTGGTCTCCGCCGGGCCGGACACCTGCGAGGATGGGCGTGGTTCAGATCCGGGTTACACGCGAAACGTGGAATTCCTTGGTTGGCGCGGCTCTGGCCACTTTTGGTTTAACCCATAAACCGCCCGTTTTGAACCACGCCCCGTTTGGTGCACAGGCATCCCGATGCCGCGTCCATGTTGTTTGGGGCTTGTTCGCGGAACCCATCTGGGCCAGCCGTCACCGTGCCGCGTCAAAGGCCGGACACATGACCGCCATCGCACCGCTCGTCAGATCATGCAGAAGACTCCTTGCATCCAAGGGGCCGTCCACACATGCGACAACGCCTCGCCGCCACCCAGACTTCGCAGGCGCATCATCGAATCCGTTTGACGTCACACGGCCGTGATGCAACTCTACCTCCTGCTACGGTTCTCCGCGCCTACAAGGGCGCGGAGCTAAGAGGGAACCCGGTGCAGCGGAAGCCAAGGCCGGGGCTGCCCCGCAACTGTCAGCGGAGAGTCCGGGTCCATTCGTGTTACCGGGAACCACATCCCCCAGGAAGGCCGGACCTGGGCGGCGACCCGCGGGCCAGGAGACCTGCCGCAGCACAGAAATCCTCGGGCGGGTACCCCGGCAGGAGGTGGACAGCCCCATACGCATCAAGCGCGTAGCGGGACAGGATGCCCGCGTCCGCCGGCCCCCTCCGGGCACAAGAGGAGGACGGCTTTGCCACAGCTTCAGACCCAGGTGCGGACCGCGGCACCGGCCATGTCGTTTGAACAGGCTAGTGCGGCACCCGCCCTATCGAGGGTCGTCTATCGCAGCCGGGCGGTAAACGCATTTTCGGATAACGATCTGTTGCAGCTCACGCGGGCTGCACAAGCCCGCAACCATGCCGAGGCGATCACCAGCCTGATGCTCCACGACGACGGCCGGTTCTTCCAGTGGCTGGAGGGGCCGCAGGACAGCCTCTCCCGCATCATGCAGGCCATCAGCAACGACGGCCGCCATACCAACATTGAAGTCTTGAGCCGCGGTTCGGTGCGCAGCCGGGCGTTCTACGGGTGGGACCTCAAGCTCGCGGCACCCGGGTCCTTCGCCGCAGGGGACGTGATCCAGCCGCTATCAAAGGTGATCGAGGACTTGCGGCGGGGCCCCGGCCAAGTTGCGACGGCTCTCGCACGCCTGGCCCCATTCCATATGTTGGCCCGCACGGGATTAGCCGCTTGTCTGGCGGACCTCGTGCAGTCCCGGGTACTGCCCGAGGTCGCCGCGCGGCATCGCCTTGCAGGCGCCCGCGTGCATCCGCGCACCGCCGAGCTGGCCAGGCTGCTGCTTGGGAGCGAGGTGGAGCCGGTGGAGGCGCTTGTCTGGGAGGCCGCCCATGCCGGATCCCGGCTGTCCCTGCGGACGTCATTGTTTGAGCCGGCCGCACGCATCCTGGGCGACATGTGGCTTGAGGACACGTGCACCGAGGCCGACGTCACGCTCGGGTTGCATTGGCTGCAAGTGGCGGTGCGGCTGCTGGGCGCCTCCCGGACCCACCGCTGCCACGGCGCATCCCAGGGAAGGGTTCTCGTTGCACCGGTCCCGGGCGAGGTGCACTTTCTGGGCGCAGCCCTTGCGTCCGACGCGCTGCACGAGGCCGGCTGGAGCGTGACCATCGCCGTCCCCGGGAACTCCGACTCGCTGTTAGAGCAGCTTCGGTCTGGACGCTTCGACGCGATGCACCTCTCGCTTAGTGATGCGCTGCGCCGGGAGCATATGCTGCCGCTGATCGCACGCACGGTCGAGATGGCGCGCTCGGGTTCGCCCAATCCGTCGCTCAGGGTCAGCGTCGGAGGAAGGGCTTTTTCCGATCGCAGCGTGACGCCCGCCGACGTCGGTGCCGATGCCCGGTTGCGCGACACGCACTAATCGGGAGACGATGCGGTCTGGTCGTGGTGCTGCCGCATCTCCTCCCTTAAAGACTTGCCTGCACGAGATCAGAGAAGACTCTTTTCAGTCCCAGGGGCATTGTCAAGTTCATCTTGAGGTCTGCCAAAGGGTGCAATCTTGCGAGCCTCCGAAACCCTCCCTGCGCATCAAACAGCTGTCGCGTCCCGCCTCCGGCAGGCAAAGATTGCAAAAGCTCATTCCGGAATGCGTGAAGTTGACAACGCCATCGGCTATCTTTCCCCGGCCGAGGCCGAAGGCAACTACTACGCCAGGCTGGACGAGGTGCCCAAGGCCGCGTAGCACTCAAACCAACACGCCTCCGGCAAACCCGGCGCGGTTTACTCGTTGCCCCTCTCGGTTTTTCGGGAGCACATTCATCGCGTCCGTTGCAGGCTAACTGGGACCACCTGCGCCCATTCTGGTAAACGGCCGCTCTAACAATTTACCGGCAACGGTCCGCCACAATGTGGGCGTTGCTCGCCTGCGCCTCGGGGGTCATGCGCCGCCAGAGAACTACCCGGAGAGCGCCATGGTCTCGCGCAGGTAGTCGCCCCTTTCGAGCAGGCTCACGATGAAGGCGGCGACGTCGGCGCGACTGACTTGCTGGCGGCGGATCCTGCCGTTGGTGTCGGCGAGCCAGTCGCCAGTCGGCTTGGCGTCGGTCAGGCCGACTGGCTGCACCAGCGTCCAGTCGAGGGTGGACGCCTTGACTACAACCTCCTGCTTCTCCTTGTCCGCCATGTGCTCGCGCAGCACTGTGCGGTAGAACACCTTGAAGGCGAACGGCAGATCGCTCGCCCTGCCGATGCCGAACGCGGTCACCACGACCAGGCGTTTGATGGAGGCCTCCGTCATGGCGGCAACGATGTTGCGCGTGCCGACCTCACAGACATCGGGCGGTGTCGTGCGGCGGGCGCCGAGCAACATGGCAAACGGGTTCTGCGAATTGCCGAGGCTGACGACGACGGCGTCCTGACCGGATACCGCAGCGGCGACGTCGGCCGTGATCATGGCGTCGCCCTGGACAGTCCGAACCGCCCGCATGTCGGCCAGCGCAGACGCGTCGCGCGCGAACGCGGTGACGGCGTGCCCGGCTGCCAAAAGAGCCGCTATGGCCGCGCGGCCGGTGCGGCCGGTCGCTCCGAACACGATAACCTTCATCGCCGGAGGTCCTTCAGTGCCACAGCAGCGCCACCAGGATGGCAGCGAGCATGGTGTGGATCATGTGCAGCAGTTGCTCGCTGGTCAGCGCCTGGAGCGCCTGAGCCCGCGCGAGACGGACCAAGAGGTCGTTGCTCGGTATCGCCTGGTGTTCGCTCGCCAGGGCGCGTCGCTTGCCCGCGAACTCGCGCGCGTTCAGCGCCAGCAGGATCACAACGCCGCCGGCAATGATGATCGGCCGGACCCATGCCTGGTTCATCGGCAGCCCAGGCGGCGGTCATGGCATCTCATCCGGCGGCCCGCGTGAGCGCCTCGCTCAGCGCCCACAAGCGGGCGGCACGGGCTCCGTCGTTGGCTTTGGCCGACAATGGCTGGGCAAAGGCCGTGCTGCCGGCGTGTTGACGGTTGCCCCAGCTCCAGTGCACGCCCGATCGGCAGAACGCGGGTTCGGCGACGACATCCGCCACCCGCTCCCCTGCGAGTGCCTGGCTCACATAGCCTTTGGTGATGTTCTTCTGGAACCAGGGAAACACGCGCTGGAACAGCCTGGGTGCGTCGCGGAACAAGCCGGTATCGGCCACGCAGCCGGGATAGAGGCTGTTGAAAACAACCCCGCTGCTGTCGTGCTCGCGGCGATGCAGCTCTCGGCTGATGATCATGTTGCAGAGCTTGCTGTCCTTGTAGGCCTTGCCGGCCTTGAAAGCATTGCCGTCGATCATCGCGACCGGCGCTTTGAAACCGGCCTCCAGCCCCTGCAGGTCACCGAGATCGGCCGGCGCCGGGATCGGCACCTTGCCGCCGAATTCCTCCGAATTGGCGGTCACGGTTCCCAATGTGATCAAGCGGGCCGGCTGGCTCGCCACGCGCCGCAATGCATCGAGCAGCAGGCCGCACAGCAGGAAGTGGCCGAGATGGTTGGTGGCGACGCTCATCTCGTAGCCTTCGGGCGAGCGGGCGGGCTGCTTGAGCAGCGGCAAATAGACCGCCGCGTTGCAGACCAATGCATCGAGCGGCAGGCCGGTGTCACGGAAGACAGCGGCGAACCGGCGCACGCTCTCCTGCGCGCCGAGGTCGATCGGCAGCAGCGTTGTCAGTTCGGTCGCAATATGCAGGCTGGACGCAGCGGCGCGCGCCTTCTCGAGGTTTCGACACGCCATCACCACGTGCCAGCCGCGGTCAGTCAGCGCCTTGGTGGCGTGCAGGCCGACCCCCGACGAAGCGCCGGTAATGATGGCGGTCGGCGCGCTCATCGCAGCATCCGCCGGACGTCGGCAGTTCGACCGTCTAGGAAATGGTGCTTTAGGACGGCGCCGACGTGGGTGAACAGTGCCGCGGCGAACAGCGTCGGCAGGATCCAGTTGTGCAACTGGTTCCACAGCGGCGCTGTATCAGCCCCGGCCAGCCGCGGGAGGGGCCAGCCAAAGAGCGACAGGTCCGTCCCGCCCGCTCGGTCGAGCAGCAGGCCGGTGATCGGCATGGTCAGGATCAGTGCATACAGGCCGGCATGGGTGGGGACAGCGAGGCGACGTTCCCAAGGTTCGAGCGAGGCGGGCAGCGAGGGAGGCCGGCTGACCACGAACCAGGCGAAGCGGGCGACGACGAGGACGAGCACTGCGATGCCGACGGTCTGGTGGACGGCTATGAACATGGCGCGATCCTCCGAAGTCTCCGGCAGGACCGACATGAAGATGCCCATCGGGACGAGTGCGAGGATCAGGGTCGGGGTTGCCCAGTGGGCGTAGCGCGAGACGAGGCCGAACCGGCTCTCGGTATTGCGCAGCAGGACCTCGGATACGACGCTGCGCCTGCTTTTGCGCCAGGCGGCCCAGAGCAGGAAGCCGATGCCAAGGCTGGCCACGATGGCCTGGATGTTCAGGACGATCGGCTTGGCGCGTTCGAAAAGCGAGGCCGTCATCGGAACCGCGGCAAACGTCCCATCGAAATCCGTCAGTACGATGGAGGCTACCATCATGGTCAGGCCGAGCACGGCGATGAGCGTCCCGATTGCCCGAACCGCGCGGTTTCGATGATTAAGGGTAACGGCGAGGATGATAGCAAGGACGAGGTACTGCGCAATCATCGCATGGACCGGAACCGGCAGAGCGGCGTGTCAGTCATCTTCTCTCCCCATCCCCGCGGCGACGCAGTGTTCATGCTCGCCCCAGGCATTATTTAGCCGAGCTATAAGTAGGCTGGTTGCCGGATGTGACCAGAGAACAGCCGTCAGACTGCCGTCCATTCCGCATGCCTGAGTCTGCTTTCGGGCGGTCGCAAGTGGAGCGTGGATGACCAGAAAGGGCGCAGAACAGCCGTTAAAGCTCCCTGTTGATACAGTCCTCCCTCCATCATACTCGGCGGTAGAGGTCAGGGCCATTCGCATCCAGGCTTGCCATGCTTCCTACGAGGAAGAGGAGCAACCACAATGGATCTTGAGACCGACGACACCCTGATCCAGGTCAGCAGGGACCTTCGGGCGGCAAACGGCGGCATCGCTTTGGTGGCAGGCGTGCAGCGCCAGCACGGCGAGAGCCTGGAAACCATCGTCCGGCTGCTCACGCCCGAGCCGGATCCTGGGAAGGACGGCCCCTCGCTGGAGGAGCTGATCGGCGCGCTGCTGGTTCGCCTGGACAGCCAGTCCGCCTACCTGAAGGACATCACGGTCGGGCTGGCAAAGATCACACGCGATATGCCGCTCGATGTGGTCCAGGCCATCGCCGACAACTTCGGCGTCGAACCCACGAAGGGATAGCGCAGGCAGGGATGATGACCTTCCGCAAGCTGGCCGCCAACTCGGATGGCAAGCTGATCCGCGCCTACCTCACCGAGCACGCGCCGGAGCCGCAGCCCGGCGCCGACCTGGAACCTGGCGCCAGGCCGGACGCCGGCGGGCGGCTGACCGCCTACTACACCGGCCGCGACACCCGGGCGACGTGGCGGCCTGACATGGCGCCCGAGATGGCCGAGGCCATGGGTATCGACCCGGCCAAGCTGCCGGCCGACGCCGAGCTGGACCGGCTGTTCGAGGCGAAGCAGGCCGACACCGGCGAGAAGTGGCCGAGCGCCAAGGAGCGCAAGATCAGCGCCTACGACCTGACCGTGGCGCCGCACAAGTCGGTATCGCTCGCCGCCGAGTTCGCCGCCTCGCCGGCAGAGGCCGGGGCGATTTGGGAGGCGGTCAACCGCGCCAACGACGACACCATGCGCTACGTCGCCCGCGAGATCGGCTGGGCGAGGCGGGGGAAGAACGGCCAGGATGGCGCCGAGCCGGGCGAGGTGGGCTGGGTGTCCTTCCGCCACCAAACCGCCCGGCCGACGCTGCAGGTCAAGGACGGCGTGACCGGCATCACCTACCTGGCCGACGTTCCGATGTCCGGCGACCCGCACGCACACATCCACAATGGCATGTTCAACCTGGTGGTGACGGCGGACGGCCGGACCGGATCGCTCGACACCAAGCGGCTGAACGACCGGGTCCACGAGTTCGGCGCCTTCTTCCAAGGACGGCTTGCCCACGAGCTGCGCAAGC
>JAABUQ010006804.1_pt1 | contig 17027 bp, 17 predicted proteins | sample 5560001 | NCBI WGS metagenome assembly JAABUQ01 (sample SAMN10711888, study PRJNA513371) | rock metagenome | isolation source: Antarctica rocks | place: Antarctica: Victoria Land, Finger Mt nord | collected 2015-12-18
GGGACCTCCTTGATCCCGCGCCCATGCTAGGAGCCTCAACTTATGTTGTCTTCAAAACCACGAACTCCACGATTGACGAGGCTTCCCCCAGCCAACGTCACATAACTGCGACCACCACATAATCGGCTTTATGTTGAGCTCAACATAACGCCGACTACATCCACCTGTATCACGGCAACGCCGCACTTTTAGCCGAGAGCCTGGAAATGGTTCAGCGCACATCAGCCCTCATCCTCTCTGCCATCGAGCCACCTGCCAAGTCTGAAGCCGCACCCGTGATGGCCGAAGCCATCTAGCCGTTCTTTTCTCCCCCAAAGGGGGACGGAGGTTCAGGCCTTCGCTCCCCTCAGGCCAACCACGCTCCTAAACCCGCCCAAGGAGGGCAGCCAAATGCAGAACAGCAGCGCATTCCAGTACCTCGCTATCGACACCATCCACGAGTCCACCACCAACCCCCGCCGCACCTTCGAGGAGAGCAAGTTGCAGGAGCTTGCCAAAAGCATCCGGCACCACGGCCTCATCCAGCCCGTCACCGTGCGCCCCAACGCGGATGGCTTCGAGTTGATCGCAGGAGCGAGGCGCTACCGTGCAGCTCAGCTTGCAGAACTCTTCTCCATTCCGGCCCGCATCGTCGAGATCGACGACGCCCAGGCCCTCGAATGGCAGCTGGTCGAGAACTCGCAGCGGGTCGACGTGCATCCCTACGAGGAGGCGCAGGGCTTCCAACGCTTGCTCGATCTACCCGGCTACGAGGTTTCGGCACTGGTCGAGAAGTCGGGCAAGAGCGCAAGCCACATCTACGCCCGTCTCTCGCTCCTGCAACTCATCCCCGCAGTGGCCGAAGCGTTCACCCAGGAGCGAATCACCGCCAGTCACGCCAACCTCATCGCCCGTCTGCCGCAGGAGTCTCAGGCCGAAGCGTACGAGCAGTGCTGGCGCAAGGACTGGCAGGACAAGGAAGCTCACCTGCTTCCCGCGAAAAGCCTGTCCGCATGGATACAGGCGAACCTCTATCTTTCGCTTGCGGATGCTCCGTTCGACCGCGAAGACCTCACCCTCAACCCCGCAGCCGGAGCCTGCGTCACCTGCCCCCGTCGCAGCGGATACAACACATCGCTTTTCGCAGACGTGAAGGGCGACCAGTGCCTTGACGGACCCTGCTTCCGAACGAAGATCGCGGCGCACATCGACCGCGAACTCGCAGCCCGGCCCGAACTTGTCCAGATCGAGAACGGATGGAGGAACGCGAGGCAGCAGAGGCCCGGAGCCGTCCAGCGCGGCCACTTCCGCGAGATCGAGGCGGTGACCGACAACCCGGACGCGGAACCAGTCTCAGCGTGCGCCTCCGTCAAAGCCGCCATCGTCGTCTACGGCAAGCGGGTAGGCACCCCCGTCACCGTATGCACCGACAACAACTGCCCGGTCCACGACCCACGCGCAGCCGCGCGACAGGTTGCCGACCCCGCACCCACCATGGCACCCGCACCGGAACAGGAGACGGAGGAGGAGACCGAGGCGAGAAAGCAACAGTATGAGCAGCAGCAGAGTGAGTACAGAGAGATGCAGGAACGGAGAGCGGAGGAGCGGAGGCAGGAAGAGGAACGGGCGAGAGCAGGAGTACGAGGCCGAGCAGGCACGCAGGGAGGAGTTGAGGCAGACCCGCCAGGCTACCTTCGACCGCATCCTTGCGAACGCTCCCAAAACCTTCAGCACAGCGCAACTTCGCATGTTGCTTCGTGCGCTGGTCAACCTCGACCCCTACACCTTGGCAGGCGAACTAGCCGAGGAGATCGCGGGCGGAGACGAGAACGACCAGCGTACCGCCGAGGAGCTTCTGCTAGCGGCCATCGATTCGCTTGGGGACGAGAAGCTGACCGGCTTTGCCCTGCGTCTCGCCCTTACATCGCACATCGCCATTCCGCGTCAGGGGGAGGTGGACTTTCTAGCTGAGGCTGAAGCCGTCTTCCTTGAACCGCAACCGAAGAAGGCCGGCAGCAAAAAGGCTGGTAAGCCAATTTCAATCAAGGCCAGGAAGACTGTAGCGAAGAAGAAGACCGCAGCCTAAACCCGCAGCGGGAGTCAGATCACCGGCTCCCGCTTCTTTCCCTAAGGAGGAAATGATGTTCCAGTTCACCTACAGACTCAAGATCGCCGAGCGGTTAAGGCCAGGTGCGAGCGGCACCCTCGCTACAACCCGCAGCGGGATGGAAGGGGCGGCATCAAAGGCGGATGTTCCACCTGCTTCACCCTGCTCGACCTCCATCACGCACGACTCACGCTCGAAGCCGCTCACCGCGACTTCATCCGGAAGGCCACGCCCTGGGCACAGGTTCGTCTCAAGCGAGCCAAGCGGCCCTCGGTCGATGAGGAGCACCGGCAGTAGGCCTGCCCCACGACGATTGAAGCAGGGGAGAGCCGCTTCCCTCCCCTGCACCCCTCCGGCCTCAGAACGACATCTCACAGGTGATTCGATGGACAGGACTGAATCCATAGTTCGCAATATGCTCGGAGCCATAGAGGCGCCGCTCTACGATGTCGGTGTCCTGAGCGACCGGGGGATGCTCCCCGGACTCGATGCGATCCCAGCCTCTGCGGTACTCGAACGCCTCCCTCTCCTCAAGTACCGCAATGTCCGCGGCTCACACATCTACATCCGCCCTTCGGGCGAGCATCGCTTCACCGTGCTCGACGATCTGGACGAGGCGTCGCTCGCCCGACTGTCCGCAGACGGCTTCAATCCGTGCGCCGTCGTCGAGACCAGTGCCGGCAACTTCCAGGCCTGGCTCAGACGCGCGACCGTCTTCCCCAAGCTCCTCGGCACCTTCGCCGCCTAGACTCTGGCATCCCGATACGGTGCCGACCACTCAGCCCTGAACAGCGGCAAAGGGTGTTGTACGCCTACAACGATGAACAATGCGGGCACGGTAGTCGAATTTCCGACCGAATTTGGGCCGCGTGACATTTTAGTTGGTGAAGCGACGCCTAAAACAACGTCAATAATCTCTATGTCGCGCGGCCTACAGTGTTGAGGCCCCTTCAGGAGTAGGCTAACTTTTAGGCTACCCATCCCTAGGGCCGCGCTCTTCTGATTCTCCTTCTGAGTGTGATGTGCCTATGAAGAATGAAAATAGTGTCCGAGCTAATCTGCAGCTGGACACTTCCGCCGACCTGTCTTCCGCACGGATCTCCTGTCCTTCGGACTGGATGTTTCTGCAGCCGAGCGTTGTAGACCAGATGCACGATGCAATGGTTGTGACCGACCTTGAAGGCAAGGTGACGGGGTGCAATCGTGCCGTACAACGCGTATACGGGTATCTGGCAGACGAGCTGATCGGCCAGTATCTCACCTTGCTGTACCCCCCGGAGGAGCAACACTTCCTCGCAAATACCCTCATCCCCGAGATCCTCAAAGAGGGAACTTTCCATGGTGAGCTTCGGAATCGCAGCCGTGCAGGTGAATATCTTTACGTGCATCTTTCCGTGACGTTACTGCGGGACGGGGAGGGACGTCCGGTTGGTATGGTGGGCTTCTCGATTGACGTCACAGCGCAGAAGCTGGGACAACTCGCGATGCGCCATCTCGGAGAGGCAGAGAATTCGTCGGCGGCCCAGGGACTCACTGGACTCTTGCCCTCGGATATTCTCAACGAGGACGAAGAACTCCTAAGAATTGGCATGAGAGTTTCGGGGGTTGGGCTTGCTCAGGTGGACTATCGCACCGGGATCAATCACCTCACGGCACAGGCCTCTCGAATGTTTGGCCTTGGTGACATGGCAATTGCAGTTCCACGGGAAGTGGTTCACTCCACCTTTCACCCGGGAGACCGGGAAGAGTTGTTTCGCAAAATCGAGGCTTCGCTTGATCCGCAGGGTGTCGGCTGGTTCGAAATGGATCACCGCGTCGTTTGGCCCAATGGGGAAGTTCGTTGGTTAAGGGTTCAGAAGCAGGTAACCTTTGAGGGTGAAGGCCTCCAGCGTAGACCTTATCGCGCCAAACTTGCGGCCTTTGACATAACTAAGAAGAAGCATGCGATTGAGCAAGTTGAACGTAGGGAGGAGCGCATCCGTCTTGTTGCAAGCGTGACGAACGTAGGTGTATGGGAATGGAACGTGGTCACCGGTGCGATTCACTGGGACGAACAGATGTTCCTTTTGTACGGCTTGCCTGCAAGAAGTGAAGGCGAGATTGATTACAAGACCTGGTTGGAGTGCGTTCACCCTGAAGATCGAGATCGGCAGGAGCGAATTCTGCAAGAAACGGTCTTGCGGGCGGCAAGTAGCGTGCGGGAGTTTCGCATTGGACGCACAGATGAACAGGGATGGCGTTATATCAAGTCGGCCGAGACAGTTCGCCTTGACTCAGACGGCCAGGTCGAATGTGTCATTGGTACGGACATGGACATTACCATCCAGAAGCGCAGTGAAGAGACCCTTCGCGAATCGGAGAAACTTGCTGCTGTCGGCAAGCTGGCCTCCAGCATCTCGCATGAAATCAATAATCCACTGGAAGCCGTTACCAATCTGCTTTATCTGCTCGCCGGAAACGACCATCTTGATCGTGCCGCGCGGGAATACATAAAGGCGGCACAAGAAGAGATCGCACGTATCAGCGAGATCACCACGCAGACATTACGGTTTCACCGGCAGTCCACCAATGCGGTTGCGATTCGCCTTCCAGATGTCCTCGATTCCGTTCTCGCGTTCTTCAAACCGCGCTTCACCAGTGCCGGCGTAGAACTTCGACGTGAATACGAAGGTACCCAGGCACTTATCTGCTATTCGGGGGAGATTCGTCAGTCACTTACCAACATCATCGGCAACGCTCTGGACGCTATGCCGAGCGGTGGGAAACTCAGGGTGCGTCTTCGTTCTTCACATGATTGGACGAACCGTCAAAGAGCCGGGGTGAGGATCACCATCGGTGATACCGGGTCCGGCATCTCGCCTGAGAACCAGCAGCGGATCTTTGAACCTTTCTTCACCACCAAAGGCATGAACGGCACAGGCCTGGGCATGTGGATCACCAAGGACCTTATCGCCAAACATGGGGGAGACATCTCCCTGCGGAGTTGCATGACGAAACCCGCATCAGGAACAGTAATGTCGATCTTCCTGCCATATGAGTTCATTAAGCGGTCGACCAGCGCTCGGCCTGCATAATCGCTTAGGCTGGGCCTTTGGCGGACCGCGGGACACCGTGGGAGATCCCACTGACCAACTTCCGCAGTTCATCGGCCGCGCGGATCTCGTTGTGAGTCCATGGCAACGCAGTTCCTTGCAGTTGTTCTCGCCAGGCGGCAAAGGATTTTCTTGGGCTGAGGCGAAATCCATCTACTGTGGAGACGGCCGCTTTGTTGGGATCCCCTCCCCACGTGACTGTCTGAGCGACTTCAGGACGGAAGTAGAGAATGTACTCTTCACATTCGGATGAGACCTCAAGCACGATCACTCCGGAAGCCGTCTTCGTCATGCTTCCAGCATCGCTGAAGTGATTTTTCAAAGATCGAGTAGAAAAGGTGCTGGGAACCTGCGCCGCGCGCAACGCGGCTACGATTGACATCACCTCGGTGTAGGTTGGAGTAACCCCAATCATCTGGGCTTTGTCCTTCGTGACAATGGCGGCCCCGGCGGCGGGAACTAGATCGAGCAGGTTGGGAGCCCAATTTACCAGCTCAGCTAGCGGATGTCCCGAGGAACGAATCAATTCTAGAAACTTGGCCTGGATACTCGTTGCCTGGGAGTTATAGCTCGTATCCTCCTCCGCTTCACGTCGTCCTATTTCGCCGGACACAATCTGGCCGATGAAGGAACAGGCCTTTCGTGTTTCATAGGGAACACTTTTGGGAGCGGAATGGTGGCAAGCCACTAGACCCCAGAGCTTTCCGTTCCGCACAATCGAAACGGACATGGAAGCCGCTACGCCCATATTTTGCAGGTACTCGCAGTGAATTGGGGACACGCTTCGGAGACCAGCATGGCTAAGATCGGTTGGGCGATGCGTCGTTATGTTGATGCTCGGAACGAGTGGGACTGGCTTGTACTTCACCGTAGGAATGCAACGGATGAGACTAACCGTATACAACCGCCGCGCCTGTTCAGGAATGTCACTCGCGGGGTAACGAAGACCAAAGTACGGGTCCACGGTCTCTGCTTTTGATTCGGCGATGACCTCGCCTTCCCCACCATCCGCAAACCGGTAGATCATGACCCGGTCGAAACCCGTCATCTGCCTTACGCCGGTAGCAGCTTCATCGAGAAGCGTCTGCAGGGTGAGCGCAGACTGAAGCCGACCTGTCGTCTTAGACACGGCCTTATAGAAGTTGACAAAGTTCGCGCTGCCCTCAGACATTGCCGGCTCGAACTCCAGAATTGCAAATCCATCGTGCTGATGAAGTACGCCATCCAGGGCCATGCTGCCATGCATGCCTGTAAATCCAAGCTGCAGCGGATTGCTTTCGGCTGGATCACCGGAGACCAGGGCAGCCCTTATTCCGTCCACCTGCTCCTTGGTCAGAAGACGGTCGAGCTTTTCTCCGATTAACTGATCGGCGGCCTCCCCAAAAAAGAGCTTGGTGTTCTCGCTCGCCTGGACGATGGTGAGTTCAGGTTCTTTCAGAACGAGCAGAACCCCATGAGGCTGAATAGCACCCGGAATATGGATCGGTTCGCGTGCGCACGTCTCTAGGTCGACGATAGATTCATTTGATTCATTTGTTGAGAGCATGCGCCTTCTTTCATTGCAGCAGTTTGCGTGAGCTAAGCCTCGAAAACGTGAAACATTGCACAGGCACCCTCAGTGGCACGATCAACCGAGACTAGGCGTTTGTTGAAGTTCAGAGAGAAAGGGTCCAGCCTCGGCGGGCAGATTATCTACCTTCAAATCGAGTCTTTCTGCGGATCACCAAAGACACAGGCTCTTCGTTTTCCCATAGAGAAGGAGAGCGTACAGCCCTGTGTGGATGACCTCCTTCTAGAACGTACAAGCTCCGTAGAGGCTATCGTTTTCTGCGAAATCGGGAGGCGAGCAACACACAGCGACCTCTCTGATCGAGTTCGGTCCCGCCGAGTGCCCTGAGATCCCTTCATCAATAAAGATCGTCTTGTGCCGGATGGTACTCTTTTTTGGTTACTTGTGTAACACTTATGTTTGATTGCTCTATGGGTATGCCCCCGTCGGTAGAGTTGCTCGCGAGGAGCCATTCCGCTTCCGACTGTATAGGTCAAAATGGAGTGAAGGACCCGAGAATGGATTTAGGGCGGCTGAGAAGCGAAACAGCATTTGATCACCACTGTGTCGAAGAGGCTATGCCTGTCATGGCGCCAGATCTCGATCAAAGTAGCTACGTGCTGATACTCCAATGCCTTTACGGTTTCGTTAAAGGATGGGAGTGCTGGGCCGAATCTTCATCCTTAGATGACATCAAGGAGCTACTTCTAGGCCGCAAACGTAGCAGCCTCCTGCTTGCGGACCTTCTTCACTTCCAAGCGCGAGAACCTGAGCTGATCTATGAAGGGCCAGCCCTTTCGCCCTTATCTATGGCCCATGTTTTGGGCGCGATGTATGTCATGGAGGGCTCAACGCTGGGCGGTCAGATTATCGCGAGGCATATAGAATCTCAGTTCTCGCTCGCACCAGGCGTAGGAGACGCCTACTTCAGAGGTTACGGAGATCGTACCGGCTCAATGTGGCGTGAGTTCCAAACAGTTCTGCAACAAGTACCAGACGAATCTTCAGAGTCGGTAATCGAAGCAGCACGCGCCCTGTTTGCAGACTTTGGGGCTTGGCTTACCGAAACATGTCGCCAGATTCCCCAAGAAAGGTATCCCGTCGCTCGTGCAAGAGTTGAATATAGGTAATAAGTTAGGACGGGGTCGTGCCGCGCACGCATTGGCCTCCATAGGAGGCTCCGAGGCCAATGCCGCATTGCGAGATCGATATGCGAGAGAACCTGATCCAGGCTTAAAGGCTATCTCGGCTACAAGAGTGGAATACTGAATGGCAGGATGTAAACATAGTAGTTGCGTCCCCTGTGTAACACTGAGCAATGTGGCATCTCGCGGCACTTTCCTGGCCCTGAGGGACCTCCTCTACAAATTTCGCTGATTCCGTCACTCTGTTGTCAGAACTATGTGGCGTGTTGTTTCAGTGTTATTGGCGTTAACAGCCCGAAACCAGTGATTATTGCGTTCGGCGGGGCAGAACCGGCTCGCTCAGTTTGAAAAGCGCATCGCGAGATACCCGCAGTTCTACTCGCGCATCGGCTTTGTCCGTGAGTTCCGGCCTCTGGGATCGATGGAAGTGCAGCACCTGTTGGAGCAGCACTGGTCCACTCTGGGCATGAGCTCCCTTGCGCGGACGCCTTCGCCAGAGGTCGTACGGGCCATCACTCGCGTCACCGGCGGGAACTTCCGCCTGCTCAGGCGGCTGCTGACGCAGATGGAGCGCGTAATCACGATCAACAACCCTCAAGGAGCTCTCCGAAGCCGTCGTCGAGACCGCCCGCGAAAACCTGGTCATCGGACATGCCTAATTTGTCGCTTTGAGAGTTATATGGCGTAAAGCTTTGAACGCTATTTGGCGTAAGCTCAGCTCGTGCAGGAACTCCTCGAACTTTCGGACGCAGACCGGGAAGCAGCCTTTTCTCGATTCCGTATGCTCCAACCGCACCTCGAAGCGAACGTACCGCTTCGGGTCGTAGCAGCAGAATCGGGGATCCCGTTCCGGACCGCTCAGCGATGGGTGGCACAGTACCGCGCGTTTGGTTTGGCAGCACTGGTACGCAAAACGCGTGGAGATCTTGGGGCGCGTCGGGTCGTCTCTGACACCATCAAGTCAGCGATCGAAGGACTGGCGCTTGAGAGTCATCCTCTTCCAATCACCTCCGTACACCGCCAGATCAAGGACTTCGCGCAAGCGATCGGCGAGAGCACCCCAAGCTACTGGACCGTCTACGATGTTGTTCGCGAGCTGCCCCCGAGCCTGAGAACCCTAGCCCATGATGGTGGCAAGCGATATGGGGAGAGCTTTGATCTCGTTCACCGACGTGAGGCGACAAAGGCAAACTCCATCTGGCAGGCAGACCACACACAGCTCGATATCAAGCTGCTCAGGGAGAATGGGACGGTTGCGAGGCCCTGGCTTACGATCGTGATCGACGATTACAGCCGCGCGATTGCGGGGTACTACCTGGGCTTCGATCCACCTTCTTCCATGAGAACTTCACTCGCTCTCCGTCAGGGCATCTGGCGAAAGGGCCATCCCCATTGGCAGATCTGCGGCGTTCCCGACGTCCTTTACACCGACAACGGCACCGACTTCACTTCAAAGCACCTGCAGCAGGTCGCTGCCGATCTGAAGATTCGGCTGATTTTCTCAATACCGGGCAAGCCTCGCGGTCGCGGCCGCATAGAACGCTTCTTTCGGACTCTCAACGAGATGTTTCTCTGCGTCTCGACGGATTCATCCGCAACAAGCGCCGCTCCCCAAGCCTTTCGCTCGACAGATTCGAGGAAAAGTTTCGTCACTTCCTTCTGGAGATCTATCATCGTCGGTTCAGCGCCGACGGGCGTCTCCCGCCGGCAGAACGCTGGGAGGAAGGAGGGTTCCTGCCAAGGATGCCGGAGTCCCTTGAACAGCTCGATCTTCTGCTCATGCATGAGGTTCGCGCTCGCAAGATACGTCGCGACGGCATTCATTTCCAGGGGCTTCGGTACTTATCGCTAACTCTGGCGGCTTACGTGGGCGAGGACGCTACGATCCGCTTCGACCCCAGAGACATGGGCGAAATCCGCGTCTTCTATCAGGACCGCTTTCTTTGTCGAGCGATCTCCGCCAAGCTTGCAGGCGAGACCATTCCGCTCCGGGACGTGATCCGCGTGCGCAACCAACGCCGCAAGGAACTGCGGTCGATCCTCCACGACCGCCAGAAGATGGTCGACACCCTTCTGAAACTGAAGCAAGGTCCCGCCTTGGAGGAACGCCATACAAACGTCTCAGTCCCCTCCACTCCCACCGTCCGCATCAAGCGATATCGAAACGAATGAATCCGCGTTCGTAGAGACCGTTGAGTATCTTCGCTTCGTCGAGTTCTGCGATGCCTGCCGCGAGTTCCGCTACATCGGTCTGTGCTACGGTGTTCCAGGAATTGGGAAGACACTCTCAGCGAGACGATATAGCCGGGCTGAGAAGATCGTGGAACGAGATCGCTGGGTCATCGAATCGAGCGATCAGCTCCCCGTCAACACGGTTCTCTACACGACCACCGTTGTGAACACACCCTCGAGAATCGAATCGGATATTCGCAAGGGCCGTGAAAGACTCACGGAGGTCGCGCTTCAGCCCATTCGCCAGGAAGCCACTGTAGCCCTAGCTGCAATTCGCCTGCGCGATGAGGCGCGACGCAGAGAGATCCTGAACAAGTCCGGCTGTTCCCCGTGTGATCCGCCCACTGTTGACCCGACTTACTTTCAGACCTTCGAGCGCTTCGAGGCACTCAAAAAGGCTGTGCCGGATCCGGCCACGCTCATCCTGATCGACGAAGCCGACAGGCTTCAGATGAACAGCCTGGAGACGATGCGATCGATCTTCGACGAAGGCAGAGTAGGGATGGTGCTCATCGGCATGCCGGGGATCGAGAAGCGAATTGCGAGATCCCCCAGTTCTACTCACGAATCGGCTTTGTTCACGAATTCCGCCCACTCGACGAAGCGCAGATCACGAACCTCCTCAATCTACGCTGGGCGCCCGCGGGTGTCACGCTGCCCGATGAGATCCTCGCGCCGGACGTCATCGCTAGCCTTATTCGCATGAGCGCCGGAAACTTCCGCTTGCTCTCGCGGCTCCTGACTCAGATCGAGCGCATTCTGAAGGTCAACGACTCCACGTCCGTTTCAAAGGAGATCGTAGCGGCCGCTCGCGACAGCTTGGTGATCGGCCAAGCTTGATCCTGGACCCGCTTACGCCACACAGCGCTCAGAGTTTTACGCCACATTGCACTCCAAGCGACAGTTGGGCGACCCGACAACGATAGACGGGCAGAGTTCCACGTCGAGGGCAGAGGCGAGCTTGGGCACATTCACCTGAACGCAGAGACCCATCTTCTCTTGACGGAGCCCTGCGAGACTTGCTGGTCCCCTTAAGACTCGCTCGACCCCTGATCTACGATAGGGCCTTCGTCACAGCAAAGATCTCCTCACCAAGCGACGCAGCCCAGGCCTCATGGCTCTTCCGGCTGGGATATGACCGTCTACAATCAACGCCCGAGAAGGAAATCGAAGACCGGATTCAAGCATGCTCTACCCAAATGCGAGGTGCGGCTCTGGGGCAAGAACTTGCCGCTGCAGATCAAGGGAATGCGGCAGAATTATGAAATGGCTCTACAAGAATTGGATGGTCGGGGCCGCCGGCACTACTTCAAACCTATCCACTTTGGATAACCGGTGCCGCGTTGAGATCAATCGATCAGGCGAAGTACACGATTAAGGGCGTATTTATCAACGCAGCTCGATCCGCAGCGCCACATGCGCGACTTCAAATAAATGAAGCGAACACGTGCCGTACTTCAAATTGCGTCCATAGGCTGTTGGTTATCGTTTCACCCAAATCTCGACACGGCGGTTCTTCTCGCGGCCCTCCTCTGTGTCGTTCGAAGCGACCGAGAGTTCGGACCCGAAGCCGCGGACGACGCCGGCTTTGAGACCGCGTTGCCGAAGTTGCGCGTCAACAGCCCGCGCGCGATCTTCCGAGAGGGTTTGATTGGCCTGACGCTGGCCGGTGCTGTCGGCGAAGCCGAAGAGCATGATGTTGTCGCCGGTGTAATGGAGATCTCCGATGAAGGTGCCGACGCGGTCGAGGTCGACAATGGCTTTGTTGTCGAGTTCGGAGTGTCCGACGCGGAAGCGGAAGTCAAGAGAGAGGCGCTCGGCCCCGGCGGTGAGCCGTTTGTACTCCACTGGGGCGCCGGGAGCGACGGCCTCGCGCTGCCGGGCGATGTTCTGCGCGACGAAGTTGTTGGCGGCGACGATATCCTGTCCGGCTTTGGAAATGGCGAACTGGACAAAGTTGCGGCTGTATTTGTTCTGCGGATTCTCCGGGGTGTAGAGATAGAGGCGGCGGGATAGCGGGTAGTCTTCCGTGGCTACGGTGAAGCGGTTTGCCATCATTGCCATTGCGCCTTTCTCGGCGACGGAGAGAGCCTTCGCGTTGCGCACGTAGGGCAGGGCGATGAATCCGACGCCATTGCTGTCGTTGGCGACGGCATCGGATAGGGCGGCGCTGTCCTCAAATCGCTGGGCTGAGCCGGCCAATTTGCCGCCGCCGAGGACCATGCTTTTGAAGCTGTCGAAGGTGCCGGATTTATCGTCGCGCGCGTAGAGGTGGATGGGGCCGCTGCGACCGCCAGCGGCAGACCAGTCTGTCGTCTCGCCGGAGAATATACGGGCGAGCTGGTCCTTGGTGGCAGTGGTGAGCGGGTTGCTGCGATTGACGATCACGGCGATGCCGTCGAGGCCGAGGACGGACTCGCTAGCGGACGAGGTCATGTCGCCGAGCAAGGAGAGGCGCGAAGCCTCGTCGGGTCTGATCCGGCGCGAGGCCATGCCGATGTCGGCGCTGCCGTCGGCGAGCGCGGTGAAGGCAGTGGCGGAGCCGTGGGCCTGAATCTGGATGATCGAGGGCCTGTTATCTCCGGGCAGTGTGCCTTGGACGTTCTTTTCTTCAGCGCCACCTGCGACGACTCTCACATCGGTGGCGCCCTGCTGCTTGAGGAAGCCCTCGGCGAGGGCAGGTGCGAGGTCGGCGCCGATCGTGTTCGAGCCGCTGAGGCGAAAAATGACATTGCCGGAAGCGGAGCCGGGAGCCGATTCGGTGGATTTTGATCCCTGTCCGCGTCCTGCGAAGAGCCACCAGCCGCCGAGGCCGATGAGCAGCAATAGAAGCAGGAGACCGCCGAGCAGGATAGCAGCGGGAGAGGTGCTGGTCTTGGTGCGGCCGATCTCCGTGAGCTGGCGGGAGCACTCGGGGCAGATGAAGTCCGAACCATCGGGAACCTGGATGATCTGCTTGCGATCGGCGTCGGTGCAGTTGCCGAAGTTAGTGCATCTTCCCTGGCGAATGGCCATGGTCAGCTCTCCTTGATGATGCGAACGGCCTGCTTGCCGCCCTCGAGGAAGCGGCGGTAGATCTCGTCGTTGATGTTGCTGTTGCGTTCGAGTTTGATGGCATCGACCTCGGCTACGACGGAGCGCTGAAGGTCGGCGCGAGCGGCGGCCCCGGAGAAGGCCGGGGACGCGAGCTGCCTAACGACGAAGCCTCGGATGCCGTCGAGGGACTCAAGGGTGATTCTGCCGAGGGCTTCGGCGTAGTCCTTGCCGAGCGAGATGGGATCGGTGTCGAAGCCGTCGTCGTCCTTAGCGACAAAGGTGAGATTGCCGGCGGTGCCGCCTGCGCCGAGCTCCATGCGCAACAGGCCGGTTGCCCTAGCGAGCAGGAGATAGGGTACGGCATCGCGCCGGACCTCCTCCTGGACGGGAACGAAGATGCGCGGGTGCTGGCTGCCGTCGCCTTCAATGTGCAGCTCCAGTTTAGCCCGGGCGGAGTTTTCACCGTTGATCTTCTGATCGTACTTCTGCTTCAGGAAGACGAGCTGTTTGGCAAAGCGCAGCGGAAAAAGGTTGGTGAGAGCGATCAGTGTGATCTCGTTGGGGTTGGTGTCGCTATCGACCATCTCGATGTCGCCGTCGCGAGCGCCTTGCAGCGCGATCTTGAGACGGGCGATGAACTCGGCCTGCTCGGGCGCCTTGGGAATGATGACGGAGAGGCGGGAGACGGCAGTCTGGACGCCGGCGGGGATGCCAGGGCCGATCTTGTTGATCTCGGAGGGATCGAGGGTGAGGTACTTGCCGGAGCTCGCGACGAGGTCGGTAACGTAGGTGCGCAGCTCCTGGGGATCACCGCCGTAACGCTCCCTGAGCCGATCGGTAATGCTGACGCCGAGCAGCCGGTTTTTGGAGTTGGTGACGAGGTTGTTGTGCGCGGTCTGCGCGCTCGCAGCGCACTCCTTGTCGATGACGTCGAGGAACTCGGGGAGGCCCATGCGCTGGTTGAAGAGGGAGAAGGTGGGATGGTCACCGAGTTTGGAGACGATGGCGAGGCGAACGCGGTTGGTCTGGGTGCGTTGCTCGCCTTCATCCTTGGCCAGGGTGGTGCTTACCGAACGGACGAGCGCGGGATCGTAGAAGCGAACTAGCTGCTCGCGCAGGTCGAGCTTGCCGTTGTCGCGGATGCGCTCGGCGAGGCGCTCGGAGTAGCGCTTCGTTGCAGAGGCGATGGTGCTGGCGGCGCGGTCGATCTCGCCTTTGAGGCTGGTGATCTCTGTGAGCAACTCCTCGCTGAATTGCTTGGCGAACTGAAGAGCTTCGACGCGGGTGCGGTAAATGTATTGCTCCTGGAAGGCCTCGCCCTGAGCGTCAAGAAGGCTGTTGGGGCGGCCGATCGCCTTCTGGATGACCCCCATGTGGGCCCAGGCATCGTTGTTGACGCGAACGCGGTTGGCGGCGCTCTCCTCGTTCTCCTTGGCAGCGGTGATCTTGTCGTCGAGTTGCCGGCGACGGTCGTCGAGAGACTCGAAAAGTGCGGCGAGGACGCGGGAGGTCTCGGTGATGGAGCGGACGCCGTTCTTCCAGTCGGCGAAGAGATCGTCTTCGACCCTGCGCCGGATCTCGCGCACGTGATCCTTCTTCGCTTTGAGCTTGGACTTGTAGAAGTTGCGGACGCCGACGCCGCGATAGTCCTGGTCGAAGCGTTTTTCACAAAGCTTGGAGAGCTCGTCGAGCCACGTCTCGCGACCTTTTTCGCGGACGAGCGATTTGAAGTTGGGCAGCACGTCCTGCCACTCGTTGCTGATAGGCTTCCACTTTTTGTTGGCGGCGTCTTCGGGCAAGATGCCGGTTGAGAGAGTAAGGTGATCGTCGCTGAGTCCCCATTTGTATTGAAGGTCCTTCTGATTGACGAGTTCGTGCGCGTCCTGATTGCGAGGCTCGTCGAGGAAGCCGGCGGTGTCAGACCAGTTGTTGAAGCGGAGCTGCAGCGCTGCCTGTTGGGCGAATGTATAAGTGAGGTACTCGGCGATCTCCTGCTCGGGGACGGCAAGACGCTTAATGCCGAAGGCGAGGAATCGCTTGCTGCGCTCGGGATTCATAGTGATGGGGGCGCGTTCCGGGGTTCCCTCGCCATTCTCTGCATTTTCCATGCGGCCGAGGGTGGGCCAGCTGACGGTGCGGGTGACGACGATCTTCTGGTAGAGGAAGTCGGCGACGATGTTGGGCAGTTGCTTGTCGACGTCAACGGTGAGGCCGTTCTCGTTCTCATTGTTGAAGACATAGCAGCCATTGAAAGGATCACTGAGCTTGAGCTTGCCTTTGACGCCGAGGACGTCGTCGGGGGCGAAGCGGCCGACGCTGAGCGAGTTGAGTTCGAGCAGTGCGGCATAGCCGTTGGCGTGGTAGTTGCCGGTATCCCAACTGGGGTTGGGGTAGGTCTCGGGCAGAAGAGCGTAGATGAGGATGCGGTAGCGGCGGGAGTCGGGATAGATGTCACGCAGCATGCTAACGGCGTCGATGAGGCTGCACTGCCGGTGCCTCCGGCGAGGCCGCAGACGATATGGAAGGAGGTGTCGGTGGTGCCGCTGGACTGGAGGTCCTTGACGAGGGACTGGACTTGCTGCCGGTAGGCGTCGGCCTTGCAAGCGAAGAGGAAGCGGCCGAGCCGGCGTTTCTGGCCGCCGAGCGTGACGCCGATGATGCTGCCGAGGACGTCCTTCCACTGATCGGTGTCGCCGATCCAGGGCTTGATGCCGGGATAGTTGTTGATATTTTCGAGACGGGACGAGAGATTGGCGTCCTGGATGAGGAGCTGGCTTCGCTTGCTGAGCTGGACACTGGTACCGAGGATCTTCCAGCTGGGGTCGTCAATGGCCATCATCTCGTCGCTGGAGTCGACGTAGAGGTAGCTGATGTTGACGCCGTCGGGAGACTCCTGGCGGAAGGCCTGAAAAACGGTTTTGCGGAAGGAACGAAGGACTTTTCCGCCTGTGCCGCCTAGACCGATGATGAGGTGATTGGACGCCATTGAGTCGTGCTCCCGAGTCGTCTTGAGGTTGCCTTGCTAGCCGATGTGCCATGCCGCAGGACTGCACCAACAATTGGACATAAACGAAGTAAGCATACCAGCACCGTTTCTGGGGACGGTATGTCTGGTCGGCAAACCGCGTTTGCGCCTCTCGTCTCTTCATTCTGGTGGATTCCGAGCCCGAACATATTTGTAAATGCCCGGCGTGTTTAGTCCCAGAAAGTCGCCTTAGCGGATGTATCAGGCTCGCGCTGCCCAGTCTCTTCACCGAAGCAGCCCGCGTCACCGGCATCGTCCCCACCAACCTCGACGGCACCGCCAAGGGCGACCATAGTCTTCGCCATCGCCACCGATCTCAAACTTCCGGTCGTCTACGCTGGCGTCGGTGAAGAGATGAAAGACATTCTCCCTATAACTCCGGCTCCTTTATCGACTCTCTTTCGACTGAACCGCGCCCGCAAAGAAGAAAGCTCCGGAAGTCCCGGAGCCCTTGAGAGATTTAGGAGAACGTCGCTAGAACGCCAGCCGCAATGAGAGTTGCAGCTGGCGGTTCGTCCCGAGGCCAACCTGGTTGCCCACCGTCGACGTCAGCGTTCCGAACCCCGAGCCGGCGTTCGCGGAAGTAAACGCGTTGCCTGGCTGCGCACCAGTCCCGCCGCTGGTGGTCGGGATTGACTGTGCCAGCCGCACCGTGCCCGGATTGGCGTAGTTCGGATGATTCAGAATGTTGTACGCGTCCGCATGGAAATCAAACGAGTACCGCTCCGTCAACCGGAACTCCTTGCTGAGCGTGAGGTCAAGCTGCGTAAGGTTCGGCCCGCTCAAATCGTTCCTGCGAGAGTTGCCGAACGTACCCGGAGCCGGCGTTGCGAAAGCGGCAGGATTCAAGTACTGAAATCTC
>JAABUQ010006805.1_pt1 | contig 17026 bp, 18 predicted proteins | sample 5560001 | NCBI WGS metagenome assembly JAABUQ01 (sample SAMN10711888, study PRJNA513371) | rock metagenome | isolation source: Antarctica rocks | place: Antarctica: Victoria Land, Finger Mt nord | collected 2015-12-18
CTCCAATATTCACATGCAAGACGAGGGTGTAGTAAATTTAAGCACTCACAGATAAGCCTAACCCACGCACCTTCTCGACAATACCTGGTATTGCTGAGGCTACAGCGTCGATATCAGCTTCAGTATTTTCCTTACCAAGTGTCAGGCGCAAGCTACCATGTGACCATTCGGGTGCAAAGCCCATCGCAATGAGCACATGAGATGGATCAATTGAACCGGAGGTACACGCGGAACCCGTTGAGGCTGCAATGCCCAACATATCCAGGCTCAAAAGGATTGACTCACCCTCAACACCTTCAAAGCAAAAGCTAGCGTTGTTAGGGAGCCTATGTGTTGGATGACCCGTAAGTCGGCTTCTAGGAATGGTGAGAACACGTTCAATCAGACGATTCCGTAGGGCGGTGACACGTGGCGTAACCTGTGCCATCTCTTCCTGAGCTAAACGCAAAGCTGTCGTTGTGCCAACGATACCCGCGATATTCTCAGTGCCTGCACGTCGTCCGCGCTCTTGTGAACCACCTTGCATCTGTGGCAGAATACGCATCCCCTGACGCACATACAGAACGCCCATACCCTTTGGTCCGTAAAATTTGTGAGCGGACAACGAAAGCATATCGACATTTAGCGCGACAACATCGAGTGGAACCGCGCCACCAGCTTGTACAGCATCAACGTGAAAGGGAACTTTTTTGGCGCGGCAGATGCGCCCAATTTCCGCTATCGGCTCGATGGTACCAACTTCATTGTTCGCATACATTACAGAGACAAGCACCGTCTTGTCAGTGATTGCGCGTCCAACATCATCAGGATTGACACTCGCGTATTCATCAACCGGAAGATAGGTTGTTTGAAAGCCGAAGCGGTCAAGGTACTCACAGGTATGTAGTACGGCATGATGTTCTATAGAAGACGTTATGATGTGGTTGCCTTTTTTCTGAGAGGCAAAAGCCATACCTTTGATAGCAAGATTATCGCTTTCGGAGCCACAACCAACAAAGGCAATTTCTGTGGGACGACTGTGTAACACCTCAGCGACCTGTTCGCGTGAACGATCAATCGCCTGCATCGCATGACGACCTAATGTATAGATACTGCTTGCATTGCCATACTCAGTAGTAAAGTAAGGAATCATCGCCTCTAACACACGCGGGTCTAGTGCGGTGGTTGCGGCGTGATCGAGATAGATAGTGCGCTCTGCCATAATGTCTTGTTCCTGCTCTTGCTTGAATAGGTCCGTCTACAGCTTTATTTCGCTCTATACAAAGTATATCACAGGTGTGTATATTTTACACTAACTCTTTTTCTTTTTGAAAAATCCCTCGTTCATACTCCCACTACGGAAGCCCAGCAGATCAACGGTAACATACGAATAGCCAATCTTACGTAGACCGTCCGTGACCGTTCGGCTCATCTCTTCCTCGACCAAACGCGCTATTTCTGAACGCTCAACCTCGATACGCGCAATCTTATCATGGTGACGCACTCGCAATTGATGAAAACCAAGTTCGCGCAGAAGTTTTTCAGCCCTGTACACCATTTGCAAAGAGGCAACGTCTACTTTGCTGCCATAAGGAATACGCGATGAGAAACAGGCCATCGCAGGCTTATCCCACACAGGAAGACCAAGCATACGAGCTACAGCGCGTATCTCGCGTTTTCCCATCTCTGCTTCTTTTAACGGGCCGCGCACACCAAATTCACGCGCAGCACGCTGTCCTGGCCTAAAATCACCATCATCATCTTTATTTACGCCATAGGCAATATAACGTACATTATGTTGTTTCGCCAAAGGTTCTAGTTGTGTAAACAGTTCAGTTTTACAAAAGTAACAACGCTGTACATCATTTTTTACATAGCGTTCATCTTCAAGCTCATGCGTTTTCAGTGTGATAAGAGGAACGCCCATCTGTGTAGCGGTTGCAATTGCCTCTTCGGTCTCCTCTGGTGCATAGGCATCCGAGGACGCGATAGCTCCGATGGCGCGTTCGCCAAGCACATCATGAGCTACTTTGAGCAGGAGTGCGCTATCAACACCACCAGAGTAGGCAATTAGAACCGACTCCATATCACGTAAAATGGTTTTCAAAGAATCATATTTTGCTTGTGTCTCAGCATCTAAAACTTCTATATTTGTAGTATCTCTACGGGAAGTGTCAAGCATGTTTTACTCTCTCCTGGGAAGGTGTCCATATTGGCGCCATGCTTACCAGAAACTCGACGGCAGGCCAATAGCACACTTAGTTGGTATTATACCAGATGTTCCAAGCCTTTGTTCTGGCTTGTCTCATTGCTGCCCTCCGCTTACACTCTGCTATCATCATTTCGTGAGGGAATTTGGGAGCTTGGAGAGGGGGGCGCAACCTTCCATGTTCCATACCCACCACCAGCATAGTCGCACTGATTCCCTTGTGTACTACAATAGGTACCGCTTAAACTTCCATCGGATGCAACGCGACCTTGAAAGAGCAATGGCAGGTATTGAGTATAAGGTGTCACTTCAAACTGTAGTGTATTGTTGCTTGAAACAGTTCCCGTAAACGTTGCTGTCCCTTGTAGTCCATTCGTCAGGGTTAGCACACCACCTATAATGGTACCGTTTTGATGGACATTGGCGAGTGTCATCGTACCATCTATATTCGCCGAGGCGTTGTGAATGCTCCCGGTGTACTGATTATCTAAAATTGGATAGCTTGGCGTAAGTGTGGGTTTCTGCTTTGCCGATGGGGAGGATGTTGCAGGAGCAGTCGCAGTGAGCGCGGGAGTTCTCGTGACAGATGCAGAAGAGGCTGTTGTCGGCACAGTTGTATGCGTTGATGAACTGTGCTGTCGTGGTGTTGCAGTACCAGCAGAGGCCAAAGTATGGAAGGGATTATTCTTGAGAAAAAAGCTTGTACCAAACAATGCACCAAGGAGTAGTGCTGCTAAGGCAAGAAACGTGAAGAGCGGAAGTAGTATTCTTCGTTTAACCGGACGTTGCTTTTGATCGTACTGATGCATGTTGACATTAGGGGATGTCATAGTAGAGGCAAACACGGCTGTCGGTTTGGACGCAAGTGCTACTGGAAGATGAGCGATTGGCGCGGGAGATGATGCAAGAAAAGATTGCGGTTGTAACGCATCCCAGAACGCTTCCATAGTAGGAAAGCGTTTATCGCTCGCAAGTGCCATTGCGCGATGAATGGCCTCAGCAACCGACGAAGGAATGTCTGGTACGAAACGATTCACTGATTCAAGTGGATCGTTTCCATGATTTCCCATGTGTGTGATGCGTTCAAATGCATCTACTGGTGGTATCCCTGTGAGCAACGTGTAGAACGTCGCAGCCATGCCATAAACATCAGTACGAGGATTCGTGCCTTGCGAATATTGCTCAGGCGCACTATAGTTTGGCGACAGTCTGCGCACAGCCGTCGTTGTCGCGTCCTGGTCGTACTCCTTTGCAATCCCAAAATCCACAAGGACAGGTCCGTCTCCTGTAGGAGGAATAATAATGTTCGCGGGTTTGATATCGCGATGGATAATTGGTGGTCGCTGACTTTGTAGGTAGATTACAGCTTCTACAATAGGAGTCATAAGACGGAGCATCTCAGGAAGCGCGAAACGGCCTTCTGGTTGAAGCCGACGCAAGCGATCCAGGTTCGGACCCTTGATGTAGTCCATCAGCAGATAGACACGCGCATGAGGCGCATCTTCAAAGACGCGGTACACACGAGGAAGTGCTGCATGATCGAGCCGTTTGAGGACCTCGCCCTCAAAAAGAAAATGAACACGGTCCTGCTTTTTGGGATCGAGCACTTCTTTAAGAGCAAACTGGTTGCCCTTAACCCGCGTATCGTGTACCAGATAGACAGCACCAAAACCGCCCTTGCCCAGTACCGACTCAATCATGTAACGATCACGCACAATGCTTCCCTTTGAGAGAAGAGTTTGTACTTCTTGCATATTTCACCTCATGCATAATGAGCGACAAATTTTTCTGAGAGGCAAAAGAGAATGTCGAGTATAGTAGCTCATCGTCCTCCTCTTCTTATAGGTAATACGTATAGTATGCTCCATCCGATGACCTCTTGATACACATAGTTCAGGATTCCATCCCGAAAGTTGTGTAACGATAGATTGTGAAAAGAGATATACTGATGCTACTCTAAGCATTGATGTAGAAAAGGTGAATGAGAACAATGAATGAGCAAGATTCGAGCAAAAAACAGGCTATCTTCTGGCTAGAATATAGCCAACAGTTATCGACTGCTATTCGCTATGAAGCGGCTCTGGTAGCAGTCGAGAAGGCGATTGTGCTTGACGAAAAGAATGTCGAAGCGTGGTACGTCAAAGGAACGTGTTTCGCAATGCTAGCCAAATATAGTGAGGCATTGGCAGATTTTGAGCATGCTTTGAACTTAGATAACCACTATGTCCCTGCATGGGATGGTAAGGCATGGGTACTTGGCATTCTTGGCAAAAAGGATGAGGCTCTTATTGCGGTAAATAGAGCACTAGAGCTTGACCCAAACTACTATCAGGCCCTTCTACGCAAAGAGCGCATAGAAGCGATGGGTTAGCGACCTACAACCTCACAGATGTCGCAACGTATTTCTAATAGTATCGCTATACAAACGGAACTATTTCATTAGGAGTATGATGTGGCACGTCGCTCTGTCTCTACTAACGGCCTTGTGGCCGAAGAATCTATCACAAAGGTAAAACCTAGTCGCTATAGAATATGGCGACTGCTCAATTTTGCTCGTCCCTATTGGTGGCAACTGGCAGGACTTACGCTCCTGACATTCGTAACCAGTACGTTGTCGCTGGTCTATCCGGCGTTCACAGGAAAAATTATTGATAGTGTCATTCAGAAGAACCAGGATGCACTTCATTCAATTATTTTCTATTTGATTGCTCTCGCTCTTGTACAAGGGATTATTGGCTTTATACAAAGTTTCTGGACAACAGCCGCTGGAGAACGTGTGCTTGTCGATTTGCGTACAAAGGTATACGCACATCTGCAACAGCTACCACTCAGCTTTTTTCAGGAGAATCGAACTGGGGAGTTGCTCAGTCGTCTTACTAATGATGTCACGCTTGTACGTGGCACAATTACAGGTGATGTTGTTAGCCTTGCTCAAAATCTAATTACCTTGCTCGTTGGTGTTGTGATTGTCATTGCGGGACCGGATACACTGCTCTCGCAAGCCAGCCAATTGAATGTTCATTTGCCAACGACACACTCAACGGCAAGCTTTGGACCAACTCTGCTCGTGATCGCGCTTGTCCTGGTACCAATCTTTATTCTGCCTTTCTTCACAAGCCGCTATCTACGCCGCTATGTCAAACGTGAGTTGGCAACACTGAGTGAGGCAACAGCGGCATCTGAAGAGGCTATTGGCAACGCAAAAGTGGTCAAAGCTTTTACACGCGAAGACTATGAAACAAACCGCTACACCTCACTTGCATGGCAGCAATTCGGCATTACGATGAAACGCGCCCGCTTATCTTCTGCGATACAAGCAGGCACAACACTGCTTGGACTAACTGGTCTCGCTATCTTTCTCTGGTACGGCGGAACAGCGGTCCTCAATGGCACATTGACAATTGGAACGCTCACAACCATTGTAATCTACCTTGCGGTGCTCACGCGGCCCTTTATTGCGCTCAGCAATCTCTATGGACAATTTCAAATTGCACTAGGAGCGGCGGAGCGCATCTTTGACTTGCTCGATCAACCTATCACACTTGCAGATGCCCCAGGCGCGTCTCCACTGCCACCAGTGCAAGGAAGCTTGAGTTTTGAACATGTGGATTTTCGTTATAACGAGGAAACCCAAGTCCTTCATGATGTGTCTTTTGAGGCTCAACGCGGTCAGGTGATAGCATTGGTTGGGCCAAGTGGAGCAGGAAAGACGACAATCGCGAACCTTATTCCGCGCTTTTTCGATGTCCAGAGTGGACGGATCACGGTTGATGGCTACGACATTCGCGATGTGCAGATAAAAAGTTTGCGCGAACAAATCGGTATTGTCTTACAAGAGCCTGTCTTGTTTGGTACAACGATACGCGAAAATATTGCGTATGGTCGGCTCGATGCCACCCAGGAAGAGATTGAAAAGGTGTCACGTTCGGCAAATGCTCACGAGTTTATCGAGAAGTTGCCGGAGGGCTACAACACATTGGTTGGCGAACGCGGCGTGAAGTTGTCAGGTGGACAACGCCAACGTATTGCCATTGCGCGGGCGTTGTTGCGTAACCCACGTATCCTGATTCTCGACGAGGCAACTAGTTCACTCGACAATGAAAGCGAGAGTTTAGTACAGGAAGCTCTTGACCGCCTGATGCATGACCGCACGACCATCGTGATCGCACACCGTTTGACCACCATCCAGAATGCCGACAAAATCGTCGTTATCGAGCAAGGACGTATCATCGAACAGGGAAACCATGAGGAGTTGTTAGCTTTGGAACGTGCATATTATCGGCTGTATACGCGAAAATTCCAAGACAAGTGGGCAGGACAGGGGCAAGCCCAGTCCCTACTATACACGGACTGACGCGGCAAAGCCGCGCAATAGAGGTCAGTACAGTAGGGACTGGGCTTGCCCCTGTCCTGCTCACTGTTGACCTCGCTCAATGGTGTAATGTCTCCTGTGGCCCAAGATGCTGCACATCTACCACAAAATCCATGACATCAGGTACAGCATATGTAACTGTTAGTTCTGCTGGTGGATGGCTTCGTAAACGTGGGCGTGTGTGTAAAGCCTCTGTCTCACTGGCCCAACCGGACACAAACCATGTTTCATACGGAACAAACGTAGATAGCCCTCGTTTTGCTGGTTGGCGACGAGCATTACCTGTGTTTATAGCTGTCAATGTTATCCGTTCGGAGTATCGTGCCAGCAATCGCTCAGTATCAATAACCATAAGCACCTGGGGCTGTGCCTTGTATACGCGACGCAAGCGGTGAAGGCGCTCGACATGGGGCCAGAAAAAGACTTTCGAGTTGAGGAGTGCATACCATTGTTCAGGCGTTACACCATGCAGACATCGCGCAAGAGCCGTTGGTGGCATCGGCTTCTGATCACTAATGACAACCCCGTTCGGCAATACCACACGCTGCGCCCGATGCTGATTTCCCACACGCTCCCGCTCTTCATCACTTAATTCAGCAAGATCGAGCAGTGCTTGTGTGCTCAGCAAGCCATGCTGTTCAATAGAAGGCCAGTTTTGAACCTGGGTAAGGTGGTAAAGGGTAGGTGGAAGGGATGTTGCCTGTGAAAAACTGAGTGCTTTAGGTGCTATTTGGGAGGATTTAAAAATAGTCATTAGCTGCGTCAATCCTTTGAGATAGTACGAAGAGTTGGTCCGCGAAGGACTCGATAAGGGCATAATGCACTAGACGTGTGCGCCATTGTTGGGGAATACCTGATTCTCCATAGAAAGCTCCAGCAAGTTGTCCATAGACTGCGCCAGTTGTATCAGCGTCTTCGCCGAGATTGACCGCCAACAAACACCCGTCCTGAAACGAGGTGCTATGATAAAAAGCCCACAAGGCCGCTTCTAAGGATTTGACTACATAGCCTGTGCCGCGTATCCGTGGTGGATTGCGCTGCTTGAATGAGCCAGCAGCTACCTCTGCAAGTTCCGATACGAGTGGTTGTTGCCGCCAGTAGTGGGGAATAGGGCTATAGAAGGGAGAGAGCAAATCCTCTTTGCTAGCCTCATGCACTGCTCCTATAATCAGAGCACCTAGATAACGACAGGCATCTACAGCAGTCTGTGCTCCATGTGTGGTGCGTGAACTTTCAGCGGATTTTTCGAGAGCTTTGTCGGGTTGGGAAGCGTAAAACAATGGAACAGGTGCCAACCGCATGATCGACCCGTTTCCTGCCGTACTTGGATGAGTTGAGCCTGCAAATGGATTCCCTGTTTTTTCAAATAGGCTTAAAGAGGAAGAAACCGTACTACCTATGTCGAAGCAAGTCCCGTTGCTTGACATATAGCCCTCATTACGCCAACGGAGATAGCGTTCCATCTGATCACGAGCATCAAACCCTTTCTGCTCGACCAAACTAGCGGCCAGACAAAGAGCCATCGACGCATCATCCGTCCATTCCCCAGGATTAAGATGAAATGGGCCACCTCCGACCATATCCTCAAGTGGTGCAAATGATCCAGGTTGGCTAAATTCAAGAGTAGTGCCTACGGCATCACCAATGGCTAAGCCCAGCAAACTACCCCGATATCGGTCTCTCAATTCCATTATCACCTCTCTTTTGTCGAAACAGTATATCATAAAGTCTTGGAAAAATAATCCTCTTCATTACAGCAATTTTTTCGTTTCACAACAATAGTAGTTTTCCACACAAATATTGACCATATATTACAAATCCTGACGCTGAAAACGCCATGCCCCACACATAGGCAACACGAGTGCATAGACTACCGACCAGATCACCAAGGCTCCTGCCACAGGCTCACTCGAAGTAAATGGTGTATTTATACGCGAAGTTGCTATAAGGCTGAGTACGCCAGAAGTGAGATAGAACGAACTCCCATGCCAGAGCGCATCCGTTGGCATGATAAGGCTCATAACGGTGGTAATGTTCTGCACACTGCCTTTCGCATCAGGAGCGACAAAGGGGGCAATAAGGGTAACAAAACTCGTTATTTGCGCCATAATAAAGAGCACTAAAATAATAGCTCCGTTGACCAGCGTCGGCATCATTGTACTGCCAGCCGTAGTTAGCCCCATCAGTACAAAAATGACTAATTCAAGCACTGCGAGCGCATTAAATACGTTTGAAGGCCAATATCCTGTTTTCGCGTAGATGATGACTAGAAAAGCAAAGAAGAGAAACGCGGTATACATAGTCAATAAAAAGGCATAGCAGAGCCATTTGCCAAACACGATTTCAAAGCGTTGTATAGGCTTGGAAACCATAATTGCGAAAGTGCCAGCGTCGATTTCACCAGAGATCATATTTGTTGTAAGCAGCACCGTGAGCAAGCTACTAAGCAAATAGACGAGCCAGATGGCAGGCACACTCATAAAACCGCCTTCTCCTAACACAAAGAGTTCACGGCTGATCCCATTAGGACCGTTGCTGACATCGATAACAAAGTCGAAAAGAATGGCAAAGCCAATCAACATGATAATACTGAGCACAACAACAGCTAGAAAGATACGCTTACGCATAGCCTCTTGCAATGTAAAGCGTGTTATTAATAACAAATTCACTTCGTACCTCCTATCCCTCGTAACGTGACATGTCTATAGTATGTAAGAAGAGATGCTCAAGCGAACGGCGACGTGGTGCCAGTGTATAGAGACGTAAACCACATGCATGTACAACGGCTGCAACATCGGCTGCTTGTTCCTCGTTCTGCACTTCAACAAGAAGATGACATGGTGCGTCTTTATTCTCGCGTACAGAAAGTGCGACAGACCCAAGCTTATGTAAAAGTTCGTCAGTGATCGCGTTGACATGTACATCGAATACTAATGGTTCGTCGAAGAGCGATTGTGGTGGTCCGACCTTTAGAATGTGACCCTTGTCAATAATCGCTACACGATCACAGATTGCCTCTACATCGGCAAGTTGGTGCGAGTTGAGAAAAATGCTTACTCCTTCAGCTTTGAGCTGCAACAAGATAGTACGCATGTCATGTTGCCCAACTGGGTCAAGGCCCGATACAGGCTCATCGAGAATAATGAGATCGGGTTGGTTGAGAAGTGCCTGAGCCAGTCCAATACGTTGTAACATGCCTTTTGAAAACGTACCAAGCTTTTGTTTCTCTTTGCCAGACAGCCCCACTTGCCCCAATACTTCTTTACACCGTTTTTGCAATTCATTCCTGCGCATACCACAAAGTTGCCCATGAAACTCTAGAAATTCTTGTGCTTTCAGCCAGCGATGGAAATTTGGGAGTTCTGGCAAGTAGCCAACCCGTCGTCGCATCTCTCTATTGCTCACAGGTTGCCCCAGGACACGCACTGTACCGTGTGTTTTAGCAACTAGGCCAGTGATAATTTTTACAATCGTGCTTTTGCCTGCTCCATTTGGGCCAAGAAAGCCAAACGCCTCGCCACGATAGGTTGTAAAACTTACATTCTCTACCGCGACCAGACGATGATACACCTTATATAATCCTTCCACCTCGATGGCGGGTAATTGATGCTCTTCACCCATGAATACCATTTCCTCCTGGTGGATATTTTTTGCTTGTACGGGTCTGATGTATCAGATTTAACAAAATAACATGGATATATTGTAGGGACCACATTCATAGCGTCCGTTGCTCGATTTATCGAGCGAGATTCCTTTCGGAATGCGTCTTTTCTGGAATCTCGCCCAATGAATTGGGCTGTGGACGCCATGAATGTGGTCCCTACAATGTATCCCTCTCTATTCATGTATCAAAAAGCATTATCTCACCTTAAGATGTGATATATCAGACCCGTACAATTTCCTTATTGTAACGATTTTGCTGTTTTCAGAATTTGTGTACGGTCATCAGTGTTCGCGATAACAGCATATACAATACCGCCTTTTTGCCAGATGGCTCCCCCATACTTGATAGAGGTATCTACAAGTAGCACCCCTGGTATACCATTGATTGACACTTTTTCTGCATTTGTCTGTGCAGAAGGTAGTGGTAACGGAACTGTTCCTGTACTGGCATCAACATTTTGCCAGAGATTATGTACGTCTGTAGACAGATGTGGTAGCAATAGCATAAACCCACGTAAGTCGTTAAGGGCATTTGCCGACGCTCCCTGCACTACGGGACTTGGCACCTCTGCCACGTCTAGTTGTTTCTGGTTACTACATGCCGTCGTTGATGCATCACCGTTACAGTTCAGAGCATACTGAATACCAACACCAGAAGCGATGGTGATTGTGTACACTGCTCCGTCAAGTTGTGCTGGAATATGTACGTTGCCGTCCCCCATTTGTTGTATCGTTGCTCGCGCTTTGGCAGCATCAAATGTGAAGGTCGCGTGATCGCCATTGAAGATACTATAGTGTGGTGTATCACTTACCCCCTGTGGTAACGACGCAGGCAACAGAAGCGAAAAGTGCGTATAGTGCTCAACCTGTGCTTTGGTCGGATTCTTGAGATTGGTAAGTTTCATATTCGTCATCTTGACAGTACCAAAGTTAGTCAGGTTATTGTATAAGTTTTGTGCGCTCTGGTTAGCATCCAGTCGTACTGGTTGGAACTGTTGCACATGGAACAGTGCCAGAAATTGACTCGCTAACACTCCTGCATTAGGCAAGATAATCACGGCAATCAGCGCAGCGGCAACAGCTATTGTTATCCAACGGAAACGCACGTGTTTCCTTGCCATAGATTGAAGCGACTGTTGGCCCCTTTGTGTAGAGAGTGGCACAACACGAAGCTTAGTAGGATGCTGTTCAGCAGCAATTTTCGCATGAAATGCTGCGAAGGCTTTTGTTGTGTTTGGCATCTCGCTTGCAGAAGGATTGAGGGTGTCGAGTAGTGTATATACATCCTGACCGCTCTTCCTAACTTCAAGCTCGTCGGCACTGCGATCAGCACATCCAATAAGGTGGTTCAGCGCGTGTACATTCTCATCTGCGGATAGCTCACCATCACGCAAGCTCACCAATAGACCTCTATCCAAACACTGCTCATTCGGCTCGAAGTGCTCGTTCATTGTACCTCCTTCGGAATTCGCGTTCCGCACGTCCCAGCAATGAGCCAACAGAAGCTGAAGCAACTCCTGTTGCCTCGGCGATCTCCGCGTAACTCAATCCGATGCTACGTAATAAAATGTATGTCTGCTGCTTTTCAGGAAGCTCGGCTAGCGTTGCACGTATCGCTGTCGCTTGCTCTATCGCTAGTAGATGCTCTTCTGGACTTTTCTCTACGCCGCCCACAGGTCCGTGCTGTATTGCTCTATCGCCACTCTGCTCTTCGTGGTGGGTACGACGCTGCTGAGCACGTAATGCATTCAGGCTCAGATTCGTTGCCACGCGACAGAGCCAGGCCCGTTGTTCGCCTTCAGTCGTCGTATGAGGAGGAACGCGGTAGAAACGCAAAAATACCTCTTGCGCGATATCGTCTGCCTCATCACTCCGTCCGGTACAGCGATACGCAAGCTGATACACGAGGGGATAATAGCGTGTAAACATGGCCTCAAATGACTCATCCTGAGTTGGAGCGACGAGAGACTCATTTCTTCTCTGTAATACCATGCCTCTCTTTTCCTTATCTATACAATCAGAAACTTGTGTTTGCAGGTACGTACTCTACAATGCATCTATAAGACACCGCCCACGATGAGTTTGTGACAAAGGAAATAAAGTATACTATTCATAACTAGCACTAGCTATTTGGAGAATATATCATGGCAACAGAGAACCAGCAATTTAATCGTCAAGACCTCTTAGCCGCTCTTGACAAGGGATGGAAACACTACCTCTCACAGTTGCAAGTGTTATCAGAGGAAGAACAGAACCTCTATGCACAGAAACAAGGATTTTCGCGTGTGCAAGATGTACTGGTGCATATATTCGCGTGGTGGGAACGATCTATGCAAAGATCATCGCTTATCATCAGTGGTCATACAGTTCCACGCTCAGCAGACATGGACACGTTCAATGCAGAAGTGATTGAGCACTACCAAACATGGAATCGTGAAGCCGTAGAAGAAAAATTTGCAGCCACGTTGCTCACATTTGAGCACTTCTTGCAAAATTTACCAGACACAGCACTTGAGAACGAGCGTATTCAACTCTGGTTACGGATTGACGCAATTGACCACTATAAGGATCACCGTTTGCCAAACTACTCAGCATTAAAAGATTCGTAAGTATTTTTCGTTAAGTTTGCAAAGAAAGGACTATAACACACCTTCATAGATCGACTCAACGGGCAGTTCCAAATTAAGTTGCTCAAGCTGAATTGTCTGACCTATGGAAAAGCGTTCCTGTCTCCAGTTTGTTGAACGTCGATAAACCTCAACATGTTGCTCATCCTGGCTTATCAGGATATACACTGCAAGCGTGGAGCAACGAGTGTAACGTACAAATTTCTCAGTCCGGTTATATCGTTCCGTGCTAGGTGATAGCACTTCGACCACGATAAGAGGAGAGCGAATCATGAATGGTTTAAGCCGTTTATCCTTGTCCCAATCCGCTCGGTCACACGTCAACACCACGTCAGGGACAACAGGAGGCTTGCCAGGGGTTAAAACATACTGATCATGATGAACACGACAAGGACCACTTCTACCAAGTTGCTCTCGTAGTAAGGACTCTACATTAGAAGCAATAGCACTATGTTCTGGAGTCGAGCCAGTCATATCATAAACAATACCATCTATAAGTTCATAGCGGTATGGACTTTCGACACTTAGCAAACGCTCAAACGCCTCTTCCGTCATAGGGATGCCGTGTATATCATCACTTTGTGTATTCGCAACCATTGTCTTTCCCACCATTTCCAAATGTGCAGCCCATCAGTCTAACTTGAGTTATGCCAATACTTTTTTCTTTGTTGGCAACTCATATTTATTCAAGAAGACACGATTACCACAATAGATGTTGCGGTTTGTCCAAGCAGAAGGTGTCTTTCGTTCCAGTCGTTCACGTACCTGTGCTTTCTCTGCACCAGGGAAGTCGTACCAAGGTTCTGCTAGTATGTACGTGGGATTATTTACCCAATCAGGACATAAGAGATTGTACTGTTCACAGAGGTACTCAACAGAGGCAGCACAAAAAACAGCCCATTTGTGCATCTCAGGAGTTGCGTCTTTTGGCTCTTCTATAGGGTCTTTAATCAGTTCCTCACGCCTATCAGGAAAATTTCCAAAGAAATCATTCATAAAGTTTCCCAAAGGATTCCAGGGACGTTGACCTTCACAGATTTCCTTATAGGTTATTGCCATTGTTTGTAGTTCAGCATATACCTTCATATCTCACCTCACTACATAAATTATATCATTACAGGTGTGTAGAAAGAAGGTAGATAAAAATGCTAGCCACCTTTTCATAACAAAAAATAATTAGAATAACGCGTCCAAGTTATCCTCAAGATCATAAACATCATAGTACCCCTTATCTGTAACAAAGTGATCAACAATGGAAAAAGCTTGTTCTCTCGTTGTAATGTTAAGGCTTTTGAGAAGAGCTTGCACGTCATCCACATCCTTTTTACGAAATGTCATAAGCTTAGGCGTCAGTATATACTCCTGACTTGGTATATAAACTTCAATTTTTCCATATCGTTTCCAAAAGTTGAGCGGTGGATTCGGAGCCATATCACGTATGAAATCTGCTACTACATCGTTAATCCATTTCTGCTTGAGCTTGTTCTTTTTTGCCACTGTTTTTGCAGCAGCTATAAACGCTTGTGTTTCGTGTGTTTTATGCGTTGTGTCTGGCATGTCCAGTAACACAATATCGACATCCTCCGTTGCTAACCTATTCCCAACTAGTAATAGCATGTATGCACCACCCACAATCATAAGTCGAACGGGAACCGTAAAGCCACGTCGCTCTAATTCATCACCTAACTCTTGGAGATAGCGTTCGATGGTTTGAGAGTCCATATATTTATCCCCTATTTACTACCTAATTTCTCTCGACAATTAGCTTTACCAATCCAACGATTTCTTGATGGATACGTTCAACTGACTGCAAGGCATCCACAACTTTGATCCGTTCGGGATAATCCAGTGCAAGGGTAAGAAATGCTTGACGGAGCTTTTGATGGAAACGTTCGGATTCGGTGTCGAAACGGGATTGCTGTTCGCGGAGGCCGCTTACATCCTGCAATACATTGGTGCGTTCATGTACTTGTGTGGGGTCGAGATCGAGGAGGATAGTCAAGTCGGGGACATGATTTTGTGTGGCAAGCATAGAAATGTGTAGCACAAGATCGGCTCCAACACCACGCGCTACCCCTTGATAAGCAATGCTTGAGTCGAAACAACGGTCGGTAAGGACGTGTATCCCCCCCTCTAAAGCTGGAAGAATGACAGTTTCAAAGTGTTGGGCGCGGTCCGCTTGAAAGAGGAATGCTTCGGCAAGAGGCGTAATTGTAAGTTCTGGATGGTTGAACAGGATACGCCGTATCTCGATCCCAAAAGGTGTACCCCCTGGCTCACGCGTATGGATATAAGAAATATGCTGTGATGTTAGCCATTGCTCTAGCAAACGCATCTGTGTGCTTTTGCCAGCACCATCAAGTCCTTCAAACGAAATCAACCGTCCCCTACTCATGCCATGCCACTTCCTTTTTATTTATCGTTCTCGGTCTGTGCGGTATTCTTCATAATCCCAATCAAAATGCGGTTTGGGCAACATATCTTCTGGTGTCCAGTCACTACCAGGTTTGCCATACTTGCCGTGATATTCTTTCAGCGTCTCGCCGACATACTCAAAGGTAAGCTGGCAAATACGAAAGTTGACAGGCACCCAGATAACGGTCTGTGTGTGATTGCTGATTTCCATTGTCCAACGATTGATATAGCCAACATCGCCAACACCCGCACAACGGCAGACCGAGAGGCCAGAACGTGCAACGGTGCTACGTGAGTACATCTTCGCTAGATAACCATTGTGACCACCAATCACCTCTTGTGTATGAGCGAGAATGGTGGTACCTGGACGAATCGCAATTTTGCCTCCATGTGCCTTGCGTGGCTCACCCCAATAACTGCGAATCTCCTCTGGATTATCCAGATGCATCACCTCAACATTCGCATCACCCTGAAAATACCACTCACCGAGCCGACAGTCATACGAGTTTGTACCCAAATGACGACGGTCAAACGGCTCGATCACAATATTTCCGTTTTCTCGCTCTTCCACAATACGTTTATCGGACAATAACATAGCTCTATAGTCTCCTTAGAAGGTTTCTCTATCAGCGTTAGTAAGCTTTATTATAACGTGTATACGCAATATCCAAATGACAACTAACAAAATAAACTTAGAGTAAGAGCAAAGTAATCTACGGCTTGTATTATGCCCTTGTAATTGGAACAAGTACATTATATGCTTGTAAGAGATGAGTATGATGATACACTATTTCTGAGAGGATACCCTCATGACCACCACAATCACCGATGATTTTATGCACCGCATGATGTCCAAGACGAAGAACTATTGCATCCTTATTTTGAAGGCTGGCCCCAATAAGCATATGGATGGAGTCGAAAAAATTATTTGGGAACATGGACGAAGAAATTTCGCCCTTCGTGCAGATGGAGTGTTACCTATCGTCTGTCCAGTCTCGGATGGCAGCGACATAGCAGGGATTGGCGTTTTAAATACCTCAGTTGAAGAAGCACAAAAGATTATGGATGAGGACCCTGGTGTACAAGCAGGCGTGTTTGTGTACGAAATTCATCCATGCCGAAGTTTTCCTGGTAGCAGCCTACCAGAGTAAACCGTCAATTACATTATCTCTTCCAACTCTTCTGCGTTCTCTTCTTCGATGGGCAAAGTACGTGCTGTATCGACATCTAGCCAGATACGCTCGATCAGGTCGATTGCTGCTTGCCCATCGGTGAGTGCGCTTTGGAAGGAAAAGAACGCGCGATCATCACTACGGCGGTGTATCCAACGGCTGATAATGTTGATCTGGTCAACTTCGGCCTTGCCAACGATGCTCGGCGCATCTCCCAATGTTGCCGCCACGTCAAGTAGTTCATAAATAACATGTTTCACTGCTGCTGGCTCGTGCGGAACTGGACGTTGTTGTACAAGACGACCATGACGAATAAGAAATATTTCGTTATGTCCCTCCGTCGCCGATGGATAGACGATAAAGAGATTGTTCGCTTCAACAGCTCCCGTAATCAGACGCTGCCCAATCAGCACCTCGTCGGCACTGCGAATGGCATCGCGAAACCATGCGGCACGCTCAAAATTGAGGTTGTGCGCGGCCTCATGCATCTGGCGTCGTAGGCGTTCCATCAGGTCCTCACGCTCACCACCCAGGAAAGCGCACACCTGTTCAATCACCTTCTGATATTCAGCAGAATCAACTCCACCAC
>JAABUQ010006806.1_pt1 | contig 17025 bp, 14 predicted proteins | sample 5560001 | NCBI WGS metagenome assembly JAABUQ01 (sample SAMN10711888, study PRJNA513371) | rock metagenome | isolation source: Antarctica rocks | place: Antarctica: Victoria Land, Finger Mt nord | collected 2015-12-18
GATGCGTCAGGACTCGGAACGCAACGCGGCAGACTGACGCGTGCCTCAGCCGCGTTGCGTTCCGAGTCCTGACGCATCCCCAACGACGCCTCAGCGACGGCGGATGTGCTAACCAGCCAGAACAGGGGACTTGGGCTTAGACGCCCATGCTGTCGCGCAAGTGCTGGCGAGCAGCACGCGCCGTGGCCGCAGGGTCATCGGTCTGGTCGAGTTCCGCGATGAGCGGACCGTCGAACGCTGCCTCCGTCAGGAGACGCCCGATGGCCGGGAAGTCGACGTTGCCCTCACCCAGGTTACGAAAGGCGGCGAACCGAGCGTAGCCGGCGAAGTCGGCCGACGGGCGGGGCGGCATAACGATGTCCTTGAGGTGGATGTACCGGACGCGGTCGATGTTGGCCCGCAGGATCTCCACCGGATCGCCTCCACCTGCCGTGATGTGGGCCGTATCCAGGGCCATACCGACCACCTCCGCATCCGCCAGGTCGAAGAACATTTCGACGTCGTGCGGCGTCTCGATGCAGGTGTCGATGTGCGGGTGGAAGCAGAGCCGCACGTTCCTCCTGGCGCATTCCCGGCCCATGGCCGTCATCTGTTGGGCCAGGGCTCGGATATCCTCCTCATGCCGGGCGCCGGCGCGACGGGGTCCTCCGTCCACCAGCAGATAGGCGATGCCGGCGCTGTGCATGAGGTGGGAGATGACCACGACCTGGTCGAACTCCGCGTCGGCGATGCGCGGGTTGATCCACTCCGACTCGCAAAAGATGGTCGTGGGGGTGAGGCCGACCTCCTCGGCCGCGCGCAGCACCGCCGCCATGCGCGTGATGAAATCGATGTCGAGCAAGGTGCGCGGCGGCGGCATCCACTCAGCGAATGACATCACGCGCCGGGCATAGTAGGAGCTAAGCGTCGTGTCGGCCGCTACCTCAAAGGCATCGAAGCCCGCTGCCGCGATCTCGCGCAGCCCACGTTTCATTGTCTGGACCGGCGGTTCGGTCCGTGCGCGGGCCGTCCCTTCCCAGGGCAGCAGCGCGTATCCCACGGGCGACGTCATCAGGCATCCTCCTCCTGGAATGTGCTGACTACGAGAGGCGTTAGACACTTACCCCCGTTCCCCCTTTAGAGAGGGAACGGGAGCGAGGGCTGCCATGCTGGGGCGCTAGGAACTGAAGTAGGTGTGCCGGAGATCCCGGAAACCGATGGCGTCGGGGATATAGCCCTGCACGTTGCTGCGTACGAACGTCGGGGCCGTGATGAAAAAGGGGATAATGGCGGGAACCTCCTCCGTCATAATCACCTCGATCTGCCGGGCGAGCGCCTTGCGCTTGCTGAGGTCAAGCTCGGCGTCCAGTTGCGCCACCAGCTGATCGAAGGAGGCGTTCGACCAATGCGAGGCGTTCCAGACCGCGCCGGTCGTATAGGCCGTGCCCAGGAACTGGCTCGCCGTCGCGCGCGTACCCCAGTTCGTGATGTTCAGCGGCGTCTGCAGCCAATCCGTGATGAAGTAGGCCGACGACGGCTCGGGCTTGATGGTGACCTGGATGCCGGCGGGCTTCAGCATCTGCTGCACGACCGTGGCCATCAGCACGAGAGGACTGGTGTCCGAGCTGGTGGTCAAGGTCGTGCTGAAGCCGTTGGGATGTCCCGCCGCGCTCAGCAGCGCCTTGGCCTTGGCATAGTCCTGCGCGCGTTGCGGGATCGGGTTGTACAGGGGGAAGGAGGGGGCGATCACGTTGTCGTTGCCCAGCACGGCCAGCCCCTGCCACACGCTCTTGACGAGGGCCGGCCGGTTCATGCACAGGGCCATGGCCTGGCGCACCCGCTTGTCGTTAAACGGCGCCTTGTCGCAGCGCATGAAGACACCGTCGTGGCCGCTGCCAGGGCGGGTCAGCACCTTGATGTTGGGGTTTGCGCGCAACACCGGCAGCGCCGCCGCCGTATTGATGCCCATATCGACACTGCCGCCTAGCAGGGCCGTGACCCCGTTGTCGGACGAGAGCGTGATGGCCTCCACGCCATCCAGATAGGGCGCGCCCTTCAGCCAGTAGTCGGGGTTGCGGGCGTACTTCACGTGCTGCTGGGGCACGTACTCGACCATCTTGAACGCGCCGGTCCCGATCGGGTTCTTGGCGAAGTGGCCGGGCCAGTTAGCGGGCAGGATCACCGCCTGATACGTATTCAGATAGGCGGGGAAATCGACCACGGCGTTGTTGAGGTGGAACGCAACCGTGAATTGGTTGACTTTGCGCACGCCGTCCATGCTGAGGAACTTGAAGGTCGCGAGCGCCGACGACCCGGACTTGGGATCGACCAGGCGCTTGAACGTCGCCACGACGTCGTCGGCGGTCATCAACTGGCCGTTGTGGAATGTCACGCCCTGGCGCAGCGTCACGGTCCAGACCTTGCCGCCCTCGCTCGGCGTCCAGCTCGTAGCCAGCCGCGGCCGCGGAATCCCGTCGACTCCGATGTCGACAAGCATCTCACAGGCCTGATGCACCGTCGCGATGCCGGGGTCATCGTTCAACTGGTGCGGCTCGATGGTCGCCGCAGGCTCGACCGCGAATCGAAACGTGCCGCCGCGCACCGGCCCTGCGGCCTGCGCCCGCGAGAGATCGAGGAGCGGAATAGATAGACCAAGGATAGCGGACCATTTGATGAAGTCGTGGCGATCGATGCGGCCGTCTCGATAGGCGGCCTTCAACTCGTGCGCGTACTCATGCAACTCGGCAGTCATCTTTGTATGTCCTTCGTGTGCTCCGCGTCAAGCCGACCAGACATCGGCCTGCGCGCGATGGTTGGGCGGGGATCTCCACCCTGTCGTCCAGCCTGCCTGTCCTCCTTTCCTCGTCGTGGCTCGTGATAGGTAATGAGGATGAGTAAGGATAAACATGTATGCCTCACACACCACGAGCCACTCGCTACTCGACCGGCGCCGCCCACTCCTGCTGCTGCACAGGCGCCAGGTCATCGGGCGGAATCCAGCAGCGATAGGCGTGCCCGCCTCCCGTGTGCTGCCAGGGCGGCTCGTGCGTGACGCACTGCTCTCCCAGGACGCGCGGACAGCGCGTATGGAAGGGGCACCCCGTGGGGATGTCTGTCGCGCTGGGCATGCTGCCCTCCGCGCGGATGGCCGACCGCGTCCCGTCAAGTGTTGGCATGGCCGCAAACAGGGTCTCGGTGTACGGATGGAAGGGCGGCGCGAAAACGCGCGCGACCGGCCCGACCTCGACCAGCGCGCCCAGGTACATCACTCCCACCTGGTCGGCCAGATAGCGCACCACGCCCAGGTCGTGGGAGATGAAGACGTATGAGACCGATTGGCGCTCTTGCAGGTCGGCCAGCAAATTGAGAATGGTCGCCTGCACCGAGACGTCGAGATTGGAGACCGGCTCGTCACAGAGCACGATGTCGGGATCGCCGGCGAAGGCGCGGGCGATGGCCACGCGCTGGCGTTGCCCCCCGCTGAGGCCGCCGGGATAGCTATCCAGCAGCGCGGCATCCAGGTGGACCAGACGCGCCAGCTCGTCGACGCGCTCCCGCAGCGCCGCGCCGCGCCGGTCGGTCAGGGCCTTCACCGTGCGCCCCAGCATCTGGCGGACCGTCTGGCGCGGGTTCAGGGTCGCCTCGGGGCTCTGAAACACCATCTGCACCCGTTTGACCATGGCGCGCTCGCGCTGCTCCACCGGCCGCGGCATGTCGCGGCCATCCAGGGTCAGCGTGCCGCCGCTGAGCGCGATCAAGCCGGCAATGCACCGCGCGATGGTGGACTTGCCGCTGCCCGACTCGCCGACGAGGCCGAAGACCTGCCCGCGTTGCACGGTAAACGAGACATTGTTCACGGCCCGCACCATCCGCGCCGTCCGGCCAAAAGACCGCTCCGCGTTGCGCACGTCCAGCAGCGCCTCGCCTTCCCGCGGCCAGCCGTCGTCGGCCGTGGCGGACACGGCTGCCACGGACGGCGCGTGGTTCAGGCGCTCCGCGTGCAGGCTCGCGGCCTCGGGCCAAAAGAAGCACCGCGCGAGCCGACCGGGCGTCGTGGGGGCCAGCGCGGGCTTCTCCCGCAAGCAGGTCTCGCGCACAAGCGGGCAACGCGGCGCGAAGACACAGCCGGGAAACTCCTCGCCGATGCGGGGCATGCGCCCGGCGATGGGCACGAGGGGGTCCGTGTCCTTGCGCGTCCCGAAACGCGGCACACAGGAGAGCAGGCCCGCGGTGTAGGGATGATGGGGCGACGCGAACAACTCCGCCGTCGCTCCTTGCTCGACGAGCTCGCCGGCGTACAGCACCCCGACGCGGTCGCAGAGCCGGGAGACCACGGCCAGGTTGTGGCTAATCAGCAGGATCGCCGCGTGAAACTCGCTGCGGATGGCCGCGATCAGGTCAAGCACGGCCGCCTCGACGGTCGCGTCGAGACCGGTGGTCGGCTCGTCGAGGATCAGCAACGACGGGTTGGTGGCCAGGGCCATGGCGATGATGGCGCGCTGCTGCATCCCGCCGCTGAGCTGGTGGGGATAGCGCCGCGCGACGTTCGCCGCCCCGGGCATGCGCACGCGCTCGAACATCTCCACGGCGGCCGCGCGCGCCCGTGTGCGGTTGAGGCCCTGATGGGCGGCGAAGACCTCGGCCACTTGATCGCCCACCGTCATGGTCGGGTTGAGCGCCGCGCCCGGATCCTGGTAGACCATGGCCAGACGGTCGCCGCGCAGGCGTTGCAGCTCGCCCGTGGACAGGCCCAACAGGTCCCGGCCGTCGAAGCTGATCTGGCCCCCGGCGACCCGTCCGTTTGCCGGCAGGTAGCGCATGATTGCCAGGGCAATAGTGCTTTTGCCGCAACCCGACTCGCCCACCAATCCGTACGCTTCCCGCGCATGGAGCGCGAAGGAGACGTCGCGCACGGCAACCTGCCGCTTTTCGCCGCGGTACGTAATGGTCAGCCCGTCGACGGCGAGAAGGGGCGCGGTGTCCGGTCGCGCCGGCGCGTCCCGCGTGAGGGTATGCTGGCTGCTCACGCGCGCACCGCCCGGCGCAGGCCATCGGCCAGCAGGTTAATGGCCACCACCAATGAGCCGATCGCCAGGGTTGGCGCCAGCACAATGACCGGATCGACCGTGATGTACAGATGGGTTTCGTTAATCATGGCGCCCCAGTTCGACGAGGGCGGCGGCACGCCCAGCCCGAGAAAACTCAGCGACGCCGCCGCGAAGATGGCGTAGCCAACGCGCACGGTCGCTTCGACCACGATGGGCCCGGTGATATTGGGCAGGATCTCGCTGACCATGATGCCAGGGCCGCGGGCGCCGCGCAGGCGCGCCGCCGCGATATAGTCGAGGTCGCGCACCGCGAGCGCGGCGGCGCGCACCACGCGGCCGGTCAGCGGGATGTAGCCGAACCCGATCACCAGGATCACGTTCTTGGTCGAGGGACCCATCACGGCGAGGATCAGCAGCGCCAGAATGATGAAGGGGAAGGCCATGATGGCGTCCATCACGCGCATCACGATCTCATCGAACCAGCCGCCGTAGTAGGCGGTCGCCAGCCCCACGATGGCGCCGCCGACCAGGCCAACCAGGGTCGCCGCCGGGGCCAACAGCAGCACGTCGCGGCTGCCCGCGAGCACGCGGCTGAGCACGTCGCGCCCCAGTTGATCGGCGCCGAAGAGATGCGCGGCCGAGGGTTGCGCCAGCAGCGCGTTGAAGTCTTGCGCATCCGGGTCGTACGGCGCGACCAGCGGCCAGAAGATCGCGCAGAGCACCCAGAAGAGCACGACACATAGGCCAACCACCGCGCTGGGCGCATGCAGCAACCGGCGCAGCGCCGCCCCGACGCGCGACCGCCGCGCGGACGGCAGGGCCGAGAGAGGCGGGACGCCGGGCGGACCAGGGACGACGGATCCGAGCGCGGCGTCATCAGGACCAACGGAGACGGGTTGGACGCTCATCGCCACGATTCCTTCACGACCCGTACCGGATCTGCGGATTCAAGTACGCGTACAGGAGATCGGCGGCCAGGTTGCTGAACATATAGATCACCGCGATAATCATCACGCAGTCTTCCAACAACGGCACGTCGTGGTGTAAACCGGCATAGAGGAGTAAGCTGCCCAGACCGGGATACCCGAAGAGACTTTCGACCACGACCAGGCCGCCGACCAGATAGCCGATCTGCGACATGACGACGGTGATGGTCGGCGCCAGCGCGTTGCGCAGCACATGGCGCGTCAGGACCAGCCGCAGCGGCAGGCCCTTGAGCATGGCTGTGCGGGTGTAGGCGCTGCCCAGCACGGCGATCGTGCTCGTCCGCATCATGCGCGCGACGTAGCCAAACAAGATGAGGCCCAGCGACAGAACCGGCAGCACGAGGTATTGCGGTGAGGTCAGCGGATTGCCGCCGGCCGCGACGCTCGTCGTGGGCAGCCAGTGCAGCCAGATGCCAAAAATGGTGAGCAGGATGATGCCGCTGACAAACTCGGGTACCGCCATCAGCGACAGGCCGGTGACGGAGATAAGGCGGTCGATGAACCGATCCTGGCGCAGCGCGGCCAGCGTGCCGCAGGCAATCGACAGCGGGACGATCACGATCAACGCGGCGACGGCCAGCACCAGCGAGTTGAACAGCCGATCGGGGATCAGGCTGGAGATCGGCGCCTGGAAGCTGGGCGAGTCGCCCCACTGCCCGCTCACAAAGCCGGTAATCCAGCGCAGATAGAGCACCGGCGGCGGGTAATCCAACCCCAACTGGCGCTGCAGCCCGGCCACCTCTTGGGGCGTGGCGAACTGGCCCAGGATCGTGTGCGCCACGTCACCAGGCAAGATCGAGGCGATCACGAAGACAAGGACCGACATCAACCACAGCGTCAGCAGCAGCAAGCCCAGACGCCGCACCAGGAAGCGCGCCACGGTATACCTTCTTCCTCTGCGAGCGCCACGCCCGCCCGTTGTCCGTCACGTCGCCCAACGATTCCTTAGACGCCACCGCCACCTAGTTGATCACTTCACTATACCCTACCTGCACTGGCTGATCACTGGAGATTGTAGGTAGAAAGGCAGCTCAATTCTAGGTTAGACAAGGTTCGTGGGCACTTTACAGTTCGAGCCCGTCACAGGCGTCAAACTGTAAAGTCAGAATGGGCCGAGAAGAACCTTGTCTTAATACGACAACGTCACCTATCATTTGGGAGGGCTCCATTGGGTCTACGGTGTCGTTGGGTCGTGCTGAGGTCAGAAGGTTCCGTTGGGTCGTGCTGAGTTGACATGTTATTGACGCACAGATGGTAGATTGGTTGTTGCTGCCCGTGTCGTCGGGGAACGCGACCGTCCGCGTCACGACGGCGAGCGGGACAGGTGTGGCGGTGGGAACGGGTGTCGGGCTGTTCGTGGGCTGGGGCGGAACAGTGTCCGTCGGCGGGGCGGTGGGGACGGGCACGGGCGTGGAGGTCGCTGGGATGGACGTGGCCGTGGGCGGCGCCGGGGCTGCGGCGGGATCGCCGCAGCCGGCCAGCAGCAGGCCAAGCAGGGGGAACAGACAGGTGAGCAACAGGTGGCGCGGACGCATGAACGATCTCCTCTCGCTGTGCCGATGTGTCGGTGCCATTGAGGGGTATTCTACCAGGGTTGGCTGGAGGGGGTAGGGTCTCGTTAAGACCGGTGCCTCTTTGCCCTATCGCCCCGCTTCCCCTTGCCGGCTGTTGTCCCCTCCTGACCGGGGCCTCCCTTGCCGGCCTCTCTCTCCCTTGTCCTATCGCTCCCTCCCCACCGGCCGGCGCTTCGCCCCGGCGCCGACGGCACTGGGTAGGTGCATGTGCATGCACGGGACTGACTTCCCCAAGATAAAGGGTGCATGCACATGCAGGTTTCACACAGGGAATCGTGCATGTGCATGCAGGGGGTGACGCGCATGTGCATGCAGCGCGCAGGGGTCACAAGGGGGTGGTGCATGCAACGCGCAGGGCTCGTGGACGGGCGGCCCGGTCGTCTCCCACACGGGTGATGCGACGACGAGGCTCCTCTGGTCCCACAGGGTGAGGGCGTCAGGAGGCGGGGTCGTCGACAAGCCAGCGGCGGAGGGCGGCGACAATGAGCAGGACGGCGGGGGCCACGTAGCGGCAGGACTCTTTTGCCAGGAGGAACGCGCCGCATAGCGGCTTCTGCCCACTGCGCCGTCATAGCATCCTGTTCCAGTTCCAGGGGCCCTCTTGTTGCCGCGCCTGATCCACGGATAGAATGGGGATAAGCAGCAGATCGTCCTCGGCACGAGAGAGGGGTGTTGGTCATGGGATATCTCCGCCAGGCCTGCCCCTTGCCGCCTTCCTGGTGTGGGCGGCCCTCATCGGGGCAGGGCTGCTCGCCGCGACGGTGCGCGGGGGCAGCGAGCCAGTGGACTACCGGACGTACCACCGTGCGGCGGCCGCCCTCGCGCGCGGGGCGAGTCCGTACCAGACGCCGGCGCAGAGCCTGGCCCTCTGGCGCTCCTACCACCGCCTCGACGCGGCGATCCGAGCGGCCCATACGCTGCGCGCGGCGGGAGGCGACCCGCTCGCGCGGACGCCTCCCGGCCCCTATCTGTACCTGCCCACACTGGCGCTGCTGGTGTGGCAGTTCCACCTCACAGCCGTGCCCTGGGAGCTGCTGGACCTGGCCTGCGTCGTCGCCTTCGCCCTGCTCCTGCTGCGCTGGGCGCGGGCCTCCTGGTGGTGGCTGCTGCTCGTCGCGGGCTCGTGGGACGTGTGGGCCACCTACAGCGGGGGGAATGTGGAGGGGATGCTGCTCACCGTGACGCTGCTTGCTGCCCGGTTGCTGTGGCCGCCGCGCCCGCTCGGCCGGGCCGCGATCCCGCTCGCCGCGGCGCTCGTCGCGTTCGTCGTGCTGGCCAAGCCCTTCTACGTCCTGTTCTTCGTCGCCTTCGGCGTCGTGCTCCTGCTCGGCGCCAATGAGCCGCGCCGCGCGACGCTGCGCACCCTCGGGGCTGTCGCGGGCCTGGTCCTGGTGCTGCTCGCGGGGGAGGTCGTCCGCTGGGGGCCAGCGCTGCGGGGGGACGCGATGCGCTACCTGGCGCACACCCTCGACGCGCAATGGTTCGTGCTGCCCGTCGCGCAGCAGACGCCGATGGCCGCGTGGAACCGCACGCCGCTCCAGGCGCTGATCGCGCTCGGGCTGCCGGCCGCGCCGGCGCAGGTCGTCGCCGGCCTGGTCTGGTTGGCCGACGCGGCGAGCGCGGCCTGGTTCGTGCGGGGTCGCCGCCTGTCGTTCGCGCCGGCGTTCGCGCTCGCGTTCGTGCTGCTCTACCTGGGCCGGCCGGTGGGCTGGACGCTGGTGGACCTCGACCTGGTGGTCTGCGTCGCCGTGTGGCCGGCCCTGTCCCGCGCGGGCCGCGCCGTCCTGCTCGTTGGTGTCCTGGCGCTGCTCCTCTCGCACTGGGCGGCGCTCGTGCTGACGGGCCTGGGTGCGGGGCTACCGCTGCTGACGCTGCAATCGGCCGATCGGCCCTGGGAGACGTGGGCCGTCCTGCCCATCGCCTGGGGGCTGGTCCTGTGGACAGCGCGGCCGCTCACCAACCAGGACCCGGTGACGGTTCCCTCCCAGGACCAGGCGAGCGGGGCGACGATGACGGGCGGCCTCGTCACCACCAGCGATCGCTCCTGAGCGCGGCCATCTGGACCCCTCCCTCACGCCCCGTCGCTGCGCGCGGGGCCGGCTTGTCGTGATGCAGGAACGGGGACCAGGCGTGGTCCCTCGTTGCCGTGGTGCTAGGACCAGGCGTGGGACCGCGCCCAAGATAAAGGGGTGGGACCACGGTGGTCCCAAGGGGCCGATTTCCTGTGTGAAACGAGGGACCACGCAGGGACCACGGTGGTGGTCCTAGCACCACGGGTGGTCCCACCGACATGGCCCCTGTGGGACCACGGTGGGACCACGAACAGGGGCCGGTGGGACCACGATGGGACCACGGATACGGGCACTCTCATCCCACCCTGGCTGGCTCCGTCGCGTCGTGGTGAGAGGACGCGGGCGGTCCGGTTGCGGGCTACCGGTGGCCGTCCAAGCGGGGCCGCACGACGCGCAGGACGGCGACGAGGAGCAGGACGGCGAGGGCTACATAGGCACCGACGAGGGCGGCGGCGAGGACCGCGGCCACGACGTGAAGGGCCGGCGGGGAGGCATGGGCCAGCGGGGTGAGAAGGGTGACGATCGAGCCGGTGAGGGCCGCGAGCACGAGGGCGGCGAGGCAGAGCGTCCAGACGCGGGCGCGGGCCTGGGTGTCAGTCATGTGTCGCCTCCTGTCCTATCGTCGCATGAGACAGCCGCAGTATCCCAGGTCTGCCAGGGGGCGCGGCGTCAACGGCGTCAGGAAGCGGGATCGTCGGCGAGCCAGCGACGCAGGGCGGCGGTGCGCAGGCGGGCGAGGGCACGGGCCTCGGCATGATGCACGGCCTGGCGGGTGAGCCCGAGGGTGTGGGCGATCTCCTGCAGGGTGCGCGGCGGGTGCCCGTCGAGGCCGTGGCGGGCGGCGAGGATGGCGCGCTCACGGGGGGCAAGGGCAGCGAGGGCGGCGCGGACGGCGGCGGCGCGCTCCTGCGTCTCGGCCTCGACGTCGGGCCGGGCAGCAGTGGGGTCGGGGAGGAGATCACCCACGGTCATGGTCTCGGCGTCGCCCACGGTCAGGTCGAGGGGGACGGGGGCGGGCAGGGGGGCGGTGAGGGCGTCCACGCGGGCGCGGGGGAGGCCGAGGGCAGCGGCGAGCTCATCGGGGGAGGGGGGATGGCCGAGGGCGGCGTGGAGGGCGTGGGCCTGGCGGGCGAGGCGGGCGCGGTCGTCCTGGACGTTGAGGGGGACGTGAGTGAGAGGGACCTGGGTGGCCAGGGCGCGGCGGAGGGCCTGGGCGATCCACCAGGCGGCGTAGGTGGAGAAGCGGGCGCCGCGGTCGGGGTCGAACAGGTCGATGGCGCGCAGGAGGCCAAGAGTGCCTTCCTGCACGAGGTCGTCGAAAGGGAGGCCGCGGTGGTCGTAGCGCCGGGCGAAGGCGACCACAAGGCGGTGGTTGGCGGCGGCGAAGGCGGCGCGGGCGGCGGCGCCGTCGCGGAGGGCGTGCTGGTAGGCGAGGGGCCAGGCGGCCAGGGCGGCGAGCACGCGGTGACGTGCGTCGTCGGAGAGGACGGGAGGCAGGAGGGGAGCGACGGCGGCGGTGAGGGCGTGTGGGTCGAGGGCGTGTGGGGCGACGGGCAGGCGCGGGATGAGGGAGGCGAGGACGGTGGCGGCGGCGGCGCGGGCGGAGACAGTAGGGGGCAACTCGCGGCGCAAGCGGGCGGCCAGGTGACGCTGGGCCAGCAGGCGGGCGCGGCGGCCGGCGCGGATCGTGGCGGCCAAGGCGCGCTCCTGGGCGGCGGTGAGCAAGGCGTGGGTGGTGGGCAGTGCGGTCATGCGGACTCCTGGGTGGTCCGGCGTCTCTCCCTGGAGCGTACCAGGTCGGCTCCGCGGGCGTCCCGTCGCGTGCCGTGAGGACGATCAGCCCGCGCCGGCGTGAGGGGCGCCGCGTCCCCCTCCCACATCCCTGCTCCTCCTGATTGACCGACGCTCTGACCGAGCGTGATCCTCGCCCGAAAAGGGTAACGAATGCCCTGAAGGATTACGCCAAGTATGGCTACAAAGGTTGCACAAACGCCCCCTGCTCGCGGTTCGCGGCGACTTCTGCCGTCTAGTGGCAAGCGTCGAAACGCGCATAAATCTGCGAGAATGTGCATAGCAATACAGGTGACGAAGAACGCGTTGATCGGCTACTACTCACCTTTGTAGCCGATGCTCCGCAGTTGATTAGCATCGCTACGCGCGTGCTGTGCGCCGACATCACTCTTGCCGCACACGCAATTGATAGCATCAACAGAGATATATCGCGGGTGTTTGCGTCGTGCTCTTGTGGCTATTTGAGCAATTGCGCCACTCCTGATATCATTCAGGGTGCCTTCGGTGAAGGCATGAATGTCCTACGGGAGCTCGGGTAGCCGGGCTGAGAGGGTGGCCAGTAGACGCCGCCGACCGTCAACCTGATCGGGATAATGCCCGCGTTAGGGAAGATGATCTGCACGAGAGGCGCCGCTGGGAGATGTCGCGGCGCTTTTTTGTGCCACGCGAGCTCCCTGGCTCCGCACCGTGCCACCCCTCATCCCGCAGTCTACGAAAGGATGAGTATGGCCGTGACCTGGCAGTACCCTCTCTCTAGAGGCGGATACCCATGATCGGGGTGCGCTTCTCCCTCTTCCCCCTGCGCGACGACTTTGCGCCGATCATTCTTGGTGCGGTCAACGGGATTGAGGCGCTCGGCGTCGACGTCGAGACGGACGACATCTCCACCTGCTTGCTCGGCGCGGAGCCCGCCCTCTTTGAGGCGGTGCGGGTCGCGTTCGGTCGGGCTGCGCGCGGCGGCGCCCACGTCGCGCTGAGCGCGACGTTCTCGGCCGGCTGCCCCGGAGAACCCGACGGCGACGTCTGTGTGCCGCGCGCCTACGACGGGCCATCCGGCGGAGAGGAGGGGTGGTCGACCGAAGCCTACGATTTGCCGGACTCTGTCGCGGCCCAGTTCGCCCTCTACCCGCTTGGTGCATATCCCTACATGGACACGATTTACGCCGAGATCGCGCGCGTCAAACAGGGGCCCGTCCGTGTCGTCGGCCGGCACTTCTGTACGCACCTCTACGGGCAAGGCACGGAGGTCATGGACGTCATCAGGCGCGCGTTCGCCGCGGCGCGGGGGCAAGCAATCCACACAGTGATGACCGTGACACTCTCCGCCAACAGCCCCAGTCTTCGCCAACAGCCCCGTCTTGTCGATCAAACCGCACAATAGAATAGATAAGGACACACCCTATGGCAACGATGGGACAGGCACGAGGGCCGCGGGCCGGAGCCCGCGGATGGACGACACGGGACGCCGTCCTGGTGGCCGTCCTGGCGGTCGTCTTCGGCTTCCTCTACATCGAGTGGCTCCCCCTCTGGCTCGGCGTGAGCGCGCTGGGCGCCCAGATCGGGCAGGAGGCGCTCTTCGGCTTCTGGCTCGCCAACAGCGTGCTCGCATCGTACATCATCCGCAAGCCGGGTGCGGCGCTGCTCGGCGAGTTCCTGGCCGCGTTCGCGGAGGTCCTGTTCGGCTCCGCGGTCGGCGTGCCGCTCCTCATCACCGGTCTCGTCGAGGGGCTGGGGGCGGAACTGGTCTTCGGCCTACGCGGCTGGCGCGATTACTCGCTCCCTATGGTCCTCGCGGCGGGTGCTGCGGCCGCGCTCGTGGCCCTGCCCTGGAACTGGTATCGTCTCGGCTATGGCGCGCTGAACCCGCGCTTCCTGGCGATCCTGTTCGTCGTGCGCCTCCTGAGCGGCATGATCCTGAGTGGACTCCTGCCGAAGCTGATCGGCGATGCCCTGGCGCGTACCGGCGTCCTCACCGGCTTCGCCCTGGGCCGCGCCCGTCAGGACCTCATCTAGTGCGGATGGCTCAGCCCGGCGTGCGCGGGCGCGCCGGTGTCGTGCGCACGCGCGGCCTCGGCGTCCGGTACCTGACGCGCCGGAGGCGGGCCCTGTGCGATATCTCGTTCACGCTGGAGGAGGGGGAACGCGTGCTGATCGCGGGGCCGAGCGGGGGCGGCAAGAGTACGCTCGCGCTCTGTCTCGCCGGACTCATCCCGCGCAGCGTCGATGCCGACATGGGCGGGGAGGTCGTGGTGGCGGATACCGCGGCGCCGGATAAGACGCCCCCGGTTGGCCTGGTCTTCCAGGACCCCGCCAGCCAATTCACCATGCTCACGGTCGAGGATGAGGTGGCGTTCGGGCTGGAGAACATGGGCGTCTCCGAGAGCGAGATGCCCCGACGGGTCGTGGAGGCCCTGGCCTGGGTCGGCCTGGGCGACCGGGCGGGGTGGCGGGTGGACCGCCTCTCGGGCGGGCAACAGCAACGCGTCGCCCTCGCCGCGGTGCTCGCGCTGCGGCCACGGGTGCTCGTGCTCGACGAACCGGCCGCGCACCTCGATCCCCAAGGCGCCGCGGATCTGTACACGCGGGTGACGTCCCTCGCCGCATGCGCGGATATCACCCTGGTTGTCGTGGAGCATGACCTCGATAAAGTCGTCCCCGGCGTCCTCGATCGCGGCCTGATCATCGGAGAGACGGGGGGACTCGTGGCCGACGGGGCCCTGTCCCGTTTGCTCGGCGACGCGGCGTGTGCCGCGCGATGGGATGCGGCCGGCCTCTGGCTCCCGACGCCGCCGCGCCTGGCCCTGGCCCTGGGCGCCAGGTCCGATGACATCTTGCCCCTCGACGAGCAGACGGCCGGGCGCTGGATCGCGGCACGACCGCAGGCGCAAGAGCGATTACGCGCCGCCACGAGCAGCGGGGCGTCGGTGGACGGAAGTCGGGTGATCCTGGAGGCGCGTGGTCTGCAGCAACGATACCGGAGCGCCGCCGGCGAACATCAGGGTCTGCGGGGTGTCGATATCCGTGTCCACGCGGGCGAGATGGTCGCGGTCGTCGGCGCGAACGGAAGCGGAAAGAGTACGCTCCTCCGCGCGCTCAGCGCCCTGGTTCCTCTGCACCAGGGCCGCGTCACGATCGACGGGATCGACCTCTACCGAGCCGACGCCCGGACCGCGGCGGGGCTTGTGGCACACGTCTTCCAGAATCCGGAAGCGGGGTTCGTCGCGCGGACGGTCGCGGGTGAGATCGGGTACGGCCCGCGCCTACTCGGGTGGGACGAGGCGATGATCGCGCGGTATGTGGAGCGGCTTCTCGCGCGGTTCGCGCTGACGTCCCTGGCCGGGGCCAACCCCTACACCCTGAGTCAGGGGCAGAAGCGGCGTCTCAGCGTCGCCGTCGCCCTGGTCGCGATCCCGCGCATCCTGCTCCTCGACGAGCCAACGGTCGGCCAGGATCGCCGGACGGCGACGGCGCTGATCGACGACGTCTCGGCCTTGCGGGACGACGGTCTGGGCATCATCGTCGCGACGCACGACGTGGGGCTCGTGGTGGAGGTCGCGGACCGCGTCGTTGCTCTCGCCGAGGGGAGTGTCGTGTTCGACGGACCGCCGCACGCCTTCATCGCCGATGCCGGCCTCGTGGCTCGGACGGGACAGGTGCGCCCCGCTCTGGCGCGCGTCCTCTCAGCGGCCCGCGAGTACGGGGCCGCAGTCCCCGACATCGTGCGCTGGCGGGATCTCGACAGGGTGAGCGCAGGGGGACGGGCATGACGCCGTTCGGCTTCTATGAGCACGACTCCTGGCTCCGGCGCCGGAATCCGACGGCGAAGCTCGTGGCCCATCTCATCCTCTCGCTGGCCGTGACGGTTGTCTTCGATCCCGTCACCCCCCTCGCCTTCGTGGGGCTCGCTCTCCTCATCGGGCGGACCCTCGGCCGCATCCCGCTCGCCCTGCTCGCGCGTGCCCTCGCACCCGTCTGGCTCCTCGCCGTGAGCCTCATCGTGAGCAACGCCCTCTTCGTCGAGACCGCACGATACCAGAGTATCCTGTGGTCGTGGGGTCCGCTCACAGCGACACGGCACGGGGCATTGATCGGGCTCGCGCTCGCGGAACGGGGTGTCGCCATCGCCGCGTTCTCGGTGCTCGTCCTCCTGTCGACCGACCCGACGGCCCTCATCCGTAGCCTCGTGCAACAGGCCCGTCTCCCGGCGCGGATCGCCTACCCGGCGCTGGCGGCCTATCGCTTCCTCCCCCTCCTACGAGACGAGTACGAGACGCTCACGCTCGCACGGCGGTTGCGCGGGTATGGACGCCGCCGCGGGCCGATCGGTGGCCTGCGCGAACGTGCCACCCTCATCGTCCCCTTGCTCGCCAGCGCGATCCGCAAAGCCGAGCGGGTCGCGGTGGCGATGGACGCGCGGGGCTTCGACACCGCAGGGCCACGATCCCAGTACCGGCGGGTCCGCGTCACCGCGACGGATGGGTTGATGGTGACGGGGGCGCTGGCCCTCTGTGTCATAATCCTCGGGGCGAGCGCTGTTCTCGGCGTCCTCCACCTCTGGGCTGGCACCCTCAGGGGGTAGAGGACGCATCACCACAGCCCGGCGTCGTTCGATCGACCGAGCGTCCATCCGGCGCCGTCGGCAGCGGATCGTGACGCATTGCGGAGAGCCTTGGAGATCACATGATGCGTTAGGGGCGCGCATCTCACGCGCCCCCTGCCGGCCCGCCAGCGCGCCCTGGCCGTTGGCCTCGTCGCACCCCTCACAGGGGCATGGATGCCGCCGACCTGCATGGCTATGCAGGCCGTGCGCGAGCGACGAGTCGCCTGTGCAGCAGATGCAACGAACAGGTCAGGTCATTCGCCGCAGATCGCCGTGTAACACTTGGACTCGTGCGTTACCAGGTGCCGCGCGTCGGGCGTCGGGCGCGGAGCCCTGCGGCGTCGCCGGAGCGGCGCGATCACGGTCGTCAGCCCGAACACAGACCATGCACGGGGGGTAGAGGGCCGCTGCTCGTTGTCTCCTTCCTCCAGACATTATGTCGAGTGGCACCGACCGATCCTCCAGCCCTCCGCGCCTTTGGTCAGGCGGCTGCCGTCGGCGAAGACGGCGACGAGGCCCCGGTACGCGGGGTCGGCGGCGTCCGTGGCGGCGGGGTCAAAGTCCTCGTCCCCTTGGATGAGCGCCCAGGAGCCGCCGACGGTCCAGCTGCGGGCGGGGCTGCGCTCCCACGCCTGGAGCACGGCCAGGACGCGCGCGGCGGCGGTCTCGCCCGCTCGGCTCACGGCGCAGTCGCGGCGCGCTTGGCCGCTTGCGTGCGCTTCGTTGTCACCCCGGTGGCGTAGACGGCGATGCCCTCCACGCGGGGGTCGAGGGCGGCGTAGCCCTCGATGACGGCCGCGTCCTCCGGGTCGGCGGCGAGGGCCTCGGCGATCTTGGCTCACTGCTTACGGGCGATGAAGACGGTGTAGCGCGTACCGGCGCGACGGGCATGGCTAGGGCTAGCCTGCCTCCGACGGACGAGGACGCAGGACGGCACGCACCCGTGCCGCCCCCTGCTAGCGAGGTGTGGCAGTA
>JAABUQ010006807.1_pt1 | contig 17024 bp, 19 predicted proteins | sample 5560001 | NCBI WGS metagenome assembly JAABUQ01 (sample SAMN10711888, study PRJNA513371) | rock metagenome | isolation source: Antarctica rocks | place: Antarctica: Victoria Land, Finger Mt nord | collected 2015-12-18
AAGGCCCCTGTTAGGGAAGGGCTGTACAGAAAAAGCGGCAGACGAAGGCGTTCGCTGTTATCCTTCCGCGCCCGGCTCGTGCCCTTCCCTAACAGGGGCCTTCCAGGGAGCCAGTGCTGAGGGAGCGACACTGAGGCAGGATGCCGCAAGTGCCAGGGACGAGCGGGAGGGGTTCTAAAGGAAAACACGCATGAACTGGGAATATCTGGGGAAAGAGAGCCTGCCGCCGGGGACGTTTCTGCCGAAGACGGTCGAGACATGGCGGGCGCGGGTTCCCGGCGGCTGGATTGTTTTGACGGTCATGCCGACAAGCGACGGTACGGCGAATGGGACGACGTTCTACCCCGACCCGCAGCATGAATGGGAAATTATCGGACAGTAAAATAGCAGCATAAGAGAAAGAACAGAAGATGCCTGAACTTGACACAATCAACCCGCACGACTGGAGCACGGTCGCACCTTTTTTTACCGCGCTGGAAGCCGAAGACCTGACGACAGGCGGCGTCTCGGACTGGCTTCTTCGCTGGAGCGAGCTGGAAAAGACGCTGGGCGAGGCAGGCGCGAGGGCCGGACGGGCGAGGTCGGAAGACACGGCAAACGCGGAGGCCGAAGCGGCCTACCTGAACTTGGTGCAGAAAATTATCCCCCAGTGGACAGTCGCCGCGCAGGCGCTCAAAACCAAGCTGCTGGCCGTGCCGGACTTCATGCCGTCCCCGGACCAGGAACAATTTCTGCGGCGGCTGCGGAACGACGCCGATTTGTTCCGGGAAAGCAATGTCCCGATCCAGGCCCAGCTTCAAACGCTGGCGAACGAGTACGACAAGCTGACCGGACCGATGACCGTAACGCTTGGCGGCGAGGAGCTGACGCTGCCGCAGGCCGAGCAGCGGGGTCTGGACAATGACCGAGCCGTTCGCGAGGAAGCCTGGCGAGCGGTCCAAAACCGCTGGCTTGAGTCGCGGGCGGAGCTGGACGCGCTGTATTTGCAGATGCTTCCGCTGCGGCGTCAGCTCGCGCAAAACGCCGGGCTGCCGAGCTACCGGGCTTATATGTGGCGCAGCCTGCGCCGGTTCGATTATACGCCCGAAGACAGCCTGGCGTTCGGCGCGGCGATTGAAGCCGAAGTTGTGCCGCTGGCGCAAAAGATACTCGCGTCCCGGAAGCAGTCGCTGAGGGTCGAGACTTTGCGCCCCTGGGATCTGAATGTTGACCCGGCAGGCCGGGAGGCCCTGCGGCCTTTTGCCGATGTCGCCGAGCTGGAAGCCGTCACGGCGCAGATATTTGGCAAAGTGGACCCCGTTCTGGGACAGGACTTTGAGAAGGTCCGGCACGGCTTTTTGGATCTCGACTCGCGCAAGGGGAAAGCGCCCGGCGGCTACTGCTCGTTCTTTCCCAAGACCGGCCTGCCGTACATCTTTATGAACGCGGTCGGCACCGACGGCGATGTCCGCACTTTGCTGCACGAAGGCGGCCATGCCTTTCATGGGCTGGCGTCCAGCGCGGCCCAGCCGCTGCTGTGGAACCGGGGCGCTCCGATGGAGTTCAATGAAGTCGCCTCTATGGCGATGGAGCTGCTGGCGCTGCCGTATTTGGGCAGAGGAGGGCGGGTTCTACACGCAAGAACAGGCCGTTCGCGCCCGCCGGGAGCAGCTTGAAAAGATCGTGCTGTTCCTGCCGTATATGGCGGTGGTAGACGGCTTCCAGCACTGGGTCTATGCCGAAGCGCCGGACAACGTGACCGCCGCCGACATGGACAGCCAGTGGGACACACTCTGGACCCGCTTCATGGGCGGCGTGGACTGGGCGGGCCTCGACACCGAGCGGGTCTCCGGCTGGCATCGCAAGCTGCACATCTTCACCGTGCCGTTCTATTATGTCGAGTACGGCCTGGCCCAGCTCGGAGCGCTGCAAGTCTGGCGCAATGCGCTTGAGGATCAGGCCGGGGCCGTGAAAAATTACCGGGCGGCGCTGGCCCTCGGCAACACGCGCCCCCTGCCCGAACTCTATGCGGCGGCAGGTGCCCGGCTGGCCTTTGACCGCGAGACAGTCGGCGAGCTGGCCCAGCTTGTAGCGATGCATTTGGGGGACTGAAAATGTGCCACGGAATAAATTCCGAGGCTTAGAAAAGCGGTGTCGAAGCGACACAAGAATAGCTCGTCTAACGAAGTTGGTCTTCCGTCGCTTCGACGGTGTTTTATTCCAGCCTCGGAATTTATTCCGTGGCACAGGCAGCATATGATGACAATCCAGACAAAAACCGAGCGGGCTGCCGATGTGCGCTTTGCCCTGCGGCTGACTTACCTCTCGCTTGGCTGGATGGCCGTTGAGGGCGCGGCATCGCTCTGGCTGGGGGCGCACGCACACAGCCTGCTGCTGGAAGGGTTCGGCGCGGACAGCGTGATTGAATTGTTCAGCGCAGGCGTCTTGCTGTGGCGGCTGCAAGCGGAGGCGTCCGGGCGGGTGAGCGCGGCGCAGGTAGAAACGGCGGAGCGGCGGGCGGCCCGACTGGTTGGGTATACTTTGTACGGCCTCGCGGCGCTGGTCGCCGTGAACTCTTTGCTCGGAATTTTCGTTATACACAGGGGAGCAGACACGCATGAGAGTGTTTGGGGGATTTTGATTGGGCTGGCGGCGAAGATCGGGATGCCGGTTCTGGCGGGTTATAAGCTGAGGGTCGCGGCTCGGCTTCAGTCAAAGGCGCTGCGGGCGGACGCGATGGAAGCGATTACCTGCGGCTACTTGTCGGTGGTCTTAATGGTAAGTTTAGCGATGACGCGCCTCCTGCCGGGCTTGTGGTGGCTGGACAGCGCGGCGGCGCTTGTCTTGATCCCATTCTTAATCAAAGAAGGCCGGGAAGCGGTGACAGGCGAGTGCTCCTGCGGAGAATAAGACATGCACGATTGGCAGCAAATTGGGGCCATGGCGATTGTCGCCGGGGCGATGCTGGGAGTGGGCCGGCGGCTGTGGGGCCAAGTCGGCGCGTTCCGGGCGAAGCCGGGCAAGGCGTCCGGCTGCGACGGCTGCGCGAGCAACACAGCGGGCAAGGCGCAGGCCGCGCCGGCGCTGGTGCAGATCCAGATGCGCCCTCCGGCCCATCTGCGGCGGCCTCCAGCAGAATGAGGCCGCTCGCACTTGGCCTGGCGACGGCGGCGCTGCTTTTCGGCGGCTGTACAGTCCATGACAGCCCCAAGCCGCCCGCAGACACGGCGCACTGGCGGATCGGGTTTACCGTGACGCCGAAACAGCCGCGCCAGCTTGACCCGGCACAGTTCCGGGTGCAGGTGACGGACAGCAAAAGCAAGCCGGTTCCCGGCGCGGTGGTAACAGTGCAGATCGCGATGCCGACAATGGACATGGGCCGCAATGAGGCGGCGCTGCATGAAGCGCCGCCGGGGACTTACACCGGCGTGGGGCGGTTTACGATGCCGGGCGACTGGGAGGCGACGGTGGCGGCGGCGGCGGACAAAGGCGCGTCGCATCAGTCCCAAACATTCCCGGTTTCGGTTCAGTGAGGGCCGGAGAAAGAAGCACTTATGCACGATTTGGAACAAGAAGCGGCGCAAGGTACGCTCGGCGGCGGCTGGCTCGGCGCTTATGCGTACAAAGGACGCCTGAGCGGGCAGCCGCCGGTGCGGTTTGAGGCCGCCTTGACGGAGGCCGGCGACGGGGGCAGATTTCACGGCACGATCCTCGATGACGACGGATACGGCGAGGCGGACGTGCGCGGGGAAGTCAGCGGCCAGGGCGTGCGGTTCTCCAAAGAATACCGGCGGCGCGGCCTGGGCGCTATCTCGTATGAAGGCACGCTGGCGGAAGACGGCCTCACGATGGCGGGAACCTGGCGGGTTGCCGACGCGCACGGGGTTTGGGACGCCCGCCGCTCTTGGTCGGACAGCGGCCTGTCGGCGGAGGACGAAACGACAAAAGGCGGGGCGGAAGAGGCTTCCAAGAACTGGGACAAGCCGCGTGTCCGCGAAGTCGTGCGGTTGGGTTAAGGGTCGTCAGCAATCGGGACCCGGCAGCAATCGGGACCCGGCAGCAAGCGGAACCCGGCAGCAATCGGGACCCGGCAGCAAGCGGGACCCGGCAGCAAGCGGAACCCGGCAGCAAGCGGAACCCGGCACTGGAAGCCTTCCAGGTCTGCCAATGCAGTGCCGGTCTACTGTGAAATGAAAGTCCCTACGGGACTAAATGCCGATGACCGCGACCTAATCTTCAGTCCCGCAGGGACTTTCACTCAAGAGTAGCCCGGCACTGCATTGGCAGACCTGGAAGGCTTCCAGTGCCGGGTGTTCGTTTGCCATGATGCCAATCCTTCATACCGCCTATACGCTTGCCTTCCTGCTCGGTCTTGCAAGCGGATTCTCGCACTGCATCGGCATGTGCGGGATTTTTGTTGTCTCCTACGCGGGCGGGCAGGCGCGAGGCGCGGGGCGGCATCTGCTGTTTCACGGCGGGCGGCTGGCGGCGCTGATGGCGCTGGGTCTTGCGGGCGGCGTTATCGGCAGCCTCGGCCACCGCTGGGCGGCGGCGCAGAGCGCGGTCAGCCTGGTCGTCGGCGTGGTCATGGTCGGGCTGGCGCTGGGGCTGGCGGGCGCAATCCCAAAGTTTCGGCTGCCGGAGCCGGATGTTCTCGGCGCAGGCGGCGGGAAGCTGCGCCGGGCGTACCTGAAAGTGTTGCAGTCCAAGCACACGCTGAAGCCGCTGGGAGTCGGCGTCTTTGTCGGCGTTTTGCCCTGCGGCCTGACATATAACGCGCTGATGGCGACTTTTACCCTGCGGCCGCTTTCCGGCGCTCTGCTGATGCTCTGCTTCGGCCTCGGCACGGTTCCCGGCCTGCTGGCGCTGGCGGTGTTCGGCCAGTCGCTCTTCGGCGGCCTCTTGACCCGGCTGCCATTCCGGGTGGCGATGACCCGCGTGTCCGCCTTCTTTCTCGCCGCCCTCGGCGCGGCGTTTCTGTGGCGGGGGTGGACGGGATGACCTACCGCACTGATTCAGAGACCCACTGCACTGCTTCGCGTGGTCCTTCCTAAAGGAAGGATTGAGAGAAGAGCAGGAGACCGCTGTTTGTATTCCTAATCCTCCCTTTAGGGAGGACCACGCGAAGCAGTGCAGTGGGTCTTTGTTCCGTTCGCAAGTCGGGTATACTTTCCGTAACAGCATAGGGGAACTAAGACTTGAAAGAAAGCAAACTGACATCGGAAGAGCGGCGGGATGCGATTGTGGCGGCGGCGGACGATAAAAAGGCCAACTATATCACCGCGCTCGATCTGCGCGGCAAGACACTGATCGCTGACTTCTTTATTATTTGTTCGGGAACCTCCAATATCCATATTCGCTCCATTGCCGACGGCGTCATGGAGTCGATGGAAAAGCAGGGCATCCGGCAGCGGCGCATTGAGGGCTACAGCGAGGCAACCTGGGTGCTGCTGGACTACGGCGACGCGATTGTGCATGTCATGTCCGAAGAGCAGCGGTCGTTTTATGGGTTGGAGAAGCTCTGGACCGGGCAGGCCCCGCCGGAGCGCGAGCCGGACCGGCTGGAAGGCATGGGTGTCGGCGAGTTTGAAGAAGACGAGATAGACGACGAGTTCGACGACGAAGGGGATGAGCTGGACGAGGAAGAAGACTCGGAAGACGAAGAGATGGAAGACGCGGCGGTAGACGAGCCGAAGCCGGGCAAAATTGAAGCGGAGAAGACTAGGGCGGAGAAGACGCATGGACACGCCGCCTAATCGTCCGCGCCCTCTTCCGCCTTCGGCCCGTCCCCCGCGCGACTACGCGGCGGAAGAAGACTACAGCCGGCGGGTGACGGCAGCAAATATCCAGTTCCGGCGCGGGCTGGTGTCCGAGGCGGAAACGGCGGCAAAGGCGCTGCTGGCCGAAAAGCCGTCGGACGCCGGGGTGTCCGAGCTTCTGGGCGACATCGCCGAAACACGCGGAGACTGGGACACGGCGATTGCCTCCTACCAGGCCGCACTGGCCGCCGAGCCGGGCCGGGCGACCGCCGAAGCGAAGATCGGCAAAGCGGTCCTGCGCCGAGCCGAGCAGCAGCGGCAGCAGACGATGGGAGTTGCCTACGCCGCAACCGACGCTTCTTTGATGCGCCGGGCCGGCGGGGATCGTCCGGCGCTCTGGGCGATTGCTGGTTCGGCGGTCTGTCCCGGCCTCGGCCAGATCGTGCAGGGGCAAACGGTCAAAGGCAGCATAATGGCGGGGGTGTTCCTACTCGGCGTCGTGCTTTTGACCCAGGTGCATGGCACAGGCCATTCGTATTTCACCCCGGCGTTTTGGACGGTGATGGTTATTCTCGCCGCCGACTGGATTTACGCGGTCGCCGATGCGTCAGCCGCGCCGCGCTCTTGACGCCTACTTCTCACTTGCCGCTCTGAGACTTCTCCTCTGAGACTTCTACTCTTAAATCTCCTGAAACCTTTCCCAAATTTCGCACTCTGATACTCCAAGTGACTATCACAGGAGAACAGTGTATGTATTTATTTAACCGCCGGGCAGTCCCGATCCTGCTGGGGCTGGGCGGAGTGCTTGCCGCCTTATCCGCCGGCTGCGGCAGCAGCAGCACGTCGGCGACGGCACGGGTTCGCGGGGTGGACATGTCGGTCAACGGCGCAACGACCGGAGTTTTAGTCAACTCAACCGCCGTCGGCGGCGACCTATCGTTTAACCAAGCCAGCGCCTATAACTATGTCGGGCAGGGCGACTCAGTGTTCGGCTACTCGACGTCCGGGACCTACCCGGTCACGACCGTGAACAGAACACCCACAAGTCCCGTGGTCCCGCCGAATTCGCATCTTCAGCTCAACAACGGCTCGTATTATTCCGCCTATCTGATTGGCCGCCTGGATGTTTTGCCGCTGACAGTCACCAAGACCGATCCGCGCTTTTTGCAGACGGTCGTGACTGGAGACAAAGGTGCCGCCGTGGCCGCTTATTCTGCTCCGCCGTCCGGCCAGGCGAACCTCCGCATCCTGAATGCCGCGCCCGATGCCGGGCCGGTAGATGTTTTGATCGGCGGCAAAGCGGTGTTCCCGTCCGCAGCCTATCCCGCGATCCCGGCAGGAATCGCCGGGCAAAACGTCGCCGCAGTCAATCCGGTCACGGCGTATCTCCCCCAGCCGGCGGGAACCCTATCGGTTCAGGTGAATGCCGCCGGCACTTCGACCGTTCTCGTCGCGCCGACAAATGTCTCCGTCAGCAGCGGCGGCGCGTACACCGTTGTCGTCACGGAGCCGACAATCGCTCCCACTTACGGCCTGAGTACGAAAAGTGATGATTAGAAGCGGGATGACGAGGAGAAAGGGCGAGTAACTAAAGTCACTCGCTCTCTCTTCGTCATCCCTGTCGTTTGCTCACTTACGACCGCCGTGCGATACGCCGAGAGGCGATCAGACGGACTGCCGGGGCCGCCGGCCCGTAGACAACGAGGCGGGCACCGCTGAGACGCTTGGGGTTGACCATCGCCGCTTCGGAGCGCGGCACGGCGACGGTATCGGGATTGCCGTCGCTGATGTAGGGGCGCAGGCGGCCCGTCGTCATCTGCTTCAAGGCACGCTCGATCCAGCCGGGACCGGACCCAATCCGGGTCACACGGTCGGGGTTAAAGGCGCGGTCCACCCAGGAATGGCTCGGCCCGCCCCAGGCCATCAGAATACAGCGGTTGTGGTAAGAAATCGTGCCGAGCGTGCCGCGCAGCAGCGTGTTCCACAGCAGGTGGTTCTTCGGAGCCGCGCCGCCGGGCAGGGCCATGGTGTCCATAGTCGCGCCGGGCGCACGCTTCTTGACATACTCCTGGCATTCCGCCATTTCCCAGCACAGCTCGGCATTCGAGAGATGAGTCATCATCCGGTGGGTCGTCGTGTGGTTCGCCACCTCGAACCCATCGGCGACCAGGGCGCGGAGCTTCTCTGTTTCTTTGCCGGGCTGCCAAAACGGCGCCGGGTTCCACGCCGATTTCGGCAGGACATAGAACGTCGCTTTAAGGGGCCAGTCGGCGTGCTTGGCGTGGAAGGCTTTCAGAATTCCGACGGCGCAGTTCGGGTCAATTTTTCCATTCGGCAGGTAATGAAACTGTGTCCCGCGAGCGTCGTCGAAGGTCAGCACAACCGGGGTCTTGCCGGCGGGGACATCCAGGTGCGCCGAGAGGATGTCGCGCATGTTGACCGGATACCAGTGGGCGGCTTCCATCAGCGCAAGCTGCTTGCGGAATGTCTGCGGTGCGATGTTCAAGCCCTGCGAATCGTAGCGCGGCTTGCCGCCGTGGGCCGGAGCGCCGACCGCGTGGTACATGAGGATGGGAATATGCCCGGTCTCGTCGGCATGCAGCGCGGCAAGCTGGGCGGAACTGAGAGGCGGGATTTGCCCAGCGGCGGCGTGTGCCGAGACCGCCGCAGGCGTTGTCATCTGGGGCGTCTGCCGGGTCGAAGCGCATCCCGCGAGAACCAAGCCGGCGGATGCCGTCATTGGCACGGCCAGCTTCCAAGAACCTTTTGAGAAATGGATCATGCGGCATTGTACCACACGAGAGGCGGACACGCAAATTGAGGATGTCGGTTGTCTGCCGCTTTGCCGCAGCATTTTTGCTTTTCTGGACAGCGTTTTTTGGGCCGCCGGCGCTTGCGCGGCAGGAAATCCCGCTGACCCAGTGGCAGTTTGCCCCGTCGCCCGGACAGGCCGGGCCGGAACAGCCGGCTTTTCGCGACAGCGCGTGGCAGAGCGTGTCGGTGCCGCATACCTGGAACTCGAAAACAGAGACGCGAACCCGCCGCGCGGCCTGGTACCGAACCCACTTCACGCTCTCGGCAGCCGCAACACACAAAGAGTGGTTTGCCTGCTTCGACGGAGCCGGCACGGTCGCCGACGTTTGGGTCAACGGTGTTTATCTCGGCTCGCACCGGGGCGCGTACACGCGGTTTTTGTTTGATGCCACCCGCGCCGTGCGTTTTGGCGGCGATAATGTTATCTCCATGCGCTGCGATACCAACCCTGCCGACACCGCCGACTGCCTGCCGCGCGGCGACGGCTACCAGTTGTACCATGTCCCCGGCGGCCTGTACCGGCGGGCGTTTCTGCTCGAAACCGCTCCCGTACATATTGACCCGACCGACTGCGCGGCGTCGGGGGTGTTTCTGACGCCATCGGGGGTCAGCGCGGAAAGCGCGACACTCGCTGTCAAAGTCCTGGTCCGAAACGACAGCCTTCAGCCGCAGATGGTGACCGTCACAAGCCGCGTCCTCGGCAGCGGCGGCAAAGACGCGGCTGTTTTGTCCGGCCAAATCACACTGCCGGCGCTCTCGCGCGGCACGGTCATCCGGCAGGCGCAGATAGTCCGTCCCCGTTTATGGAGTACGACCGATCCCTGCTTATACACCGTCAGGGCGACCACTTCGATCAATGGCGCGGTCTCAGACACGGTCACGGAGCGGACCGGATTTCGTTTCTTTCAGATGATGCCGACGACGTTTACCCTGAACGGCGTCTCGACGCCGCTGCGCGGGGTCGCGAAGCACCAGGAAACCGAAGAACACGGGAGCGCCGTCACCGACGCCGACCTGCGGCGGGACTGGGACGACCTGCATGCGCTGGGGGTCAACTTCGTGCGGCTGGCCCATTACCCCCATGCCAAGCTGGAATACGATCTCGCGGACGCGCTTGGGATTGTGGTCTGGGCCGAGAACGGCCATTCCAACCCGGCCCCGCCGACCGAAACAGGCCGGCAGATCACGCGGGAGATGGTCCGGCAGAACTACAACCACCCGTCCATCTGCTTTTGGAGCATCGGCAACGAGGCGATTGAGAAGATCGCGGACATTGGGACATTGGAAGACTACGCGCAGGTCGCGCGGGCCGAAGACCCGTCCCGTCTGATTACCTGCGCCAGCAACACGGCGTTCTCGCATTCCTACGCGCTGGATTTTGTCGCCGCAAACCGCTACAACGGCTGGTACGGCGGGACCATCGCGGGCTTTGATGCCCACGCCGCGTTTTACCACGCGATTTCGGAGAGCGGCGCGGGCGGGGTCGTTTCGGTTCACAGTGCGGCGGAGCGCCCGACACATTCCGTCAACAAGTACGAGCCGGAGGAGTACCAGCAGGAAGTGGCTGAAAGCCGCTGCGAGACGGTCTTTCGGACACTCGCGGGTCAGATCCCGCTGTTTACCTGGTGGACATTCCGGGACTTCAGCGACCCGCGCTACAAAGGGGTAAACTCCAAGGGCATGGAGACGTTCGGCGGCTGCCGCAAGGACATCTGGTACTTATACCAGTCTTTCTTAAAGCCGCAGACGCGGACCGTGCATTTGTGCGGCCACTCGTGGTTCCTGCGCCGCGCCCTGCCGCCGCAGACCTACAAAATCAAAGCCTATTCCAATGCGCCGTTCCTGACACTGACCGTCAACGGCCAGGTGCTGGGGACGCAGGCAAACGGCGGGTATGTCCTGCCGAACGGGACGCTTTCAGACAACGTGTTCGCCTGGGACAACGCGCTTTCGCCGGGCCGCAACGTCGTCACCGTCAGCGACGGGCAGGGCCACGCCGACACGGCGATCCTCTACGCCGAGCGCGGCGAAGAAGACGGCCTCGTCCAGCACTTGTCGTCGAGCAACCCCAGCAATCCCGCCTACTTTATCGCCGCCCCAATTGAAGCCGAGCAGCCCTTTTACGACAACTTCGACGGCACCGGCGACAACACGTTCCATGCCGTTCCGGCGCTTTTAGCGGGTGCCGAGTGGATCACGCTGGGCCGCCCGGCGGCATCGGCGCAGACGACACTGTCATTCACGCTTGCACCCGGCAGCGGGCAGACCGACCTCTTTTTGATGCTGACCCAGCCATCGCATTCCATCTCGGTCCCGGACGGATGGACCGACACAGGCGTCACCGGGACATGGCGCGACAACGCCTTGAACTTGGTTTCGTATGCCCTCTACCGGCGCACGGCGGCTGCCGGCGAGGCCGTGTTGGTCCCGCCGCTTGGAACCGATTATTTGGTTCTGCTAAAGCCTCATGCGGTGGTATCGGGCGCGGAGCCGTAGAGGAAACGGGCCGCGACAAAGGCGCACACGGCCAGGGCCAGCGCCAGAATGCCGTGCTTTGTGTGCGGGGTGGTGACGCCCGCCTCATGGCCCGGCAGGAGGCCCGGCAGACTGCCCGCCGGCGTGATAAAGTAGATGACGGCGGCGGCCAGCAGCAGGACGCCGACGAGAATTGCCGCTCCAGCGGCCAGTTGTTTTGTTTGCAAGTGTGTTTCTCCCAGTTGATAATCTGTGCTGGCTAGTTCGCGCCGGCGCTTCCAGTTTCCTGCCTCCGGCGCCGGCGGCAGAGAAAAATGCGAAGAACGTAAGAAAGATTACTATTTGTAATAAAATTTCCTGCCTCAATATCTCGCGATAGCACTTTGGCACGATAATTGCTGTATAATCCAAGAAGCAAGGGTACGCTTTTATTGATTGCGCTATCATAATTACGAGATTATTCGATGCCAATGATTTTTTAGTCCCTGTTCTCCCGGCACCGGAGCGCACAGACTGAAATGCAGACAAGGGGAAAGAATTATGGATTCAAGGATGAAGGTGGCGATTGTTCACGATTACCTAACCCAGGCGGGGGGCGCCGAGCGTGTTGCCGCAACTCTGCATCAGTTGTTTCCGGCGTCTTTGCTGTATACCTCGGTTTATGACCCTAAAGCAACACTTGCTTACTTTGACAATGTAACCGTCGCTACTTCTTTTTTGCAGCGCTGGCCGCTGTCGTCGCAGCGCATGCACAAGTTCGCCTTGCCGCTGTACCCGACGGCCTTTGAGCATTTCGACCTCAGCTCCTATGACCTCGTCATCAGCTCTTCCAGCTCGTTTGCTAAAGGCGTCATCACCCCGCCGCAGACCTGCCATGTCTGCTACTGCCACACGCCCGCCCGGTTTGCGTGGCGTCAGCACGAGTACCTCTCGCAGAGCCGGCGCGGGCGGGTGATGTCTTTACTGCTACGGAACATGCTGGGCCGGCTGCGGTCATGGGATGTCGAGAGCGCCCAGCGCCCGGATTACTATGTCGCAAACTCCTACAATGTCGCCCAGCGCATCCGCAAGTACTACCGGCGCGATGTCGCCGCCGTTATTCCGCCACCGATTGATACCGCGCTGTATGCCCCGGTCGCGGCGCCCGAAGTCGGAAACCATTTTCTGATTGTCTCGCGGCTGGTCGGCTACAAGCGAATTGATCTTGCGGTTCACGCCTGCAATCAGCTTCAGCTTCCGCTGCGGATTGTCGGAACCGGACCGGACCTTGCGGGCCTGAAGCGCATTGCCGGTCCGACTGTTCAGTTTCTGGGCCGGCTGACCGACGCCGAAGTCGCCGGGGAGTTCGCCCGCTGCAAGGCGCTGATTTTCCCCGGCGAGGAAGACTTCGGCATGACCCCGCTTGAGTGTATGGCAAGCGGCCGCCCGGTGGTCGCATTCGCCGCCGGCGGGGCGCTTGAAACCGTGGTGGACGGCGAAACCGGCATTCTGTTTCATGCCCAGACGCCGGAGTGCTTATCGGCGGCTCTGATGGCAGTCTCCGGCGTTGACTGGGCGCCGGAAGCGCTGCAAAAGTACGCGGGGCAGTTTGGGGTTCAGGTCTTTGAGAGCCGGATGATGCGGTTTTTAGAAGGCGCGGTCGAGCAGCATCAAGCCCGCCTGCGGAGCGGCTACGGCATCGGCCCATCATCGGGGACTACACCGGGCATGTTCGGCGGCTACGAAGATTTGCTGAACTCATTTGTGCGGGTAAGCAAGTAGGAGTGAAACAACTCAGGCTGTTTTGTGGTACAAGGACGTGACATAACGACGCATCGAGAACAAACGGAAGAACAATGGCTGACGAAAACATTCCTCAACAAAGCCAGCTCATGCAGGAGCCAAGATCAAAAGCCTTCAGTAGTGCAGGCGGCTCTTACTCTATGCCGGGTGCCGAGCAAGCTGTTTTTGAGCCTGTGGATTTGTCGGATGGATTGGCTGTGACTCTGGAGCGCCTTGCAAGCTTGCTTTTTGCAGAGGAAGAGGATGGGTTCCCACTGCCGACAAGGCACGCTTATTTGACTGCGTTTCACTTGCTGAACGAAGCTTACCGCTATCTCCCGGCCAGTTTTCCCCGCGCCACCGTCAGCGTCGAGGAGAATGGCGGCGTGTTCCTCTACTGGATTAAGCCGTTGGGTACGGTTCAGCTCACCGTTCCGTTTGAACCGGGAAAACTGCTCTACATTCGCACAATGCAGGAGGATATGCCTTCACAAGTTTACGAAAACCCGGATGGCAAAGAGCTTGCGAAAAGCTTGATCCTGTTCACTCGTTTGAACTAAGCCATTGAGATGCCGCGCATGAGACAAGAGCCGGTACGGTGTCAGTCTGAGCGAGTCTTTGTCGCTGTGCGAAGCAAGCGCTTCAAGAACGAAGACACAGATCAGATCAAGCCGGATGCTTTTTATCTTCGCAAGAAAAACGACATTGTGGAACTAGGAATTTCCGTCATTGTTGCAAACCGCTGTCCGACAATGGAGGAAGCAAAAAGCCTCACCGGACTGCAAAGCATTCACGGCGTTGACTCACTCGTGGTCTCAGAAATTGAAGCACTTGGCCTTCAAGTCATGCAAGATTCGGCAACTCATGCGTCTATTATGGGAATGCCTTACAGAACAGGCGAGAACTTGGAGATAGATGTTCTTGCCGACGAACTCGCCGACAAGCTTGCGCGGCTGTGTCAAATGGAGCATCGCTGAACAAAACCCCGACACGGGAAGTGCCGGGGTTTTGTGGTTAAAGCCCCGTTCCCGAGGTGCCGTTGTAGAGAATGACCGGCGGGTCGGGGGTGCCGGCGGCTTTGCGGGCGGCGTGGCGGCGGCGCAGGTCGGCCAGCAAGCCCGGCACGGCCTGGGGGGCGACGGCGGGGGTTGAAAACGCGGCCCCGAATGTCGTCCAGAACTGGTCTATGTTGTGCGACAAATCGAAGACCATCACCCCCTGGGTGGACGCCAGAGCGCCCTGCAAGGCTTTCTGAAGCTGTTCCGGGTGGCCGTTGTAGTTGCTTAGTGCGATGCCGGCGTACACAAATGTCTGGTCGTTGACGGCCCGGTTCGAAAACTGCCCGGCGGCTTCGACGCTTTCCCCTGCACTTCTCCCCTGGCCCTGCGCGTCGGTGATGGTTCCCGGCGTGTAGTAGCAGCCGGTCGTCATCCAATCGGTCAGCCCCGCAAAGCCTGTCTTCTGGTAGCTCGGCGTCAGGAACCGCAGACCGGCGGAAAAGTCGTCGGCGGCCCAGTTGGAGCCGAGCTGGGGATAATCGGGATACCACGACCCTGCGTAGACGCTCACCGTCGCCGAGGGGCGGATCGCTTTGACGGTCGCCGACGCCGACGCCAGCCAGTTCCGAATAGTCAGCGTTCGGAAGACGTTCCAGGCATCGTAGTCCGGGCCGGGAATGAGCCGCTTCGTGAGCGACGGGTAGGCGACGCTGTAAGTCAGCACGTCGTCGGGCCAGTGGACAGGGTGGCCGAGAAACGCCTCAAACTGGGCATGGGTGATCGGGCTGAAGTCGGCGTTCGCCCCTGCGTACCGCAGGCGGTCGTCGAAGATCACCCCGTCCACGCCGTAGCCGCGCACGACCTCCGCGACCATGTTCAGGATGCGCGTCTGCACCGCCGGGTCGTTCGGGTTGACCATCAGCGGCACCTGCTGCTCCGGGCGCTGGCTGATCGGCACAAACTGCGAGTTGGTTAAAAGCGAAATCTGCGCTCCCAGCATCGCGTAGGATTTCAGCCAGTCCCCTGCCGGGCCGCCGCCGAGCAGGACGCTGCCGCCGGGCGGGGCCGACAGCGACAGGGCCGGCAGGGCCGCGCCGTCGGCGACCGCGATAACCCGCATGTTCGCGTCCAGAACCGCCGCCAGCGTCCCCGGCGCGGCCTTCAATCCCGCCGTTTCCGTCACCAGCGAAATCTGGCCGGGCAGGCGGGCAGGAGAATTGGCCCGGTCGGACAGCGCGTAGGGGGTCGCGCCGGACGCTGACGACATGAGGCTGAGGCTCGGCTCGCAGAGCGTCGTCTGCCACTCCGGGTGGTCGTAGCCGGGGCCGTACTTGACATCTCGATGCCCCTCGCTGAAGACGTTCATGCTGGTTACGATTTGCAGGCCGTTCAGGTGTGCCTGGGCCACCATCGCCGCCAGCGGATCGAAGCTCGCGGGCAGCGTCTTTCCGCCAAGCCACGACGTCAGCTTCGGCGCGAACCTGCTGGGGTACAGCGTATACCCGACAATCGGCTTCACGTCAAAGACAATCGTATTAAAGCCGGACTTCTTAATCTGAGCCGTCAGCGCGGCGATCTTGTCCGCCGTGTTGACCCGGTTCAGGTTCGCCGTGCCGTCAATCCAAATGATCCGCGCCTGAAGCCCGCGCTCGCGGGTCAAGAGCTGGGCTAATCCGACCGCGTCATCGGTATCATCAAACACCGCCGACGGCAGAGATTTGAGCGGCACATACGCAGGAACAGCGGGAGCCGGCGGCGGGACAGAGAGGGGCGGCGCCAGCACAATTACGGGCGGAGGCGTCACCGGCGGCGGAATGGCAGCGGGGATTGTCGGCGGCGGAACGGCGGTCGGAGCCTGATTGGATGTTTGTGCGGCCAGCGGCCCGGCCAGGCTGAAAAGCGCAAGCGCGGCGGCCAGTGCGGGGCGAAGCAATGCGGGGCGAAACGCGGATTGGGAAAAGTGCATAGGGTTAGTATAGCACGGCGGGTCAAGGGAAAGATGGGACAGGCAAAGACGAGGAAAGCGTAGGATTGAAATCCTACGCTCTTCATCCTACGCCTCCTTATCTTCTCGCTCACCCTACCACTAAATTCACCCGCCGCTCGGCCAGACCAATCTGCGCGATGCTGCCGCTGTTGAACTCTAAATAATCTTCTTCCACCCCATCGCTGAAAATCACGCCGTTCGCCGGCATCTGCGAAGTCACCGTCAAAGACTGCCCGGCGTCAATGCGCCCGAAGACCATCTGGGCGGACGATGCCCGGCTGATGAACGGCTCCCGCACGCTATAGCCCAGGTAGTCCGCCTCCCAGTCAAACGCATAGCGGTCACGGACCGCATGAGTCTCGTCACCCGGCACAAACGACTCGACAATGCCCGACGCCCCGGTCAGGACCGACCGCCGCCAGCCGGTCGAGCCGGCCCCAGTCGAAACGATAATCCCGCTTGACGACTGCGTTTCGGTCTGCTGCCTAAGCGTCAGGCTGTACCGGGCCGACTGATGGGTCCGCTGCCCGATAAACAGATCATTCACCGCGTACAGCGCCTGCCCGTCGTTCAGCGACACCTGGGCCATCGCGACCCGCTTGCGCCGGAACTCGCCGCGCAGGGCGGGCCGCAGATGCGCCGCCGCACGGTCCGCCGCAAACGCAATCAGCACCCCATCAATCCGCGCCGGATCCGGGTTCACGGCAAACAGCGGCTGCCCCCGCAGATACTTCGCCGTATTGACCACCAGCCCGTCCGGGCCGACCGTGACCACAAAGTCCTCTTCGCCGAACGTGAAGTTCGGCACAAATGCCCGCTCAATCCACTGGGAGCGCACCCCCGGCGGCAGGGCCTCTTTGACCCGTGCCAGCGCCGCGTAGTACGCCGCGTGCGCGGCATCGTAGTCGCCAAACGAGACGCCCATATGTTCCAGATAGAACTTCGCCTGTTCGCGCGTATTGAACCGCTCAATGAGTTCTTCCAAAGCCGTCTTTTTCGTGACGACGACCACTTTTTCATAAGGCATGATAAATCTCGGAACCCCTCCCGCTCGTTCCTGGCACTTGCGGCATCCTGCCTCAGTGTCGCTCCCTCAGCACTGGCTATCTGGAAGGCCCCTGTTAGGGAAGGGCTAGGATAAGTCAGGACGGATGCGTTAGGGCGCTGTGTTCTGTTCTTGATTGCCCTTCCCTAGTCTTGCGGCATCCTGCCTCAGAAACAGGGGCCTTCCAGGGAGCCAGTGCTGAGGGA
>JAABUQ010006808.1_pt1 | contig 17023 bp, 16 predicted proteins | sample 5560001 | NCBI WGS metagenome assembly JAABUQ01 (sample SAMN10711888, study PRJNA513371) | rock metagenome | isolation source: Antarctica rocks | place: Antarctica: Victoria Land, Finger Mt nord | collected 2015-12-18
TGTGTTATTAACTGCAACTACTGGAGAGGCCGATTCTGACGTTGAATGCCGCCTGAGTCACTTGGGTCAGCAAAATTCTGGAAATACCCTCCTAGTCTACGTTTGAGTATTTTTGGAGAGGTCTAATGAGCTTACCCTGGGAAAGCTGTTATGCTGAGGGAGAGGCCAAAGATCGTAAATGGTGAAGGTTGAATGGCTATCCCAACCAAGCAGGGAATCAGTTTTGAGGACTACCTGACCAATGACGAATTTTTAGAGTGACCGTTTGACATAAATGCTCAAAAGGTGTTATGGGGATGAGGTTTTGGCGACAGGCAGGTTTTGCCTTTCTAAGTGCGATCGCACTTCTGGAAGACGAATTGTAACGAAATCGCAAAGATAATCAAACAAGGTAGGGGCTTGGTTATTAGCCCAACTTAAAACGTCTTCTTAGTCTTGAGATATGCAAACAGCCACTCAACCGTCAACACGCAAAGCCTGGGCAAAAGTAATCGCCCAACCCGCAACCGAATTTCCCCCCACTTCCCTGAGTGTTCTCTCTGGACAGATACCACCTGGCTTACGTGGCACACTCTACCGCAACGGCCCTGCACGCCTAGAGCGGGGAGGCATCCTCATGGGACACTGGTTTGATGGCGATGGTGCGATTCTCGCTGTGCAGTTCACCGATGCGGGAGCTACTGGTCTCTATCGCTACGTTCAAACAGATGGATACATTGAGGAAGCAGCAGCAGGTAAACTGGTATACGGCAACTATGGCATGACCGCACCAGGGCCAATCTGGAATAAATGGCTCAAACCAATCAAGAACGTCGCCAATACCTCAGTGCTGGCACTACCGGATAAACTATTGGCGCTGTGGGAAGGGGACAAACCCTATGCACTCAACCTCGAAACGCTGGAAACTTGGGGAAGGGATGATTTAGGAGGACTGAACGACGGGTTGCCCTATTCCGCTCATCCCAAGTGCGACGTACACACGGGCGAGATTTTTAACTTTGGTATCAGTCTTGGAGTGAATGCGACGCTGAATATTTATAAAAGTAATCGCACGGGCAAGATTCGCCAAAAGGCGGCAGTACAGCTGGATGGCATCCCTTTGGTGCATGACTTTGTCCTGGCAGGGCAATATCTGGTATTTTTCGTTCCCCCGGTGCGGGTGAATCCGCTGCCCGTGCTGGCTGGACTAAGCAGCTATAGTGATTCGCTGGAGTGGCAACCCAGCAAGGGTACTCAGTTTCTCGTTTTTGACCGCGAAAGCTTATCCCTTGTCAGTCGCGGTGAAACCGAACCTTGGTATCAGTGGCATTTCGCCAACGGCTATGTGGATGCCACTGGTGCTGTGATTGTGGATGTCGTCCGGTATGAAGACTTTCAGACCAATCAGCATCTCAAGGAAGTGGGGACTGGTCAAATTCACACCCCTGCCAAGAGTACGCTGTGGCAAGTGCATCTCGACCCTAAGCTTGGCAAGGTAACGGCAATACAGTCCGTTTTAGACCGCGACTGCGAGTTCCCAATCGTGCCGCAGCAGCAGGTGGGGCAAGCCTCACGCCATACCTACCTATCTGTACACCGGCAAGGGGTGACTCCACGCCAAGAAATATTTGGTGCGATCGCCCGTTTTGACCATCAAACCGACACCCTCACAATAGCTGACTTGGGAGAGAACCGCTACCCATCTGAACCCATCTATGCCTCAGACACCCACAATCATGACCAGGCTTGGATAGTAACAGTTGTGTACGATGGCAACACTGACAGCAGTGAGGTAGTGGTGTTTGATAGTGATCGGCTAGACGAGGAACCAGTTTGCAGATTGGGATTACCCAGCGTCATTCCCCACAGCTTCCACGGCACCTGGAAACCGGCATAGCCATTAACGCGAGTCGGGAGTCGGGAGGATTCTGCGGATATGTACCATAGATACAGTCCCTACAGTTTCCACTGACTCATCCAGCTGCCCATGACCACTTCTCCCCGCCGCTATCACATCACCACATTCGGATGCCAGATGAACAAGGCTGACTCAGAGCGCATGGCTGGCATCCTAGAAAACATGGGCTTTGAGTGGTCAGAAGACCCCAACAATGCAGACCTAATCCTCTACAACACCTGCACGATTCGGGATAACGCAGAGCAAAAGGTTTATTCCTACCTGGGCAGACAGGCGAAGCGTAAGCACGATCAGCCTGACTTGACGCTCGTCGTTGCTGGTTGTGTTGCCCAGCAGGAAGGGGAAGCACTGCTGCGGCGAGTGCCGGAATTAGACCTAGTGATGGGACCACAACACGCCAACCGCCTCCAGGATTTGCTCTACCAGGTGTTCGACGGCAATCAAGTCGTGGCAACAGAGCCGATCAATATTGTCGAGGACATCACCAAGCCGCGACGGGATAGCACCGTGACAGCTTGGGTGAATGTGATTTACGGCTGCAACGAGCGCTGCACCTACTGCGTCGTTCCTAATGTTCGGGGCGTCGAGCAATCCCGGACGCCTGAGGCAATTCGTGATGACATGGAACAACTGGGGCAGTTGGGTTATAAGGAAGTGACGTTACTGGGTCAGAATATTGACGCTTACGGACGCGATTTGCCTGGAGTAGCGGCAGAGGGGCGTCATCAGCACACGTTGACAGACTTGCTTTACTACGTCCATGATGTGCCAGGAATTGAGCGAATTCGGTTTGCCACCAGCCATCCTCGTTATTTTACTGAGCGCCTGATCGGAGCCTGTGCCGAGTTGCCCAAGGTGTGTGAGCATTTTCACATTCCTTTTCAGTCGGGTGATAACGAGGTGCTAAAACGCATGGCTCGGGGCTACACCCACGAGAAATATCGCCGCATTATCGACACAATTCGCCGGTATATGCCAGATGCGTCAATTAGTGCAGATGCAATTGTTGGCTTTCCTGGGGAAACGGAAGCACAATTTGAAAATACCCTCGCCCTGGTGGAGGATATTGGCTTTGATTTGGTCAACACAGCTGCCTATTCTCCCCGTCCTGGGACACCAGCTGCGCTGTGGGAAAACCAGATTTGTGAAGAAGTCAAGAGCGATCGCTTGCAACGCCTCAATCACCTAGTTGCCATTAAAGCAACTCAAGCCTCGCAGCGCTATCTTGGTCGCATAGAAGAAGTGCTGGTAGAAGACCAAAACCTCAAAGATCCCAGTCAGGTGATGGGCAGGACATGCGGCAACCGCCTCACCTTTTTCACCGGCAACATTGGCGAATTCAAAGGTCAGTTGGTAAAAGTCAAAATTACGGAGATTCGAGCTTTTAGTTTGACGGGTGAGCCGATAGAGGTGCGACGCTGTGATACTCTATCCCCAGTAAGCATTGCCAGAGGCATTGAGGATGAAAAACCTGCGGGTGGGGCTGCTGTTTGGCGGGCGTTCAGGGGAACATGAAGTCTCGATAAGTTCAGCACAGGCGATCGCCAGCGCCCTCTTGGCACAGAACACTGGCAAGTACGAAGTGCTGCCCTTTTACATCCAAAAAGATGGATGTTGGCTAGCGGGGCAAGTGCCCCAACAAATTCTAGAATCCGGTATAGCATCCCTGCCACCATCCCAACACCCAACCACCAACAACTCCAATTCTGCAAACACCCCACAACTCAGCCGCTGGCAATCTCCCCCCCAAGTAGCCCAAGTGGATGTCTGGTTCCCGATTCTCCACGGCCCTAATGGGGAAGATGGCACGGTGCAGGGACTGCTAAAATTAATGCAGGTTCCCTTTGTCGGTTCTGGGGTTTTAGGCTCTGCTATCGGCATGGATAAGATTGCCATGAAGACGGCGTTTGCCCAGGCAGGGTTGCCGCAGGTAAAATACATCACACTCAACCGCTCGCAGGTATGGTCGAATTCTTGTATTTTCCCAAAGTGCGACCAGATTGAAGCAACTCTGGGCTATCCCTGTTTTGTTAAGCCTGCGAATTTAGGGTCATCGGTAGGAGTTTCTAAAGTGCGATCGCGCCCAGAGCTGGAAACCGCCCTGAATAATGCTGCCAGTTATGACCGGCGGTTAATTGTGGAAGCAGCTGTTGTCGCCCGAGAACTGGAGTGTGCGGTTTTGGGGAATGATCACCCTAAGGCTTCTGTCGTCGGAGAGATTGCTTATCAAAGTGATTTCTATGATTATGAAACAAAATACAGCTCAGGTAAGGCAAATTTGTTGATTCCAGCGCCGGTGCCCGAGAGAACCGCCTCTTCAATCCAAGAGATGGCTGTACAAGCATTTGCGGCGATTGATGCCGCTGGTTTAGCGCGAGTAGACTTTTTCTATATTGAAGCCACTGGGGAAGTTCTGATTAACGAAATCAACACCTTACCCGGTTTTACGGCAACGAGTATGTATCCTCAACTATGGAAAGCCAGCGGGCTCTCATTTCCCGAATTAGTACACCAGTTGATTCAACTTGCTATAGAGCGACATGGACAATAATCAGAGTAGACAGGAGCAGTCATCCGAGTTGAGCTACTCAAGCCTTGCTCGAGCTAGTCGTAGAGAAATTGCACTTGCTGGCTGCAATTCCCTGCTAGCGCTGATTAAACATCGCCCCAGCCTGGTTTTGAGTGGGGTGTGGGGATTCCTAATTGCGATCGCTGCCATTGCTGTGCTCAGCCTGACGAATACTGGTCGTGTGGAACAGCAAGAAACAACACCAACACCAGTAGCAGCTACGCCCGTTCCCGCTCCGGCACAGCCCGACGCCGCCTGGCTCGATCACCCAGCTAAAACGTCCTCCCAGACGAGCAGTCCTATGCGTTTATGGTTGCTGGGTGCCGTCGTCCTTACCTGTGGCGCTGGTTCCGTGGTAATTTACAAACGGCTGAACCGTTCATCACAGCCTCGCCGTCGCCAACACGCTCAGCGCCTAACACGCAGCACAGAGCACAGAAGACGGAAAATTTTGCCGGTGCCAGCTTCTGCTCCCGTTCAGCCGCCAGTGCCAGCCGAGGCAGCACCGTTATCACAGGAAATCCAGCCGCTCGATTCGGGCTCAGAATCCCTTGCAGAAATGATGGATATCCGCAAACAGCGGTCTCTGTCTTCAATCTTGGGAGACCTTTAACGCTGCCTGGTTCAGCAGGTCTTCTAAAGATGAACCAGATTTCAAGTCTCCCTTGTGGAAATGTTTAATAGCGATCGCGGTGGCGATTGAGGTGGTAGCCGTTCTCGGGAGTGGCACCACACACTCACAAGTGCGATCGCTGCCACTCCCACAACGCCTGCAAGCACCCAGACTCTGGGAGAAGTTCTTCTGACATCCAACCAGCTTTTGAAAACCCCAGTCTCTCTTAAATGTGACGCGTCCGGTGTAGCCGTATAACAGTCACTAGGATTGATTGGATCTTGTGTGGCTACTTGTGGTAACTCCTCGAGAGGGGCGGCAGGAACAATCGGTGGTGCCAAAGAATTCTGGGACTCCATCTGGCGAAATAGATCCGCAACCACAGCGGCATCCTGCTGGTAGGCGGGGTCGTCTAACTCAATTTCATCAACCAGATCCTCCCAGTCTTCCTCGCCCAGCAAGTCCAGTTCAGTTTTTGGGTCTAGATCACCAAAGTCTATCATTCATTCAAATCCAATTCTTGTTCTCCTGATTACGTCTCCAATAGAAGTGAGAGCGCTCAAAAGCCTTAAATGGTCGAGGTATCTCTCCTCTTCTGATAGCTTAGATGAATCTACTTCGTGAAAGCTTTTACAAAATGCCTGCTGCCTCACGATCACGCACACTTCCCATTTTGTCTGAACTCATTGAGGGATTGCCCAATATTTCTGGTTGGGAAAAAGACGTCCTTTCTGTGGTTCAGCATAGCGAACCTGTATTTTTGCCCAGAACAAATATCCGGTTAGAGCAAGTAACTAGTGCATGTGCGATCGCCTTGCATATGCACCAACCCACCATCCCCGCTGGTTCTCAAGGCGAATTGATCAGCAACCTACAGTACATGTTTGAGCATCCCCACGAGGGGGACAACCACAATGCTGGTCCCTTTGCCTATTGCTATAGCCGCATGGCAGATTTCATTGTTGAACTGGTTGAGCAAGGAAAGAATCCTCGGATCATGCTGGATTACTCTGGCAATCTCCTCTGGGGACTAAGGCAAATGGGACGCTCAGATATCCTAGAAAATCTGAAGCGGATCACAATAGACCCTACTTACCAGCCTTACGTCGAGTGGCTCGGCACCATGTGGAGCCATGCTGTGGTTCCCTCCACCCCGATTCCAGATATCAAACTGCACATTCAAGCTTGGCTTCACCACTTTGCCGCAATTTTTGGTTGGGATGCACTAGCTCGCGTCAAGGGGTTTTCTCCCCCAGAAATGCACCTACCCAATCACCCTGATACTTTGTTTGAATTTGTTAAAGCACTGAAAGAATGTGGATACCGCTGGCTATTAGTTCAAGAACATTCAGTTGAAACCCTGACTGGTCAACCCCTCCAATCTAAGCATCTGCCCCATCGTCTGGTTGCCCGCAATTCCCAAGGTGAAACAATAAGCATCACAGCCTTGATTAAAACCCAAGGTTCGGATACCAAACTAGTAGCTCAGATGCAGCCTTACTACGAGGCGAAAACGCTATCGCGGCAAAAACTGGGTCAGGTTTTGGTGCCACCTTTAGTCACCCAGATTGGGGATGGTGAAAATGGCGGCGTGATGATGAATGAGTTTCCAGGAGCATTCATCAGGGCTTGGGATGAAATGGCGCATGATGGCGGTGGAGCTTCAGTCATCGGACTAACAGGTACAGAATATTTGGAACTGATTGAGTCGGCGGGTTGCACCCCTGAAGACTATCCGGCTTGTCAAGCAATCGGTCAACACCAAATCTGGGAGCGAGTTTCACCAAATAACTGTACACCTGATGCGATCGCAAGTGCGATTGAAGAGTTGAAGCAGGCTAACCCCAATTTTCACATGGATGGAGCTTCTTGGACCAATCATCTGAGTTGGGTGAGGGGATACGAAAATGTGTTGACTCCCATGAATCAACTCAGTGCTTTGTTTCATGAAAAGGTTGATCGATTGCTCCAAGCCGAGTCAGAGTCCAACAACGTTACTTTGTCAGCCAATCAGGAGCAGGAATCGGTTACGAAGCAATCTCGCTATCGCACAGCACTATTGCACAACCTTTTGCTTCAAACGAGCTGTTTTCGTTACTGGGGGCAAGGAGTTTGGACTGACTATGCTCGCGAGCTCTACCGACAGGGTGAAACAATACTTCGCACTGCTTTCTAGCTGTTACAAGTGACGCTCTAACTTACGAAACAAAAGCGCTTTATAGCATTCCCTGAGCAGATGAGGTATGCGAGTAAGGGCTACAAAGCTTGTAGGCAAGAGTTTGAGCGCACCTCACTTAGATGGGAACTGCTATATATATTCAAGAGTACTCACAGTAGGTTATACTAGAGACAGATTGCGTTGTAAGTTGTCTCTAGTACAAGCTACTGGGCTTGCAGTTTTTTCTTTAGAAAAAAACCTCTTGACATTGGGACCAGGATTTCAATTCCTCTCCTTGTGCCGTTAGTTATCTTTTCTAACCACGGCTACACCAAAGGTGCTGCCAATGTCAGAACTCCAAATTTCCCCCCAGAATCCGATAGAAAATCGGCTGCTAACTGCTCTGCCTACTCAGGAGTACCAACGTCTTGTTCCCTACTTGGAGCGAGTCTCACTCTCAGTCAAGCAAAGTATCTATGAAGTTGGCGAACCTATTGAATACGTCTATTTCCCCAATCAGGGCTTGATTTCTATAGTCACCGCCATGGAAGACGGCTCGGTAATTGAAGTTGGTTTGGTAGGCAAAGAAGGAATGGTGGGTATACCCGTATTTTTGGGAGGTATTTCCACCTGCAGCTATGCGTTCGTGCAGGCCGCAGGTAATGCCATGAGGATGAAAGCGAGTCGGCTTAAAGCTGAGTTTAATCGGAGTGGTCAATTGCAAAATCTGCTGTTGCGCTACACGCAAGCGCTATTCACCCAGGTTTCGCAATCCGTTGCCTGCAACCGCTTCCATACGGTAGAGGAGCGACTCGCTCGCTGGCTGCTTATAGCCAGAGACAGTTTAGAGTCAGACTCGTTCCTACTCACTCACGAAATTATCTCCCAGATGCTGGGCACACGCCGCGCTGGTGTCACGGTAGCGGCTGGCATACTTTCTCATGCGGGAATAATCCGCTACAGCCGTGGCCAAATTACGATCCTGAAGCCGGAGGACTTGGAAGCAACCTCCTGTGAGTGTTATCGGGTGAGCAAAAACGAATTCGCTCGGTTGCTGGGCACTGAGCACGCGTTAGATGCTGTGGCATCCCCTCTATTTTGTTGATGTCAGTGCCGCCGCAGCCGTTGAGTGCAACAACAAACCGTATTCCAACCCCTCCACCACTGCCTGATAGGAAGCTGACAGAATGTTGGTTGACACGCCCACCGTAGTCCAGCGTTGATGACCATTGCTCGATTCCACCAAAACGCGGGTTTTCGCCGCAGTGCCGCTGTGTCCGTCGAGAATCCGCACTTTGTAGTCGGTCAGCTCAAAATCGGCCATCTGCGGATAAAAGTTTACTAAAGCCTTGCGTAAAGCCGCATCTAGCGCTGCAACCGGGCCATTTCCTTCAGCTGCTTCCAGAATGTCTTGGGCGTTGACAGTCACTTTCACCGTCGCTAGAGCATTGCTATTGTTATTCTCTATACCTTGAACTAGGTCACAGTGGACTTGAAAGCCTTTAATTTGAAACAACTGCTGCCGTTTAGAGAGCGCTTCGCGCATTAGTAAGTCAAAACTGGCCTCAGCTGCCTCAAATTGATACCCCTGACTCTCCAGATCCTTGAGGCGTTGCAGAATTTGGCGAGCAGCTGGGTTGTGCTTGTCCAGTTCAATCCCAAAAGTGCGCGCTTTTGCCAAGACATTGCTCAGTCCAGCTTGTTCGGAAATTACAATTCGGCGGCAGTTGCCGACTTGCTCTGGCTGCATGTGTTCATAAGTCAGCGGGTTGCGCTCAACTGCTGACACATGGATACCACCTTTGTGGGCAAAGGCAGAGCGCCCGACGAAGGCAGCGTGTTCATCGGGGGCGAGATTGACTACCTCGCTAATGAAGCGACTGGCTTGTGTAAGTTGAGTCAGCTGGTTGTCCTGGAGACAGGTGTAGCCTAGCTTTAGTTGCAGATTGGGAATTAAAGAGCAGAGGTTGGCATTGCCGCAGCGTTCACCGTAGCCGTTAATCGTGCCTTGAACCATATTCGCTCCTTCCATCACTGCTGCCAAGGCATTCGCCACCGCTGTATCTAAATCATTATGAGTATGAATACCCAACTGGACTTGAGGCGGAATTGCCCCGACGACATCTCGGACAATGGCACTAATCTCATGGGGTAACGTGCCACCGTTGGTATCGCACAGCACGAGCCATTCTGCACCAGCAGCGATCGCCGCCTCTAACGTCTTGAAGGCATACTCTCGATTGTGCTTGTAGCCATCAAACCAGTGTTCAGCATCGTAGATGACGCGGCGTCCTGAAGAGCGCAGGTACTCAATCGTGTCCCGGATCATTGCCAGGTTTTCTTCCAGACTGGTTTTCAGCCCTTCGGTAACGTGGAGATCCCAGGACTTGCCAAAAATCGTTACCCAGCGGGTTCCAGCAGCGAGAATTGCTTGCAGCATTGGATCTTCTGCGGCAGTCATGCTAGGGCGACGGGTGAAGCAGAATGCCACCACTTCCGCTTGAGTCAGCGGTTCTTCTTTAAGTCGCCAGAAAAATTGTACATCCTTAGGATTCGCCCCAGGCCATCCTCCCTCGATGAAAGGAATTCCCAGCTGATCTAGCTGTCGGGCAATTCGCAATTTATCTTCAATTGACACAGAAATCCCTTCGCGCTGGGTACCATCCCGTAGGGTGGTGTCATAAATCCAAATCCGGGTTGAGGGAGCTGCACTCATAGATCAAAAAACTGGGGGGAAACTTGAACGCCTTAAGACCAATTTTAAGACCATCTATAATTATAAACCAAAAATGCATCTGGCTAAAGCTATCCCTACACCCCACACCCCGTTCGAGGTGATTAAAAGCCTTGGCACCTGCGGCTGTAGTGTTTAAGATTTGTTTACTTGCTCCAAATCAGCACCACTCTGGGTGCTAAAATTAATAGTAACAGCTAGGGGTGCCTGTACGCTCAGGCTGAGATAGTCCCTTAGAACCTGAGACTGGGTAATGCCAGCGGAGGAAAGCTGTTAATTGAGGAAATGAATAATGCTGACTGAATAGCTCGAAAACGGCCTGGGTAAGCTATGCCCACGATGCCTCTTTTAAGCACGCACGCTTCCCCCCACCATGTTTGATTAGTTAATCTGAGTCAGATTTTAGGCTGTAGGCACTAAATGAATGCAACAAGTGATGTCTTAATTATTGGTGGTGGTGTTATTGGTCTAGCGATCGCCATTGAACTGAAATTGCGCGGGGCAAATGTTAAAATCTTGAGCCGCGACTTCAAAGCAGCTGCTACCCAGGCGGCAGCTGGGATGTTGGCTCCCCAAGCTGAAGGCATCCCAGCTGGAGCCATGCTGGATTTGTGCTTGCGATCGCGATCGCTCTATCCCGACTGGACTCGCAAACTGGAAGAACTCACGGGTTATTCAACTGGCTACTGGCCGTGTGGGATCTTGGCACCGATCTATACTCAGTTGGAACATCCTGGACGCTCCAATGGGGAAGGCGAATCCGTGCAAGAGTGGTTAGACCGGGATGCGATTAATTTATATCAGCCGGGATTAGGTGGTGATGTTGTCGGTGGTTGGTGGTATCCCGAAGATGCACAGGTAGACAATCGCGCCTTGGGACGGGCAGTGTTGAGTGCGGCTCAGTCACTTGGTGTTGATATCCTTGAAGGGGTTACGGTAGAGGCAATCGAGCAGCAACAGCGGCGTGTTGTTGGCGTTCAGACCTCAGCTGGCGTAATCCGCGCCGAACATTATGTCTTAGCAACAGGTGCCTGGTCGAATGAATTGTTGCCGATGCCGGTGCATCCGAAAAAAGGGCAAATGCTATCGGTGCGAGTGCCTGAAGGCAGCGACAGCTTGCCCCTAAAGCGGGTGTTATTTGGGTCAGATATTTACATCGTGCCGCGTCGCGATCGCCAGATCATCATAGGTGCAACCAGTGAAGATGTAGGATTCACCCCTCACAACACCCCAGTTGGAATTCAAACCTTACTGGAACGAGCCATCCGGCTCTATCCACAATTACAGAACTATCCCATCCAGGAATTTTGGTGGGGATTTCGCCCTGCCACGCCAGATGAGTTACCCATTCTTGGCGGTAGCCCTTATAAAAATCTAACGCTTGCCACTGGTCACTACCGCAATGGAATTCTGCTCGCGCCGGTAACAGCTGAGCTGATTGCCGACTTGATCTCGGAGCGAAAGTCCGACTCCCTACTAAAATATTTCCACTACTCGCGGTTTCACACTCGGTCTCAGCTAGGCACTGCCAATATGATTACTCACTTAAGCAACTCTTGTGCAACAATTGTCCAGACATCTGATTCCTCAGCACTGACTCAAGAGCAATCTCTTGATCTCCCCTTAACCATTGCCGGTCGAACCTTCCAATCGCGTTTGATGACCGGCACTGGCAAGTATCGCACCCGAGAGCAGATGCAGCAAAGCATTTCCGCCAGTGGTTGCCAGATTGTCACCGTTGCGGTGCGCCGGGTACAGACCAATGCGCCTGGGCACGAAGGTTTAGCACAGGCTCTGGATTGGACAAAAATCTGGATGTTGCCCAATACAGCTGGCTGTAAAACCGCCGAAGAGGCTATTCGAGTAGCGCGTTTAGGGCGGGAGATGGCGAAGCTGTTGGGGCAAGAAGATAACAATTTCGTCAAGTTAGAGGTGATTGCTGACGCTAAGTACCTGCTGCCTGATCCGATTGGCACATTGGAAGCAGCAGAACAGTTGGTGAAAGAAGGCTTTGCAGTGCTGCCCTACATCAACGCTGATCCAATCCTGGCTAAACGCTTGGAAGATGTTGGCTGTGCTACGGTGATGCCCTTAGCGTCGCCCATCAGTTCCGGGCAGGGGCTGAAAAATGTTGACAATATTCAGATCATTATTGAAAACGCTGGTGTGCCGGTGGTGGTGGATGCCGGGATTGGGGCGCCCAGTGAGGCAGCGCAGGCGATGGAATTGGGCGCTGATGCGTTGTTGATAAATAGCGCGATCGCCGGGGCAAAAAATCCCGCCGCAATGGCTCGCGCTATGAGTATGGCTACTGTTGCCGGGCGTCTAGCCTACCTCGCTGGACGGATTCCAGTCAAAGCCTACGCTAGTGCGAGTTCACCCCTAAGCGGCACCATTACTAGCTAGGGGGGCTCCAAGGGATATTGGATAATGAGCGTGAGTCATTCAGGCGAAACTGTTTAAACCTTTTGGAGAGTTGCACAGGAGAAAACAATGCTCTCAGTCAAAGGCAAATTTCAAAATGGTGCGGCTCAACCAACTGAACCGCTCGAAGGTCATGAGGGAGAGACAGTAATCATCACGTTTTTGGATGAAGATCATCCAACATTATCCCCAGTAGATCACTCAGGATGGCAAGCACTAAGTCAATTAGTCGAAAATTGCGCCGTCGAAACGGGTGTGAGCGATTTGGCTCAACAGCATGACCATTATCTCTATGGCAAGCCGAAGCAGGAATAACACCTTTGTCTAACAAAATCTTTGTTGACACAGCTGGGGGGATTGCACTGCTGAACACCAGTGATGTACTGCACCAATCGGCTAAGCAGGTCATGCATCAGCTGCAACAGCAGCAAGCATTTTTAGTCACAACCGATTTTGTGCTTTTGGAGGTGGCTGATGCTCTTTCGGCTCCGGCTGTTCGGGCTCGAACAGTTGCTTTCATTAGTGGCTTACGACAGTTGAACGTCTTGCAAATTCTCCCTGTGAGTCAGGCACTACTGAATCAGGGTTGGCAGCTTTACAGCCAGCGCCCTGATAAAGAATGGGGTTTAACTGACTGCACGAGTTTTGTCGTTATGACACAAGACCAGATCACGATAGCTTTCACCTCTGACCACCACTTTCAGCAAGCCGGATTTATCAAATTAATGTAACGGCTCTGACTACCTAAGCTGCTTTGCGACCAGCTGCTCGGGCAATAAGATTGAATCTGTTGCTGCCACTTGACCAGGTGTCTAGCATGGAGATGTTTGACTACCTAATACTAACCCCAAAATTAAAGCTTGACGGAAACTGATGGAGGTGAAATGGAACTAACCCCTGAATCTGCTCTAGTCTTTCTGGAAGAGCAAAAACAGAAGATTGATGCATTGCTAGCTAGAGCCAGAGCTAGAAAGACCAAACACAATCAATAATTTTCCGGGTTATCAGAAATTGCTGCTGATGGCGCTGGGCAATGAAAGTTGTCATTGATACAAATATCTTGGTGTCAAAGATTTTTTGCTAAACAGTGAGAGTATATATACTAATTTTTGTTACACTTATTTGAAATAAGTAGATAGAGGATTTAATTCATGCCCTATACCACAGAAGAAGGCGGTCGTCTGAATAATTTCGCCGCAGAGCCGAAGGTTTACCACGCAGAGCCTCCGAGCAAGGCTCAACAGCGAAACTATTTTATGCTGGGCATCACCGCCTTAACTCTGGTTAGCGGTTTGCTATTCGTAGCCTTCTCCGTTTCCAATGCGAGCTAAGAACTAACGCTTTTAGCCTCAACCACGAAAATCCCACACCATGATTTTTATCAAACCAGCACAGCAATGTTTGATAAAAATCTGGCGATGGGATGAATCGCCAACAAGAGCTACTGCGTGGTACAATTGAATATCATTGCAACGGCTCCTCTGGATTGATGGCAGAGAATAGCGATGAGTAGTCCTGCTCAGCCAATCCCTTGTTTACAACCATTTCCAGAAGTTTACGCACGCCCTCAATACTGCTGATATTGAGACCAGCTGATTTAGCCTCAGCAATAAACAAGTCTGTGTCTTTCATCAGGTGTTTGGTCGGAAAGTTGGGGTTGGAATAATTTTGGTCGATCATCCGCTGCAACTTTTTATCAAACGTGGGGGCGTAGAGGGCACTGTTTCGCAGGATTTGCATAAACAACTCAATATCAATGCCCTGATGCTGGACAAAACCAAGGCTAAGCGCAAAGGCAGCGGTAAGAGAGGCAATTAGCTGGTTCAGCGCCAGTTTGACAGCAGCGGCAGTTCCTACGGAGCCGATGAGTAGTGGCTCACAGCCAAAGTGTTGCAGTAACTCCAACCATCGTTGGAATTGTTTTGTTGAGCCACCTACCATCACGATGAGTTTGCCAGCAAGAGCTTCTGGGATGCTACCCAGGACTGGTGCTTCCAAATACTCGCCACCAGCAGCAACGACTTCATCTCTAATCGCTCTGCTATCTGTGGGAGTGATTGTCCCCATTTGAATCACCGTTCGCCCTGCCAACTGTTGTCGCGAAGGATCTGACAGCAGCATACTGCGGATGGCTGAGGCATCAGTTAGCATCAGAATCACACACTCGCAAGCGCGGATGACCTCGTGGGGATGTTGTGCGATCGCAGCGCCAGCTACCCGCAGCGGTTCTAATTTTGCTGGAGTGCGGTTGTACGCTACCAGCTCAATATTGGTCTCTAACAACCTCTGCGCCATCGGCAGTCCCATGAGTCCAGTCCCTAGAAATCCCACTTTCATCGTTGGCCTCCCAAGGTTTTGTTAGCATGTTCGCATTTCAATCTTCAGTCAGATGGGGATAGCTTAGCATCTGATTCGATTCCCACCTGCTTTTGCTCTCTCTCCGGCAGCAGTAAACCTCCCAAATGGATAATGGCAAGAATAATCACCCCTGTTGAGAGGATATAGCTATGCAAGGTATAGAGGTGCTGGACTGATGAACTACCCCGCCGTATAGACGGACGGGGTTTCTAGATCCCCACCATCTACACTTTGCGGCTTCTGTCGCTTCTTCTGTCCGAGTTGCTTCATCGAGCCAGTGTGCTTATGCTTTTTGGTCGAATCAGTAGAGCTAGAACATCCACGATTATCGAGGCTCATCCCAAACCCCGGCTGCTTATCCAACAGCGCTTTATACATCACAACTGTTGAGGTTTTGTCCCTTGGCATCTCAAAACCGCATTCACAAATATGATAGCGGTTACTTAGTTCCGCCCAATGTGAGTGGACAGTTCCACACTCAGGGCAACGTTGTGATGGCTTTAGTGTACGAGTTGGTAGAAAGAAAACTAATCCACCTTTTCCTTCAACTTTGTAGGTAATCATCTTATTCAGAGTACCAAAAGCAACATCAAGGATAGACTTATTTAATCCCGCTTTCTGCTTCTTACGTTTTTTACCCTTGCGGGTCATCTTTTTAGTTTCCAGCTTTTCAGTTACAACGATGTCATGACGACGTGCAATGTCTGTTGTAACTTTGTGTTGCCAGTCTTTACGTTGTGTGGCAACTCGACGCTGTAGCCTAGAAACTTGGCGACGTGCTTTCTTCCACCGATTGGATGCTTTTACTTTTTTCTTTCTGTTAGGCGCTCTTTTCCTTTTTAGCTTAATAGAAGCTTGTTTTACCATCTTTTCGGCTTGACGGACAAAACGAGGATTGGTTACCTCTTCAAACTCCTTGCCGTTATATAAGGTTAGAGCCGATTCTGTTCCGAGGTCAATTGCCGCAATTGACTCATACTCAAGACTGGATTGAGAACCGAACTTTACTTGGGGCGCGGGAATTTCTATGGTGATTGAGGCAAACCACTGGTTAATATGGGGTTTGTAGACAATCGTCAAAGTTGTCGGAATTCCCCACTCTTTGGCCTTGCCTCGCATCCTTAGAGTGATGCCCAAATCATTTAGGGTAACTGTCCCATGAATCCCTTCTGTATTTGCTTTCCATCCACTCTTAGCCGAATAAGTCCAGCCAGAGTAGTCACGAATTGATTTGAACCTAGGAGGTTTACGCAATCCCTGGAAAAAAGAGTTATACGCTAAGTCAACCCGTTTTACTGTCGCTTGAAGCGATTGTGAATGTAGTTTTTTATATTCCGGCCAGCGTTCAAAGAATGCTGGCAAACAGTTTTGCTGGTCAAAATACAACACAGACTTACCAAAACGCTCATATTCGGTTTTACGGTTTTCTATACAAGCATTGTATAGATAGGCGTGCAATCTTCTGGCTCCAAATAGAGCTGTTGTTTGAACCTTGTTTGGATACAGTCGAAATGTCTGTCTTCTGAGCAACAAAGAAAACACCTCTGGGTCTTTTAATCCATCATTACTAATGTAAGTTTTACCAAAAAATGATAGAATCTTATTGGATTTACAGTCATAAATTTAGTCAGTAAATTAGTCATATAATCCGTCAGACATTTATCGCCCAGTAGTCCCGTTTCGCTATTCATCCCCACCGTCTAGACGGTGGGGAATTCCGCGATTGAGAGTTAAAGTATTGACTGCTCCACCACCTGTGATAATTTCTCGCAGTTGTGAACCAATCAAAGGAATAGCTTCTATTGTCCCTAACTCGATTTTGAACCGCCAGTAGCCAAGCTGCGTCCAGTCGAGGAGCATGGCACTCCAGCCTAGGGCGATCGCCGTTAAAGTGAACAGAATCCCACTAATCCAAGCTGTTAACCAGCTCCGACGAAATCGCTCTCCCAAAAACATCACCACTATTTCTACCAGAGAAACAGCGATAACCCCATTGCCGGCAATATTATGGAGACGCTGAACTAGCCAGCCATTGGGAATCGCAGTTGCGATCGTCTTCAGGGAATTATATGCCCCACCCGCCGTAGGTTCGTAGTAGAAAGCCAAAAGAATTCCGGTCGTTGCTGCTGTCAGACTTAAAGTCAGGATATAGCGTTTCCCGACCGAGTGAGGTACAATAAAAGCAGATAAACATCGTATTTACGGCAAAATAAATGAAAGCATACTCGCTTGACCTACGCCAAAAAATTTTCGATGCCTACGCTGAAGGT
>JAABUQ010006810.1_pt1 | contig 17019 bp, 25 predicted proteins | sample 5560001 | NCBI WGS metagenome assembly JAABUQ01 (sample SAMN10711888, study PRJNA513371) | rock metagenome | isolation source: Antarctica rocks | place: Antarctica: Victoria Land, Finger Mt nord | collected 2015-12-18
CTCATGGCCAGCTTCCCCAGCCAGCGCCAGTCGCAGCTGACCCAGCGCCCCAACGACCAGCCCCTCCTGCGCAACATCCCGCTTGACATCACCGGTGCGCGCGACAACGTTGTGGTTGAGCGCATGGCTTTGCTGCTTATCATGCATCCTCGGACGTGCTGTGGTAGCCTCGCCCCGCTGCCTATCATTTTGGTCTCAAGCTGTCCACACTGAATGCAATTATGTAATGGCGCACACAATAAAGGAGCGCGCTTTGCAGCCGGCTGCAAGCATCCAGCTTGCATGCCCTGTCTGACCCATGGATGTTGGCCGCGCAGAGAACGACCAGGAGTTTGAGATCAAGGTGGCTGCCTTTATATCAGTAATTGTGTGTCAAGTGCTTACTTACCGTCCAATCTCCCTCAACACTCCTTGTCGCCTGGCGCACCTTGTTCAACGTGCACATGAGCACTGGTCCATAATGTGCGGCTCAGTCCGCGCTGTCGAGCGCCAGGCGGACCTGCCAGGCCTCAACAAGGAAGACATCAAGGCGCGCTGTCACGCTTTGCATGAGTAGCGGCTCTGGCTGTTTTATGGTTCCAGTGTCATGCAATGCCTGTGTGGTCGGGAGGCATGCATGCCGGCAGGGCTGCTGCGCACTATCGGCAGCCAGCATGTTGCAACAAAAGTGCAAAGCACAAGATGCCAAGGGACTGACCATGCGGAAAGTGCATGCAGGTCAGCACAGATGGCGATGTCCTGACGGTGCGCCCATGGCTGTCCTGCGTGAGACGATCACATGCATGCGCTGCGGGAGTCTGCCCACACCACAATTGCTTCTTGACTTTGCGCATGTGTGCCACAACCGTGTCAGACGCCGCATTTTGACGCTGTGGATGCCCTTTTATGAGCACATTGGGTGCATGCCTGGGCCTGCTCCTTGCTTGCTACAGCCGCACACAGATCAAGCGCAAGCAACTCTGTGTCGCTCTGGTGCAGCTGCGCGCTGAGAAGCAGGACGAGCAGCAGAAGGAGGAAGAGGTGGAGGGAGTGAAGGTGCACAGGCATGCTTCCCGCCCGAGGCGCCAGCGTGCATGCCTCACACACCTGGCGCTGAAGGGCACTCGGCCCAGGCCTCCATGTGCTGTGTTTTGTCACATGTGTGCCTGCATTGCCACATGAAAATCAGCAAGCCGTGTAAGATGCGAGCTGCTGGCATGCATGACATGGTGAAGTTATGGCCCCAAGTTGAGATCATTCCAGGAATCCTTGCATCCCAGTGACTGCACTTGTGAGAGCCGCATTACTATCACGCAGGATGCCAGGGCTCAATCAGAACGCTTTTAAGCATGTGCATGCCTGCACTGCGGGTGTGTGTAGCCCGTGTTGTTTGGGAGTAGCCGTGGCAATAGTACAGAACCTGTTAGGGAGTTCAAACACTCTACACATAAGGTTGGTGAGGGCACTCTGCGGCGCTTGCAGGCTGGAGCGCACGAAGCAGTTTGCGGTGCGCGCGGTGCGCCTGCCGGAGAGCGCGGACCCCGAGCGCATCAACGCGTCGTACGAGAACGGCGTGCTCACGGTCAAGGCGCGCGGCCCGCCGGCTGGCCTGCTGAGGCGGCGGTGCAAAGACTGAGCATGCTTGTATGCATCAGATGTGCAGGGTTTTACCTTGCTCAACGATGTGGGTTCCATGCCTTGCCTGCCCTGTGCAGTATCGCGGAGGTAATTTGTGCGTGTGCTGGCTGCAACCTGGGGTCTGCTTGCTGTCACACGGAATGCACACTGTACCTGCCACTCTTGTCTTGCAATCATGCCTACAGTCGTCATGCTGCAGCAACCCATGAAGCTGACCGGCCGCTGCCTGCGCAGATCCCCAAGAGCGAGCAGAAGGCGCGCAAGAAGGAGATTACGGTGGGCTGAGGGGGTCTGGACCGCGGGGGGCCGCCCATGCGCATGCATGCGGAGCAGGCAAGAAGCTGCGGGAGGGCGAGGCTGTGCAGGGCATGAGCAGGCATGGCAGATAGAGCTGTTGTTGCTATTGTCTTTTGCGCCGCTTGACAGAGTGGACATGTTGTGTACATAGAGGCCTGGCCTGAGGGTTGCTTTCCTCTGAACACTTGCTGCTGTGCGCATGCAGCGGCTGCTTGCCGTAGCTTCACTGCGACGGCCGCCGCAGACTCACTGCGACAGCCGTTGGGTTGAAATGTCAACTTGGAAGCAGTGCAGCACTTTGAAAGCAATGCCAGCACATCAAGCAGCTGAAATGACATGTAGCTTGTTCACAAGCTTGAGCTGACATCATCAGGCATGCATGCACATGCCCATTGGCCGACCGCAGAGTGCATGCATCCTACCACATTGCCAGAGCTGCCAAAGTCTCCAGTGGAGACTCTCCACCCACTGCAGTCATCCATATGAGACTCCATGAAACACAGCACACGCGTCAGAGCGTAGCCTGCACCACCTGACTGAGGAGCATGGCTGCCGCTCGCAGCAAGCAGTCGAGCCCGGAGCGCCCCCAGGCGCCGCCGCTGCAGCTCTGCGTCTTTGACGACCGGCGCGGCCAGGTGCACCACCGTCCTCCGTCCTGCAGTCCCCCGCTGCAAGCGCGGCGTCGCCTGAGAGCTCAGGTGTCTGCTTGCGTGACACAATCAGGCACCCAGCCATGACGCTGGTAATAGCGTTGCACCAGGTGGAAGGGGAGGAGGCGGACAAGGTGCTGGCGTTCTTCCCGCGCGACGTCAAGCCCAACAACCAGTCCGCGGTGGTCGGGCTGGTGCAGGCGATGCTCGCCTTCTCGTCCATCTTCAGCCAGGTACGCTCCCGAGCGCTCGCCGGTCGGTGCGCAGGTGTGCTCACTCTCTGCGCCGGCTGCCTGACGCTTGTGCTGCAGGACGCGCCGTGCGAGGCGATGCACGCCGAGCACAGCCGCTGGTTCCTGCACCAGTGCGAGCCGCACTTGTGGATGCTGCTGGTGAGCGCCCCGTCACTCTGTCAGCCCTGCGATCGCCAACCGGCTGCACTCACTGCCTGCTCTGCGGCCAGCGTGTCTGGCAGGGGGTGTGCGAGTATTGCAGAGTCCCGTGAGCGCTGGCCGGCCGCAGCGCCTGGCGAGCTGCGCGGCGCGGTGCGGCGAGCGCGCTGCGCGCGTGCCGCAGGTGGCCGAGCGCGCCTGGCACAGCGGCCCGTGCAGCGACGCGGCGCTGGGCGCGCTGCTCCGGCAGCTGCACGCGCTGCTGCTGCTGCTGCTGGGGCCACTTCAGCGCCTGCTCGACCAGGTGAGCGCGCCGGCAGCGCCCCTGCCAGGCCGCGGTGCGTGCCTGCGCCTGCCGCAGCCGGCCGGCGCCGCTGCTGTCAGCCCGTGGCGGCCGCGCCGTCTCCAGGAGCGGACTGCGGCGCACTGCAGCAGCGCTGCGCAGCGCCGCTCAGCGCGTGACTGGTGCGGCGCGTGCGCGCCAGGACCCGAGCGGCCGCGCCGCGCGTGGCGCGCTGCGCGCGCCGGTCGCGACCTGGGCCGAGCGGCTGGCGAGCGGGCGCGGCGGCGACTACGCCTGGCTGCACAGCCCGCTGGCCGTGCGCGAGGCCGTGCCGATGCTGGGCCTGCCGCGGCCGCTCTTCGCCGGTGCGCCTGGGCGCGCGGTGAGACGTGCCTGCAGAGGCTGGGTAACCAGCGGTGGCTTGTGGCAACTGACAGACTGCGAAGGACGAGAAGTGCATAGCTGGTCGCTCCGGTGCATTGGTGGAAGACAACATATTACCCGTGGAGCGCACAACCCGAGCGCACAAGCCGAGCGCACAACCCGAAACACGTGTCGCTGAGAGCCCTATGTGCGGCGTCAGACATGCAGGCGCTGCTGAGCAGCCTGCTGGTGATGCCGCCGCCGGGCAGCGGCGCGGGGCCGCCGCCGGTCGCTGGCGCGGCCCTGCTACACGAGCACTGGCTGCTGTGGAGCACGCTGCCGCGCGGCGATACGGCGGCGCTGCACCGCCTGGCGACCGCGGCGCTGCTGCCGGCCGTGCGCGCGGCCGTGCAGCCGTCGCTCGGCACGCGCCTGGGCGGCACGCTCTGGCGCGCGCCCTGCCGGCGCAGCCCAGCTGGCGCCAGCCCTCCCCATGCCGTGCAGGATGTCCACGATCCGTCACGTGCCTGCTTGACAGCTGCCCGCACGGCGTGATGCTGCGCAGTCAGCACAGGCAGGCGTTCCCGGCGCGGCAGTGTATGAGCGCACGGGCGTGTGGTCCGGCGATGCACACGCAGCACGTGCAGTGCCATGCCATCGCGGACACCCTCGCCGTTTAGCTCTGCGTCCTTGGCAGTGGGCGAGCGTTTGGTCCGGGGATGAATGGGCAGTGCGTGCGGCCGCCAGGGCGCGCGAGGGCGGGCGCCAGGCTGGCAGCCTGCTGGAGCGGCGCGCGTGGGCGCTGCTAACAAGCGGGTTCTTGGCGCTGGCGCCGCGGGACGCGCCCGCCGGCGCGCCCTCAGACGACGCCGACGCCGAGGCCCCGCTCGTCTGGCTGCAGGTGCGCGCAGCGCCCGCCCGCGCCGTGCTTCGGCCTCTGGTGCTGGTCCACCGGCTGTGGTGCCGGCCGGAGCGGCGCCGGCCGCGACCGCGCTTGGCTGGCGCTAAAGATGGGCTTGAGTTTTGTCCGGGAGCTGCGAGGTCTGGCAGAGAATGGCCGTCCATGCTTCTGCCCGGAAGGCTATTACTGGTGCGCTCTTATACCTGGCGCCCATGCACCGCATCGTACCCTTACCCCAAGCAGATGGTGTCGGCCGGCACTGGCAGCCGCTCTTGCCATTCACCTGTGTCCCCGGGTGTTTCGATTCCAGGGCGGCGAGGAGCGGCAGCGGCTGCTGGGCCTGCGCGCGGGCGACTGCCTGCTGCTGCTGCTGCTGGCTGAGGACCCGCCCTCGGCTGCGATACGCGGTGCGCCGCCCGGCGCCGCCATCGCGGCGGCCGCGGTCGGGCCCGCGCTGCGTGCCGCGCTGGCGCAGGCCGCCAAGGCGCCGCTGAAACGCCTGGCGGCGGGCGCCGCCGAGGCGGCCGCGGCCGCGCGCCGCGGCCACATCCAGGGCTTCAGGCGCGGCCCCTTAGGCTGCACCTTGGCGGGCAGGTGCACAGGCGACAGGAAAGTTTGCGGAGCATGGAAAGGGAGGTCTGTTTGCTCTCATAAAGCATGTGCCCAACCCAGTGTGCACAGGCCAGCTTCTTGTATGACAGCAGCGGGGCTGCTCCGCTGGTCTGCTTGCTATCAAATTACTGCCGCTCGTGGCCACAGGCGCCTGTCTGCTCTTTCTGGGACCTGCCGCGCATGCCCGCAGGCCGTTCCAGAGCCTGATCAGGCTCGACCCCGCTGCCCGCGTGCGGCAGGTATGCGTACGAGGATGCGGCGCTGGGCACGGGCCGCGCGTCGCCGGCGAGCAAGGTGGCCACGCTGGCGCGCGAGTCGCTCGGCCTCGCGGCCGCCGTGGCCGCTGAGCTGGACACGGCCGTTGCGGCCGCCGTGTCCGCCGCCGCCGCTGCGCCGCCGGCTGGGCCGCCGGGTGCTCGCCCGGCTGCCATGTTGCGGTGCTTTGCCTAAATATATATAGGGTATATATAACCCTATCCTACCCAAACATATACCCTATAACCCTATAAGCACTGCCCCGCCCTCCCAAGCCAACTCATGGACTTGACAGCCGCGCTGCGCTGCTCCGCTGCCCAACGTCTGCCGCTGATGTGCGGTGCGCGAATCCAGGGGTTGTCGTCAGGGGTTCTCCCTCTCCTTGTGCTGGACACCCTGTACTGAAGAGGAGAATGAGCGGTGTGCTTGCCTTGTGTTTGAGGAGCTCCCTGCGTGCCAGCAGCGACCAATTGGGCGGGCGGCAGGGTCGAGGCGGGCGGCGCCAGCGGACCCCGACCTGGCGGACGCCATCGACGTGGAGGTGGTTGCGCGCGGCGCGCACGACTGCTGGGTCGCCGGCCGCGCGGCCGGCGGGCGGCGGCTGCTGGTCGCCCTGGAGGGCCGCGGCGAGGACAGCCTGCTGGAGGCGAGCGCGCTGGCAGCCGGCTTCGTGGACGCGCACTTTGCCGGCCTGCTGGAGTGAGCGGCCTGCCGTTGGCGGCGCAAGCGGCCGCGGCGCCGGCGGCCGGGCGCGGGCAGCCGGCCGCTGGCGAGCGCGCTGGAGCATGTGCACGTCTGCGGCCTTGCTGTGGGCGTGAGCGTGAACGGGCAGCGCTGCCATGCAGCGCGCGTTCCGAGAGAACTGACGCATTTGATTCATTGAAATTATTTTGCAGCTTATGTCCCCCGTCAGCTTGTATCTGCCACGCCTGTATGTGTGGACCAATGGGCACACTTATAACTTGTGTTGCAACAGTCAGCGGGTGCAGCCTGTAATGTCATCGCTCGCTCAGTCAGTCACAGCGTTACAAGCCCCAGCGCTTGGCTGCTGATGCCCGCAGCGCACCAGCGCCCGCCTCCCCGAGCAGCCGGCGCGTGACCGCCGGCCTCACAGCGGCACGGGCTGGCCCTTTGCGTTGAGCTTTTTCCGGAAAGGAATAAAGTCCTGGCCGTTGGGCATGTGCTTCTGCAGCAGCGGCGGGACCCTACCGCGCCGCCGGGCGCCGTCAGCGCGCCCAGCATCCACCGCTGTGCCCCGGCTGCCCGAGCCCTGCGGCCTCGCGCTGACCATGGGCGTGTGCACGCTGGTGAGAGCAAGCCGCTGGGGTGCGCGTTAGCGTAATGTGTGGTGCGGGAGGGCAGGTGCGGCGCTGCGCAGGCCCGCACACCCGCAGCACAGCGGCCAACTCTAGGTGCACCTAGTATTGAGACCTGTGTAAGAGCAGGTGCAATGCAGGTGCAAAGCAGGAGTGCAAGAAGAGCAGCCCCGTGCTGTGGTTGTCCTTGCGAGCCTGGCACGCTCGGTGGGTATGGTAGGGTAGGGTAGGGTACGGCAGGCGCGCACCGCACGCCCTCCGGCGTCTGGTACGTCTCCAGCAGGCAGCAGAGCGTGCGCTCGGTGGCGGACAGCGTGCAGTTGAGCATGTGCACGAAGTCCTTGCGCTCGGGCGCGCCCGGCGCGCGCGGCGCACGCAGCCGCACGTCCAGCCGTCGCGCCTGCGGCGCCAGCCAGGACTTTGCTTGCTGAGCCGGGCGTGGTCAACTAGTGCGCGGTCAAATACGTGCTGCACATCAGACCAGAGCTAAGCAAGGCCCCTCAGCACGTCAAACCTGCCTCGAGCAGGGTGGAGCTTGCCATACGGTGCGGCAACACGCCGCTTGCTGAAGCACGTGCTGGCATGCATGCAATGACTTGCTATAGTTTGGAAAAGCGACCAGCAGGAGACCAATCTGGTGCACCCAGGGATGCATTCCGAGCTGACCTGCGTGCTGCGCGCGCAGCGCTGCGGGCATCAGAAAGGCATCAGGTTTACCAAGTAGGGTTCCTCACAGCTCCGGGCCTCGCGCGCACCTGGTAGTCGGTGCAGTTGGAGCAGGAGACCAGCTCGCGGAACTTGCGCGACGCGGGGAACCAGGCCTCCAGGTCATACTTCTTCGCCGCCGCGCTGTTCAGCTCGCCGCTCACGATGTTGACCACCTGGCGCCGCCCCGGGCGCCCCCCGGCGTCACGCCGCTGCCTCGCAACGGCGCAGTCTGCATAGACACCAGGCTGCACGGCTATACTGCACGGCCTGTCCCCGCGCGCACGCACGTACGCGCTGCGCCGCCCTGCACGCGCGGCGCCCGGGTGCACTCGGCGCGCAGCGCAGCCTGCCGGCGTGCAGGGTTAGGGTTAGGGTAGCGCCTGGGCGGCGCCGCGCCTGGTAGGGCAGCCCGAGCGCCTGGTAGAACGCCTCCGCGTTGCCTAGCATCTCCTCCAGCGCCTCCCAGGACGCGTGGCCGAGCGGCGAGGTCACGAAGAACTGCTCCACTTTCTCAAACTGGTGCACGCTGCGCGACGCGCCCGCCCCCGACTCGGCGCCCCGCCAGGCCGCGCATAGCTCGCGCAGAGCGCATCGGCGCCCCGCATAGCGCTCTGCGCCCTCCGCGACGCAGCCCAGCTGGGGCTGCGCAGTGTGGCGAATCTCTCTCCAGGCGCGCCCGCGCGGCACGGGGGCAGGCAGACCGGGCGGCCCGGCAGCTTGGCAGTGCGGCACACACCAGCTCTGCGAATGAACGCTTTGCTGCACAGCGAGGCGGCGGCAGCGACTCTAGTCCGGCCGCCGCGCGCGGTGGGGAGGCGGCGCGCACCGGAAGATGCCCGTGGTGTCGCGGCCGTGGCTGCCGGCCTCCTTGCGGAAGCACGTGGAGTAGCCGACATACTTCAGCGGCAGCTGCGACTCCTCAAACCACTGCTTGCGATGCAGCGCACACAGCGGCTGCTCCGACGTCGCGATCAGGTATTTGTCATCGCCCTCGCCTGCGGCCGCGTGTGCGCAAATATAGGGTAGGGTAGGGTAGGGTAGTGTATATCGACGTCGCAGCGTGCGGGCGCTTTCGTGGCCCTGCCGCCCCGTGCCAGCACGGCGAGGCAGCGGGCACGAGCGGCGCGAGGTCGGGCGCGCTGTGGCAAACGCCTGTCTGGCGGAGCCTGAGCGTGAGGAGCCTGTCAGCGAGATGCTGGCAGCAGAGTGCGTGGCTGCGGTCGCATGGGCGGGCTGCAACGACCGGCGCTACGTGTGGGCGCGCGGCAACGGCAGCACGACCCCAGCAGCCAGGCCGCAGTGCACTCTGCTGCCAGGCAGCGACATCGGACTTTCACCACGGCGACGGCAAGGCTGCCAGGGCCGCGCGCGCGCCGGCGCGCGCCCGGTGCGGCGCACCCGACACCTTGTACAGCTCCTCGTCGAACTGGCTCAGCTGCGCGCACTCGGCCATGACGTCGCGCCGCATGAAGAACGGCGTCATGATCGGCTCGCAGCCGGCGGCCACGCCGTGCGCGAGCGCCGCCTGGATCAGCGCCTGGTTCAGCAGCACGCCCTCCCGGCGCAGGTAGAAGCCGCGCCCGCCTGCGCATGAGGTGGTTAGGGTAGGTTTAGGTAAGCGCGCTGTTGGACAGGGTCAGAGGCATGCGAGGGGCGTGCGGATGCCGCAGCGTGCCCGTCTGGGTGCGCTGCCTGAGCCGACAAAGCGCCGGGCAGCGGATGACTGGGGTGCCCGGCACGCAGCCAGCAGCAGCAGGTCTGCAGAGCATGCAGGGGAGTAGCGAAAGGCAGGACGCGATGCGTGGCCGAGCATGGCGCCCCTGCATTTCGGCGCTCCGTGCCCGCTCTGGGGGGGGCGTGCTGCTGCTGGCTGCATGCTGGGCACCAGGCACCTGCTGCTCTGCGCTTTGCTGCGCGGCAGAGCACGGCGCCCCCTGCGGGTCGCAGAGGCCATGCGGGAGCGCGCGCAAACACTGCCGCATGCATGCGCGCGCCTGCGACAGCGGTCCCCGCCTCTAGGTCCACCAGGTCGAGCAGCAGCACCAGGTCGACGTGATTCCGCAGCCCGTCCTCCTCGCGCCGCTCGCCCCACGTCTTCACCACCACGTTATCTACCTGCGCGCGGCCGCCCCGCGTCTGCGCCGCCTCGCACACGCCGGATCAGGCCTTGCTCTCATCATCTTCTGGACTCGACTCCACGCCGCCTCCCCCTTTCAGCGTTTGGCGTCCCTTCGGCATGTGCAGTAGCATGTCAGAGACCTGTTTCATCAGCGAGTGCGTAGCAGCCAAAGGGCGTCTAAGCACCATCAGTGATAGCCATGAGCATGGTACGCGGCCGGACGGTGCTAGCGGGCCCCACGGTGGCGGGCGGGCCGCAGCACCTCATCGGCGCTGACGGGCACGGAGGCGTGCAACCCCCTTCAGCGCACCACATGCAATGGCCATGGGCAGCATGGCACGGAGCTGCATCGCAGACCTTCTGATGGGCGGGCGGGCCGCAGCACCTCGTCGGCGCTGACGGGCACGGAGTCGTGCACGTAGTTGCCGATGACGCCCAGCGTGGCGTCGCGCCCGCGCTCCAGCCGCACCGACTCCTCCTCCGCGGCGGCGATGCTCTGCTTCAGGCCCTTGCTGCGCTCCTGCAGCTCGGCCGTGTCCTCCTTCGCCTGCGCGCGCCCGCCTTGCAGGCTCACACCAGGCGCGGGCTATAGCCCGGCAACGCCTCGCCTCCGGCAACTCAGGCATTGTTTCACGGCAAGACAGCGGCCTGCGCGTGCTACATCTGCTGCAGGGACAATATGCCTTTCATCCAGTGCCGCCAGGGAGCAAGTCGGGCACTTGAAGAAGGTGCAAGCCAAGCTCGATGCAAGCCTGGCTCCAAGGCAGTGGGCTTCCGATGTGCAGTGTTGCAATGCTCACCTTCCTCCGCTGCCCCACCTCTTTATTGAGCGCGTTGAACTCTGTGCGCAGCCGCTCTGTCCTGTAGGTGGCTGCGCAGCGCAGCGGAGGTGGCTCAGCACTGCTGCAGTGACACGCGTGCCGCAAACGCTGACCAGGCCTGTGGCGGTCACCGTCACGCCATCGAGCGTCCTGCGCTATGACTGCGTCGATGAGCGCCACATCCGCGAACCTCCGCCGCTGTGACTCCCTTACCAGCTCTGGGTTGCCGCCCTTGCCTGCATGCAGAACACACGAGTTAATACATGCAGCAGCTCCATCAGTAGTCCACCGACAACAGGAGCTTGTCACTGGCACGCCACCTTCTCGAAGATCGTTTATGTCCAGCATCGCCGTAATTCCCCCAGGCACTGCGAGTCGACTTCGTCCCAGCCGTCTGGCAATAGCTCCAAGGGAGTGGCTGAATCACTGTATGCGGATAACCGCATAATCGTGCCGAGTTTTGCATTCATTCCAAACATGCATGGCATGTAAAAGCACGTCGCATGTCATTGGTGCTCAGGATGGCGCACGGCTTGTCAAGACGACTGGACCCATGAGGCGCGTTTACCTTGTTGTCTGTGCCAGCCCGACAGTAAGCCTGACAGTGCTCCTCTGTTCGCCCCATCACTCGTATCTGGTATAGAGCGACTGCTGAGCTACAGGCCCTGTCATTTGTATCGGGTATAGAGCAACTGCTGAGGTGCAGATCCTCTCGCACAGAACTGTGCGCTCGCATACACTGCCAGATGCAGGTCTCACCCCGCGTGCCGCACATGCTGGTAATACACCGGAGTGCATACAGCTGGACAATGCAAGTCAAAATCAAGTGACAGACCCATGCGTCCTGTCAGAAAGCAATCCAACATGCTAACATTCATGCCATGCAGCCTGTTCCAAAGTGCGCAACGCCTGCGCTGCAATTCGCACCGCTACCCAGGGCCGCAGAGCCTGGGAACAACGCCCCAGCCCTGCAGAACTCGTCACTGGTTCGATACAACAAGTGGAACTGCAAACGCTCCCACCACGCAGCCTACTGCTGGCGCAGGGCGGCGTACAGCGCCTCCAGCCGCGGCACCAGCGCGGCGAAGCCCGGCCGCTGGTCCGGCACCGGGCGCCAGCAGTCGCGGATGAGCTCGGCGAGCGCGGGCGGCGTGTGCGGCGGGATGTCCGGGCGCAGGCCGCGCACCATCACCGCCAGCGCGGCCTGGATGCCGTCCAGGCCCGCGTACGGCACCTGGCGCGCCGTGCACTCCCACAGCACGATCGCGAAGCTGCGCGCGCGCGCACACGCGCGGCGCGCCGTCAGCCGTGTACGTGCGCTTGCTGCATGCGTGCCCCAGCATGCATGCCCAAGGTGCTGCCTCGTTGCTCGTGATCTGCAGCTCGGCCCAGACTCCGGCCCTCAGGCTGATGCGCAGCACAGCTCCAGCACCGGCGTATCGGGGGTGCAGACCGTTTGGCGAGGCAGTGTCAGGGGGCGGTCAGGGACCAGCGCCCAGGGCCGCGCACGACAAGACGTTGGCCTTCAGCGCTGGTGCGCAAGCACCTCGGGGCGCAGCGCAGCTCCCAGGAGCGGCACAATGGGGTTACAAAAGCGCGTGGCGAGGCAGGATTGCGGGCAGGCAGGTAGGTTTTGAATTCGGGCAGGAATCAATGTAGGGTCAGGGACCGGCGCCCGGGGCCGCGCACGAGAAGACGTCGGCCTTCTCGCTGTAGCGCTGGTGCGCGAGCACCTCGGGCGCCATCCACTGGAATGTGCCCAGGCCACCGGTCATCAGCGCGCCGTGCAGGTCCAGCACCACGCGCGCCAGGCCAAAGTCTGCGCGCGCGCCCCGCGCCGCGCGAGTGGGCGCGCGGGTGGGTGCGCGGCCGGCGTGCGGGCGAGGGGAGCGTGCGCGCGTGGGGCAACTGCGCGCCTGTGGTCCCATGCATGGCCGCGCGCTCTGACGGGGGCAGGTAGGGGCAGTCGGAGGGCCGGCACATGAGGCAGGGTTCCATGGACCAGGCAGCCTGCTGGTGCGCTGGTCGCCCTTCGCGTGCAGGGCGCGTGCAGGGTCCTCCTGAGGCTGCACAGTTTCCCGCTTGAATGGCGCGCCTGCCACCTTGACTGTCCAGGTCGCGTCCACCAGCAGGTTGCCTGCGGGCGCGCACGGCGCAGTTCAAACCCCGCAACCCCTTGCAGAAGCGGCTGGAGGCCGCCGCGGACCGCCGCTGCGCGCCGCACCTCTGGCAGCAGGGCAGGCGCGCTCATGGTGTGCCCTGGGGCTCGAGGCAGCCACAAGCTGGACTCCGGGCCCCCGCACCAACAGCGCTCGTGTGCACGCAGACAGAGAAGGGCAGTCCTGCATGCCTGAGGGGGCCCGCCCACAAGCTGGCGACGCTCTGTGCGTGGTCACGTGCGCCGACTTCACACGTCTTAAGTCAGCGAGACACGCCGCGTTCAGCGTCAGTGATCAAGGGAGTTGGAGGACCCGGGCGCGCCTGACTTGAGGTCGCGGTGCAGGCAGCGGTGCGCGTGCAGGTGCGCCATGCCGCGCGCGGCGCCCAGGCACAGGTAGGCCACCTGGCCCCAGCTCAGGTGCATGCGCGGGCTGTGCAGCATCGCGTACAGGCTGCCCCTGCGCGCGCGGCCGCGCCCGCGCCCGGTCAGCGCCCGGTCAGCGCCCGGCACTCGCCAGCTACCGCAGACGACAGCCGGAGCGCCCAGGCTGTCGACAGCCTGTGATGCCACCCCGAGCGGCGGAGCTGCAGAGGCGCACAGCAGGCGCTGGCTCCCATGCCGGCGGCCGTGGCGGACGCGCCGGCGGCCAGCCGTAGCAGACGGACTGCGGTACGCGTCGAGCGGTGGGCGCAGTGCCGGGTCACGTGTGCAGGGACGGGGCGCATTTACAGGCCCAGGATACGCGTGTCACCCGAGCAGAGGCGTGCGGGGGTGGCCAGGGAGCCACGGGGCCGCACTTTTGGCAGTAGGGCGTGACGAGCGCGAGCGGCGCGCGCACGCACGCGCCCAGCAGGCGCAGCACGTTGGGGTGGTCCGGCAGCGCCGACATTGTGGACACCTCCCGCCGGAACTGCGCGCCGCGCGCCGCGGCCGGCTCAGGCGCCCTGACCCGCGCGGGCGCTGCGGCAGGTGCGCACGGCAGCGCGCGGAGCGCGCGGGGTGCGGCGCGGTCGCCTTACAGCTTCAACACGCCTGGTTCGGCTCGGGCGGGGCCGCACCTCGTCGACGACGGCGCGGCTGTGGCCGGCGTCGGCGGTCATCACCTTGATAGCAACATCGCGCCCGCGCCACTCCCCGTGGAACACCTGGGCCGCGGGCGCGCATGGCGAGCGGTGTCAGGGTATGACATACCCTAAAACCATACCCCTATCCTAGCCTACCCTATGACAGTTGTGGCTACCCTGCAACAAATGCGACGCAGGCCGGCCTGCAAGGAGGACAGGAGATGCATGCGGCGGGCAGGCGCGTGCCTTGCCAAAGCCGCCCTCGCCGATGAGCGCGCCCAGCGACAGCTCCTCCTGCAGGATCACGCTCACGCCCGGCGCCGTCTGGCGGCTGCCCGGCGCGCCGCCGGCCGCGCTCGCGTCCGCCGCAGCGGTGATCCACGCGGATTGGGCCCCCTCCGGCTGGCGCGCCTCCCGCCCCGCTGTGCCTGCGCCATGCCCCGCTGACCTCTCCTGCGTTTGCCTGCACGACCTGCTTGCGTGCAACGCCCTGCAACATGAACCACAAATCATGCAGCTTTCTGCGCCGCGGCGCCCGCCCGTTCATTCCGGAGCAATGCCCATGCATTGTCATGTCACATGTATGGCACAACGCCTGCCAAGCAGGCGCGGGCAGAGAACCAGGGCCGTCGTCGTCCAGGTGCAGCGCGCACAGAATTACTGCATACAACTGAAGCTTGGGGTCGCGCCCGCACCTGGGTCCCGCTCAGCGTCACCAGCCTCCCGTGGCGGCCGCGGGGCCGGCACGCCCGGCTGCGGCCTCTCCGGGTTCCCGGCTGCGAGGCCGCCCGCGGGCGCGCCGCGCTGCGGCGCCCGCCGCTGCCCCCACGTCCCTGTCTCCACGTCGTACCCCGCATCGCACCCCTCCGGCCACGCCCCGGCACCACCGCGCTCCTGCGCGCCGTCCGCGGCCGCCGCGGCGGCTCCTGGGCCGCGCGCAGCCAGCTCGCCGCACGGGGAAAGCCCTGGGCCGCCCACCAGGGCTGCGCCACCGCCTGCGTGAGCCGCCCCGCCGAACGCGCGGTGGGGATCCGGCGAGCGCGAGCGCCGCCGCTTGGGCGAGCGCTGCGGCGGCCCCATCGCTGCGTTGCTGGGCGGCGCTTGGGCAGCCGCCGCGCCTGCGGCCGCCGATGCGGTCGCTGGGCTGGCTGCGCCGCCCTGGGGGTGCGCGCCGCTCGCCGGTGCTAGGTGGAAGCCTGCGCTGCTGAGCCCGGCGGGCGCGCCGCTCGGGCGCGGGGCGTGCTGCTGCGGCGCCGCGGGGCTACCTGACGCAGCGAGGTGCCCCCACACTGCGGCCGCCGCGGCCCTCGACGCCCCTGGGCTCCCTGCCGGCGCCGCAAACGCTCCCGCGCCGCGCACGCCCGTCCGGTCGCCGCCCCAGTCGCGCGGCGGCTGCTGCAGCGGGCGCTGGGCCGCTGCCGGCCCGGCCGCCGCGGCGTGCCCTGCGCCGGCCCTCGCGTCGACCTGCGCATGCTGCGCAGCCGCGCCCGCCCATCCCTGCCCGCCATGCGCGCCGGGGCCATGCGCCAGTGCCTGGCCATGCTGCAGGCTGTGGCCTTGCTGCAAGGCGGAGCCGGCCTGGCTGGTGTGCGCGCTGACGTGCGCATGCGAGCCGGCCGCGCCGGCCCCGTGCTGCGCGCCGAGCGCGCGGCCCAGGTGGCTGGGCGCCGTCGGCGGGGGCCACTCCCCTGCGCCGCCGCCGCCGCCGCCGCTGCCGCCTCCGCTGGGGGACGCCAGCGCCAGGCGGTGGCGGCTGGTGGCGACAGCGGGGTCGCCCCGCGGCGTGATGGCGCCGCCGCCCCCGCCCCACGGCGGCGCCGGCGCCGGGTGGTTGCCCGGCGCTGGCAGAAAATGGGACAGGAAGGCGGCCTCGGAGCCTGCCGCCGGCCGCAAGGGCGGCAGCGAGGTCGTTGCCGGCAGGAGGCCGCCGCCGCCGCCGCCGCGCAGCGCGGGGCTCCACAGGTCGTCGTCCTTCTTGCTGCGCTCGTCGGCGGCGTGGCCCGCCTGCGCGCGGCCGCGCGCGCGCTGCAGCGCCGCGCCCCGGCGCCGCCGCGTCTGGGTCGGGCAGGCTCGGTCGCTCCGGCCCTGACTGTTCGCTGCGCTGCCGGTGGAGCTGGCGTCGGCCCAGGCAGCGCAGCTGGGCTACAAGGGTGGACAGGTGCGTGCTGCCTGTGGCGAGCAGCCTCGGACACAGCTCTGCCCAGCCGCGCGTGCAGATGTGTGTGGGGTGGCCAGGTGAGCAACACGGCTGGTGTTCCTGCCTTCCATGCTCAAGGGGGAGCTTGTTCCTGGGTGACCGCGCATGGTTTCGGCAACGGGGCGCACCTCGGGGCTGCCGACAGGCAAGTCCAGCAGGCACATGCTCAAGCCGCAGCACGCTTCCCAGGCGCGGTGAGGGTCCCGCACCTGGGCTATGCAGTCGAGCAGGTACGCTGCATTCTCAGACAGCCAGGCCAAAACGTCCACAAGCGCCTCAGACACCGAGTCCAAGCAGGTTTCCGCACACGTCGGCTCTGCAAAGCTGGACATGTCCGCCGCGCTGTCGCCGGGAACACTCTACATCAAGATGCGCGCTTGCACCCAGAGCTGCACAGCCACTCTGTGGCTCAGCAGGCGGAGGGGTTTTGTCTGCAGGGCGTGCAGGCTACTCGCCCTGTCGTGGGCGAAAATAAAGGCTGCCTGCTTTTCAAGTTATCTGACTGATCATGAGCTGGAGAGCCTCAGGTGGAAAGAGCCGTTGGGCTATTGATATTAATATTAACATTATAATTACACCATAATGCTGGCTCGTCATTTCAGGCAGAGACAGTTCCTTCACCCTGCACACCTTGGAAGCACCCACACATGCCTCTATCACCCCAAAACCTCATCATGCAGGGCCGGTTGTCATGCAACGCCGCAAGAAGGCTCACACTGTTCACGCCCTGGGCATTTCGCTATGTCAACGCATGCCCTGCGCGAGTCCGACTGCATCGCCCTCACTGCCTACTATCCTACGTGATAGTAGGCACAATTCTACGTGATAGTAAAACAAGCAGCAGCCTCTACTAATATAGCAAATACTGCCATACACAGCCTCATGCAATGCAGGCTGCCAGTGGCATGCACAACCAGTATAACAGCCAGCACAATCAGCACATTAATACTAAATAAGTAATGCATGCCCTGCAAGCAAGCCACACAGTGCTGTGCTCGCAGACAATGGCATCAGGATGGTCACATGGGCAGCTCATGCTGTGAAGAGAGCCGGGCAAGTGTCCGTCGGGTCGCGTCGGGAGCTTAAGCGAGCCTGCACTCATGCTGAGGTATGGTGTGTAAAGGTTATCTGGGCCTGCGCGGCCTCGCAAGCTGCCCAGGCACACATAAGACAGCGTGCAAGGCAAGATGCTTCGCATAGGAGGGACAGCATTGCGTCCCTCCTATGTGCACGCCGCAACTCTCAATGAACCTACCCCAAACA
>JAABUQ010006811.1_pt1 | contig 17019 bp, 17 predicted proteins | sample 5560001 | NCBI WGS metagenome assembly JAABUQ01 (sample SAMN10711888, study PRJNA513371) | rock metagenome | isolation source: Antarctica rocks | place: Antarctica: Victoria Land, Finger Mt nord | collected 2015-12-18
AATGCGCTCGCCCAGGACCTGCCCGCCGACGGCGTGGTCACCGGACTGGGTCGGATCGACGGCCGGGAGGTGGCGGTAATGGCCAACGACCCCACAGTCAAGGCGGGCTCCTGGGGGGCGCGGACCGTCGAGAAGATACTTCGCATCCAGGAGCAGGCCGCCCGTTTGCGGCTGCCGCTGTTCTATCTCGTCGACTCGGCAGGCGCCCGCATCACCGACCAGGTAGACATGTTCCCGGGTCGTCGCCACGCCGGCCGCATCTTCTATAACCAGGTTCGCCTCTCAGGCCGGGTGCCGCAGATCTGCCTTCTGTTCGGGCCCTCAGCAGCGGGCGGCGCCTACATCCCTGCCTTCTGCGACGTGGTGATCATGGTCGAGGGCAATGCCTCCATGTACCTGGGCTCGCCGCGCATGGTCCAAGTGGTCGTCGGCGAGAAGGTCTCGCTGGAGGAGCTGGGCGGCGCTCGCATGCACTGCACCGAGAGCGGCTGCGGCGACTTTCTGGTCGCCGACGACGGAGCCGCCATTCAGCTGGCTCGCGACTACTTCGCGTTCCTGCCCCAGAACCACACCCTGGCTTCGCCAGCGATCACGCCGCGAGAGCCCCGTGCCACTGCCAAACCGATAGGAGAGCTCGTGCCGCTGGAGCCGCAGCGCGGCTACGACATGCGCAAGGTGATCGAGGCCCTGGTGGATGAGGGCAGCACGCTGGAGATCAAAAAGCTCTTCGCGAAGGAGCTGATCACAGCCTTCGCGCGCCTGGACGGCAGGGTCCTCGGAATCCTCGCCAACCAGCCGATGCAGAAGGGCGGCGTGCTCTTCAGCGACAGCGCTGATAAAGCAGCCCGCTTCATCTGGCTCTGCGACGCCTTCAACCTGCCGCTGCTGTTCCTGACCGACGTGCCAGGGTTCATGATCGGCACTGATGTCGAGAAGCGGGGCATCATCCGGCACGGCGCCAAGATGATCACCGCCGTGTCCGAAGCCAGCGTGCCCAAGATCTCGGTGATCGTGCGCAAGGCTTACGGCGCGGGCCTCTACGCCATGGCAGGTCCTGCCTTCGAGACCGACTGCGTGATCGCCCTGCCGTCGGCTCAGATCGCCGTCATGGGCCCCGAGCCGGCAATCAACGCAGTATTCTTCAACAAGCTGGCGGAGCTGCAGGAGCCGGAGCGAACGGCCCGGCGGCGGCAGCTGGAGGAGGAGTACCGGCAGGACGTGGACCTCTACAAGCTGGCCTCCAACCTGGTGGTCGACGACGTGGTTGCGCCCGAGCGCCTCCGCGAACAGCTGATCAAGCGATTTGCCTTCTACTCGGCGCGCTTCGAGCCTCCGCTTGACCGCAAGCATGGCGTCCCGCCGGTCTGACCTGCCCGGGGCCGAGCCTGGGCGGGCCCGAGCTTGCGCTTCAGCCGGTCAGCTTTCGCTTCTGCGGGTAGATGGTCTCGCCCCGGGCGAGCATGGCGGCGTACTGCGCAAGGCGTCGCGCCCGCGTATCAGCGCGCTTGGCCGCACCAAGCCTGTACAGAATTGCGTAGCGGTTCTGGCTGGTCAGTATCTCGAACATGGCTCGCGCGCGCGGCTCAGCTGCCAGGGCGGCGGCCAGGTCGCTCGGCACCTCGATGCTGGCCTGGCCTTCGTAAGCGGCTACCCAGCGCCCGTCGGCCTTGGCTCGCGCCACTTCGGCCAGCCCCGCTGGACGCACCCGTCCCTCGGCCGCCAACCGCGCGACGATGCCCACATTGCGGCTCGACCACCCGCTGCGCGCTCGGCGAGGAGTGAAGCGCTGCAAGTAGGTTGACTCGTCACGGCGGTGGGCCTGACCGTCGATCCAGCCCTGGCAGAGCGCTTCCTCGAGCGCCTGGTCGTAGCTGAGGCTGGTCGGCTCGGTTGTCCGCTTCCTGGCCAGAACCAGCCACACTCCTTTCGGGTCGCCGTGATGGGCGGCGAGCCACTCCCGCCACGCGACTGAATCGGCGACGATCAGCTCGGCCAACTGGCTGCTCATGGCCATCGCGGCCTAAGCTGGTTGGAGCCGCTCAGCCAGGTAGCGGAGCGCCAGCGGGTAGCGATATTCGATGGCGCCGTGGCCACCGTCGAACAGATCGAAATGAACGTCAGCCACGCCTAGCGCGGTCAGCTCGAGCCGAAAGGCTTCGGCGCCGAGATCGAGGTTGAACTCGTCGCTCCGGCCGGCGTCGATGTAAATGCCGTGCAACGAGCGCAGCGCCCCCGCCCGACGGGAAGCCATCCGAACCGGGTCCCAGGCGAGCCAGCGCTCCCAGACCTCTGGCCGGAGCCGGCCGGTGCTCGTGTCGAAAGGCAGCGTCACCGCGCCTGACGGCTCAGCCGAGTAGCAGGCGGCCATGCAGTAAGTGTTGATCAGCTCGGCATCATGGGCCTTGGTCATGGCCGGCCGAGAACGGAAGTCCTGCCAGAAGCGCTCGTAGGAGCCTTCGTAGTGGTCGCGCAGCGCCCGCGCCACCACTGCGAACTCCGGCTGGTAGCACACCTCGAACAGCGCGTCGCCGGCGTGGGTGGCGAGGGCGCCGAAGACGTCGGGTCGCAGCATCGGCGTAACCATGGCGCCGTAGCCGCCGCTGGACTTGCCGCTGATGCCGCGGTGCTCGCGTGCGGTCAGCGTCCGGTAGTGGGCGTCGATCCAGGCCACCACCTCCTCGCAGAGGTAGGTGTGGTAACGCCCGGTGCCGGGCGAGTCGAGAAACTGGCTGCCGCCGTACGAAGTCCAGGCGTCCACGAAGACGAGCACGCAGGGCGGCGCCTCGCCATCGGCGAAAAGCTGGTCAGCCAGCTCGGGATAGCTGCGCCTGAAGGCTGCGCGGTTGGCCCACATGTCGACCTGGCCGGTCATGCCCTGGATCACATAGATGCTGGGATAGCGACGCTCGGGCTCGTGGTCGTAGCCGGGCGGCAGGTAAACCCAGAGAGGACGCTCGGCGGGATCGCCAAGCGGATTGCCGCGCAGCGCTTGACTCTCCAGCCGGACCTTCTCCAGCCTTCCCTGCCAGTCGATCGACCAGGGTTCGCTCACGTCAGGGCATGCTAGCCGGGGTGGACCCCGCGGCCACCGGCGGAGCGGCTGACGCCAGCCGGCTCAGGAGGCCCGGGCCTCCGCCAGCGAGCGCGGAAACCGGGTTGGCGAAAAGCTGATTGCTCCCGCCGGCACCAGCCAGGGCAGAACCACCACCGAGTACCGACCGGCGATCACGGCGGGATCCCGCTCCAGCGCCTCCAGCGCCTTCTGCGCCTCCAGCCGCAAGATGCTCAGGCCGCGGTTCGGCCCGGCGTCAGGCGGAAGCAGCGGCCCCGCAGCCAGCAGGAGGCCTGCCTCATGGAGCCGAGCGAGGTGGTCCATGTGCGCGTCCTGCAGCTCGTCCTCAGCCTTCGCGTCAAGAACCGGCGCGTCCGGTCTGAGCATCAAGAGCCCGATGCTGAAACTGTCGAATTCCATGCCGGCGATGTTAGTTGGACTAGCGGCGAAGGAAGTCGACGAATTCCTCCGCGCCGTTCCAGGTCACGAAGGTTCGCGGCGGCTCGGTGCGTGCCACCACCCGCCCGCGACGCAGCACCAGGCGCCGGCGTGGAACCAGCCGGATGGCGTCGAACTCACTCGGCGCCTCGAAGACAACCAGGTTGGCGGGCATTCCCACCTCCAGGCCATAGCTCTCGAGGCCCAGCGCGGCAGCGGGGGCGCTGGTCACCATCTCGATTAGCCGCGGGATTTCCTCGGCGCCCGACATGTGGCCGTAGTGCGCCAGCACAAAGGCAGCCTGCAGCGGGTCGCCGTAGCCCAGCGGATACCAGGGATCCATGACCGAGTCGTGGCCTATGCAGACATTCACCCCGGCTGCCTGCAGCTCCTTGACCCGGGTATGCCCGCGCCGGACCGGATAGCTGTCGAAGCGCCCCTGGAGAACCGAGTTGTCCAGCGGGTTCGTGACCATGTGCATGCCTGAACGCGCGATGTTGTTGACCACCCGGTGAGCGTAGGCCTGGTTGTAGGAATGCATGGCGGTTGTGTGGCTTGCCGTGACACGGCCGGCCATGCCCAGCCGGATGGTCTCGGCGGCCATGGTCTCTACGAAGCGTGAGTGGTCGTCGTCAGTCTCGTCGCAGTGAATGTCGACGCGCAGGCCGTGCTCGGCCGCCAGCTGAAAGGCGAACTCGACAGACTCGACGCCCAGCTCGCGGGTGAGCTCGTAGTGCGGGATCCCTCCTATGACGTCGGCTCCGGCGTCGACCGCCTTACGCATGAGCTCCTGGCCGCCGTCGAAAGAGAGGATGCCCTGCTGGGGAAAGGCGACCAGCTGCAGATCCATCTGGTCGCCGATCTCCTCTCGCAGCTCGACCAGGGCGTGCAGCGCCGTCAGCTGAGGATCGCAGACGTCGACGTGGCTGCGCACGTGCTGGACTCCGTTGGCCAGCTGCCAGCGCAGGACCTGGCGAACGCGGGCCTTCACGTCCTCCCTGGTGAGGGTCTTCACCCGCTCCGCCCAGATGGCTATGCCTTCGAAGAGTGAGCCGCTCAGGTTCTGGCGCGGCTGCCCGACCGTGAGCACGGCGTCGAGATGGATGTGGGGCTCGACCAGCGGCGGCGTGGCGAGCAGGCCGCCGAGCTGAATGACCTCACGGGCCTCCGCCTCCGGCTCACTCCAGCGGCCGTCCCGCACGGCCAAAGTGGTCGGCTCGGCGCCACCGGGCAGTCTTACGCTCCGCAGGAGGAGGTCAAGCACCTACAGGACTGTAGCGCCCCGGTAGGACGGTGGGCTTGCGGCCCGCCGCGAATGGTCAAGGTCTTCCGTGGCCGCGATTCCGGCCGGGCAAGTCCGGCGCCAAACGGTTACTATCCGGGCCACCGGAACATGCCCGGAGCCGAACAGCAGAGTTAGGGGAGCAGAACTGGATGGCCACCACCGAGCAGTTGGACATAAGCGGCGTCCCTATCCGAGAAGGGACGTACGGAACGAAGGTCATGGCGGTCGAGCCGGGCGGTGTCGAGTACATCGCCGACGCTGAGCGCCACGGTCGCCCCTTCGACCTGTTCACCACCTGGGTGTCGCCGAACATGGAGTTCGCCACAGTGTTCGTCGGCGTGCTTCCCGTCGCCTTCTTCGGTATGGGCTTCGCCGACGCCGCGGTGGCCATCATCCTGGGGACAGCGCTCGGCTCTCTCACCCACGCCATCCTCTCCAGCTGGGGACCCAAGTTCGGCGTGCCCCAGATGGTGCAGGCCCGCGGCGCTTTCGGCTTCCTGGGCAACCTTCTCCCCGCCGGTCTGAACACGTTCACAGCCAACGTCGGTTGGTTCATCGTGAACAGCGTCAGCGGCGCCTTCGCCCTCAGCACGCTGTTCGGCCCCGTGCTGCACTGGTTCGACCTCCCCTTCTGGCTGTCCTTCCTGATCATCGTCCTGGCCCAGGTGGCTGTGGCTTTCCTTGGTCACAACCTGGTCCACCGCTTCGAGCGGTTAGCGTTCCCGGTTCTGACCATCGTCTTCGTGGTTTCGGCGATCCTCATCTTCAGCCAGGCGAATCTGGGCCAGGGTATCAACGCCAAGACCCAGGGACCGCTGGGCGAGACCGGAGCGTTCACGCTCACCTTCACGGCGGCCTTCGGCTACGCAGTGGGCTGGAACCCCTACGCCTCGGACTACACCCGCTACCTGCCGCGCAGCACCGACCGGTTCATGACAGGACTCTGGGCAGGGCTGGGCGTCTTCGTCTCCTGCGTCCTGCTGGAACTGGTCGGGGCCGCCCTGGTGACTGTGGCCGGGACCAAGTGGGGACCCAATGACATCCCGACCGCCCAGTTCATCAAACCCCTGCCTTTCGTGCTGCAGATCGCGGCTCTGCTCAGCATCGCTCTCGGCACGGTCTCGGCCAACGTCATCAACATCTACAGCGGCTCCATGTCCTTCCTGACGCTAGGTATCAGGCTCACCCTTCACCAGCGGCGAGCCATCGTGGCGGTGGGCGCCGGCGTGATCGGCTTCATCGTCGGGGTGGCGCTGCAGGCACAGGTGGGCCCGGGGAGCAAGTACGAGAGTTTCCTGCTGCTCATCAGCTACTGGATAGGCCCCTTCCTGGGCGTGGTGATCACCGACTACTTCATCCGCCGCGGCCACTACGCCGAATACGAGTTCTTCGACACCGCCCGGCGACCATGGCAGGGGCTGGTCGCAATGGTTGCCGGCCTTGTGGTCTCGCTGCCCTTCTGGAATGTCAACGGCGTGTTCGTGGGCCCGATCCCGAACGCAAATCCGGCGCTGGGAGACATCACCTTCATCGTCGGCATGCTGGTGGCGGCCGCCGTGCACTTCCTGCTGAACCAGGGGTTGAGGAAGCGAGCAGCGCCAGAAGCCGGCTTGTCCTAGCCTCGGCCTCCCCGCGTCGCTCGCAGCTGCTGCGCGAGGCGGGGATCGACTTCGAAGTCGGCCTGAGCCGCGCGCGGGAGTGGCCGTATCCGGGCGGCGATCCGGCCGAGTACGCAGAGTCGCTGGCGCGCGCGAAGGCGGCGGGCGCGGAGGGCGAGGTGGTGCTGGGCGCCGACACGGTGGTGGTGGTCGACGGCACAGTCCTCGGCAAGCCGATCGATCCTGACGATGGGGCCGCCATGCTGCGACGCCTCTCCGGCCGCATGCATGACGTCATCACGGGAGTGGCCGTGCAGGACCGCGGCGCCATCCGCTGGGGCCACGCTCGCAGCCGGGTTACCTTCCGGCCGCTCAGCTCGGCCGAGATCGTGGAGTACGTGGCCAGCGGCGAGCCGCTGGGCAAGGCGGGCGCCTACGCGATTCAGGGCCGAGCGGCCGGGTTCGTCGCAGAGCTGGACGGGGACCGCGACACTGTGGTCGGTTTGCCGCTGGGCCTGGTCCGGCGGCTGCTGCCGAAACGGGTGGGCGGCCTGATCGCCGACTGAGCGGCTTTCGCCCAGTGTTCTCACGGTGACTGCCTGAGGTGCTATGGTGCGGGCTGCCGTGACCCAGCCGCCCCCACCCAACAACTGGCTGGAGCCGGGTCGCCCTGAGCCAATCCTCGTCTCCGCGGGCGACATCTCGTGCACCCAGCACCGGATCATCACACCCAACGGCAGCTTTCCCCTGGCCGGCACAACCTGGATCGTCTCCAACAACAGCGTCACCACCGAATCGATGCCCACTTACGCAGTGGTTCTGGCGGTCATCTTCTTCATCTTCTGCCTGCTGGGCCTGCTCTTCCTGCTGATCAAGGAACGACGCACAAACGGATATGTGCAGGTGACTGTTCAGGGACCGGGTGTCTTCCACTCCACCCAGATCCCGGTCTCTTCCCCCGCGCAGGTCCTCGACATCGAACAGCGCGTTAACTACATCCGAGGCTTGGTAGCCTCCTACAACTCGTAGCGCCCTTCAGCCGGCCGCCAACTTGGCGACGGCCGTGACTGTTGCCCAGTTGCGCATGGTCATCGGCAGCTTGAGTCGGCTCAGGGGCTGGCTGAGCGGCGACTGGTGCACATTGACCGTGTACTCCAGGTAGAGCTCGCGCTTGCCCAGCGCGATCCGATCGTCACCATGCCTGAGACCGATTCGCTCCAGGGCGGCCGGATCGGGCGGCTCGTCGAGAAAGGCCACGTGCAGGAGCTTGGTAGCGCTCACACGAGAGGGGAAAGGATTCGCCGCAATAACTCGTTGTAGCTCTCCGGCTGTGCGCACAAAGACGCGAACGCTGAGTCCCAGCTCCCGCCTGAGTGCCTCCTCCAGCAACTCTCCAACCTGGGTCGCATCAGTCGTCAGGACGACGTTGCCACTCTGCAGGTAAGTGATCGCATCGTCGTGGCCCAGTTCCTTCACAACCCGGCGCAGGTCCGCCATCCCGAGGCGGTTGCGCGCTCCCAGGTTGACGCCCCGTAGGAGCAGCGCGCACCTCTGCCTCATAACCGCCGGGAAAAATAACGACGATGACCCGGCGTCGTTGTCCGCGTTCGCCCGCCCTCTCGTAACCGGTGCCATGAACACTAAGCATGGGGCGTGCTCGCCGATGCGTCGGAGCAGCTGACAGGCTGCCACATAGACCCGATCGCGGTACGGCCGGTCGAGGAGGCGCGTGGTAGCGTTCGGGCGGCCATGGACTCCGATCTGATCGTCGTCGGAGGCGGTCCGGTCGGCGCCGCGCTGGGCCTCTTGCTGCCCCGGCACGGACTGCGAGCCATCGTTCTCGAGGCGAGCGAGTTTCCCCGCGACAAGCCCTGCGGCGAAGGCCTGCTGCCGAGCGGTGCGCGCATCCTCCAGGATCTCGGCGTGGACCTGAGAGCGGCCGGCTTTCCACCCCTGGCGGGAGTTCGCTACCGGCTCGGCGAGGCCGGCCGCGCCGGAAGCGCCCTGGGCCGATTTAGCTCCGGCTGCGGCTTCGGCGTCCGCCGCCTGCGGCTCGACGCCATCCTGGCCGAGAAGGCTGGCGTCAGGACCGGCGTGCGGGTCACTGGCGTCAGGACCGACCCGCGGGGAGTTACTGTCGAGACCTCGCGGGGGAAGCTGCGGGCCCGGGCGGTGATCGGGGCGGACGGCCTACGCTCGAACGTGCGCGACTGGCTGGGCTGGACTCGCCCGCCTTTGGGCACTGGTCGCTACGGGCTGGTGGGACACTTTCACGTCCCCGATCTCGACTGGGGGGAGATTCGAGTCACCCTGCTGGATGAGATCGAGGTCTACGCAGCGCCGGCGGCCCCCTCTGAGCTGCTGGTCGCGGTGCTCGGCGCTCGCGGCTCATTGCGGGGGCCTGGCGCAAGTGTGCGGGAGAGCTACCGCGAGTTCGTCGCTCGGGCGCATCCCGAGCTGGCAAGCGCCGATCTGACCGGTCGAGTCTGGGGCGCAGGCCCCTTTGCCGTCCGGCCCAGCACGGTGGCCAGCGACCGGGTTTTCGTGGCAGGCGACGCGGCCGGTTTCCTCGATCCGCTGACGGGCGACGCCATCAGCGCCGGTCTGAACCAGGCGCTGGCTCTCTCCGGCCTCCTCGCTTGCGACTTCGACTCCGCGCCCGAGCGCTACCGAAGCTGGTGGGCCGCCCAGTGGCGGCGGCGGCGCGCCGTCGGCCACCTTGCCCGCACTCTGACAGGCTCTTCCCACCTGGCCGGTCGAGCGATGAGGGGGGCCAACCTTAGGCCTCAAGCCCTCACCTCAATCCTGGAGGTCAACGACGGCTCCCGCCCGCTCTGGCGAATCGGGCTTCGTGATTGGGCGGCGCTGGGCGGCTTCGCTGCCAGCCACTCGTGAGCTTCTTCCTCGGCTTCGGAACCGCCCTGCCCGAGTACTCGATCGACCGCCAGGAGTCGCAGCGCGCGCTGTCCGCCTTCTGGCCGAGGCTGCCGGCCGCAGCTGCCGGTGAAGCTGTGAACCGCTACACCATCGCGCCGCTGGTGGAGGTGCTTCGCGGACGCTCTGTCGGCGAGGCGATGTCGGTCTACGCCGAGCACGCACCCAGGCTGGCCCGGAAAGCAGCCTGCGAAGCGCTGCGAGATGCTCGCCTGCACCCCGTGGACATCGACATGGTCATCTCTGTTTCCTGCACCGGCTACCTGGTGCCGTCGCTCGACGCGCGCCTGGCGAACGAGATTGGATTGCGGCCGGACGTGCTGCGACTGCCGATCACCGAGCTTGGTTGTGCGGGTGGCGCGGCAGCCATCGCTGCCGCCCACCGCCATCTGGTTGCCTTCCCGACCGATCGGGTGCTGGTCGTGGCGGTCGAGCTCTGTTCGCTGAACTTCCAGCCTGGCGATCGCTCGATCGACAACCTGACAGCGGCGCTGGTCTTCGGCGACGGGTCCGCCGCCACCGTGATGACCGGCCGGCCGGCGCGAGCTGAGGCTGCCTTCGAGGTGGTGGCGACCGGCGAATGGCTGCTACCCAACAGCATGGCGGCGCTGGGTTTCGACCTGCGCGAATCGGGCTTCCACGTGGTGCTCGATCGCAAGCTGCCCAGGCTCATTGCGGCCGAGCTGGCGCCGATTGTGAAGGCCTTTCAGGACAGGCACCGCGTGCCCCGGCCGGACTTCTACGCGGTGCACGCGGGAGGGCCGCGCATCTTCGATGCTGTGGACCAGGCGCTGGGCCTCGATTCGCACCGCCTGGCGACGTCTCGCGGCGTCTTCAAGAGCGTAGGCAACCTGTCCTCCGCCTCACTGGTCTTCGGCTTGGCGGCGACGCCGCCGGAAACGTTTGGGGATGGGCTGGCGCTGGCTTTCGGACCCGGCGTGACGGTGGGCATGGCGCACCTCCGCCGGTATTGAGCGACGGTTTCCTGACGTTTCTGTCAGGGCGTCGTGCCTCCGGCTAGAGCCGACCTAGTGGCCTGCCTCCGAAGTTGGTCGAACAGATTGTGGCAGGCTGCCGTAGGCTGCCGGTCCGGACGAGGAGGCGAAGGAATGGGTGGAACTAGGAGGAGCGCATCGTGGATGCGTGACAACGACGGGCCGGGTCCCATGACGCGCGCATCGTCGTCCGGAGCCGCAAGATGCCGGCAAACTTCGGATACGGGGCACTAGAACAAGCCCGGCAGGAAGCGCGCTCGTCCCGCGAATGCTTCTTCGTAGCCGGGGATCCGGCGCAGCAGGCGCTCTTCGGCTCGGATGCGATCGGCCAGGAGCGCGGCGTTCACCAGCGAGAGGCCGATGGCGCTGAGCCAGGCGCCCGCCGCCAGGGGTAGGCAGAGGAACTCCAGCGCCACCGCCACGTAGTTGGGATGCCTGACCCAGCGGTAGGGACCGGAGGTGACCGGCCGGAGGTCGGTTGGCACCACAGCTCGGGCGTTCCACGCCGAGCCGAGGGACCGGATGCTCCACCAGCGCAGGGTGGAGGCGGCGCCGACTCCGGCCACCCACAGCAGCGGCAGCCGCGGCCGGCGCCGCCAAGCGATCACCTCCAGCGGCGGCAGGCAGAAGAGCGCAATGTGCAGCGCAACCATGAGGGGATAGCGCCCGCCCGCGGCAGCCGGGCCTGCCAGTTCGCGCTCGTGCCGGTTGGACACGGCCATCTCGCGGAGGCGCTGAGCGCCCTCGAGCCCGAGTAGGGCCACGTACCAGCGCGGCAGGGGGCGCCATCGGTTCACCGACGGCAACACTACTGTCTGCCCCAGTTGTCGGTGCAGTTTGTGCGACATTGGCAGTGTGGCCAGACTGGCGGTGGCAGTGATGGGCCAGGACCGGCCAGGCATTGTTGCAGCGGTCACTGTCGCCCTGGAGGGGCAGGAGTGTTCGCTGGAGGACGTCTCCACTTCCATTCTGCGCGGCTACTTCGCCATGATGCTGATCTGTCACGGTCCCGGCGGGAAGGCTGATGTGGCCGCCCAGCTGGAGTCTGTCGCCAGGCGGCTCGGGCTGCTCGTCGATGTGTGGGAGGTCGGCGAGGCGGCCGCCAGCCAGGAACCGGATCATCGCCTGACCGTCTACGGACCTGATCGCCTTGGCATCGTTCGCCAGGTGGCATCACTGCTGGCGCGGGAGAACGTCAACATCTGCGACATGACCTGCCGGCTGGTCGAGCAGGGCTCCGCCATGTACGTGGTCAACATGGAGATCCGGATCCCGGCCGGCGTGCGGCTGGAGGCGGCGCTGCAGGCGGAACTGCCGCCGCTGGGCTTGCGTTACGCGCTGCACGCGCTGGAGAGTGACGTTCTCTGATCCGTCAGGTCCTCACCTATCCCCATCCGATTCTGCTGGAGGAGTGTGCTGCGCCAGCTGCCGATCAGGTGGCTGGGCTGGTCGTCGACCTTCTGGACACCATGCGCTCGTTGCCGCACTGCTGGGGACTTGCAGCGCCCCAGATCGGTGAGCCGGTTCGCGTCGCATTGGTGGACGTCTCCCGCCATCCGGCGGCGGAGGCTCACAATGGCCTGCTGCTGCTCATCAATCCTGTGATCATCGACCGAGCCGGCAAGGAGGTGGGGCGTGAAGGCTGTCAGAGCCTTCCCGGAGTGCTGGCTGACGTGCGGCGCGCCAGGCGCATCCATCTTCGCCTGGGGGCCGAGGAGAAATGGTGCTCGGGAATCGAGGCGCGAGCTGTGCAGCACGAGCTGGACCACCTGGACGGCATCCTGATCCTGGATCGCATCGCGTCTGCTCACGCCCTCCACTTCCGCGGCTAGCCGTCCGCCCGGCAACGCACCACGGCTCTGTTTGGGTTCCGATGGAGGCCTCACCGTCCTGGGCTGGGGTGTTGATAGGCCAGGGCGCTGGCGAGCGTCGCCACTGCAGCCGGTGAGGAGGTTGGGTCGATTTGGGCCGCGAGTTGACAGCCGGCCAGCTGATCAGGATCTGCCGCCTCTACCGCCAGGCTCGCGACGGCAACCCTGAGGCGCAGCTTGCCAACCGCCGCCTCTGGACCAGCTGCCGCGAGAACGGGATGCTGCGCCTGGTCGAGCTCCTGCCGCCTGAGGAGGGGGCGCTGCTGGCTTCGGTGCTTGAGTCGATCGCTCTGGAGCGGTCGCAGCAGCCGGCTCAGGCGGCAGGGACGCTGGCCGAGGGCCAGGAGGCGCCCCAAGTGCCGGATCCGGCCCAAGACCCATGGGCGGCTCGGCGGGCTGACGCGCTGGTCGCCGTCTGCGAGCATGCCACCGGCGTGGCGGCCTCAGATCTGGAGGGAGCGCCCGGTCGCACTCGGGTGGTGGTTCACGTCGATGCTCGCTGCTGAGCGGCAAGCAAGAGGGCGGTCGCTGCACGCTGGAGGATGGCCGGAGCGGCTGGCCTGCGATTCCGAGGTGGTGGAGCTCTGGGAGCGCGAGGGGCTGCCGATCGACCTCGGCCGCTCGCGGCGGACTGTCTCGCCGCGGCTGCGCACGGATCTCAACGCGCGGGATAGGGGCTGCTGTTTTCCTGGCTGCCCGGTCCCTGTGCGGCGGACGCACGCTCACCACCTGCAGCACTGTGCAGAGGGCGGCCGAACTGATCTGAGCAACCTGGTCTCGCTCTGCGGCTTTCATCACCGACGGCTGCACGAAGGCGCCTACTCAATCAGGCACGAGCGGGATGGAAGCCTCAGCTTTGAGGCGAGAAGCGGCAAGCTGATCAAGGCCCAGTCACAGCGACTGGACTACGCCAGCGCGGGTGCGCCGCACCTCCGACAGTTGCATCATGGCCACGTCTGACCATGGCTGCCGGGACAGCCGGCGCCCGATCAGGTGGCGAACGCTGCGACGTCGATCACACCCTCTTCGTCATGTGCACGAACGCGGAAAACAGGGAGCGCCAAGCCAGTCGGTCGCCCTGACCCACCTCATCAACAGCGCGCTTATCCCGGCCTCCGTCAGCCTAGACGCTGACCGTCGACTCCCATTCCAAACCGAGGATCGCGCCGTCCCGCAGGCGGCGGTAGCCGCCGGGGAAGATCCTGAGGAAGGGGATGGCGCCGGTTGTGAGGGTCTCCAACGCCAGGATCGGATTCGGGCTGGTGCAGCCAAGAGTCTGCAGTGCGCAGTTGACGGCGGCCACCTCGCTGACCACTTCGGTCAAGGGCTTCACGCTGTAGAGACCGGCCACCGGTGCGGCGAACTCGGCCTCCACGCGGCCTTCCCTGGTCACCACCACACCGCCGCCCAGCTCCTCCAAGCGGCGAGCCGCCAGCGCCATTTCGGTTGGAGCCTCGCCCACGATCAGCGCTGCATTGAGCTCCCAAGGGGAGCTGATGGCCACTGCGGCGCTCCTCAGTCCGAACCCTCGCAGGAGGCCGCTGAAGCCGCGGCCCGAACCGTCGCGGGCGAGGCACAGACAGAGCAGATCCGACCGGCCGTCGCTCTCCACCTCTCGAGTGACTGTCGGCGTCTGCAGCTCCATCGCTCGCCAGCGCGCCGGCGCCGGCCGCTCCAGTAGTGCCGGCGGGATTGTGCCGACATCGGTCGTATCGCTTAACCAGTCCGGGTAGCGAGATGGCGGCGAGGGCTCAGGGCGCCGGCCACCTACCAAGACCAGGCGCGGCTGAAAGCCGATCGACCCGCTGGTTCGTGGCAGCACCACCAGGTCGGCGAGCATGCCCGGCCCCAAGCCGCCCAGCCAGCGCCCGACGCCGAAGTGCTCGGCCACGTTGCGGCTCGCCAGCCGCAGGGCGGAGACCGGCGGCAGCCCCAGCTCCACCGCCTTCCCCACCACGGCGTTGAGTGAACGCCCCTCCCCCAGATCGGCCGGTTCCACGCCATCGGTGACCAGGCCGAGCCGGCTCAGGTCGATCTCCCCCTGCTGCCACAGGTGAGCGATCGCCGGCAGATCCTGGCGTGTCGCGCCGTGCCGGGCCAGCGCGTGCAGCCCAACACGCAGCCGCTGCAGCACGTCGTCGGCGTCGATGCCCTCGTGGTCCGAACCGATGCCCGAGGCGGCCATCGCGTTGATCCCAGCCGGCCGAGCTCCCGCGCCGTGGCCGCTGACCGCCAGGCCACGGGCGAGCGCCGCTTGGATCAGCCGCTCAGTCCGTTCGTGCCCGCGGAGCAGATCGGCCCAGTAGATCTCGCCCACCCCGACCACCCCGGGCGAATTGAGGAGCTGGGCCCAGGCCTCCGCCTCAATGCGCGCGCTCTGCTCGGGGTCGATCATGATCAGCCCGGAAACCGTGTACAGCAGCCGCCCCGCAACCTGGGCGGCTTCAGCCAGGAACAAGCGCAGGCCCTCCGGCCCCACGATGGCCGCGTACTCCATCGATTCGACAACAGTCGTGGTCACCCCCGCCCGGACCTGAGCGTCAGCGAAATCGGACACCCGCACCCGGGTCAGGTGCGTGTGGCCTTCGATCAGACCAGGCGCCACCACGTCACCCGCCAGCTGAACCCGGGCGCTCCCCTCTCCGGCTCTGACATCGACCTCGGCATCGGGGCCGACGAAAGCCACTCGGCCGGCCGCCACTGCCAGGCCCCAGCCTTCCTGCAGTTCGCCGGTGAAGACATTGGCCAGGGCTCCGCCGCTGATGACGAGGTCGGCGGGAACCACGCCTCTAGCCACGTCCCGCAGCCGGCGCAGGGCCTTCCGGTCGGGCTCCAGACGAACTGTCACGCTTCTCAACGCTAAGGCGCTCCGGACGCGGGCTGCCTCATCGCCAGGGGGTCGGGAGCCGTCATTACGCTCTAGGGGTGCCCATCGCCATCGTTGACTACGACCCCGAGTGGCCGCGCCTGTACGAGGCTGAGGCGAAACGCCTTCGGGCTCAGTTGGGGCCGGTGGCATTGAGGCTGGAACACGTTGGCTCCACCGCTGTGCCCGGGCTCAAGGCGAAGGATGTCGTCGACATCCAGCTCTCCGTGACGGCGCTGGAACCGATGGCGCCCTATCGCCAGCCGCTCGAGCGGCTGGGCTACGAGTACGTGGTGACCGAGCCCGAAGATCACCGGTTCTTCCGGCTGGAGAGAGCGGGCCGGCGGCTCTGCAACCTCCACGTCTGTCAGGCGGGCGGTGAGTGGGAAAGGCGCCATCTCGCGTTCCGGGATCACCTGCGCGGCCATCCCGAGGCGGCCGCCGCCTACGAGCGCCACAAGCTCGAGCTGGCGCCCCATTTCGACATCGCGAATGACTACGCCGAGGCCAAGGAGCCCTTCATCCGGCGCTTGGAGCTGGAGATCCGCGGACGGCAGACGGCCGAGTAGGACTGGTTAGTGAGCTCACCCCGCGTTCCAGTTCGACAGTGGCGCGGCCCCGCGTGGGTACGCCGTGGAGTCGAAGACGACGAGCCAGTCGAAGTCCGTGAAGCTTTCGGCGGTGAGTTGAGCGTAGGTCGGGTTCAGGGTGCTACCGGATCGGATCGGCAGTGCTGCGATCTCAGCGGCGGGCAGCCCGCGGCCTTGGTGGGTGGGGATGAACAGTGCTCCGCCGGCCTTCGTCAGCCGGGCTTCGAGGGTGCCGGTTTCGGGCTGGCCGAGGCGGTTGGCTTCAGACGCGGCCAGAGCCATGCCGATCATCGCGTATCGCGAGCCGAGCGTCTGGTTGAGGTGCGTTCCGGCTGGCCACCATTCCTTGAGCGCGCCCCCCTGTTCCGCGAGTTGCCATTGCATCTTTCCACTCTTCTTCAGGTGGCCACTGGCGGCGAAGACCAGGACCCTCCCCCGATCAATTTCGCACGAGACGATGTACGCGAGGTTGTCCGCCATGATCAGGTCGCGGAGGCCGAGCATCTCGGAGTAGGCGTCCGGCTTCGCGAGCGCGGCATGAGCATTCAGCAGGTTGCGCGACAGCTCGGCGTGGTGGACGGCGTCGGCATAGTGGTGCTTATCGCTCTTGGCGACGAGCTCAGGACGGCGGATACGAAGCTCCGTGATGAGGTCCTCGGTCGCGATTCTCAGGTCAGTCGCAGCGGAGGACGAGCCGACGGACTGTGCTGGATCGAACATGGCCGCGGGTCGCTCCCAATCGGCATCGTCACCGATCAGACGGGTGACGCGGTGACGATGCGTTTTGCTGCTCGCGCTGTCGATCGAGTCCAGGTAGTCGAGCACGATGTCGAGCACGCGGCTGGGGCTGGCGAGCCCTCCCTCGCCGAGTGGGAGGTCGAACCCGTAGAAGTGGAGCTTCACTGGATGGGCGCGATCGGCGTTGTACTCCCGCATCCACTCGATCAGCTCCCGATTCGCGTCGAGCTGTCCGAAGCCGCCACCAAACCAGTCCTGTACGGGCTGGTGCTCGGGACTCCGCAGACCGAGGACGTAGTCGTTCATGACCCGTGCCTGCGGCGAGGTGACCTCAATCACTACCGCGCTGTAGCCATGCCTTTCCACGAGGCGCTGGAACGCTCGGTTACGGACCACGAGAATCTCCTCGCTTCCGTGCAGAGCCTCGCCGAATCCCAGCAGCTGGAGCGAGTTGCCCAACGAGCGGATTACGCGGCCCACCCCGGCATCGATCGTCTCCGGCGAGTCGACGCAGAAGGGGATCGCGTCGCGCGCAATCCAGTCATCAAGAGTCGGGCGCGATGACATGGAGTCCTCCCTGAGGGTGGTTGGCGAGGAGAAGTAGGGTACACCAGACGGGATTCAACAGCCTCGCGTCGAAGCTTCCCCGCGG
>JAABUQ010006812.1_pt1 | contig 17014 bp, 17 predicted proteins | sample 5560001 | NCBI WGS metagenome assembly JAABUQ01 (sample SAMN10711888, study PRJNA513371) | rock metagenome | isolation source: Antarctica rocks | place: Antarctica: Victoria Land, Finger Mt nord | collected 2015-12-18
TATAAGATTTGGAAGATCTCTGATGAGTGAATGATTAATGGCTTGGGGGGATGTGTGTGTAGGGAACAGGAAATAGGATGGGAGGGGAGTACATACAGGATTGGGGAAGAAGTGTCACGAGCGACGAATGGGCGGTTTTTGTATATCATTGTAAGGGGTATGGTAAGATTGTGTGTCTAGTCTAGTATGTAGTATCAATTTCCTTAGTATCTGTACCTCATGACCCGGCAAGATGTTCTCAGCAACTTCCATAAACAGAGCTTCAGATGTCGATCCCTTCCTGAATCGACAATCCTTCTCTTCCTCTCACCAGCCGAAAGCCTTGACAGCAGCTTCCAAGCTCACCCATAGCTCCCTCCCCGATACGGCAGTGGCAAGACATTACTCGCCCTTTCGCTGGCCCTCCGCAACACAAAAATATCAACAACTTCACGACAGACCGAACAACCAACAAAACCCCATGTCCGAAACGGCAAATCGTCATAGCACTCTATCTATCTGGAACAAGAAACCAACAAAAGAGTCTATCTAGAGAAATCGGTGGATATTGTATGTATAGCCATTCTACCGACCGACCCCCAAGGAATGCACCATACCATCTTATGGGGATCAGTACCTTTTGAGACGTAGTTATTGCTACTCTGTCCCCAGACCTCGGGTGCAGGTGTCGTCGCTTCTGTGGCGACAAGTTCCCCTTCACCACCTTGGGTAGGTGTTGGGCCAGGGACGTGGGCTCGCTGTAGACGCCTTGGAGACTCTGCATTGGTGCCGGTGCTGTAAAGGAATGCCAAGTTCCATATCGCTTCTGCATCTGAGTTCTCTCGGCTCTCCTCAATGCTTATGATAAAGAAACGTAAATTCTCTTGTTGAGATGTGTCAGTGGAGAGGGCGATGCATAGGTGATCTGTGTTGGGGTTCAATGAGCGGAAAGGGTGAACGGGGGGGTCACATCCCACACGCAGCTGAGTGGTATGGCGTTAGACTCTGGGGCGTTGTTGGTAACGACGTCGGTGGAAAGATAATGAAAGGAAAGGGGAGGAAGAAGGGAGATAGAGAGATGAAGGGGCATCTGGGAACTGTTGGGCTGAATGTGTAAGTATTTCGTATCAGCGCATGGAGTAACGAGACGAGTAGTAGAGATTCTATCAGAGGCGCCTCTGCTTGACTGTTGCCTTGTTCGACGCATATGGTTTTTCCTGCAGTTCGTACATGTGGCTAGGTGTATGGGAGACGCGATGATGGCGCCCGTTTGATTGTATTGGTCAGAAAAACGGAAGGGGATTGGTTGAGGATGGAGTCCTTCGGCTGGCGGAGAGGGGAGAGGTCGGAAAGCCGAGCTTTGACGATTGGAGACTCGTTTCTTGCCGGAAGTGCAAAAGGGAAGACAGCGGTGGAGAGGAAGGGATTTGTGCACAGAGACGATAACGAGCACTGTCCCAACCTCTTTTGCTGTGGCAAGATGCCTGTCAGTACTTCTAATATTCGAAATTGAAAGCGCTTCTTGACTGCTTACCAAAGCCAGACTCCCTCTACTTTATCGCTTGATCTAGACAACCTGAGGAGATAGATGACTTGACCAGCCACTAGTCAGAGATTGGGGAAGTCTGGATCACGTGGGTTGTGAGTATAATGTGCAGGTTACAATTTCACGAGATCGAGATGTTCCTAATGATTGACGGACTACAGAGCAGAATGGGCGAGCCTAAGGATATGTATTTAGTATCCAGACAGGAAACCAATGGTCAATCAGCAGCTACTGCCCCATACTAGTCAGATTCAATATCGCACCGTCCTGGTTCCTGTATATCGGACTTCCAACACTCTCCTCCGTGCAATTTGTTCCGTCAACAGTAATCAGATCCGGCCACTGTATTCCCGGTGGCGGCTGCGCAATGACAACCCCCTTGTCCTTGCTTACGATTCCCCTGCGCGTCAACTCCGATCTCTTCCTCAGCCCTAGACTCCCCAGCGAGCTCCCCAATCCCAAAGCCGCATTCGATGCCTGCTGTCGCACACCTGGCGAAGCTAATTGGGACACCCATCCCGTTCCTCCAGTAATTAGGCCCAGTATACCCTGCGCCTCTCGCATGGGCATACTGACTCTATCCTCTCGTATCGATGTTGGAAGTCGGATGTAGCTCGCACCCGTTATTGTTAACACTTCTCGATTGTTGCGTTCTTAACACATTTTATCGATTTAATTCTTGCGATTGATACGGACGAAGCGCCGGCGTGCCAGAGGATCGATTTGCCTGGAGCAAATTCACCGACCAGGTAGAACGCTTGCGTCGCGTGATGGAAATTTCCAAGATCCGGGGCCTGAACCGGTTCCCACGGGTGTGCCAGAGCAGCCGCTTGTGCTACCTTGCGGCTGTCGGCTTGTGCTATCTTGCGGCTGCCATGCAGCGGCGATATCCAGAGGCTCAAGGTTGTGAAAAGAGGCGTAACGAAAGCCTTGGTTTCCCCCGGGTCGTCGTTCCTGGCAGTATAGCCCAGGTCGTAGGTTGGTGCAGAATTGTCCCATGATCGTAGGCATCGGTTGGTTTGCGGCAGCAGGTTCAGGAAAGGGAACATAACTGAGTGTGACAGTGACAGCTTGAGTGATGAGAGGGAGGTAGAAGAGAAGCAAGAGTAATAGCTGCATGGGGCGTGCAGTATATTATCGTATGAATAGGTGACACAGATCGACGACTGTCAGCTGCTGCATTGATGAACAAAGACGAGAAGTACGAAAGTTGATTGTGTTTTGTTTAAGCTTTTGTGAGCCGGCTTTTTAGAGAAGATAAATCATAACATGCTTCTTATATTGCCGGGCGGATGACGCTTAATGCGACCCGCGCCCAGAGACACATTCTTCTTGGGGCGACTCACCTCTTTCTAAACCAAGCATATTTGAGCGCATAGCAACTTTTGCGATGTACAATAGTCTGTAAAATAGACTTATTATTCCGCTCTATAACGCGCTGCTGCAATCCTTGGCTCGTTTGCAATACTCTTAGTTGTACGCTTTTGAAGCGACAATAATCCATCATTGCGTTCTTCCATGTTTGTCATGGATCGAGTGCTCCATATCACGGGATAGATTTCTTTGTGACGTCGTAACGGTGATTGATCGCCTTGATGTTCAAGTCTGGGAGAAGGTCTTTCCGGCCAGCATACTCAATCAAGCCCACCGAGGCGGCCTGCTGATTTATGCTGTGCTGTTCGGTCACAACCACTTCTCAAAGCGGAGGGTAGATTGACAAGCCGTACGATGTGGAACGAGTCTCCCCATTTGGACGTGTTAGTTCGCCTTTACGGAGCACGTCCCTAGTCGACAACATTGTGTGAGGATATAAGGCCAAGCCTTAAGCCATTGAGGACCTGCAATGGATCGCTCAGACTCGAAAGAGGTTGAACGATGGGCAGCAAACATGGGCTTTTTCCTCAATTTGAGAGACTCGTAGATGCGAGTTGGTTGGTATCTCAATGAGCAACATATTCCCCAATCTTTATTTTCGAGCAATGCACCATCCTCAATTCCGTGCAACAGGTGAGTGAGATCATTGAGGACAGCTCTCCTGCTTTTTCCACCGAGCTGGCCTGGAGTACTTTGAGATTGACTTATGTCGTCAAGATTGCTTGCACAAAGTACCTTGGTCGACATGATGTGACCTCTCAGCCAGCGTTCCCAACAACACTCCACTCAACAGCAACGCTCCAATCTTCCTCCCCAAATCGTACGTCCCAGATTGGTCGTCTGACTCCCACTGCGATCCCTCTAGCCAAAACCTCATCAGTCTCGCATCTCTTCCCCTGTCCCATCAACACCCAGCTCTTTTCCCTTCCTCCAGATACGCCACCTCCGTTGGTCCTTACGAGCTGGACCCCATTCCCCAAATCCTCAAGTTTTCTCGCGTCCTCAACGCGAAATCTGAAATCCCATTCCTCCTGGCGCCTGTGTCGATTCTGATACAATGGCTGCGAGGCCTCAACCACCCACTCTCTGACCGTAGCCGCCAGCCCACCAGGAATGAACTTCTGACCCTTCTTCTGAGGACTGAATAGAGACGAAGGGTGGGTATGCGGAGGCGACTGTGAGGTTTGGGGGAGTAGAAACATTGGTCTCTCGTTTGCCGATCTCGAAGGCGGGGATGAATGCGTTGGAAGGCGGAAGCGCGGGTGCTGTGTAGATGTTGAATGGAGCGGTGGAGGTGGGGTGCTTGGCGGTGACGGTGACGCATTATATGTACGGGATGGAAATGGGCCTGTTGGAGGCGAAGGCGAGGGTGAAGGGGGCGGAGAGGAGGATACGATGATTTGTTCATGCTCTAAGGGGCGCTTCTTCGTGGTTGTAAGTGGAGGCGGCGGCGACGAGGAGTCGTCCTCATAAGGAATGTCGTCGGAGGCTAGGGGCCCATGTGCTGAACGGGAATCATAGGCTTCTGGTACGAGATCTTGGTCTGAGCCTAGCTCATCGACATCCTCCACTTCGGGCCCTGTAGGCCTCGGTGGTGCTCGTCTCTGAGCGAACGGCGATGACGATGCATGGTGGTCGATCTCAAGACTTTGCCTGCTCGACGAACTGAAGGTAAATTTGGGCGTGGATGCGAATTGTTTTGCAGAGGAAGAAATTGGCTGTGGTGTCTGCTTCTGTCCATACAAGAGAGACGTGGTGGGCTTGGGAATAGAAGCGGGCTTCGCTGAGGAGGTTGATGTTAGAAAACGGCGGGGCGTGGGTGTCTTTTCTGGATCAGCATACTGACAGAGCTGGGCACAACAGCAGAGCGTACGATTGGTGGAGGCACCATGGCCAGCTGTGCGCTTATTTCTACATACTGGATGGTGTGAGGCAAGCAACCCAGTATCCGAGTACTTCTATGTGCTCTGGGCGACGGACAATAGGAGCGTTCTCTAGGGTTAATTTTAAGGTCTCATCAAATACCACAATCCAGTAAGGTATTATTTCATTGAACACTTATCGAACATCGATCTCACGGAACAACGAATAGTCGATAAAATAGTGGAGACCCAGAGCTCAAGAGACATACCGTCAAAGCCTTCATACGCCCATCCTCCAAGAATTAGCAAACCGCATCACCAATCCGAATCATCATCGCTCTCATACCCCTGCTCGCCATGCCCGGTAAAATTATCCGTCTCCCAATGCCAGGTATACCATAGATCCTTCGCCCTCGCTCGTTCGGCTTTCTTGACTTGCAGTCTTGTCTCGGGATCTTTGAGTTGCTGCTGACCTAATGATTGATATGGAGTCAGCGGTGTATGTTAAAGAGAGCATCATCGTGCCCTGCGGCAAGCGAACCAAGTAACCATTATACAGGATTCACTGCGATAGGGTTGAGTATCATCCTATGCGCCGGCAGGGTGCAGTGTGCCGGAGTGAAAGAGCATTCAGGCCCCGACACTCTCGAAAATTTGCATTGACGTATCGATGACTGAATTGCTCAACCATTAACAACGGATAGTCAAAGAGGCAAACAGTCGAGGCTTTCTGTGTGCTCTTTCCAGAATGCCATTAACAGATCTTGATAGAAATGGGAGAGGACAAAGATACCATTGACATTCTTGTGAGCGGACGAGACAAGAAAGCGGCATAGCTCGTTTCTTCAGCAGAGTGCAAGTCCTGTCAAGACACAGGGCTGCCTTGGTCGGAAAATCGCTCAAAAGACTGGAAGAACTTACAGTCTCTGACCGTTACATGGTATTCGGCAATTTGTTTCTCCACGTTGAACGAACCCCTGCCTACAATAGGTGCACATAGCTGCGTGAACCATTTTCCTACCAACACCTCATGCCGTACGGTTGTCAGCGGATGTTTGATCGAGGCCTTGAGTACATTTCCGAGAGTATGGAGAGGTTTCGTGACCTACGGTGGGACCAATTAGTGTTTACACCCTAACAGTGCTGGATATTTTGCCTTACTATTTGAAGATCTGGTGTCTTATGCAGAAGTGTGAAGCTGAAGGCTCCTGCCCAGAACGGAACCCCCGCAAATCGCCACCGGCGCCTGCTCTGAGTGGGCCACGACGGCTGTGATGCAGGGAGTCTTCCTTTTTCCCACTGCCAGACGAAATAGGAGCCGCTAGTGAGGTGATCATACCTTTCGCTACGGTCCTCGGTAGTCAGTCGATATTCTAAACTTTGCGGCTCGATTTCAATTTCCTTGATGGTGTCAAATTTGCGAAGATCGTCACATAGACCCATCATGCTTCGTGCAATCTGTAAAACCCCTTCCGGATTTTCATAGTCAGGCGCTTCGATTGAAAGAATCAATTTTTTGAGGAGGGAGAAGTCGAAACCAGCAACAAAGTTCTGGTGCCACTGGGTAAATCGATCCCCGCATCTGTAATGTGGGACCGTATCAAACCTGCTGCTGGCATTTTTGCACTCAGTCCATACCAGACCGCCACGATCGTGCTCGAGGAAAGAACAGCCGTTTCATGAACCTCAATCCGTACGGTAGAGCCACGAAAGAGATACGCCTCCGCCTCGCGGTGAATTTGCTTGTTCACTCGGAGCACGGCGGTGGAGCCCTTGCGTCCTCGATCACGATAGAGTGTAGTGACAAGGCCTCCGTACCCAATCTCATAGTGATTTGGGTATGGGATATGTCTGTATGCGCTTTCGAGTTGTGTCGTCACCGGATCAGGTTGGTAGATGTCGCAGTCCTTGGCTTGAAATCTGTCTTGGACGTAAACGGGAAGGAGGTAGCCATAGATTTGTTCCCGGATTTCTAGTGCGAGGTCCATCAATCTAGAAATTCTCGGAGTCAGCATACCATCTTTCGGTCAGTGAATTGAGTTAAAAGACTTGTCCTGGGAGCGTGTTTGCTTAGACGTGTCCCAGAGCTCTTGGTTCGCTCGAATTGGGGCAAAGGTGTCGGGAAGTATGACTGACCCTGGTCGAGAAGGAAGTTGTATGTAAAGCTCAAGCCCGGAGAGCTTCTCGACGAGATCATCGTTCTGGCGCTGAGAGTCTACCCTACGCGGACCGGTGGAATAGGCGCGTTTAAGTGCAGGTCTGACGGTGAGTGGGACAAAACGGGGTGCCTGGCTGGAATTGGCAACGCAAGATTCATCATAGCAAGGACGAGAGAAATCCCAATGTGATGACGAGGCGCGAAATTCGCAACGTTATTCTCGCCGATACTCGGGCGTTCCGTGCCGGAGACGAAGATCTTTCCGCGCCTCATGATCTCCTCCAGCTGACAACAGAGTGTGGCGTTTCGTCCCCCATGGGTTTTGGGTCCTGAATTCGGCCGCCCTTGATCTCTCACGCTCGGTTCGATTCTTCTTCTGCCCCGTCATGCTGGGATACCTTAGGAGGCGAGTGTCGTGGGATTGGTTGATCTTGGTGGCGAGATTTCTACAAGCCGTGATTGAGAAAGGCTGTTGTTTTAGAAGCTCTCTGGGCCTGCAAAGCAACCTTTTTGCTTGCTTTCCTCCGCTGGTTTCTCTTAGCAATACGAAGCAAAATAACAAGAGACCTGCGGAACCTACCAGCTGCCTATGTCGTATTCTCCTTAAGCTCTCTCTGAAATTACTAGGAGGGTGATCTCTCTTTATACTGCTCCAAAATTCAAAGAATACAAAAAAGCAGAGATCTAAGACTATGATCCTGACGGTGGAAAAGAGACTGGAGAAGATGCGTAACAAAGACTCTGCCGATAATCGTTGATGAAAGCAAGAAAGGTATGCGGCAAGTGCGATATACAAACCTGTCATTGTGGGTACCCACCTAGACCTTTGTTGCTTTTGGGAAGGTACCTCCCGGCTGCTTGACACCCATGTCATGGCATCAGGAGCGAGACATCTCCCCACTGAAATTGCAAGGAGGTGATGGCTAATCTTGACTCACAGACCGTAGTCCGGTAGGCTATTGCGGCGTTTGAATGGGCTGCTCAAGCCATAGAGCTGAGTCCTGGCATGTGGTGGCACTTATCCTCAGGGGGTTTTTCTACAATTCATGCGTCGGCAGAACGCTATGCAGAACCGATTGCTTCGCACGCTTGAGAAGCGTCTCGACGACATGGCAAAGAACCGAACGACGAGTTAGGGCCCAAGGCCAAAGCGGTGGCCGTTTTGGAACATCGAAAATATAGTCAGAGGATCCAGAGGGAACAGGGTCGCCCGAGCGAATGAGCACCCACTGGCGCCAGCGCATGGGATACTCGTGGAACCTGACCGATTTCAGGCCTATCGTAGGTCGCTTGAGATAGAGAATATGGACTTCCGGTGGGCAGAGTATTTCGGCAACTCACGGCAGTCGTGATCATCGTCTTCTTGCGTTACCGTGGTAGATGTTCTCATTTCTTGCTGGCGCCACGAAATTCCTCTTCCAGCTCTTCTCCTATTTTCTTTGCCCTATGCAATATCTATGCATCCTCATCCAATTCTTTTAACCTCATAAACCGCTCTATTCCCTCTCTTACTCCCTCGGCACTCGGCCTCTCTGCACAAACATCAACCTCAAACTCGAACTCTTTCCTCATGTACTCCTTCGTCGTTGGCCCGATGCTCGCCACAAAAGTCTTCCTCTCCTCCCCGGCCCAGATCTCCTTCACCTTCACCGTCCTCTCATCCAGCCACCTGAGCGCCCAAAGTATTGCCTCACCTGCAGCAGGGCTGAAGATAATAATCCACCTCGTCCCTGAAGCCTGCGTCATACCCTCCGTCTCCTTGAGCCTCTGCTCTAGCTCACTTCGAAAGCCCGCTCGCTCGACCGTCGAATAGACGACCATCTCATCGACCTGTAAGCCTTCGGCAAGAAGCATCCGTGGGATGATGTCTCGATGTGTTTCGCCCGCCAGGAATAAAAGTGGCTTCCTGCGCGTCTGTCTATCGGTGTCCAGGTCAACGCTCCTGCGAGTACAATAGTCCTTGATAATCAAAGGAGCAAGAGCTTCGCCGGTTCCTGCATCTTCTCCCAGTACTTCGCAGCTACTAAGAAAAGGCAGGACGTTGTTGCGTAATGCATCCGCAGTAGCAGGTCCACAAACGTAAAGCGGTAGTGTCAATGTTTTGAGATCTGTGGATGGACGATCGCAGCACGCAAGCGCAGCAGTAAAAGCCTCAACAGCGCGGGCGGATGTAAAGATTAGGCCGCCGTAAGGGAACGAGGTGGGGGATGAGGAACGGAGAAGAGGGGAGAGTGCGGCATGATTGTGGGTGTGTTCTAGTACCGGTACATAGACCGATCGGTACGTATACGCTGGAGAGGAGGACTCTGGATGAGCGCGGGGCGAAGTGAAGTATGTGGTGTATGCATCGATGGGGGAGGTGGGAGTCTTGAGGAGAAGGAGCGGAATCGGAGGGTGGGACATTGGTGCTCATTGCTGTTGACATTGATTCGAAGCCCACATCATACCTTAAAGGTACCTCCTGAGCAGCTCTTTGGAGCCTGCCCACAGAAATTTGGATCAAGTATTTTCCTTTTCACCATCTTCGCCCGCCAAGCAGGCCTCGGCTTTCGGCCCGAAGCCCGTCAAAAAGGGGCTCAGGGGACTGTAACTACTGTACGACATCATAAGTCCTGGTCGACGCTAGTAACTAGAGGTCGCCCGGAGGATCGTCTAGAGATTGTCGCCCAGGCGACTCGGGCTGCGAATCCGGGGGCACCTTGCACCCTGAAGTCCCTGAAGGTCCCCTATTGGCCAAGTCTTGGCACGACCAGGACTTATGATGTCGAGCTCCGTATGATACAAAATACTAAAGTGCGATCCTAACAGTACATTATTGAATAGTTTATCTATGAAATAACTCTGTCAAAACAACTATCACAAACTACTTGCTTCAGAAACTTCAGCAATGCCAATGACATCTTAGTGCTCAGCTCATTCCTAACTGGTCACAGCATGCATCTACACTTACGTACGTCGACTCCAGCTCAAGCATAGACGCACATCCAATTCGGCCACAGGAGATTATCAGAGCAGTCATTCTAGAACGTGCAAGGCGCTCCCAAGCAATGTCCCGCCTTAGTACAAGTCGTGCCGCCACCGCCAGAAGAGGAAGGAGCTGGGTTATTGTTGAAAGTGTGTGCGGTGTTGCATTGGCGGGTGGTGTAGAAAGGGGATGCTACAGGCATTGAGGCCTTATCAAACCGTACTCAGAAGTCGACTTCTAAGAAGCTATTAGCGTGGGTCAAGCGTACAATCGACGGTGAGACTGCTAATGACGACCTTTTCCGGAGATTGGTCGATGGCTTACCCGAATGTGATTTAAATTTATCATGCCTTCCCAACTCTGGCCTGAAAGGTTGTTGTAGTCGAACACTCCAATGTGGTTGTGCTGAAAGCAAGAGCGGATGATGAAGCAAAGCAATTTGTTGCTAGTGTAGATCTGAAAGGTAACAACGAGCAGGAGAATTCATCTGAAACAAAAAGCCAGGCAATCTTAGGAGAGTATAAGTAGTACAGGTGATTTGCGTGCGAAGAAAAAAGAGGAGAGGCTACAGATACCTAAGAGACCTCTGGATTGATATGGATAGCATAATAGCCATTCCGGCTATCAGTGCAAGCTCGAGTAGCGCATGATACGAGACGCAAGCGAAATGCTAATCTCCCAGAACTAACAGAAAGTAGAAGGGTGTGTGGGCGCCTGCTGTTATCAGCAATTCAGAATTGGTTTCAAAAGCTTTAAATCAGGGCACGAGCGACATATCAGGGAAAAATGCCACTGTAGTTGTTGACACCAAATATCAAGATCGTCTCTCTTCGTAATTACCATCTTTGCTGCAAGCTTGAAGCCTCAAGGGAGCACAAGGCGGGCTCGTAGCCATGCTGGGATCGCGGATAGGAATTGTAGCGTGTATTACAAGCAGTAAGCCAATGTGGCTATATCGCTACAAGAATTGAAGTAAAGCACAAAATAAGCAAAGCAGAAACGTCAACAACCAGTAGACCTGCTCCCTAGTAGGAACCATGGTATTCGCCTGCCAGCAACAATTATTGCAACAAAAGTCCCTAACGCCTGATATCGCTCAATGATTGCATATCATCCCACCTGAAGCACAATGCGCTGCTAATCACACGGGTATCGAATGCATCCGTAACGGATCATCGCAGCATGGGCTCGTTTCGTGTCGTGATCCTCGTCCAATCTGCCCTTTGTGTTATCTCACTCTTACTTACCTCCTGCGCCTAAACCGATCATGTGACGTAAAGCTTCGAATCGAAGTGGTAGCTCTCAAATTTCAAGCATATAATCGAAAGATATCGGACCTTCCTCAAAAGCGTCATTGAAACCCTGGTCCAGACTTCATTGATTGCCTGGGACAGCCACCTTCTCTTCACTGGTAGCAACGGCTACTAAAGTGTCGAGTCCACTCATTTCACTGTCTGTGTGCGCACGATGTTGAGGCTGCGCGGCTGCCAGGGGTTCGGCGGGCAGTGGCCATGATGGTGCTAGGCCATGACCCGTAGCGAACGGCTAATATGTTCATCAGCAAATGGGTTTAAAATTCAAATTGGCCCAATCACTGGGTCTTACCATTCGGGGCGGCCCAGGCGCTGAGCCTTGATTACCCCGCTCAACATAGCCATTGCTGTGTACAATAGATGGATGGTATTCGGCAACTGAGAATAAGGGCGTAGGAATTCCCTCACTGCTGCTCGAGTCTTCCGGAGATATCCTTTGTCGTGTAGGAGGCTGTTTTACGGCCGACGGGGGACCTGCATACCAACCCATACGCTTTTTCCTGGTTGGTGTCTCTGGGAGCAAGAACGAAGTCTCGGCGGCCGGGACTTTCGCTTCTTGATGGATGACAACTTGCGGTGCATGGTTAGTCTGGAAAGATGAGAACTGAGGCTTGGGCGCTTCCTGCTCGTTCATGGACTGCTGGCCCCATGCCTGATCTTTCGACGCTCCATTGACTAGGTCGAGCTTCGTCAAATTCTGATGCAGTGACATATCCCAAGAAGCATGACCCCTTCTGTCGTTAGGTCCAGAGGTACTTTGAGGGCCTGGATAAATAGGCGGCCTTCCGGCAGCGTCGAGAAGCATCGGACTTGGGCCTCGCGCAGGTGATGCGGATGGCTTTGGCATTTGATCGAACGTCTCGATGCCTGGTAGCCGTTGGGGCTGGCTTGCAGCCGTCGCAGCTTGGGGCGCAAAAGCGGGTCTAGGGGCATCAGGGGTTTGAAAGTAGCTGAGCCCACTGGTAGCCGGCCTTTGATGGTGCGAGTAAGTGCTTGCATGCCATGTGCGCCTCCGCCATTCGATCTCGGCAGCCGTCTCGCCACGTGGGAACGGGAAATTGGGATTGGCAGGACTGCCGTAGATACTGCTGCTAGTCGATGCGTTAGACGGTGCCATAGGACTCAGGTAGGGAGGTGGGTAGGTATTGTTGTGCGAAGACGTGAAAGGGTTGGCAGGGGAAGGCACAGATAGCCTACGACTATGGGTTGGACTGTGACTCCGTTGACCCCAGAGACTCGCTGTACGTGACGCGGCAGACATTGGGGATCCATACGCAGAGCCAAACGCAGGGCTATTAGGGCCGTTCGAGAAGTTCGATGACGTTGGGGTACTGATATCACCAGAGGGCTCTCTCGAATGACCATATCGAGCAGGAGGCGTTGTAGGCTGCGTATCGAGACGCAGGCTGCCTCTTGAGGTATCCATCGCCATCATCAAGGGTTGCGGTCGACGTCGGCTATCGTCTCGGCTGATTGTTGAAGATGTGGACCCAATGCTCGAAGCTGAGAGGTTCCGGCTGTGGCCTCTACCATGACTGCCTTGACTGCTTGCAGTCGAGGCCCGCGACCGACCGTTCGGTGTGCGTACTCGATCCGTACGGATCTGCCGTTGGAAGCGGGTACCTGTAGCTGCGAGCGAATCTCCAGGGATTTCCTCGTTTACGTGTACGGTCTGAGCGTGCTGTCGCAGGTTGTCCAGTCGAGAGAATCTCCGGGAGCAATGACATTGAAAGGGCCTCTCTCCAGTATGCTTTCTAATGTGCCTCGCCAAGTGTTCACTCCTGGTGAAACTAAGATTGCACGGCGGAAAGTCCGTGCAGAAGAACCTCTGCCCTTTCTTCTTCTTCGTAGGTCTCCCCGTCTCCCCATCTATACTCTCTCCATCCGAGCCACCTTCAGCCTCATCGGATTCATCCAGGTCCATGTCTTGCGAATCGACCGAGGGCATCGATCGTTGTGAATGATGCGAGTCCCCACGGTGCAGGACGCCTGGCCGGCTATCGCTGGTAGATGTAGTCTGAGAGGAAAAGGCGTTGGCGAATGGTGAAGTCGGCAAGGGCCTCTGGCCGTTCATGCCCGAGAAGCTCCACCGTGTAGGGGTGTTGGGGGCAGAGGTTTGCAAGGGTTGCGGAGGTGGAGGATGGGAGGATGTTGCGGCGTTATGGACTGGAGCTCGGGGCGTTGTAGGCGTGGTGGCTTCACTGGAGAAGTCTCTCAATCCTAGCCCCGCGTTGACTGATTGAAAAGTCGTCATGATGATGTCCTTCCAGCGGTGCCAGCGCTAACAGAGGCGTGTATTTGTGATGGTCCCGAATAGCGGCGACCTGGTTGAACAGTCGAGGGACGATCAGGTCAATCCGTTCTTGTATATAGATCGAGGAAGCTTGCTTGCGCCAGAGCCGAGGGAGATAGGTATGTGCAGCTCAGCCCGGCGCATGAAAGCACTCGAGGACTCGAGAGACGTTGAGGCCGAAAATAGCTAGTATGCGATGGAGAACTTGAAACGGTGTTTGGTATGCCAGTAAAACCCGAGGGCGGCTCTTATGGGGTCTCTCAACACTGTCAGATGTGGCGGCGGGGGCTTATCGAGAGTCGCGGTGTTTCAGGAGCGCAGGCTGTGAACGAGCAGGGCAGCAGGAGGACTGCAGATGCAATGGAACTTCGAGAACGGAATGGATATGGGTTGATGCTGATGAGATGCCATGGGTTCTGAGAGCAGTGATTGTAGAAGTAACAGATCGGTCTCGATGAATGGATGATATGCCGCATGTGCAAGGGAGACTTATTGGGTAGTAGCGAGCAATTATCCAATAAAGTCAAGCAACACTAGTGCCCCTCCAAGGGACCAACTCCCAGCCCTCCAGGCACCGCCTCTAGCGGCTGGAATACCGCCGACGCCCTAGAGGATGCCCCACCACCACCGACAAATTCAGCGTCCGGAGCCACCGTTTCAGCTTGCCTACTACTTTATCCGATCCGCTGTTCTCATCACAATACCTGTACTGAGGCACAACGCTGCTGGCGTGTGCTCGTATTGATAATCGATCCAGACCTTGTTTAATTGATGTTTATATGGAAGTCCGGAAAATTTGCCCTGGAATCAGGCCTGCTGAAAGGGAAATGACTGACCTCGTTGAATGTGCGTCGGGATATTAGGTTAAGTTGTCAACTGCAACGTTTCGTCAAGTCGACCCCATGCATCCCACAGACTGGGATAGCGACTCAGACCGTTCTTTATCAGCAACGTGCCAGTATGCGCGTTCCCAAGCCTCATGGCGACAGCAGGTTGGCTCGCATGAAGACGTGCATTTCACACGGGCGGTGAAAGCCTAGCTGCTCATGGCTGCTGCAAGGGCTGATGTCAGGTACTAAGTACCGAGTACGCAATCGAGGGTTCGTCGTTCTTAGCCCGACCCTACCGTTGCTCACATGCTCTAGTTTAGCATTCACTATTGCGCAACAACCTCCGATTGCACAATACACAAAATGCATCTTCGCACCGTAAGGTATATTTTGAAGGAACGACATCCGGCCACGGCATTCCCGCACTAGACGTACAATCGATGCCAGCCCCACATCTCACCGTCATGCCCCGCTCAGATCGTCCCTATCGATAGCTACATCATATCAAAGACGGAGAGATGAACGATAAGCGCCATTAGACTCCTTCTTTGAACCCCGGCTGCAGATCTGCCGGGCCATGATCGACCGCCCGATCGAGTCCGCAACCCTTGGTCACTGATTGTTCGGATGAGGTACAATAGCCGTCAATTTTGTTGGTCGAGTACAAGCTTTGGAGCTTGTATTGGGGACATTGACACCTCTCATATGTTGCGTAGGAAGATGTTGACTTCTTTCATAATCTGTTGCTAACGGGTTTTTCAGTTTGAAGTCAAAATCCGAGCCTTTTCAAGTTTAGCAGCTGATTGGAAATAGTCATCCCTTCTGCAGATAACACTGTCTGATGTCAAGCATCTCAAAGAGCTCTTCTGATAGCAAGGAGACACGTATAAATCAGCAACTTTTTTTTTTTTTTTAATCAATAAGAGCGCTAGCATTCCCAGCTTCCATCGTCCTTCACTCGAACGCTTTTGCCTAATCGTTGATAATCCATCAAAGAGGATTCTCTGCACTACGTCGACATGGTTCGGAATCTGGATACGCCAAGAGTTGAACAACTTCATCTCATGCCGTGGTAAAATTCACGAAAAGATAGGTCATTTGGCCAGTGAGGACCCATAGCTAAAGAGGTAAACCATCAAAGCATTTTTCTTACAGAATGATTGACCCTCAATGAGAGCGTCTAAGCGCCAAGCATTCAGCTTAAATGAGAGAATCGCTGAGGAGTGCAGGTGCGAGCGCATGGGGTACCTTGACGACCGAAAGACTTGATGCATTGCTTGTTCGACAGCTGGACGAGGCCAGGTAAATCTGCGGAATCTCCAGCGCTATATCAACGTTTAGTCACTTTCCTGTTCCTGGAATCCCGAGCGCTGGCACCGATATGTACAGATTATGCTCCTGCCGGCCTCTACATTCCCCTCTTTTGTTGTATGCCTTCGTTCCCTTCTATTTGGTGTTCGAATAGAACATCGAACAGTCTTGGGCTATTTTTCCGCTCTAACAATGGGTACTCCTGGTTGTGCAGTCCAACAATAGCTCTTCAACACGCCTGAGAAGCGCATCCTGCCATCTCAAGGCATCACATTGCATACGAGAGCCCTTGCCGCCGTGAACATCGAAGACTATATTTGGTCGATTTGCGACGTGAAGAGGAGCTTTTGATGGCTATTGTGCTCGTGCTCCAGCTTGCTCCGAACTGGGACTCCCATGCGAGTTCGATGATGTGTCGTCGAACAATCTGCTCGATGTCTCATGGTCGACGACCGGCCCTCACCCTAACGCCTTCAATGTCACTCTAATTCCCTACAGGTTTGTATCGTACAGCGACAGCTGTCTCCAATCCATCTTATCAGACTCATCAAAGGCCTCACAGCTCATCAACTCCTCCCTTGTACCCCCGGAGGCCCCATCCCCTCGGGCATGGGTTTCGCACCCTCCTTCTTCAGCCGGTCCAGTGTCTCCGCCTTCCTGATCTCCATGACTCTTCGTTGCTTGAAGTATGTGACCTAAAACCCAGCCACCTCTCTATCAGCACCTCACCTCCAAGCGGATCCTCCCAGTCTTCAAGGAAACCAACTCATGAGGATAACATACCCAGCTCTTAGCACATTCGCCTTCCAATTTCTGATTCTCCTTTCCACAAACCTCATCCGTCTTCTCCTTATTTGTGATACTGTCTACGATACCGTTTCGCTCTAGGCATGCGAAGAACCCGTCGCGCGCATCCCAGCAGTGCTGGCGCGCATTGCGGTCGGGGGCGATGTAGGCGCCGTCAGGGGATGGAGCGGGAGCTGTAGGGGAAGCGTGAGAGGGCGGAGGAGCGGACAAGAGGCCCATAGTTCAAGATTCCTCAACAAGAAGGTACGTTGATCTGCTTAACAGGGCGCAAGATCTAAGAAGGGTTTTGAAGATGCGGCGAATCGCTAGCGCGGCTCATCGGCCCAAGGGTTCTGCCGTCTTGCGCAGATCATTTCGATCATCTGTCAACACTCAACAGCCTCTCGGATTTGCGCTCATGAACTTCAGATTTGATTGATATACATATCCTTCCCTCCTTTGTCGCCGTGCTACGATAATCACCCTCACTACGACCCCATTCACGCTACCCCAGACCCCCCAACGAGCGCAACCCCTCACCCACCTCTCCCCCCAACCAAACCTCAACCCACACCTCATGTCTCAACGATAACCTCC
>JAABUQ010006813.1_pt1 | contig 17014 bp, 14 predicted proteins | sample 5560001 | NCBI WGS metagenome assembly JAABUQ01 (sample SAMN10711888, study PRJNA513371) | rock metagenome | isolation source: Antarctica rocks | place: Antarctica: Victoria Land, Finger Mt nord | collected 2015-12-18
CGGGGGGCCGCCGCCTGCGGGGTGAGGGAGCGGTGCAGGTACGGGTCGAGGGCTTCGGTCCAGTAGACGGTCCGTAGGCCGAGCGCGCCCGCGGCGCGCGCCACAGCGTCATCGGCGAAGCCACGCGGCGGGCGGAAGAGGGTGGGTCGGGGAGCGCCGGCGGCCGTGATGGCCTCCTGGGCCCGGCGCAGCTCGTCTTCGACCGTCAGGATGCCGAGCTGCTCGAGATGGGGGTGGTCAAAGGTGTGGTTGGCCACCTGGTGACCCTCCGCCGCGGCACGTTGGACCAGCGCCGGGAAAGCGTTGGCGTTGACGCCCACCACGAAGAATGTGGCGTGCATGTGGTGCCGGGCCAGGATGTCGAGCACGCGGGGTGTGTAGGCGGGGTCGGGGCCGTCGTCGAAGGTGAGCGCCACCATCGGCGCCTGGGTGGGCACCCGCACGACGGCGTCGGGCTGCAGGCGCCGGACGTGGTCGTTGGCGAACGCCCGCCGACCGCCGCCGTGCAGCATCTCGGCGATCACCGAACCGCCCACACCCGTCACGCCCACCGCGCCGGCCACCACCGCGGCCCGAAGGAGCCGGCGGCGGCTTGGATCAGCGGGCTGACCCTCCGGTTGGTGCACGGCTCGTACGGTAGAGCCTTCGTGTTCGCGCCGGACCATCAATGTGAAGGGCGCGCACCGTGAAGGGCGCGAACCGTGAAGGGCGCAGTCCTGTGAAACGGGCGGCGGTGGCGACGGGCGTGGTGGCGGGGGCGGCGATGCGTTGGTGGGTGCTGGCCACGCCCCTCGGCAGCGTGGACTACGACGAGGCCGTCGTGGGTCTCATGGCCCGCCACATGCAGCACGGCCACCTCACCATGTTCTTCTGGGGCCAGCCCTACGGCGGCAGCCAGGAACCGGCCATGGTGGCGGTGCTGTTCGCCCTGTTCGGCCCGCAGCGCCTGGCCCTCAAGGCCGTGCCGATCGTGCTGCACGCCGGCGCCTGCCTGCTCACGTGGCGGGTCGGGCGCCGCCTGGGCTTGGTTAGCGGCGCCGCCGCCACCGCGGGGGTCGTCTTGTGGTGCTTTCCGGCGGCCTTCCTGTGGTGGTCCACCAAAGAGCGCGGCTTCTACGGCCTCGCCCTCCTGCTGGGCCTCGCCGCCGTGTTGGTGTGCCTGCGCCTGGCCGATGCCGGCAGCGAACCCCGCCGCGCCGATCTGCTGGGGTTGGGGACGCTGGCCGGCGTCGGCCTCTGGGTGAGCCCGGAGGTCTCTTACCTGGCGGTGCCGGCGGTGGCTTGGCTGGTGGTCCACCACCGCCGCCTGGTACGTCACGTCCTGACCGTCGCCGGTGCCGCCGTGGTGGCAGCGTCACCATGGCTGGTGTGGAACGCCACCCACGACTGGGCGTCGCTGCAGAGCCCGGTCCTGCCCGAGCGCCATGCGGGGTACCTCACCCGCCTCGGCGACTTCTTCACCCGCCTCCCGGTCGGGCTGGGCATCGAGGAGCCTTTCTCCGGGCGGTCGCTGTTCTCGGTGCCTCACCCTGCCGCGGTGGCCGCTGCGCTGGCCCTGCTGGCCAGCGCAGCCTGGGTGCTGCGCCGCCACAGCACGGTGCTGGTGTGGCTGGCCGTCGGCTTCGGGCCCCTCTACGCCAGCAACACCTTGGTCGACCTGGCCGGTCCCCACCCCCGGTACCTCTACCTCTTCACGCCGGTGGTGGCGCTGGCCGTCGCCGCTCTCGCCGGGCGCGCTGCCGAGAGCGGCTGGGCGCGACGATGGCGCTGGCCGTGGCCGCTCGGCCTGGCGCTGGTGGTGGCTCTGGCCGTGAGCGGGTGGGGACTGGGGGTGCTGCACACGTCGAGCCTGCACGCCGGCGGCACCAGCGACCTCGCCGCGGGGCCGATCCACGAGCTGGTGCGACGGCTCGACGAACGCCACATCGACCGCGTGGTGACCGACCGCGTGGGCCCGCAGCTCACGTTCGCCACCGATGAACGCATCATCGGCTCCAACTACATCGACGAGCGCCACCCCGCCTACCGGCGCCTCACCCAAGGGGGACCGCGGATCGTCTACGTGTTGCAGACCGACCTGGGCCGGCCGGTCCGCCTGGAGCGCCGTCTCCGTGACCTCGGGATCGGCTACCGGGCCGAACGGGTGGCTCGGTGGACGATCGTCACCCCGGACCGCAAGGTGCTCCCCTGACGGCGCTGGCCGCCGGGGGAGCGGGCCAGTCGCCGACAATGGCCTTGGCTGTGGCCACGTGGCGCAGGGCGCGGTCAAGATCCGCCCGCGGGAGCCGGGCGCTGCCGACATCGGCGGTGAGCTGGTCGGCCACGGCCCCCACGTTGGCGGACTGGGGCAGCAGGGCCACGTCGGAGCCGGCGCGGATCGTGCGTTCGGCGGCGTCGGCGGCGTCGGGCGCCACCTGCGTGACCGACGCCATCTCCAGCGAGTCGGTCATCACCAGCCCGTCATAGCCGAGGTCGTGGCGAAGCAGGCCGTCGACGGCCGCCGGGCTGAGGCTGGCCGGAAGCCCGCCGGTGAGGCCGGGCACGTCAAGGTGCCCGACCATCATGGCTGGCACCCGGTCTGCCGTTGCAGCCCGAAACGGCAACAGGTCCAACGACGACAGTGCGCTGATCGGCGGCGTTCGCACGGTGCCGTCGTGAGAGTCACCCGACGCCCGTCCGTGACCGGGGAAGTGCTTGACCACCGGGAGCACGCCGCCGTCCTGCAGCCCGTGGGTGAAGGCCAGGCCGTACTGAGTCACGGTGTTGGGGTCGGGGCCAAAGGAGCGGTCGCCGATGATGCCGTCGCCGTCGACGCTCACGTCGAGGATGGGCGCCAGGTCCATGTCGAACCCCAGGCGCCGCATGCCCGTGGCGTACTCGCGCGCCAGGCGCCGCACCTCCTCCGGCGAGTCAGTGGTCGCCATCAGGCGGGCCGAGGGTAACGGCGTCAAGATCTCACCCAGGCGCTGGACTCGACCGCCCTCTTCATCGACGGCGAGCAGGGGCAGCGGTCCCGGCGCGCCAGCACGGATCCGTGCCGTGTCGGCCTGCACGTCGGCCGAGGGTGTACCGAAGAAAGCGATGCCGCCCACGTGCACGTCACGGGTGAGAGCCACCGTCGCCTCGACCCGGTTGAACGGCACTGACGCCATGAGCAGTTGCGCCACTTGATCGTGCAGGGACAGCCCCGCACCCGGCGGGCAGGCGACCGGCGGGGTGCTCGCCGGTGGGAGAGGGGCGGCCGGGGCGGTCGACGGGGCGACGAGCGCGGGCACGGGCACGGCGGCGGTCGGCGACGGCTCGACGGGCACGGCGGCGGTCGGCGCCGACGCCGCGATCGTCGTGGAAGTGGTTGGCGCGGCCCGGGTGGCGGTGGGCTGTGGCCGCCGCTCACCAGCCCGGGTGGTGGACCCGCACCCGAGGAACCCAGGTGCGGCGAGCGCCAACGCAATCAGTAGGAGCGATCGGCGCACCGGCTCATTCAACCGCATCAGCCCCGGCGGCCCCGCCGGCACCGGACATCCCTGCGGGCCCCCGGCGCTGGGGACCATACTCAGCCGTCATGCAGGGAGAGCTCGAGTCCTTCGGCCACCTCTCCCTCGCTGGTGGCCTCGGCCTCCTGGTGGGCTGGGAGCGCCACATCAGAGGTCGACCAGCGGGTGAGCGCACGTTCGCTCACCATCGGGGCAGCCGCGTTCACCGTGGCCGGCATCGCCTTTCCTTCCGAGACCGGCCGCATCATCGCCGGGGTGGCCACCGGCGTCGGGTTCATCGGGGCCGGCCTCATCTGGCACGAGCAGCCCCAGGAGGTGCACGGCCTCACCACGGCGGCGGCGGCATGGGCCATGGTGGCCGTCGGCGTGTTGGCCGGCGCCGGCTTGCTGATCCTGGCCGCGCTCACGGCGGCGTTGCTGGTGGTCCTACTCGAGCTGCCGTACGCGCCGGGCGTGCGGCGACTCGACCCACGGCGGTACGCGGAGCGTTTCCGCTCCGACGAGGACATACCAGAGGTGAGCGACAAAGAGCCGCCCCGGCCGGGCAGCGGCGCATCCCCGGGTCGCCCATAATGCAAGTTATGTAACGTTATGGGAGGCTGAGGTCGTCCGCCAAGGCGTGACCACCGCCGCGCCGGCATCGTGTGAGAAGCGCAAGACCCGCCCGCCGCCGGGCCCTGGTTCGGCGCAGGACGGGGTGCATGCAGTTCGCATGGTTATATGCTTTCGGTATGAAGATGCTGCAGATCCGCAACGTGCCCGACGATGTCCATCGACGGCTGAAGGCACGTGCCGCCATGGAGGGAAGCTCCCTGTCGGAGCTGGCGCTCGGTGAGCTCCGGAAGTCGTTGGAGCGCCCGACACGCCGGGAGCTGATCGAGCGGGTCGAGGCCCGTGAGCGAGCCGTCGTCTCCCAACCGGCTGCTGAGGCGGTGAGAGCCGAGCGCGAAGCCCGGTGATCGTGCTCGACGCCTCGGCTGCCGTGGAGTGGCTCTTGGGCCTGCCACTTGCCGCGGAGGTGACGGCGCGGCTCGCCGCCCTCGACCAAACGGTGCACGCCCCTCATCTTCTTGCCGTGGAAGTGGCCCAGGTCGTACGCCGCTACGTGGCCGCCGGCGACGTGAGCACCGAACGCGGCGCCCATTGCCTCGCGGACCTTGCCGATCTGGACGTCGTTCATCATTCACACGAGCCGCTCCTGCCCCTGATGTGGCGATTCCGGTCGAACCTCACCGCCTACGACGCCGCCTACGTCGCGCTGGCTTTGGCCCTCGACGTCCCCCTCGTCACCCTCGACGCTCGGATCGCGGCGGCGCCGGGGCATGGCGCCACCGTCGACCTCATCGGATCACTCCCGCCGGGCCGCCGGGCGTAGGATCACCCGCGGTCTGATCGTCGTCCCACCGCCCGGAAAGGCACCCATGGGCTCCCAGCGCACCCCCCACAAGCTCCCGCCCGAACGGCCCATCGCCGAGGAACGCCTCTACCGCAAACAGCGCTTGGCCGCCGCCTTCCGCATCTTCGGGCGGTTCGGGTTCGACGAGGGCATCGCCGGCCACATCACCGTCCGCGACCCTGAGCACCTCGACCACTTCTGGGTCAACCCGTTCGGGCTGAACTTCAAGCTCATCTGCGTGTCGGACCTGTTGTTGGTGAACCACCGGGGCGAGGTGGTGGACGGTGACTGGCCGGTCAACGGCGCCGCCTTTGCCATCCACTCCCAAGTCCACGCCGCCCGGCCCGACATCATGGCCGCCGCGCACTCCCACTCGGTGAACGGCAAGGCGTTCTCCTCCCTCGCCAAGTTGCTCGACCCGCTCACCCAGGACGCCTGCATCTTCTATGGCGACCACGCCTTGTTCGATGACTACACCGGCGTGGTGCTCGACCTCGAGGAGGGCAAGCGCATCGCCCACACCCTGGGTGACGGCAAGGCCGCCATCTTGCGCAACCACGGGCTGCTCACCGTGGGCCACAGCGTGGAAGAAGCGGTGTACTGGTTCACGTCGATGGAACGCAGCTGTGAGGCCGAGCTCAAGGCCCGAGCGGCGGGGACCGTCGTGCCGATCCCCCACGAGATGGCCGCCCACACCCAGACCCAGGTCGGCCAGCACATCGCCGGCTGGCTGTCCGGACAGCCCCTGTTCGACTGGATCTGCGAGACCGAACCCGACCTGTTCGATTGATGGACTGGCCACTCCAGTTCGGCATCTTCCTCGCTCCCTTCCACCCGGTGGGCCAGAACCCCACCCTCGCTCTCCACGACGACCTTGCTTGGATCGCTGAGCTCGACCGGCTCGGCTATGACGAGGCCTGGATCGGTGAGCACCACTCCGCCGGCTTCGAGATCATCCCCTCCCCCGAGGTGTTCATCGCCACGGCGGCCGAGCGCACGTCTCGCATCCGTCTCGGCACCGGCGTCAGCTCGCTCCCCTACCACCAACCGCTGATGCTGGCCGACCGCATGGTGCTGCTCGACCAGCTCACCCGCGGTCGGGTGATGCTCGGCTGCGGGCCGGGCGCGTTGCCGTCGGACGCCTTCATGATGGGCATCGACGTGGGCCGCCAGCGCGACATGATGGAAGAGGGGTTGGAAGCCATCCTGGCCCTCCTGGCCGGGGAGACCGTGAACACCAAGACCGACTGGTTCACCCTGAACGACGCCCGCCTGCAACTGCTGCCCTTCACCCAACCCCGCTTCGAGGTGGCCGTCGCCGCCCAGATCTCCCCCGCCGGGCCGCGCGCCGCCGGCCGGTTCGGGTGCTCGCTGCTGTCCATCGGCGCCACCACCCAGGGCGGGTTCGACCTGCTCGGCGCGCACTGGCAGGTGATGGAGGAACGCTCCCAGGAGTTCGGCAGGGACATCGATCGCCGCCAATGGCGGTTGGTGGCACCCATCCACGTGGCCGAGAGCAAGGAACAGGCGTACCGCGACGTGGCCTTCGGCTTGGCCGACTGGGTGGACTACTTCCAGCGGGTGGCCGCCCTGCCCTTGGCGCCCGACACCGACAACGCCACCGAGCTGGCCGACGCCATGAACGCCTCGGGTTTCGCGGTGATCGGCACACCCGACGACGTGGCCGACCAGATCGACCGGTTGATCGAGCAGTCCGGCGGCTTCGGCACGTTCCTGTGCATGGGCCACGACTGGGCTGATCGCGCCGCCACCCTGCGCAGCTACGGCCTTTTGGCCCGCGAGGTGTTCCCCCGCTTCCAGGGCACGGCGGCTTCGCTCACCCGCTCACGCGACTGGGCGGCCGACAACCGTCCCGCCTTCATCGGCGCCGCCACCGGCGCGGTGATGGACGCCGTCCAACGCCATCACGCCGAGAAGGCCGACAAGGCGGCGGAGGCCGACAAGGCGGCGGAGGCCGAACCCGCCGGCGCCGCCGGCGACTAGCTCGACGCGTCGCTGACCGCGCCAGTGGACGGCGAAGCGTCGCTGACGGTCAGCGTCAACGCGGTCTTGGAGGGGTCGAGGGCCGAGGCGGCCACGCTCACGATCACCTCGTGGGTGGCGTTGGTGGCCTTCACGACATAGGCGTCGGTGCGACCGCTGTTCACGTTGGTCCTGTTGGCGAGGGTGTAGCCCTTGGCCGCCAGCGCCTGGAAGTATGAGCGGGCCACGGCCTGAGGCTCTCCTCGCACCTTGAACACCGCGCTGAAGGACCGGGGCCGCCCCTGGTAAGAGGTCAGCTCGAAGTCGGTGGGACCGGGCACGTCCGTGGGCCACGTTCGAGGCAGGCGTTGTACGCCCTTGAAGCCGTCAGGGTTCTTGGTGCTGGTGTTCGTGCACTCGGTCTGCTGGTCGCTGCCGCTCCCGCTCGTGCGGCACACGGTCACACCGACCGAGTCGCTGCGGTTGGCCGGTTCCGTGTCGGTGGCTGAACCAGCCTGGGTGGCCGAATCGGTGCCGGTGGCGGACCCTCCGTCACCGGCGCACCCGCTGACCGTTAGCAGTCCGATCAGCACTCCCGCCGCCAGCACCATCCCCGCCGCTGGCACCCTGGGAACCCGTCGCTTGCCCATTGGTGTCGTCCTTGCCCGATGGGGTCTTCGGAAAGAGCGTAGGCGGTGGTTCCGGCGCCGACTGGTAGCTTGTCCGAGCCGTCCACCCCTTGCGGGAGAGCTGCCGCACCGCCAGTGCGGACGCGCCGAAGGAGCAACCGCCCGGAATCTCTCAGGCCCCCGGACCGCTTGGCTCAGGCAACGCTGGAAAGCAGGTCGTCCCCAGCGGCGACCTCACCGAAGGGGCAAGCGTCTCGGCGCGAAGCTCTCAGGTCCCCTGACAGCGGGCATCGAGGTTGTCGCGCTCGTTCGCCCGAAAGGCTGCCCATGCCCGTCGAGGATCAGCACTCGCCGCCCTTCGCCGCCCGCCACATCGGGCCCTCGGCCGAAGAGGCGGCCACCATGTTGGCGGCCATCGGCTACTCCTCGCTCGACGAGCTCACCGAGGCCGCCGTGCCGGGCGCCATCCGCAGCACCGAGCCGCTCACCCTGCCGCCAGCGCGGTCAGAGGCCGAGGCGTTGGCCGACCTGAGGGTCATCGCCGGGCGCAACCATCTCACCGTGTCCATGATCGGCCTCGGCTACCACGGCACCATTACTCCCCCGGTGATCCTGCGCAACGTGCTGGAGAACCCGGCCTGGTACACCGCCTACACGCCGTACCAACCCGAGATCAGCCAGGGCCGGCTGGAGGCGTTGCTCAACTTCCAGACCATGGTGGCCGACCTCTCCGGCCTGGCGCTGGCCAACGCCTCGCTGCTCGACGAAGGCACCGCCGCCGCCGAGGCCATGACCCTGGCCCGCAGGGCCAGCACGGCTCCGGCCGCCGCGGCGTTCGTGGTCGACGCCGACTGCCATCCCCAGACCATCGCCGTCGTGCAGACCCGCGCCGAGCCGCTCGGCCTGCCGGTGCTCGTCACTCCCCTGGCCGACGGCCTGCCCGGCGGCGAGCTGTTCGGCGTGTTGCTTCCGTACCCGTCCTCCACCGGCGCCGTGGTCGACCACGAGCCCCTCGTCGCTGCCGCCCACGGCCGGGCGGCGCTGGTGGCGGTGGTGGCCGATCCTCTGGCCCTTTGCGTGTTGCGCCCGCCCGGCACCATCGGCGCGGACATGGTGGTGGGCACCACCCAACGCTTCGGGGTGCCGCTCGGCTTCGGCGGACCCCACGCCGGTTTCATGGCCGTCCGCGACGGGCTCCAACGGTCCCTGCCCGGCCGGTTGGTGGGCGTGTCCGTCGACTCCGACGGTCACCCCGCCCACCGTCTCGCCCTCCAGACCCGAGAGCAGCACATCCGCCGCGAGAAGGCCACGTCGAACATCTGCACCGCCCAAGTGCTGCTCGCCGTCATGGCCGGCTTCTACGCCGCCTACCACGGCCCCGAGGGCCTCACCGCCATCGCCCGGCGGGCCCACCGCTTCGCCACCGTGTTGGGTGCCGGCCTGACCGAGGACGGCATCGAGCTGCTCCACGGCTCGTTCTTCGACACGGTGACGGCTCGAATTCCGGGCCGGGCCGGCGAGGTGGTGGCCGCTGCCCACGACGAGGGGATCAGCCTGCGCCTCGTCGACGGCGACACCGTGGGCATCACCACCGATGAGCGCACCACCGCCGCCCATGTGGAAGCGGTGTGGCGAGCCTTTGGCGTGGAGGCCGACATCGGCGTCCTCGACCACTCGACCCCCTCGGCCCTTCCCGACGGCCTGCGCCGCACCGGTGAGCTGCTCGCCCACCCGGTGTTCCATCGCCACCGCTCCGAGACGTCGATGCTGCGCTACCTGCGGCACCTAGCCGACCGCGATCTCGCCCTCGACCGGTCGATGATCCCCCTCGGGTCCTGCACCATGAAGCTCAACGCCACTGTCGAGATGGAGCCCGTCACCTGGCCCGAGCTCGCCGACCTGCATCCGTTCGCGCCGATCGACGACGCCGCCGGCTACCTCGAGCTCTTCGGTGACCTCGAACGTTGGCTGGTCGAGATCACCGGCTACGACGCCGTCTCGCTGCAACCCAACGCCGGCTCCCAGGGTGAGCTGGCCGGTCTGTTGGCCATCCGGGCCTGGCACCGCACCCGCGGCGACCACCAGCGCACGATCTGTCTCATCCCGTCGTCGGCCCATGGCACCAACGCGGCCAGCGCGGTCATGGCCGGCATGCGGGTGGTGGTGGTGGGCTGTGACGACGGCGGCAACGTGGATCTTGCTGACCTGCACGCCAAGCTGGCCGAGCACGGCCAGGAGCTAGCGGCGCTGATGGTCACGTACCCGTCCACCCACGGCGTGTTCGAGGACACCATCAGCGACATCTGCGCCACCGTGCACGCCGCCGGCGGCCAAGTGTACCTCGACGGCGCCAACCTCAACGCCATGGTGGGGTTGGCCCGTCCGGGCCGCTTCGGCGCCGACGTCTCCCACCTCAACCTCCACAAGACCTTCTGCATCCCTCACGGGGGTGGTGGTCCCGGCGTGGGGCCCATCGGCGTGCGCTCCCACCTGGCCCCGTTCCTCCCCAATCACCCGCTCCGCGCCGAGGCCGGCCCGGCGACCGGACCGGGCCCGATCGCGGCGGCGCCGTGGGGCTCGGCCGGAATCCTGCCCATCCCGTGGGCCTACGTGGCCATGATGGGCACCGACGGCCTTAGGCGGGCCACCCAGGTGGCCATCCTCAGCGCCAACTACGTGGCGCAGCGCCTCGCGCCGCACTTCCCGGTGCTCTACTCGGGCCGCAACGGCCTCGTGGCCCATGAGTGCATCATCGATGTCCGGCCCGTCACCAAGGCCACCGGCATCACCGTCGAGGACGTGGCCAAGCGGCTGATCGACTACGGGCTCCACGCGCCGACCGTGTCGTTCCCGGTGCCGGGCACGCTCATGATCGAACCGACCGAGAGCGAGGACCTGGCCGAGCTCGACCGGTTCTGCGACGCCGTGATCGCCATCCGAGCCGAAGTCGACCATTGCCCGGCGCTGCTCCGCGACGCCCCCCACACCGCCGCCTCCCTGCTCGTCGAGCCCTGGGATCGTCCCTACGCCCGCGCCGAGGCGGCATACCCGGCGGTGGCGCAGCGCGACGACAAGTACTGGCCGCCGGTGCGGCGCATCGACGGCGGCTACGGCGATCGCAACCTCATGTGCTCGTGCCCCGCCACCTAGCCCCTTTCTACGTGTGCTTGTCACATCCTGGTGTGACAAGCACACGCCAGAACCCGCTGAGACTCGCACCGCCGCCAGGCTGAATGTCACACCCCCTCGGCATCAGTCGGTCTTGGACCTCGACCAGCGCCTGCACGCCCGGGCTGCACAACAGCATGGGCTGATCACCCGAGAACAGATGCGAGCCCTGGGCGCGAGCCGCCAAGCGATCTACCACCGGACACGCGGCCCCCACTACGACGCGGTGTCGACGCGGGTGCTTTGCACCAGTGGCTCTCCGGTGACGGCGGCGCAGGATCCTCGCTGCGGTGCTCGATGGTGTGCCGGTCAGCCGCCCCGCCCGAGTGATCTTCGAGCTCGCCGGGCTGGTCCATCCCCAACGGGCCGAGCGAGCCTGCAACAACGCGTGGTCACGTCGCCTGGTCCAGCGGCGCGTCCTTGCGGGCCATGCTGGACGATTGGGCCGCGCACGGACGAGCAGGTACCACGGTCATGCGCGAGATCCTTGACCGTCGCCCCCCAGGGTGGATCCCCCCGGCCAGCGGCCTCGAGGGCCGGTTCGAGCAGGTTCTGCGCGACCACGGCCTTCCCGAGATGCGCCGACACGTCGACTGCGGCGGCTTGGCGTGGGATGGGCGCGTCGACTTTCGAGATCGGTTCCTGCCGCTCATCGTTGAGATCCTCAGTGAGCGGTACCACGCTTCCTTGCTTGATCGCGAGGCCGACGCGGCTCGGTTCGAAGCCCTGACCCGGGATAGGGTTCCTGGTGGTGCCGGTGTGGGATACCGAGGTGTGGAACCATCCGATCGTGGTCATCGATCGGATCCGCATGGCCCGACGGCAGCTGACCGAGCCAGAGGTGGTCAGCGCTTGACGAAGGGCGGTTTCACCACCGTCGCCGGCACGGGCGTGCCGCGCATGTCGAGCGCCGCCTCGGTGCCGACGGCCACGTCGGGGGTGACCAAGGCCAGGGCGATCCCCCGTTCGAGCACCGGCGAGAAGTTCCCGCTGGTCACCATCCCCACCGCACGACCGTCCACCACCACGGTCTGCTCAGCGCGCGGTGGGCGCCGACCTTGGACCTCCAGGCCCACTAAGCGCCGAGCCACTCCCCGCTCGCGCTCGGCCACCAAGGCCTCCCGGCCACGGAACCCGCCGGGCTTGTCCCACGCAACCACGCGACCCAACCCGGCCTGCAACGGCGTGATGCCCGGGCCCAGCTCGTGGCCATGCAGGGGCAGTCCAGCCTCGAGGCGCAGCGTGTCGCGAGCGCCGAGCCCAGCGGGCTGGAACCCGGCGGCCATGATCGCGTCCCAGAACGCCTCGGCCCAGCGGGCGACGATGGCCACCTCCACGCCGTCCTCACCGGTGTAGCCGGTGCCGGCCGCCACGCACGGCGCCCCATCCCAGTCAAAGGACGCCACCTGGAAGCGCGGCACCGCCGCCGCCACCGGCGACACCGCGCCGAGCAGATCCCGAGCCTGGGGCCCCTGCAGGGCTACAACGGCCCGTTCAGGGGTCACGTCGACGGCGCCGTCACCGAGGGCAGCGACCACCCGATCGGTGTTCGACGCGTTGGGCATCACGTCGAAACGTCGCTCGTCCACCCACCACACGATGATGTCGTCGAGCACCGAGCCGTCCGCCTCGTCGAGCAAGTGCGTGTACTGAGCCCGGCCCGGGCCCACCCTGGCCAAGTCGTTGGTGAAGGCCGCTTGCAACCGGTCAAGGGCGCCGGGCCCGTCGACCCGCACGGTGCCCAGGTGGCTCACGTCGAAGGCCACCGCCGCCTCGCGGCACGCTCGGTGCTCGGCCAGGGTGCCCGCCGGGTAGCTGAGGGGCATGTCCCACCCGCCGAAGGGCACCATCTTGGCGTGGAGACGGCGGTGGGCGGCGTCGAGCGGCGACCTCCGCCAGGTCATCGACGCACGGTCATCGACGCACGGTCATCGACGCACGGTCAACGACGCACGGTCAACGGTGGGCTGGGCTTGACGCCTTTGACGCTGGTGTGGCCACCGGGGGTTGCCCGGCGGAGGCGGCGCGGCGTCCGGCCGGTGCGGGGTGTAACTGGCGGATGTTGGCGTCGAGCTCGGCCTGCACGTCATCGAGGGCCAGCAAGTTCAACACGCCCTGGCCCTTGTACCGGTTGACCACGTCGATCAGCTCGGCCCCGTCGCGCACCAGTACGGCGCTGCCCCCGGAGATCACCAGCTGCACGCTGGCCACGTCTTCACCCAAGTTGCTGCGCAGGTAATCGAACGCCGTCCGCACGGATTCGAGCCGGATCCCGGCGTCGAGCAGCGTCTTGATGACCTTGAGCTCGAGCAGGTCACGGTAGGAGTACTGCCGCCGGCTCCCACTCCCCCGGGCGTCGACCAGCGACGGGCGCACCAAGTGAGTGCGGGCCCAGTAGTCGAGCTGGCGGTAGGTGATGCCGACCAGCTCGGCCGCCTTCTTGCCGCTGAAGCCTTCGTCCACGGTTGTCTCCTCGAGCTCTAGCCGGCGCGCCGGTGACATCGCTGAAACTACGGCGATGTGACTGGGAACGGTAGGCACCCGAAGGGCTGGCGTCAACCGAGGTGATAACGACGGGGGTGGACCGTTCAGGTCGGCAGCGAGAAGCGGGTGGCGGCGGCGCTCGTCGCATCCGCGGCCAGGGCCTTGAGCTCACCGGGGACCGAAGGATCCACGGCGAACACCGTGCTGGCCCGAGGAGGTCGACGGTTCGCAGCGCCAGCACCCACCCGGTAGTCGGGGTAGAGACCGTCGAACCGCAGCGTTCCGACCGTGCGCATCGCCTGGATGATCCCGGCGCGGCTGAGGTCGTGGCGGGCTACTGCCCGCTCGAGCACCTGGTCGACGGCCCAGGACTCCACGTAGCCGGCTACCACCGAGACATCCACGGGCTGCGGCGAGCCATACCGGCGTTGTGCGTCGACCAGGCGCCTCATGCCCGGGATCGATCGGTCGCCCGGAGTGGGTCCGTTACCGACCGTCCACCAGTGCGCCCGCAGATACTCCTGGAGGTCGGTCTGGGCCAGCAGGCTGGCGCTCGAGCTCTGCGCCGATGCGATCCACTGCGGGGAGAAGCCGGCGGCCTGGGCCCGTCGGGCCACGTCGGTGGCCTGCAGGAAGTTCCCGTTGAAGAACACGGCGTCACAATTGGCTTGGCGCAGCACATCGAGCTGTCGGCTGAGGTCGCCCTCCAGTGGCCTGAACGTGGGAGCGGCGGCCAGCTCGAGGTGCAACTGGGCCACGGCGTAGGTCACGCCGTCGAAGCCGACCGGCCCGTAGGTGTCGTCTTGGTGAAGCGCGCACAGCCGTCGACCGCGGCCGCCGTGATCGACCCAGTAGGAGATGGCGTTGATGGTTCGGATCTCGGCCGGGGCGCCGGTGGGCAACAGGTTCGGTTCTGCCACCCACTCGGGGTCATCGGTGGCCGTCGCCGCCACCACGCCCTGCATCCGCAACCGAGGCAGGATCGCCGTGGTGGCCTTGCTGTCGAAGATCTGGTTCAGCATCACCACGCCGGACTCGATCTCGTCGTAGCGGAGCGCCGCCACCGACTCGAAGTACTGGCTGTCGGCCCGTTGCAGCCTCACTGGGTACCGCCCGGCCACGCCGCCCTTGGCGTTCAGCTCATCCCAGTAGAGCTGGTTGCCGGCGAGGACGGGGGCGGCGAGCTGGGCGGTGGGGCCGGTGAGCGGGGCGATCACGCCGAGGGTGATCTGCTTGCCGTCGAACCCGGGTCCGGTCTTCACGCCCGCCGGTGTGGGGTGGCTGGTCGAACCGGAGCAGGCGACGAGCTCGGTTGCGAGGCTGACCACGGCGACCGCCCAGAGACAGCGCGACAAGTGACTATCCCGCCCGCCGGTGCGGCGCGATCGCGCTGACCTCACTCCTCGGGGTGACTCGGGTCGGTCACGAAGGGACCGCCGGGCAGCGGCACGAACCAGACGTGGAGCATCTCGGGCGTGGACACACCCTCTGGGGCGAAGGGCGCGCCATGGCTGTGCCACTGGGTGAGACATCCGGCCACCTGAGGACCCGCCATGCCAGCCCTGGGGGTGATGTACATGACGCCGATGAGGAACAGCGGCGAGGTCGGCGACGCCTGCCAGTAGATGATCGATTCCGGGTGGGCAGGATCGAGGACAGCGCTGTCCGCTTGGTACTTCCAGTTGATGTAGTGCCACGTGCCAGCGATGTCAGCGTCGCCGAAACGCATGTAGCCCTCAGCCTTGGCTGTCTCCACGTTGGCCAAGCGGGCGGTGCCCTGCTTGGTGTCCTGGATCAACCGGTCGGCGGCCTGCTGCTGCGCCAGCGTCGGATTGGGGCAAGGCACTTTGGCGTGGTTGTGGGCCATAGGAGCGGCGGACGAACCCACGGGAACGGCGCTGCCCGCGACGTGGCCGGTCTTGTTGTGGCTGGCCATGTCGTGGCTACTCGCCCTCGCCGTCGTGGCCTGGTGATCGTGAAGGTGGTGGTGCTGGGACGGTCCGACCACCACCGACGGCACGACGAGACCCAGCATGACCACTGCCGTGGCGCCGAGAGCCGCCCCCGCCGGAGCAGGTGCCACGCGCCGATGGGCTAGCGACGGGAGCGCGCACGCCACGAACCCGAGGGCCACGACTGCTTCCAGGGCCGAGCTCACCGCGTCGGCCAGCCCGACCGGCTCGACCACTCCCCCGATGCCCACGGTCCGCGACGCCACCCACACCCCGATCACGCCGACGCTGGCCAACGCCGCGACGCCGAGCGCCCGCCCACCCCTGCGGCGGACCACGGCCACCGCCAGCAGGACCTGGGCGACGGTAACCACCGTGAAGAAGATGCCGTGACTCACGTGCTCCTGCAGGTGCGGGGCGATGAAGACGCCGTGAATGGCGGCGGCGCCCAGGAGACTGGCGCCGGCCAGCCAACCGACGATGCTCTCGACGCGCACCTCCCCCACCGGCAGGGAGCGGGGGTCAGCGGGCTGGGACGGCTCCATGACCACCACGCTACCTTGTTGAGGAATCCCTCAACAAGAGTTGGCACCAGTTCCTCAGGAGGCGAAGTCCTCGGGGTTGGCTGGGACCAGCGGTGTCCTAAGTGGCGTTTCCCCTGGTCGGTGTAGAGCGCTAAGGCCCGGGATTATGGCTCTAGCCGTCTAATCCGCCGGGGAGCCGCCGACCTACGCTGCGCGGATGGTCTTCACCACCACCACCGTCGTCGTCGAGCGTTTGGAGCGCAGCCTGCGCACGGCCAGTCTCGGCGGGATTGCGAGCCAGGATGGTCGGCGCCGGCTTCGTTTTCGTCGCCGGCCGGCCGCCTAACTGCGGACCTAACTGCGGAATCTCGCCGTAGACGACGAGCTCGTCGCGGACCGCGGCGACGGTCTTGTCGTCGCAGTCGACGGTGGCGGCGACAGCACGGTTTGAGCGTTCCGGTCCTGCTAGGAGCGCTTTTCGGATGCGGTCCCGTAGCGCTTGTTCCACCATGAACGCCGGCCGGCTCTTTCCGTCACGGCCGACACGGCGGTCCAACGTCGGAATTTCCGAGGTTGCTTCCAGCTCGTCTCGAACGTCAGCAACCGTGTGGTCGTCCACTCCCAGCGCGGCGGCGTGGTCAGCGTTCGAGCGTTCCGGTTGGTCGCGCAACGCGTCGGCGACCACCTGGCGGCGCTGCTCGACCGACAAGTGACGACGCGCCAGAATCGCCCGCACCCTTACCCCATCCCAGTCTCGTCGAAGGCGTCTGTGCGGCTCTGAGCGGCCGGTTTCTCGCCGGATGGACCGATACCGCCCTCCTGGCGCTCGGAGCCGCTCAGGCGGCGTCACGGCGCAACTGACGGCGCTCCTGCTCGCTCGTGGCACCCCACACGCCTTTGAGCTCGGGGTCCCCCATAGCGAAGGACAAGCAGTCGGGGAGCACTGGACAGCCGCCGCAGATGCGCTTGGCGGCGGCGGGTGTCTGACCGATGCGCGGGAACCAGAGCGACGGATCGTGGCCCCTGCACGCGGCCGACGCCGCGAACGGTGTACGTACCCGGTTGAGCAGCTCAGTCACGTCGACAACGGCGTCGAACAGGTCGGCAGGGTCACCGCAGAAACTCACCGGTGCGGATCATACGAGCCTTGTGGTGGGTGGCCGCCGGCCGGGCCAACACAAACCGGTCGGCGACCACCCACCTGACCGCTCCCCCACCTGAACGGGAGCGGCGGCTGTTGGCTTAGGTGACCCAGCCTGCCTGGCGCCACTCGACGGCGACCAGCGATGGCACTGTCACCTCGTCGCCTGGCATGTAAACGGTGCCGTCGAAGCACACCTGGTATGGCGCTTCGACGACGACAGTCACCTTGTCGGACTGCTTG
>JAABUQ010006815.1_pt1 | contig 17011 bp, 20 predicted proteins | sample 5560001 | NCBI WGS metagenome assembly JAABUQ01 (sample SAMN10711888, study PRJNA513371) | rock metagenome | isolation source: Antarctica rocks | place: Antarctica: Victoria Land, Finger Mt nord | collected 2015-12-18
GCTGCAGCCGAGGCCTTCTTCCGACGGACGATCACCTCGACCGGGTGCACGCCCGAGCACGTGGTCACCGACAAGGCCACGTTCTACCCGTCGGCCATCCGCGCGTGCGCGCCGAACGCGCAGCACAGGGCGACGGGGTTCTACAACCGGGTGATCTCAACCAACCGCTGCGAGCGGAACCATGGCTACGTGAAATCGCGCATCCGCCCCCTGCGCGGACTGAAGCGTTTCGCGTGTGCCACGCGGCTGTTCCCTGCCCTGGACGCGCTGCAGTTGGTCGAACGTGACTTCGTGCGAGTGCCGCCAATCGGAGTGCCGTGCACTGGTGGGAGGAGCTATGTCCGCGCTCACCGCATTGCCGCAGTCATCACTCGGCTGGGCCAGACCTTGTAGCACTGACCGAACGCCGGCGAGCGCCACCACCACACGCCGACTGCCGCCACCACCCCATGCTAATGTCGGAGAACCCTCTGAACAGTTACGACGAAGTCTGCGCACTAGCGATGCAGGGTATGGGTCTTGTAGCCTGTAGTCGCGACGATTAGAGGAGTGGTAGCTCATGAAGCGTCCAGTACTTGTCCCCATGCTCGTGGGGAGCCTCCTGTTACTCAGTGGTGTGGCTCGGGCGCAGGAAGCGCACCCGGCCTTCGTGACCGAGCTGTCCGGCTCCGAAGAAGTGCCAGCACGCGCCACTTTGGCTCAGGGTGTTGCTGGTGTGTTGGTCAGCCATGACAGCAGCAGCGTGTACTACACGGTCACCGCGACGGACGCCTCGACCGCGATCGTCGCCGCCCACATCCACATCGCTCCGAAGGGGGAGAATGGCCCCGTCGTCGTGACATTGTGCTCAGCCCAAACGAAGCCATGCGCCACCGAAGGAAGCGTTGCCCAGGGCACGTTCACCGAAGCCGACCTTGCGGGCCCCATGCAGGGCAGTGCGCTCGGGGAGCTGATCCAGCAAATGCAGACGGGGAACGCGTACGTCAACGTCCATACGACCAAGTTTCCAGACGGAGAGGCGCGCGGACAATTGGTGGACCTGGCGTCGCTCCCGATGGAGCAAACAGGTTCGGCAGCACCCGCGGAGTAACTCCTGTCACCGCGCGGCGGAGCTTGGAACCTCGTGGAGCCGTGGGACGAGGCAAGCTTGTGGGCCAGTGCAGAGGGCCAGCTGGAGGAGCCGGGACCTGCGCTCGGGCTGAGTGTCCACGCAAGCCGCGACCGAGCGCGTCGATGGCAGCGACGACGTGCCGGACGCGCGCCCGGGGCGCTGGGCTAGGTACGAGGTGGTGTACCTCGCGATCCAGCAGGCGGAGAATCATCTCCTGGTGCCGCAGATCATGCAGCGCGCGGTGAACCTGCACCCAGTAGCCGTCGTGCTCTCGATCCTGGTCGGCGCCAGCCTGCTCGGGATCGCCGGGGCGCTCGTCGCGGTGCCGGTGGCCGCCGCGCTGGCCGTGGCCCTCGACGAGCTGCGCGCGGCTCGCGCTTCGGCCGCGCACGTGTCAGTGTTCAAATAAATCACCCAGGCACGGCTGAGATGTTCAAGTAATTCACCCACTGGCATGTTCAGCTAATTCATCACCCCGCGGAGACCGCGGCGCCTGGAACCATGAGTCACTTGCCTGTTGGGAGGTGGCCGTGGGACGAAGGAGCTTGCAGGTGGCCAATGTGGTCGAGGTCCTGGAGCATTGGGCGGCAGGGCGGCCGCTGCGGGGGATCGCGGAGAGCCTGGGGCTGGACCGCAACACGGTCCGCAAGTACGTCACGCCGGCGCGCGAGGCCGGCTACGGGCCAGGTCTCGGGGTGCCGCCAGAAGGGTGGCCGGCGTTCGTCGGCCATGCTTGTCCGTTGCTTGGCCGGGCCAGGGCCAACGGGGCAGCCTGGGCCGAGCTGGCAGCCCGGCAGGCGGAGATCGTCGCGCGGCTGGCGACCAACCGGCCGAGCACCGTCTGGCAGCGGCTGCATGATGAGGCGGGCCTGCAAGCGAGCCTGCCGTCATTCCGCCGCTACGTGCTGGCCACCATGCCCGAGGCGTACAGCAAGCGGCAGGGCATCACGGTGCTGCGCGACGATCCGCCGCCCGGCGAGGAGGTCCAGGTCGATTACGGGCGGCTCGGCAAGTGGACCGACCCAACCACCGGCGAGACGCTGATCCTGAACGCGTTCATCTTGGTGCTGTCGTTCTCGCGGCACATGTTCGTGCGCGTCGTGCGGCGCATGGACGCGGCCACCTGGCTGGAGTGTCACCAGCGGGCGTTCGCCTTCTTCGAGGCGGTCCCCGCCCGGATCATCCTCGATAACCTCAAGAGTGGCGTTCTGAAGCCCGACCTGTACGACCCGCTCCTCAACCGCGGCTACGCCGAGCTGGCCCACCATTATGGGTGCCTGATCGACCCGGCCCGGTCGGCCAAACCCAAAGATAAGCCGCGCGTGGAGCGCCAGGTGCCCTACGTGCGGGAGAGCTTCTGGACGGGCCGTTCCTTTGCGAGTCTCGACGAGATCAACACCGCGGCCGAGCACTGGTGCCTGAAGGTCGCCGGGCCGCGCCGCCACGGGACCACGCGCACCGAGCCGCTGCTGCTGTTCACCACGCTCGAGCAGCCGGCCATGCTGGCGCTGCCCGCCACGCCGTTCGAGGTGGTGACCTGGGCCCAAGCCAAGGTGGCCCGCGATTGCCACGTCCAGGTCCAGAGCAGCTTCTACTCGCTCCCCTGGCGCTACGTTGGCCAGAGACTCGACGTCCGGATCGGCACGGCCCTCGTCCGCTTCTACGTCGGCGCGGAGCTGGTCAAGACCCATCTGCGCGGGCGGCCGGGCCAGCGCCAGACCGATTGGAACGACTATCCGCCCGAGAAGGCGGCGTTCTTCCAGCGCACGCCCGCCTGGTGCCGCGAGCAGGCCGCCCAGCTCGGGCCGCACGTGCAGGCGGCCGTGGGAGAGTTGCTCGACCAGCACCATCTGCACCACTTGCGGCAGAGCCAGGGGATCATCCGCCTGGCCGAGACCTATGGCGAGGTGCGCCTGGACGCTGCCTGCCAGCGGGCCCTGGCCTACGGCAACCCGCGCTATCGCACGATCAGAACGATTTTGGAGAAGGGCCTCGCGCCGCCGCCAGCCGCGTCCGCCCGGCCAGCGCTGGTCAGCGTCGGCGCCTACCTGCGCGGACCCGCCGCCTTGTTCAGCGGCAGCACCACGCCACCCGCGGAGGTCGCCGTATGAGTGCGTCGACCACGCGGACGGTCCTACCATCCATGCCTCCCCATCTGATCGCCTCGCTGAAGGCGCTCAAGCTGGGCGGCATGCAGGCGTCGCTGCCGCTCCGGCTCGACCAGGCCCAGCAGCAACGCCTCGGCTACGCCGAGTTCCTGGAGTTGCTGCTCGGCGACGAGATCGACCGGCGCGCCAGTGGCGCCCTGGCCTCACGGCTCAGCAAGGCCCACTTCGAGGAGGGCGATAAGACCTTCGAGAACTTTGACTGGACCTTCAATCCGCAGCTGCCCCAGGAGCAAGTGCGCGACCTGGCCAGCGGTGGCTACCTGCTGCGCAAGGAGCACATCCTGCTGTGCGGCCCGGTCGGGGTCGGCAAAAGTCATCTGGCCGAAGCGCTGGGCCACCAGGCGTGTCGCCAGGGCTATCGCATCCTGTTCACCAAGACCAGTCGGCTGCTGAGTGACCTCGGCGGTGGCCATGCCGACGGCACCTGGGAGCTGCGGCTGCGCGCTTACCTCCAGCCCCCCCTGCTGATCATCGACGACTTCGCGATGCGCGAGTTCACCGGCCAGCAGGCCGACGATCTGTACGAGCTGATCAGCGAACGGGCCCGCGCCGGGTCGATGATCCTGACCAGCAACCGCTCGCCCCAGGATTGGTATCCGTTGTTCCCGAACCCGGTGCTCGCCGAGGGTGCCCTCGATCGGCTGCTCGGCCGCGCCCACCATCTGGTGCTCCAGGGGCGCTCCTACCGCGCGCTTCAACGGCCCGACCGCGCCACCTGGCCGGTCCCTGAGCCCATGCCGACTGCTCCGCCCGCCGCGTCCGTGTAAGCACGGCGGTTTATGTAAGGAATCAGCCATGCCGCTCAACAAGGCCCGCCGTACCGACCTCAGCCGCCGCGCTGGTCGGCCCGATGGCGTCATCTATCGTCAGCAGTACGTCCGTTGTGGACGCCAGCGCTGCCAGAGATGCCCGCCGCACGGACCTGGCCATGGACCGTATTGGTACGGCTTCTACTGGGACTACCAGCAGCGCACCCGGAGCTTCTACGTCGGCAAGCAGCTCCCGCGCGGCGTCGAGATCGTCCCCGATCCGGAGCCGCCGTCCTGAAAGACGCCACTCACTCGCGTCACCCACTCCACGGCGGCCGCCGCGCTGGGTGAATTGTTTGAACACGGGTGGGTGAATTACTTGACAGGTGACACACGACGACTGGTCCGGCCAGACCACCCTGTGACCGATGGCCGAGCCGGGCGCAGCCGCGCTAGCGCGCGTCCGGACTCATCGGCGAGTCCACAGCCGTCGGCGACGGCTCGAGCCGCACGCTTTGGATCGGATAGGGGAAGCCGATACCGGCCCGCTGCAGCGCGCCATACAGTCGTTCGGTGACCTCTGACCGGGTCATCCGCTCCGAGAGGCGCGTTGGCGGCTGGTCCACGCCAGCACGTGCAGGATGTTTGCGAAGTCCCCGACCTCCTCGAATAAGATGAGTGGGGGCAGCTCCGCCAGCACACCCGCCGCCTGCCCGAGCTCGGCCAGGATGATCTCCCGTGCTCGCGCGACCGATGCTGCCTGATCGATGCCCAACACGATCGTGAGGCGCCGAAGCCCGTATGCCGTGTGATTTTCGAGCGGCTCGGTGAAGACGGCGCCGTTGGGGATGAACACCTGTACCCCGTCGTACGTCTTCAGGATGGTCGAGCGGAAGTTGATCTCCTCGACAGTGCCTTCGTGCGAGCCAGTGCGGATCTGGTCGCCGATGTGGAAGGGCCGTCGCCACAGGATGAGGATGCCCGAGACGAAGTTCTCGATGAGGTCGCGCAGCGCGAAGCCGAGGATCAGCCCGGTCACGCCCAGGCTGGTGAAGACCTCCCGGAAGTCGACGGACGGGAGATCCGCGCGTGCGCTGGGAAGCCATCGACGACCTGACAGCGCGCCTGGTGATCCCGTCTGGTGAGACCGAAAACCAGTTCACCGTGACTTTTGACGCAGCGACGGGGTTGCCGCGTCGGCTGGAGGCGCCACGCTACCGGTCCGCGAACGGTGCCGCCAAGATCCGCTGGTGGGTCGGGCCGCTGAGCTGGCGGACGTTTGGTCGGCTGCGCCTGCCTTCGCCCGTGGCGCTGACCTGGCAGGACGAGGGGACGCCGTGGTTAGTGATGACGGTGGATGACGTGGTCTACAACGTCGGTGTCTCGGCGTCCATCCGAGCCACCGGACCCTGAGCGGCGAATCCGATGCTGCCAGCCAAGCTGCCACCGTTGGCTGGATCGTTGCGCCCGTGCTGTACGTCGGCGGCGGTTATTTTCGGCGGCATCGTTCGGCCTGGCCCGCCAATGCCGTAAACGGCTAAGCTGGTTCTAATTGCGGCAGCTTGATGCGAACCGAAACGGCCATGACGCAAGCGGCGGCTCCCTGGTGCCCGGTTGGGACGAGAGCCGGACATGGCGCCTCAGCCTGTTGCTCACTCTGCTGGTCGCGACTTGTGACGCCCTGATAGGCAGCAGGCTCATCCTTATCGGCTTACTGATCGTCGGCCCATGCTGTGCGCTGCTAACGGGCCGCTGGGTACGCACCGGACTGACGGGCGCCTTCGCGCTGACTCTTGGCACCTTGCTCGGTATCCCTGACGGGATCTTCGCAACGTACGCGCACTTCGCCTTCCTCGCCGCGGTCGCGGTGGTGACCGCTTCGACTACTCTCTGCGCCGCCTACCTACAGCGGCGCCATACGTTGTCGCCGGATGCTCACAATATCAGTCGCCTGAGGCCCCATGACACCTGAGGCCCTCGTGCCGTGGTCAAGACAATCGTTCTGCGTCGAGACCCAGTCGTGGCACGGTGCCCGAGCGATCGGACATCCTGGCTTGGCTTGCTCACGCCGCCGGGAATGGCTCAGTGCGCATGTACTAGGCCGAGTTTTCGTAGAAGCAACGGCAAAGTCATGCCCTGGACAAGTAGCGTAAACAGCACGACGCCAAAGCTCATAGCCACTAGCAGGTCTCGTTCAGGTGCCTCAGGCGGCAGCGCAAGCGCCAGCGTAACGGTCAGCGCACCGCGAAGGCCACTCCAGGCAAGCACGAGGCGTTCGGCCGAGGATGTCGCGAGCGGGCCTGTTCTTGGTAAGAGAGTCGGTGCGCCAAGAAGGAGGAACCGCGCCAGGAGCGCGGCCACGATCGCGACAATGGCTGGCCACGCGTGAGTCGCGAGGCTCGTGAGGTTGGCCGTGAAGCCAACCAGAACGAAGACGATGGCATTGGTGACGAAGCCCAGGAACTCCCATAGATCGTCCAGAAGGCGGCGCGTTGTCTCGGACATGCCGATCTGGCGCCCGTAACTCCCGTGGATCACTCCGGCCGCGACGCAGGCAAGGGGGCCAGAAGCGTGCACCCACTGGGCAGCAAGGTAGCTGCCGTAGGCAAGCGCCAATGAAAGCATCATCTCGATCAGGTGGTCGTCAACCGCACCGGTGAGACGCGAAAAGGCGAGCCCCAGTACTCCTCCGATCAGCACGCCGCCCACGACCTCCTGACCAAAGATCCGCAGGACCTCGGCCGCACTTCCCGCTCCAGTGAGCGCCAGCCCGAGTACAGCCGTGTAGATGGTGATGGCCACGCCATCGTTGATCAGGCTCTCACTCTCGGCGATGGCAGCGAGTCTAGGTGACGCACGCAAGCCTTTGAAAACACCGACCACCGCCACCGGGTCCGTGGCGGCGACCAGGCTGCCGAAGAGAAGGCCCACTACTAGGGGTAGATGCAGTACGACAGTGACGATGCCGCCGACCGCCACCGCTGTGAGCAGGGTGCCGGGCAGGGCAAGCAGCAGGATTGGCCGCAACAGCAATCGCGCCTCACGGGTGTCCAGTCGGAATGCTGCATCGAACAGAAGCGGAGGAAGGAAACCGAAGAGCACCAGGCCGGGATCCAACGTCGGGACGGTTGTGATCCGGCTCTCCTCGATGAGCAGCCCGCCGACCACCAAGGCCACCGCGTACGGCACTCCGATGCGCCGCGCAAGCATACCCACGAGCGCCGCGCCGAGCAGGAGCAGGGCGAACTGGCGCGCGAGTTGCTCAGGGGATTGATCGAGCACGTTGGGTTCAGGCACTACGGGCACGATGCGAGCCCGATGTCTGTGGTTACACGAAGACGCATATTGTGGAGTGTGCCTGCTTCTGCTTCGTTTGTCTCCGCACCGGAGCTGCGTATTTCGGCGAAAACGAACGCGGATTTCGATGCCGAACGGCGGTCGGAACCAGGGGTGTAGGTGGAGGCTATGGCGTCATGGTGGAGGAACGGAGTGGCGGGCCATCCGTGAAATCGTCCTCGCCCACCGTCAGCAGCTCCTGGATCGCTGGCATGAGCACGCGCGTAAGCAGCACCCCTCACCTCCGCCGCGATAAGAGCGGTCGTTTCGTCGGCGGCAGACGTCTGCTGGCCGAGATGCCCCGCTCTCGCGCAACCTGGGCGACATGCCCGTCGCTTTGGAAAAGCGCGTGCACGTCGCCGCCGTCGATCGCACCGTCGCGGCCGAGATCCGTGATGGCTACCTGTGGGTGACCCTCGCCGATCAGCGGCAGCGGGGCGCCCCGCTGAAGCGCTTTCGGACCAGCAGCGACCTGGAGCCGGATGCGACGACGCTCGCCGAGGTGAGCCGTCCAGGCTCGTGCGCCTGATCATCGAAGACGACGGCGAGACCGTGTACTTGCCCGAGGTGCCGGAGTGGGTCTACGTGCCGGCGCTCCTCATCTAGTGGTTCGAGACGGTCGAGCTGTCAGCCTCGCCCTCCGTGCCGCCCAGGGGGCGGAGATCCGCAAGCCGGAGGCGTGGCGCCAGCAAGTCCTCTGGGATATGCGCTTCGGGCCCGGTGGTCTTTACTGGGAAACCGCTGTGGGCGAGGTGCGCTGGCTGGCCAAGCGGATCGGCCCGCCCGACGTCCAGGCCGTGGCCCATACGGACGAGCTCGCCGAGCAGCAGGGACGGCCGCTCTGAACCGGGATCGACACTGGACCACACAAGAAGCCGCGCCGATGCGCCGCAGGGTCTCTACTGGAACACGGCGCTCATCGGCGTGCGCTGGCTGGCTAAGAGGATCGCCCCGGCCGACGTCCAGGCCACGGCGCACGTCGACGAGCTCGCCGAGCGCCAGGGGCCGGCGTTCTGACCGCATCAGGCTCCAGGGGCGGCCGGCTTGTCTGTCCAGAGTCCGCCGCACCGTGGGCACGGCCCGCCCGATTCGGCACAGCGGGTGTGCAATCTGCAAGGTGGCGTGCAGGTCGGCAATGGTGCTGTCGCTGGGAACGAGCAGCCGGCGCCAGATCAGCGGGCTGATGTGCCGCCGGGCAACCCGCAGTTGGTACACGACGGGAGCGGAGGACTCAGGCATCCTGCCATCATGGCCCCTCAGCCCGCCGACCGGTAGCCTCCCCTGGTTCTGTCCACTCTCGGACTTCATCGCCTACTTCAATCGCACCATGGCCAGCCATTCAAGTGGACCTACCTCGGCAAGCCGTTGCATGCCTGATCGAACCTGGTCCGGCCTCACTGACGCCGGGCTGTACTAGAGGGGCCGCTCATGGCCCGAAGACTTTTCGGCTGTCCCTCTAGGCTGCGCCGCAGCAGGATTCCCGCGCGCCACATCGCCGTCGCCGCTCTGGCCGCCGTGCTCGCCGTCTCGAGCCTGGCAACCCTGGTGGCTTGCGCCTTCGCCCTGGTCATACCCGGCCAGCTCGACGAGGGCGAGCCACTCATTTATGGCCTTGCTCTGCGAATGCTCGACCACCAGCAGCTCTACCAGCCGATCGATCGCCAGCCCTTTGTACAGGTGCACTACACGCCCCTGTACTACGCGGCCGTGGCTGTGTTGCGCCAGTTCGGGGGGTACGGCTTCGCTCCCGGTCGGCTGTTATCGATTGTGGCCGGCCTGGTCGCCACTGATCTGATTGGCTCGGTGGCGGCGGCACGCGCAAGAACCTGGTTCGCGGGTGGCTTCGCCATGCTGCTGTACCTCGGACTGGGCTTTCCCGGCGGCCCTACTCCGTTCCTTGCGCTCGAGCGCGTCGACATGCTGGGGACCGGATTGTCAGTTGCAGCTTTCGCTGTGCTTGCTCGCCGGACGGACCGCGCCCATCTTCTACTGCCTGGCGTGCTCGCCGGTCTGGCGCTCTTGACCAAGCAGAGTCTCTTCGCCATGGCTCTAGCCGGGACGATCTGGCTCGCCACGCTCGATCGGCGTAGGGCGGTCATCTTCGCGCTGACAGCGGTCGTCACCGCCCTTGTGCCTGCGCTTGCGCTGGAGTGGTCTTCGGCGGGCGCCTTCTGGCACAACATCGGACCCGACAATCCGAGTCCAACCGCACCTGCCTCGGGCCTCTTTCTCCTCAAAGAGCTCGTCGTCGCCCAGGCAGTGCCGACGCTCCTGGCCGTCGTGTACGTGGTTAGCAGGAGGGCCTGGCGTGATCCCGCGTTGCGCTTACTGGTGTTCTACTGGCTGTCCAGCATGATTTCGGTGGTCGGAATCATCAAAGTCGGCGCCAACCACAATTACTGGATCGAACTGGCCGGGGCGAATGCGGTGCTGTGTGCGCTGTGCATCTGGACATGTTTGCGCGCCGATCCTCGCCCGATCTGGGCGATCGCGTCGGTCGTACCGCTGGTGCTGCCGGGACTACAACTGGGGCTGCTCGCACCTTATCGCTTCATCGTCGACCGACCGTCCGACGTCGTCGCGCCGAGTTGGACGCTCAACATCCCACAGCTCACAGCATTGCTCCAGGCAGGGCCGCCCTTCCGTGAGCTTTCGGACCACTTGCGGGAGGAAAAGAACCCGGTCCTGGCGGAGGGTATGGACGCCGCGGTTCTGAGTGACCACCCGGTCGAGTTCGAGCCGTTCGCATTCAGCATGCTTGAATACGAAGGCCGCTGGAACTCGCAGCCGCTGGTCGACGACATCTGCGCTGGCCGCATCCACCTGTTGGTCCTCAGCTACCCCATCGAGAATGACTCTTACCCGATTGGCCTGCGTGAATTCCCGATGTGGCCGAATAGCGTCATGCGAGCGCTACGCAGCTCGATGAAGCTGGAGAGAGTCGAGGCGAACCACTGGTTGTATCGACCAGCGATGCCGCCGGATCCGGCGGCGATAGCGGTCTATGGCGGCGCTCCGCCCCAGGTTCTCGCCGCAACCTCATCCGGGCTCGATGTGGCGTATGCACTGAGTCCAGTCGAAGCCCAGGGCTCGTTGCAGGAGTGCGCCCATCTGGAGCTGCCGACGGAGATTGGCCGCGGCCTGCCTTCTGTCGCCGTGCTGAGCTTCGCCCGTGGCGCGGGGGGTCCGCTCAGCCTCGCCTTGCCACTTCCACTGGGCTCCATCGCCCCGGACGCAGACCAGGCGAACGTACGCGTGCATGTCACAGGCGCCATCGACCTGGAGGCGACCAGTGTGGTCCAACTCGCGGATCTGCCAACGAGTGTGCAGAAAGCAGGCCTCCGCGCGTCTGTCGGGCGTGTCGCTCTCCCGCCCGTCGTTCATGCCGCTACCTCGCTTCAAATGAGCGTCGTTGCCCGCAATATCGGTCGGGCAGTCTGGCTTGCCGACACCGGGAATGAGCGCGGGGCGATTGGAGTCGCGGTGCGCAACTGGATCGGACCAGACGGCAACTCCGTACAGTCGAACGGCAATGATCTCACCAGTATTGCTGCCCACCCCAACTGGAACATCAATCCTGGGCAGGAGGCAGCCTTCACGATCACGGCAACCGCGCCAGCGACACCAGGTCACTACGATCTCGTGCTCGACATGCTGAGTGAGCGCGTTACCTGGTTTGAAGATGTTCAGGGCGGGGCGCGGACCGTCGTGCCCGTCGACGTTCAGCCGTGAAGACGTTGTGGGAAAAGCCAGTTCTCAGGGCGCTGGACCGCTCTGAAGTGCAAAAGCCAACCACAACACGACAGCGACAAGCTCCAGCGCCCGCGTAATCCACGCGTTCACCAGCAGCAGCGCGAGCGAAGCGGTCAAGAACAACCCGTGCAGCGCTCGCAGGTACGCATAGTCGTCGTGCCAGACGTACGAGGTGTACAGCAGCGCCAGGACTGCGTAGAGCACGCCGGCCAGCGGCAAGACGCTTGCACCAAACACGCGGGTCCGGTAGCTGATCACAACCGCCCCCACGGCAGCGGCCATCGAGGCGAGCAGCCCCAGATCGAGCCGATTGGCGCTCCCTGGAATGCTATCGGGCGCACGTCGCCCGCGCTGAGATCGACGTCGCCATGCGGGACGGCGTTGGCCGAGCAGGCAAAGGGGGAGCTACGGAGCGCGGGGCAGGTGGGGGAGACGGGCCTGCCGGTGGAGCCCGCCAATCTGCGCCTGGCGTTGCGCTGGTGCGTGGCTGGATGAGGTGTGAGGGCGGACAGACGCGGGGAAGCTACATTCCAGGTGCCGAGGAGATCGGACCTATCGTGCCGCTTACTGTACCGAGCAGGTCCGGGTAGACCAGCACGGCGCAGCCAAGCAGCGCGACGGCGGTACCAGCCATGCGGTTGACCAGCACGCCGTAGCGCCAATTCTTTTCGGCGAGGAACACCAGCGCCAACGCTGCCATCCAGACGAGATTCATCAACCCCACGACCACCAGAACCGCCATCAGAGCCCAGCAGCAGCCCAGACAGTACGCGCCATGCGAGAGCCCGGCTCGGAATGCGCCCGGCGCACCGCTGCCAAAGTTGTGGGTCATCATGAATCCCAGCGGAGTACGGCATGCGCGGAGGCAGGCGCGCTTCCACGGCGTAAACTGGTAGAGCCCTGCGCCGAGCAGCACCAGGCCCGAGAGGCGGGGCAGCCAGGCCGCCACGGGTGCATCCTCCGGCACATCGCGAAAGCCGATAAACGCCGCCAGCGGCACCAGCCCGATGGCCGTCCAGATGACCAGGTAGCCCAGCACAAAGGCCAGACTGGGCAGCCAACCTTCGCCGCGGTGCCGCGCAACTAGCCGGTGAGCGAGCACCATGGGCGCGATCGTCGGAAACATCATCGCGACCATCATGGTCAGCCACATGCCGAGAAAGAGGGGCGCGGTCATGGGGTTCGGCATGCGCGATCCCACCTGAGCGAGGCCGGTCACCATGTCCGCCATTCCCTCGGCCTGCTGGACGGTGAGTGCCCAGGCAACCGCGGCGAGTCCAACCAGGACGACAATGGTACCGACCGTCGTTCGACGTTCGAGCATGCCCAGGACGGCGGCCGGCGTGTCGCGCGTCGGTGTCACATCGAGGCTCGGCGCTGAGGTCACTGATGGTCCTCTCGTCTGGAAGCGCTAGCCCTCGTAGGCGAACTCGGCCAGGAACGCATTCGTCCCATTCAGATCGGTCTGCCAATGGCCGTTGTACCGAACGTGTTCGGCACGTCCCTGTCGCATAGGCTGGGGCAGTACACCAAAGGGCGCATTGCTAATCACCGGAGCCGTCTTTCCGTCCCCACCCTGGAGCTCAGCAATCTCGCCCTCAATCACCGTGCCGACCGCCAGGCGCCGCTTCCCGTTCTGACTCTCAAAGGTGATCGGCGCATTGGTCACGCCAGCCACCTTGCCGATGAGCGGACCCAGCGCGGCCAGATGCCCGCCCGCCTGTCCAGAGAAGATGGCGCCCAGTGCTTCGGCCTGCTTCTCACTGGCGCGGTCGTCCAGATAGACGGCCACCTGCCAGTTGCCGTCGAGCATCCGTTTGGGAGAACGGATCACCATCGCCGCGTTCAAGCCGCGCAGATCCAGCTGGTCCCGCTGCCCGTCGGTTATGTGCCAGCCGATTACCACGTCGCAATGGTCCTGCGTTGCTTCTCCCAGGAAGATGCACTTGCAGCTCACGTCACACGTGCACGATTCGAAATAGTCGCCAGACACACGGAAAGACATACCCCACCCCCTACTTCGACTGCTGCCAGACTAGATGCACGTAGGTCACCTGTCAACAGGCTTTCGCGGCTACCGCGTGTTTCAGGGACGCCGATCTCGGCAGCAACTATTTTGACAACATGACCGCCAGCAGGTCGCCCGCCGGCTCGTCGAGCCCCCTTCGATGACGCAAGTTCGCTGAGCAGCGCTCTCCCCCTAAGACACGAGCAGGCAAGGCACTACTGGTGGGTTCTACGAGGTAGCCCAGCCGCGACAGAGAAGCTGCTACGCTGCGGCGGGACCCATGGGAGGGCCAGTCGCGTGTCGGACCGCCAGAGTCGCTACGGCATGATCGTGCTCGATGTCGCCCCCACCATCGAGCGCGTGCGCGGCCAGCCGATGATCTTCCGCTCCCCTGAGGAGACGGTCGAGTACGCCAAGCTGCACGCCATCGCGCGGTGGATGGTCTACGGCGACGCGGAGGGCTGGTGGCCCCTGTATACCCAGGAGGGGCCGGTCAACCCCGCCCCGGAGCCGAAGGCGCGCGTGGACATCAGCTTGCATCGGAGCGCTCGGTAACGGCTGCCTGCGCTCACCGCACGCGGCCACGACCCAGCTCCCGGTCGTTTCCCGTCGGGACAGAAGACGAGGCCCGGAGCCGCAGCCGACGTTTATCGTGAACGAGTGCACATGCTCGCGCGGTCAGGCACTGCTACGGTCGTCTGCGAGGGGTAGAGATGGTGCCAACAGCGAGGATGCGTGCACCCGGAGCGCCAACAACAGTGCTGGTCGTTGACGATCATGCGCTCTTGCGGTCCGTGATCGTCCAGGTGCTCGCCGATGACGGTCTTGATGCCCTGGAGGCCAGCACTGGCGACGTCGGCTTGCGGATGGCTGAGCAGCAGCAGCCGGATGTGATCCTGCTGGACTTAGCCATGCCCGGCCGTCCAGGTCTCGAGGTGCTGGCGGCGTTGCAGCAGCAGGTGACGACGCGGGACATCCCGGTCCTCGTGATGAGCGGCTTCAGCACCCTGCTGGAGTCGGACCAGGCGCGGTGCGCGCAGGCAGCGGTCCCCAAGCCCTTCGAGCTGGAGGCGGTCGTCTCCCTGATACGCCACCACGGCGCGCAGCGCCGAGCGCACCTGCGCGACACACCGGCATGGTCAGCGCGTGACGGCACGACGACGCCGTGAGGGACGCGTCAGCTGTTTGGTCCAGCTACCAGGTGATGGCGTCCGCGCGGGAGGTACCCACGACAACGACGCAGGAGAGGGGACGCGCGGCGCGCGCGGCGCCACACGGGTTGACCGCCGGTCTCTACCACTGGGAGATCTGGCTCTGGGTGGACGCGACGCCGGGCGACAAGTCCTGGAGCCAGTACCCGGCCTGGACAGCCGCGCAGCTGCGGACGACCGGACAGGACTTCAGCAGGATGACCGCGCTGGTCGCCGACCTGGCCACAGCCCTCGGGCCATGCGGCTGGGAGGCGCGCCTGATTGTCGACAGCGGCCACGCCTCCGCCTTTGTCCGCAAGGCCGCCACGCCGGCGGCAGAGATCTACGCCGATCTGCGCCGCTTATCGGCCAGCCTGTACCGCCAGCTCACCGCGGACGTCCTGATCCTGGCCGAGCAGCCGCATGGCACCCAGGACATCCTCGAGCTGTGCCTGACGGACCAGGGCTTCGCCCCGTACCGGACGGGGCGCTGATCCTGACACCGGTTAGGGCGAGCCATTCCCTGGTTGTGCTGCGCCGTCCAGTCCGTCGTGCGCCCCTGAGTGCTCCCACTCTTGGGCGGGCACGGCGAGGTCGAAGCGGGCCCCCTGGCCAGGGGTGGAGTGCACGGTGAGCTCCCCCCGTGCGCCCGCGCGATCCCGTGCGCCAGGTAGGCGTCCGGCAACGATTCCTTCATTTTGGGGCCATTTCACCGAACTCAGGGTCTCAGGACACGGCTGAAGCCCGCTACTGCCGCCGTTACAGATTAATCGTGCCAGAGAAAAGTGTTTTCTCTGGCATTCCTGCCCTGATCACACCAGTGCGCACGATGAAACAACGACGCTCCGCGGCGTGTCGGTGGCGGCTTTCTCTGGCAAGTTGCAGATGCCACCCCTAGCCGGCAAGGTCGATGCAGCCATATGGCCCCAAAGCGCAGCAATCGTTGCCATACCTCGGGAAGCGTAGGAGAGCTCCTCATTGTCCTCGGCTCATGGCCGAGGGACTCCCTCACCCCGTGCTGCCTCTAGTCGTGCGTCTGACGAGTCCATGCCCCGGTCTCCTCCCTGGGAGTCGTGGGCGGCGTCTCACACGACAGAGTCAACGCGTCTAGCGGTGCCGGGGGATACGCAGGACACGGGTGAGACTGGCTCACTGTGCCTCGTCGTACTCAAGCCTGTGCGCAGGCGCCGAACTCCCCGACCCTTTCTCAGTGTACGACACCGTCGACGGCCCAGCGGTCATACCGGATACGCCGCGGCCTGGATGTGTCGCGAACGCTTCGGATGGGAGTCTGCGGGGTCGCGGGGTGGTGATGCGGGCACGGGACTTGATATACCGCCTGCGATGCAGCAGCACGGGCATGCCATGGGCCATGCCGACGCGGCCGGCTCCCGCGACGGCTACACCCGCCACGCCAACGGTGTCGTCCGCGACCTCTTTCTGCGCCACCCCGACAACCCTATCCTGACGGCCGCGGGTTGGCCGTACGCGGCCAACAGTGTGTTCAACCCTGGAGCCGTGCGCCTGGCCAGCGGGGAGACCGTGCTGCTGGTGCGGGTCGAGGACCGGCGCGGGATGTCGCACCTGACCGCCGCGCGCAGCCAGGACGGCTACACCAACTGGCGCGTGGACCCCCAGCCGACGCTGGACGCGCTCCCCGAGGAGTACCCCGAAGAGCTGTGGGGCGTCGAGGACGCGCGCATCGTCTGGTTGGAGGAGCTGAAGCGGTACGCGATCACCTACACGGCGTACTCGCGCAACGGGCCGCTGGTGTCCCTGGCGCTCACCGAGGACTTCACGACTTTCGAGCGGCGGGGGCCGATCATGGCGCCCGAGGACAAGGACGCGGCCTTTTTTCCACGCCGCTTCGGAGGCCGGTGGGCGCTGATCCACCGCCCCGTGCCGGCCATCCCGGGCGCAAAGGCCAACATGTGGCTCTCGTTCTCGCCTGACCTGCAGATGTGGGGCGACCACGGGCGTGGGGAGCGCGTCAAGCATGCTGATGGCCCATGGGGCGCGCGGACCGCGCGCACGCGAACGAGCTTACCGTCCACCCCGTACGGCATCTTCTGTCCGCGGCGTGCCGCGTCACACGTCGCGGGCAGACACCGCCGGTGTCAGCCGCCACGCAGGGTTGGCTACCTGGCTGGTCACGGCGGCGAGAGCTTGACGGGGACACTTAGCACCGGGTTGGTCTTCGCCATGTCGACGACGCGCGCGTAGCGGGCTGTGGTGCGCGGGTCGCGGTGGCCGAGCAGATCCTGGACGGCGCGCAGGTCATGCGAGTAGCGGTAGGCCAGGGTGGCGGCGGTGTGCCGGAGGGCGTGGTCGGACACCCGCGGCCGCTTGAGCTGGGTGCGCCGCAGGTAGCCGTCGACCACGAAGCGCACCCCGCGCGGCGTGATACGTCGGCCGACGGCGCGATTGCCGACACACAGGAACAGCGGCGTGCCCTCCGTGTCCGGAACGACCCGCGTCTGGCTCGCTATATAGAGGTTAACGGCGTCGGCGACGTCGGCCCGCAGGTAGACGAGCCGATCGTGGTACTTGCCGCGGACCAGCAGGGCCCAGCTGTCGGGCCGGTTCTGGAGGTCGTCGCGGTTGGCGCGCTGGATCTCGACCGTCCGCAGACCCTGGAGGCCGCACAGCGCCAGGATGGCGCGATCGCGCAGCGGCCCTTCCTTCTGAACAGGCGG
>JAABUQ010006816.1_pt1 | contig 17011 bp, 15 predicted proteins | sample 5560001 | NCBI WGS metagenome assembly JAABUQ01 (sample SAMN10711888, study PRJNA513371) | rock metagenome | isolation source: Antarctica rocks | place: Antarctica: Victoria Land, Finger Mt nord | collected 2015-12-18
CCGGGCGCTTCAGCCACGCCGAGGTTGGGGCTCAACGTGGTGAATGGGTAATCAGCTACCCGTGGATGAGCCGCACTGGTGGCTGCCAACAGACTCGATTTGCCAGCGTTCGGCTCGCCGATCAAAGCCGCGTGGGCGATGGTCTTCAGCTCGAGATCGAGCGAGCGCTCCTCGCCTGGTTCACCCTTCTGGGCGATGCGCGGGGCGCGCTGGGTGCTGGTCGCAAAGTGGGTGTTGCCCAATCCACCCCGACCGCCCCTGGCGACCATGACTGAATCGCCAGCGCGCACCAGATCGGCCGAAAAACCATCCTCAGAGCGGACCTGCGTCCCCGGCGGGACCTCGACGATAAGATCCTCGCCGGCTTTGCCATGCTGCCGCGCACCCCGGCCGGGCCCGCCACTCTCAGCAGGAAAATTTCGGCGGCGGGAAAATTCCAGCAACGTCGATATACCCGCCCGAGCGACCAGGTAGATGCTGCCGCCGCGGCCACCGTCGCCACCATCCGGGCCGCCGAAGGGGACAAACTTCTCGCGTCGGAAAGACACGACGCCGTTGCCGCCGTCCCCAGCTTTTACCCAGATTCGGGCTTCGTCAATGTCGATGCTCATAGGCTTTTCGTCGTTTTGGGGACAACTCGGCGCGGGCAGGCTTCCTCCTCGACGGGATTATCCACTGCCATCAGATAAAGGCCGCCACTTATCCCCACGCTTGACGCCTCTCCAGTCGAGAGGCTATCCCCCAGGTTGTCCGAGCTACGAGTACTACGGCTACTTAAGACTTGAATAATGGAAGTTTTGAGGATAACTGCAGGTACGTAAGCGTGCGCTCGTATTTGGCGTGGTTCGTCTAAGCTTGGAACGATAGGGCGGAGGGTACTTGGAGAGCTTTGACCCGGTCACGCCGCAGGGACTGACCATCAGCAATCTGTTCGTGCTGGAACTGGTCATCTCGGGACTGCTCCTGGGCCTGGTGATCATCTGGCTCGGCGTAGCGCTCGTGCGCTTCCGCGCCAGGCCAGGGGATGCGGCCGAGCCGCCTCAGGTGGACGGCAATCGTTTGCTCGAAATTATCTGGACGGTCACCCCGGCGCTGGTACTCGCGGTCGTGTTCGTGTTCGTCGTGCAGACGATACGTACGGTGGATGCTGCTGTGCCGGGCGCGGAGCCGCTGCGGGTCGTTGGGCACCAGTGGTGGTGGGAGTACGACTACCCGAACGCTCAGGTAGTAGCTGCCAACGAGCTGCACGTGCCCGTGGGCGCGCCACTCCAGATCAGCCTCGAATCTGTCGACGTCATCCATAGCTTCCACGTGCCCCAGTTTGGTTGGATGCAGGACACGGTGCCTGGTAAAGCGAACCGCATGTCTGTGCTGGTCAACCGGCCCGGCCTCTACGATGGCGCGTGCAACCAGTTCTGCGGAGCGCAGCATGCGTGGATGCGCATTCGGGTGATCGCCGAGACGGTTGACCAGTTCAACGCGTGGGTGCAGCAACAGAGCCAGCCGGCGGCACCTACTGGCTCGCGCGGCGAGCAGGTGTTTCTGCAGAACACGTGCGTCTCCTGCCACGCTATCCGTGGGCTCCAGGCGACCGCGGCCGTGGGACCCGACCTCACCCATCTTGGCAGTCGTACAACGCTCGGCACGGGCGTCGTCGACAACACCCCCGCAAATTTGCAGCAGTGGATCCGCGACGCACAGTCGCTCAAGCCTGGCGTGCTGATGCCAGCGTTCCAGAACCTCTCGCCAGCTGACCTGAGTGTGCTGGTCGACTACCTCGAGGGACTGAAGTAGCCGAGATGACGAGCGTAGCGTCACCTTTGCCGGTGCCGGCAGCGGACGAATTTCGGCCGAACGGGTTGTTGCGGTGGGTGACCACGGTCGACCACAAGGACATCGGGATTCTGTACCTGGTTACCAGTCTGGCGTTCTTCGTGCTCGCCGGCTTCGAGGCGCTGCTGATTCGAGTCCAGCTGGCTGTGCCACGCAACACCTTTCTCGACCCAGCGACGTACGACGCGGTGTTCACCGTGCACGGCACGACCATGATTTTTCTGGTGGTCATGCCGGTCCTGCTGGGATTTTCCAACTACGTGGTGCCACTCCAGATCGGCGCGCGCGACATGGCCTTTCCGCGTCTGAACGCGTTGAGCTACTGGCTGTTCCTGTTCGGCGGCATCGTTCTGTACTGGGGCTTTCTCAACGGAACGCCGCCGGATACGGGCTGGTTCAGCTACGCGCCCCTGAGCGAGAAGCCATACACACTCGAAAGCAGCGTCGACTACTGGGCCCTCGGCCTGCTGGTGACCAGCGTGGGAACCATCGCCACTGGAGTGAACCTGCTGGCGACCATCGTCAAGCTACGGGCGCCCGGGATGGGCTGGTTTCAGCTGCCAGTGTTTACCTGGATGTCGCTGATCACGGCCTGGCTCATCCTGGCGGCAGTGCCTGCCCTCACCGCCGCCCAGGCCATGCTGCTCATCGACCGCAATCTCGGCGCGCACTTTTTCGACGTGAGATATGGCGGCGACCCCATCCTGTGGCAGCACCTGTTCTGGTACTTCGGCCATCCAGAGGTCTACATCATGGCCCTGCCGGCGTTCGGCATCATCTCCGAGGTGGTGCCGGTCTTCGCCCGCAAGCCGATCTTCGGCTACGGGGCGGTGGTCGGCTCAGGCATCGCCATTGCCTTCCTCTCGGTGACGGTGTGGGCGCACCACATGTTCACCGTCGGCCTGGGACCTGTTGCCGACGCATTCTTTGGCCTATCGAGCATGACCATCGCCGTTCCGACCGGCGTAAAGGTCTTTTCGTGGCTGGCCACGCTGTGGGGCGGACGCATACGCCTCACCGTTCCAATGCTCTTCGCGCTCGCTTTCGTCGTGCAGTTCACTATCGGCGGTCTGAGCGGGGTCCACTTCGGCACGGTGCCGGTCGACTGGCAGACGCACGACACGTACTACGTCGTCGCGCATTTCCACTACGTGCTAGGTGGCGGCTCGCTGTTCGCGATCCTGGCCGGGACGTACTACTGGTTCCCCAAAATCACCGGACGGCTGCTGAGCGACCAGCTTGGCAGGGTGACGTTCTGGCTGATGGTGATCGGCTTCAATCTGACCTTCTTCCCGATGCACATCGTCGGACTGATGGGCCAGCCGCGGCGAACCTATACCTACCCGGACCTGCCTGGCTGGGGCGCGCTCAACTTCGCCGAGACCATCGGCGCCTTCGTGATGGGCATTGCAGTGCTCGTATTGCTGTGGGATGGTGTGCGGACCCTGCGCCATGGCGCACGCGCAGGCGATAACCCCTGGAACGCGTGGACGATCGAGTGGGCGACGACCTCCCCGCCACCTCCTCACAACTTCGTAGCCCTGCCGCCGATCCAAAGTGCGAGGCCGCTGTGGGACCTACAACATCCGGGCACGGTCTCGCGCGGCCACGGCCCAGGCGTCCGGGCTCAGGCAGCCGGACCTAGCGCCCGGTGGCGGCCGGCGATCGTCGGCTTGGCCGCCTTCATCTTCAGCGAAATCACATTCTTCGGCGCGCTGATCGTGGCGTACCTTGAGTATCGGACGCGCAGTCCCGGCCCGGGCCCGCACGACCTCGACGTCCCACGCACATTGCTCTTCAGCTGCTTTCTGTTCGCCAGCAGCGGCACGGTCTACCTGGCTGAAAAACGCCTGGCGCGAGATGACCAGCGCGGCTTTGTCACCTGGTGGCTTGTCAGCATCGGGCTGGGCATAGTGTTCCTCGTCGGACAGATCACGGAGTACGTGCGCCTGTATGCGGACGGCATCACCATCAGCTCCAATCTGTTCACCTCGGCGTTCTTCACGCTCACTGGTTTCCACGGGTTGCACGTCTTCATCGGGCTACTCGCGCTGGGTGCGATCGGCCTCATCGCTCGGGCTGGTGATCTCCGGGGTGGACGGCGCCGGGTTGCCGTCGACGCTGTCTCCCTGTACTGGCACTTCGTGGACGCGATCTGGGTGGTCGTCTTCAGCGTGGTGTACCTGCTGGGGTTAGTCGCCTGATGGAAGAACACCTGCCGTCTCCGAGTGTCTGGCCAGTCACCGTCGGTGCTGGTGTTGCGCTTCTCGCCTTCGGGATCGTCACGAGCCTGGCGCTGTCGGCTCTCGGACTGGCGCTGCTGTTCTGGGGCGTATTCCGCTGGGTCCAGGAGCTGCGACATGGCTGACGATCTGCTTACCAGACGGCGGCTGTTGAATCGGATCAGCCTGGGGCTGAGCGGCCTGGCCGCGGCGGTGGTCAGTGTGCCCATCATTGCGTACCTGCTGAGTCCGTTGTTGCAGTCTCGGGCTGACGACTGGCGAGACCTCGGCCTGGTCCAAAACTTTCAGATCGGCAAGACCGTCGAGGTGGCCATCGACGAGGCGTCATCGCTGCCCTGGGCCGGTCAGACCGCCCTGACCGCGGTCTGGCTGCGGCGCAATGCAGACCAGGACTTCACGGCTTTCGGACTCAATTGCACGCATCTTGGCTGTCCCGTCAACTGGCGTCCCAACGCTGAGTTGTTCCTGTGCCCGTGCCACGGCGGCGTCTACTACTCTGATGGCAGCGTCGCGGGCGGGCCGCCACCCCATCCCCTCGTCCGATACGCCGTGCGGATCATTCCGACGGACCGGGTGCAGGTGCTGACTCGGCCACTCACGCAGACCATGAAGCAAGCGTGATCAAAGCCGCCGTTGGCTGGCTCGACGATCGGCTCGGTCTGAGCACGACGCTGAAACCGATCATCGAGCATCCCGTCCCACCCACCGGCTGGGACTACACCTTCGGCAGTGCCACGCTGATCGCGTTCATGGTGCAGGTGGTCACTGGTGTGGCGCTGGCCTTTACGTATGTGCCGACCCCCGACCACGCGTATGCCAGCCTGCAGTTCATCACCAGCGGTGCCGTTCTCGGCAGCATCGTGCGGGGAATCCACTTCTGGGGTGCTTCGGCCATGGTGCTACTGGTGAGCCTCCACGCGGCGCAGGTCTTCTTGATTGGCGCCTTCAAGTTCCCGCGCGAGGTGAACTGGCTGAGCGGCACCATTTTGCTGGTCTTTACGTTCGGCATGGCGTTCACCGGGCAGCTCCTGCGCTGGAACCAGGATGCGTACTGGGCCGTGGTCGTCGGCGCCGCTCAAGCCGCCCGAGCCCCGTTCATCGGCGAATGGCTGACCGGCGTGCTGTTTGCCGGTACATCCATCGGCGGCGCCACGCTGACCCGCTTTTATGCCACCCACGTGTTCATGATCCCCGCGATCATCTTCGGGCTGCTCGGCGTGCACCTGTACCTCGTGTTGCGCCACGGCGTCTCCGAGCCGCCCGTCCCTGGCGTGCGTGTCGATCCGCGCACGTACCGCAAGCGCTACGAGGAGCACGTGCACAGGGTCGGCGTCCCGTTCTGGCCCGACGCCGGGTGGAAAGACGTCGTCTTCGCGCTCGGCGTTGGCACGGTCGTGCTCGTACTGGCGATCTGGCTCGGGCCCCCCGAGCTGGGTCAGGTAGCCGACCCGACCATCGTTCAGGCGTACCCTAGGCCAGACTGGTACTTCATCTGGTACTTTGCACTGCTGGCGCTGATCCCGCCAGCCATAGAAGACATCTTCATCATCGCCTTCCCGCTCCTGCTCGGACTGATGTTCGTGCTGCTACCGTTCCTCGCGCCGTTCGGGGAACGCAGTCCACGGCGTCGGCCCTGGGCGGTGGGCATCGTGGCGGTGTTCGGAGTCAGCGTCGCGGCGCTGGTGAGTCTCGGCACGGCCGCTCCATGGTCGCCCAACCTGGCAGATAACCTGGCGCTCCCTGCCGAGGTCAAGCAGAGCCTGAGTCCGACGGCTGCCCAGGGCGCCGGAGTGTTCGAACAGCGCGGCTGCATCAACTGCCACCAGATTGCCGGGGTGGGCGGACAACGCGGCCCCGAGCTGAGCCAGGTCGGCGGACGGCTCTCGGCGAATGAGCTCACCTGGCGCATTCTGAACGGAGGCCGCAACATGCCCGGCTACGGCACGATCCTGAGCCCCGAGGAGACGAGCGCGCTAGTCGAGTTTCTGTCCAGCCGCAAGTGAGTGAGGCGAGTGAACCTAGAGTGCCAGGCCGAGCACGCTGAAGGGTGTGCCCGGGTCCGTCGGGAAACGCAGATCCTCGATCAGCGTCTGCCAATCCCGACGCGTATACAGCTGCCGCGCTCGCTCGCTGCGGTGCATCACGGACAGCACCGCTGTACGGTGCGCCAGACCGTGCATGACCGCATCATGCAAGCGACTTCCAAAGCCAAAGCCCTGGACAGACGGATGCACGTGCAGCTCGGCTAGCTCGAAGGCATCGCCGAGCCAGTACTCGCGCTGAGCCTCAGACATTGGCCGGCTAATCTGCTCCCGCCACCACAGCCCCGGCTGACTGGTGTACCCGTAACTAAAGCCGACCAGCCGGTTGCGTGGGGTCAGCGCACCGAACGCGCGAAAGCCGCCATGTTCTGCATGGCGGCGGATCGCACCGCTCAGGGCGGTAACGCGACTATCGTTGCGGCGGTACCCGATGGCGTCTGCGAAGGTCGACAGGGCCTGCTGCAACAGCAGGCCCGTCAACTCCTCGGCGCGCAGCGCCCTCACGGTACAGGCAGAGGCGAGTGCCATTATCAGCACCAGTGCCGTCAGGCGGCCTGGTGGCTGACCTCGGCGGCAACTGGCACTTCCGTTTCCTCGCCGGCCCCGGAGACTCTCTTGAAGGTCAAGCGATCGTCCACTACGTCCACCTCGATGTGGTCGCCGTCTGAAAGCTCACTAGCGAGGACCCGCCGCGCCAGCCCGTTTTCGACCTCCTTTTGAATTAGCCGCCGCAGCGGGCGGGCTCCGTAGGTCTCGTCGTAGCCGTTCTTGACCAACCAGGCTCGAGCCGCTTCAGACAACTCGAGGGTGAGCTTGCGCTCTTCGAGTCGCGTTCGGACTTCGTCCAACATCTTGTCGACCACCCGGTACAGGCTTGCCTCGGGCAGGCGATGGAAGACGATGACCTCGTCGATGCGGTTCAGGAACTCCGGCCGGAAGGTCTTCTTGAGCTCCTCCTTCAGACGGCGTTCGATCTGCTCGTCCTGCCGCACCTCAGCCGAGGTGGCAAAGCCGAGCGTGTCCCGCCGCTTTTCGTAGGCGCGGGTCGAGCCCACGTTGGAGGTCATGATGATGACCGTGTTGCGGAAGTCGACCGTACGGCCATGCCCGTCGGTGAGCCGACCGTCGTCGAGGATTTGCAGCAGGGAGTTGAAGACCTCAGGGTGTGCCTTTTCGACCTCGTCGAACAGGATGACCTGATACGGACGACGCCGCACGGCCTCGGTGAGCTGCCCGCCCTGCTCGAAACCGACGTAGCCTGGGGGCGAACCGAACAGCCGGCTGACCGTGTGCGGCTCCATGTATTCGGACATGTCCAGGCGCAGGAGAGCATCCTCATCGTCGAAGAGATAGTCAGCCAGGGTTTTGGCCAGCTCGGTCTTGCCGACGCCGGTTGGACCCAGGAACAGGAAGGAGCCTATCGGTCGCCTCGCATCGCCAAGGCCCGAGCGCGAACGACGGATCGCGTCGGCTACGGCGGTCACCGCCTCGTCTTGATCGACGACCCTCACGTGCAGAGCCTCCTCGAGGTGGAGCAGCTTGGCTGCCTCCTCCAGGTAGAGGCTCTTGACCGGCACTCCGGTCCATGTCGCAACCACAGCCGCTACGTCCTCAGGGGTGACCGTTGCCTTCGGCATGCGGCCCTCGACCTGCGCCAGCGCGTCCGGGTTCTCCTCTTCGAGCCGCAGGCGGTCAGCCTTAGCTTGAGCCGCGGCCTCATAGTCGCGGCTCTGCCACGCGCTGTCTTCCTCGACCTTGAGGCGGTTGATGCGCGAGGCTGGGCTATCGGCCTGCTCCACCGCAGTCCGCAAGCGTACCTTGGCCGCGGCTTCGTCCATCAGATCGATGGCTTTGTCGGGCAGGTGGCGGTCCTGGATATAGCGCCCACTCAGGCGAACGGCGGTTTCCAGTGCCTCCTGGCTGATGCCGAGCTGGTGGTGCTGCTCGTAGCGCGCCTTCAAACCTTCGAGGATTTGCAGCGCTTCGGCTGGCGAGGGCTCGTCGATGAACACTGGGGCGAAGCGGCGTTCCAGCGCAGCATCTTTTTCAATCCGCTCTCGGTACTCGTCGTGGGTGGTTGCGCCGATCAAGCGCAGCTCGCCACGCGCCAGGGCCGGCTTGAGCAGGTTGGCCGCGTCCAGAGCACCTTCGGGGTTGCCTGCCCCAACGAGCGTGTGCAGCTCGTCAAGGAACAGAATGACCGAGCCTTTGGATGCTTGCGTCTCGGCGATGACCGACTTCAGCCGCTCCTCGAACTCGCCTCTGAATTTGGCCCCGGCGATGAGCAGGCCCATGTCCAGTGCCACGACGCGCTTGCCTTCCAGCGGCTCCGGCACCTGACGTGAGGCAATCCGCTGAGCAAGTCCCTCGACCACGGCTGTTTTGCCTACGCCTGGCTCGCCAACGAGCACGGGGTTGTTCTTGGTGCGGCGGACAAGCACCTCCATGAGTCGGAGGATCTCGTCCTCGCGGCCGATGACCGGGTCCAGCTTGCCGTTCGTAGCCAGCAGCGTGAGGTCAACCCCGTATTTCTCGAGGGCCTGGAATGAGCTTTCGGCGGACGAGCTGTCGACGGTGCGACCCCCGCGTACTTCTTCGAAGGCTCTGGCCAGGACGGCGCGGTTGAGACCGGCGCGCTCGGCTGCCTGGGTGAGCTCGTCGCGAGGATCAGCCAGCAGGGCCAGCAGCAAGTGCTCGGTGCCAGCAAACTGGTCGCCGCGCTGTTGCGCGTCGGCTAGCGACTGATCGAGGGCCTGCTTAGCGCGAGGGGTGATGTAGAGTGCGCCTGTTTGGGCGGCGACGGGTCGGCGGGACAACTCGGCGCGCAGCCATTCGAGCAACAACGCGGGTTGGAACCCGTTGAGCTTCTGGAAGGCTGCCTTGACGAGACCGTCTGGCTCGCCGAGCAGACCGAGCAGCAAGTGTTCGGCGTCGAGCTGATTGTGGCGGAGGCGCATGAGCAGCTGCTGAACACGCGCCAGAGCTTCTCTGGCCTCGTCTGTGAATTTTTCGAGCGGGATCAACGAACTATCCTCCTGGTCCCTGGGCTCTCGCCCGGGTCAACCCTGATAGCACCACTATAAAGTTTCGTGCACCGGGAAGGTGAATGTTCCCGCCATGTGCCCGTCATGATGCTCGTTCTGCATCAAGAACGCGCCCGGCTCGGTTCGCATTCCCATTGCGCGCCGAGGTTCAGCCCAGCGCGGCCGCGTGCCCGAGGGGTCCGAACAGCGGCTTGAGCGCTGGGTAAGCATCCCGGTAGATGCCGAACAACTCGTCGTAGACCTCGCGGTGGGCCGAATTGGGCTCGAGCACTTCGCCGATCTGGACCATCGCCTCGCCGGCCGTGGCGAGGTCCGGGTACAGGCCAGCACCGACAGCGGCGCAGATCGCGCCGCCCATGAGGGCCACCTCGGTCAGCCGCGGCACGCTGACGGGCATGCCCATCACGTCAGCCTTGATCTGGTTCCACAGACGGTTCTGGGCCTGCCCGCCACACACTCTGAGTTCGTCGATGCGCGTGCCCAGGCTCAGGATCGCTTCGCTCAGCAGGCGCAGCTGGTAGGCGGTGCTCTCGAGGACGGCCCTGGCCAGGTGTCTGGCCTGGTGCGCGAAGGTCAGGCCCAGGATCGCGCCGCGCGCAGTCGGGTCCCAGAGTGGCGAACGCTCACCTGCCAGGAACGGCAGACAGACCAGCCCGCCAGCGCCAGCGGGAGCGGATCTGGCCAGCGCGAGGGCCTGCTCCAGGTCGCCGTGGGTAGAGACGTCAGCCCACCAGTCCATGGCGCGGCCGCCGGCCACGAATGCGCCGCCAATGATGTACGTGCCAGGCACGAGGCCGGCCCAGCAATCTACGCCTGGCGCCGACAGAGGTTCGTGCCAGCACAGGGCGAGCCCGCCGGCGGCTCCGCCCGGGTCGGTGGCTCGGCCAACGACGCTGCCCCCGGCGCCGACGATGCTTCCGTGGCCGTCGTTCATCCCACCCACGATGGGAATGCCGTCGGGCAGCCCGGCTGCCTGGGACCGGGCGCCGGCGGTTCTGGCATAGGCCACGCCGGAGTCGACTTCTTGCGGGATCAACGGACTGTTCGACAGGCCGGCCGCGGCCAGCAGGTCGCGTCGCCAGACGGCGTCGCCGGCGAAGGAGGAAGCGGCCGGCGTCTGTCCGCCAGCCAGGCGCGCGGCGATGAAGTCCCAGGCTCCGAGCGCCCAGCGCGCGCGTTCGATAGCGCGCGGCTCGTTTTCGGTCACCCACAGCAGGCGCGGCACGAGCGAAAACGCCGCGCCTGGCGAGCCGAGTAGCTCTGCTAGGCGGGTGCCCTGAGGAATCGAGCGAGCGTCCATCCAGGTCAGCGCCGGTCGCACCGGCCGACCGTGTGCGTCGACGAGCACCAGAGTTGGGCCCTGGCCGCCGACGCACACGGCTCGGACGTGGCCTAAGTCGAGCTGGCTGACTGCCTCGCGCAGTGCGTCGGCGGTCGCGGACCACCACTGCTCAGGATCGGCCTCAGCTACGTCGCCGGCTACCTGCACGAGGGCATAGCCGCGCCGAGCGAAGCGTACCAACCGACCGTCGCCGCCGAACACGCCAACCTTGACGGATGAGGTGCCGAGATCGATAGCCAGAAGCTCAGCCGCCATCGCCACCATCAGCGTACCCGCCGATGCTGAGGTCAATGCGACTGGGCGCACCGGCCAGACCCGGCTGCCAATCGGGGGCCGGCCCTTTTTGTTTGTCATACTCGCACCAGGCCTATGGTCTCCAATCGTCTTGTGACGGGACACCCAACCACTCGAGTCGTCGTCGGCCTGGGCAACGCCAAGAGGCAGTACCAGTTCACGCGGCACAACGTTGGCGCGCGCGCCGTCGCGGCGGCTCTGGCGCGTCTGGGGTTGCAGCCCGCACCTGGCCTCATCCCGGTCCCGATGAGCCGCTCAGGTTTCGTCCTGCCGTCGGGTTACATGAACGACAGCGGGCAGGTCACCCTCAAGGCGGTCGAGCGCTGGCGTCCGACGGCCGAAGGCCTGCTGGTGGTGCATGATGACCTCGACCTACCGTTTGGAGAAATTCGAGAGCGAGACGGCGGCGGTCACGGGGGCCACAACGGGTTGCGCGACATCGTCGCCCGACTGGGTACCGGCGCCTTTCGCCGCCTTCGGATTGGTATCGGCCGGCCACCGGGCAGCATGGACGCTGCCGACTACGTACTGGCCACCTTTCGGCCGCAAGAGCGGGAAGCCATTGACGCGGCAATCGAGCAGGCGGCTGAGCTCATTGTTCGCTTCGCCGAAGAACCAGCGGGCGTCGGTGGACAACGTGCGCCAGACCCACGATTGCCACGGTGACCAACACGTTGACGCCGATCTCCCCGGACAGCGGCAGCGACGCCAGGCCGGCGACGAGGGCGTCGCCCTGAAGCATCGTTGACCCGGTCCAGGCGATGACCGCCGCGCCGACGTAGGCCAGCCACCACAAGCGATCGATCAGGTTGGCAAAGAACCCGCCCCCGAGCATGACCATGGCCATGCTGACCAGGAGGCCGAAGACGAGCAGCATGATGTCGCCGCCGGAGGCAGCAGCCACTCCCAGGACGTTGTCGAGGCTCATGACCACGTCGGCTACCAGAATGGTGGAGATCGCGGCCCGCAGGGTCGAGGCAGGCCGTACACCGTTTGCACTCTCGTCTCCGCGTTCGAGCAGTCTGAAGGCGATCCACAGCAGGAGCAGCCCACCGACCGCTTTGATCGCGGGCAGACCCAGCAGCCACGCGGCAACGCCGGTCAGCCCCACGCGTAGCAGTACCGCCAGGGCTCCCCCGAAGCCAATAGCCAACCGCCGCTGGTGCGGCGGCAGAGGATGCGCTGCCATGCCGATGACAACCGCGTTGTCGGCGCTCAGCACGAGGTCGATGAGGACGATCTGAATGAGTCGCGAGATGAACTCGCCTGAGACTGGCACCTATGCGGAGTTTAATGGTGGCGGCGTGGGAGAGCCGCTTTTCGGGCTCGGACGTCAGATGGCTCGGGCTCGAGGAGTCGCTGTGGACGACGCCACGGTGGGGACTTCGGAGACGTCGCCGCCGACTTCGTCCCAGATGCGAACGTTGCGCGTCTCTTTGATGAACAGCGTGCCCACGACGAAGGTCACCAGGGCTATTGCGATGGGATAGATCAGTGCCATCAGGGGATTGCCGGTCGTGGCAGCGATAGCCGTGGCGATGAAGGGCAGCCAACCACCGAATTCGCCGTTGCCCAGGTGGTACGGGATCGAGAGCGAGGTGTAGCGGATCTTGGCTGGGAAGAACTCGACCAGGAATGCGGCGATCGGTCCGTACACCATGGTGACGTAGATCACTTGGATCCAGATGAGCACGCCTTCCATGAACGGGTTTTGCGTGAACTGACCCATCAGCAGATAGATCGGGAAGTAGGTAATGGCCGCGAGCAAACAGCCGGCCATGATGATCGGCTTTCGGCCAATCCTGTCGCTGAGCGCCCCAAAGACCAGGAAGAAGGGCGTGCCGAGCAACAACGCCGCGATCATGATCAGGTCGCCCGTGACGAAGTCGACTTTGAGCGTGCCCTCGAGGTAGCTGCGTGACTGGAACTGGCCCTGGTACCAGACCACTGCCTGGCCAGCAGTTGCACCGAAGAGGGCCAGAGCGATCATGCCCCAGTTGCGGCTGTTGCCGAGGCTGTCTCGGGTGGGGTTGGTCGAGGACTTACCAGCTGCTTTGAGCCGCGAGAACAATGGTGTTTCACGCAGCCGGACGCGAATGTAGAGGGCAATCGCCACGAGCAGGGCCGAGAGCAGGAAAGGCACGCGCCAGCCCCAGTCGGCGAAGGTTGCGGCCCCAAAGTTCAAACGACAGATGAGGATGACGATCAGCGCCAGGACCAGCCCCACCGTGGCAGTTGTCTGGATCCACGCGGTGAAGAAGCCGCGCCGATTGTCAGGTGAGTGCTCGGCCACGTAGATGGCTGCGCCCCCGTACTCGCCACCGAGAGCGAGACCCTGTGCCAGGCGCAGCAGCACCAGGATCGTGGGCGCGAGGACGCCGATCTGGGCATAGCCAGGCAGTAACCCGATAATGGTCGTGCCGAGGCCCATGATGCTGACCGTGATCAGAAACGCGTACTTTCTGCCAACCAGGTCGCCGATATGGCCGAACACAACAGCGCCAAACGGACGCACGGCGAAGCCGGCGCCGAAGGTGGCGAAGCCTGCCAGGAGCGACGTCGTGGGGTTGTCGCTAGGGAAAAACAGCGGCGCGAGAAACGCGGTCAACACCGCGTACAGGTAGAAGTCGTACCACTCGATAATGGTGCCGACCGAAGACGCGGCGATTACGAAGGGAAGCTTGTAGTCCCCGAAGTCCCCCGAAGAAGGGACGGCCTGTGAGCTTGCGGCCACGCGAATCATTCCCCCTTGCGGCGCCAACGTTACCGGCCCACTGCCAGGTGGGCAACCCCGTTTTACGGCCCCGGTGGGGGCGGGACGACTCCGGGCACTACGTACGCCTGGACGAGGGCGATCAATCCGATAAACGCCGCGCCGGCGACGGAGAACCAGAACACGCGGCGGAAGATAGGACCAAGAGCTCGCGAGCCCTCGCCGGCGTCCTCATAGCAGGCAGCCGTCGCAACGGTGATCGACTGCGCGTCGATCATTTTGCCCATGACTCCGCCAGTTGAGTTTGTCGCCACGGTGAGGACGGGGTTCAGATGGAGTTGTTCGGCTGTGATGCGCTGCAGGCTGCCGAACAGCGCGTTGGAAGCAGTATCCGAGCCAGTCAGGAAGACGCCAAGCCAGCCGAGATAGGCTGCGAAAAACGGGTACAGCGGCCCAGTAATAGTGAACGCCAAACCCAGGATCGCATCTGTGCCGGCGTACCGCGTCAGCGAAGCCAGCCCCAGCACCTGGCAGATGACCAGGATCGGAACGCGCAAGCGGGTCGCGGTGCGGCGAACGGCTTCGGACCACTGCGCCGGGCTGAGACGCAAAAACAGACCGCTCAGGACCGCCGCCAGCACGGTTGCCGTGCCTGCCGCACCGAGCCAGTTGAAGGTGAACTGAACACGTTCGGGCCCTACGCACCGGGCTTGGGGCGTCGATTGCTGGCCGGCCGGGCAGGGATTGACCACCGGGCTCGTGCGCTGAATCTGCCTGTCCGCGCCAGGCATGTCGAACAGCAGGCGCGTATACGAAGCCGCTTCGACCTGAATGCCGAGCGGAGTGCCGAGAGTAACCGGCGTAGCTGCATTGGCGCGCCCGGGGACCGGCAGCGCGTCGTTGAACGTGCCCGAGCTCAAGCCCCAGATGCCGACGCAGGCGATCAGGATCGCCCATGGCACCCAGGCCTGCAGGGTTTGTCCAGCACTGTACGGGTAGCGGTACGCACGCGGGGCGACGGCTGGCTGGGCACGCTCTCTACGCAGCAGGAAACGGGTTCGCGGCTGCCACACCCGCAAAAACAGTACGACGGCTACGACCGAGCAGAGCCCAGCCAGGACGTCCGTCAGCAGATACGTCGCCGCGAGAGACGAAACCGTCCACTGGACAACCGCGAAAACAGCACCCGCGAGCAGAGTCGCTGGCCAGACTTCAACGGCGTCGCCCCACGTGCCGCCTTCCATCTTGACGAACACCGCGACGAGCCAGAACGGAACCAGGATGGACGCAAACGGGAGTTGGCGGCCTGCCATAGTCGAGAGGTCGAGCGCCGGCAGGCCGGACGCCTGGGCCAGGCCAACGATGGGACTGCCGATGGCGCCCCACGCAACTGGCGCCGTGTTGGCCAGCAGGTTCAAGACCGCGGCCTGAAATGGCGCAAAGCCTAGGCCGACCATCATGGCGCCGGCGATAGCGACCGGAGTCCCGAAGCCGCTGGTGCCTTCGATGATGGCGCCGAACGAAAAGGCGATGAGCAAACACTGCAGCCGGCGGTCGAACGAGATGTGGGTGATGGATTCTTTGACGATCTCGAATTTCCCGCTGACCAGCGTGATGGTGTACAGCAGCATCGCGCCGACGATGATCCAGACGATGCCGATGGCGCCGTTCAGCGCGCCGGCCACGAATGCCGAGATAGCGGCTCCCGGGGGCATGCGCATCACGACGAGGGCGATGACGAACGACGCGAGCACGCCGGCGAAGGCGGCCCAGGGTGCGCTGATGCCGTGCTGTCGCTCGCCGCGCGCATCGCGGTGCGGGTGCATCGCGATGAAGTAGAGCAGCGTGACGATCGGTATAGCCGCGGCGACCGTCGAGACCAGTCTCAAACCGAACGGATCGTAATTCTGCGCGTACACGAGTTCCTCCCCCGATGGCGGGCCTATGCTACCCGGCGCACATGGGGATTGGGACGGAAAACTTAAAAGACGTAAGGCTGGAGAAGCACCCCCGCACGGTGCCGCTCCAGCCTCATCTGCCAGCGTCAGGACTCAGGGGAGTTGGAGGCATTAGTCCTGCCGCTGACGTGACTGCCGGGGAGACCCGGCAGTCAGGCTATTATCGTGAGCAACTCTGGGGCGAAGGTGAACGATTCCTTAAAGCCACGTAAAAGAAATCTAAAGATTGTTCTCGCCCGCGTCCGGCCGGGCGTGCTCGAACCTACGCGCTGCGGGTTACCGGTTCGACGGTGGCGCCACAGTTGCCGCAGAACTTGTCGCCGACGGGAACCGCTCCGCGGCAGCTCGGGCAAGCCCGGCTGGCCATGGCCGGAGCGACGCCGATCGTGGTGACGGAGGTGGCGGGCGCGACCGGCACAACGGGCGAGGTCAGGGTCGCGGTCGTCGTGGTCAGGGTGTCCTTGTGCTCGTCGCCGCCGGTCGCCTTCTTCAGCTCGCGGAGGCCGTCGCCCATTGCCTTGCCGAGCTCTGGAAGTTTGCCCGGGCCGAAGATCAGCAAAACGATGACCAGGATGACGATCAAATGCGCTGGTTGGAGTGCGCCCAGTCCCATAATTCAGTGCCCCTCGTTGTCGTTTTACGACAAGCAGTATAGATTGGGCCGTGCCCGATGAGCGACGATTATGATACGCCACACACCTCGAGTCGGGTAGTGGTAGTCGAGGACGACCCGCTCCAGGCGGAGTCGCTGGCGTTCATTTTGCGCCAGGAGGGGTATGTCGTCGAGCTGGCTGCTACGGCCGCCGAAGCGCTTGCGTTTGCCCGCAGCCAACCCGCACCGGACACCGTGCTCCTGGACGTCTCGTTGCCTGATCTGAGCGGCCTCGAGGTGGCCCGCCGCATCCGAGCTGGCTCGAGCGTGCCGATCATCATGCTGACTGCCCGCCGCAACGAGATCGACAAGATCGCGGGACTCGATGCCGGCGCCGACGACTACGTCACCAAGCCCTTCACCCACGGCGAGCTGCTCGCACGCATTCGGGCTCAGATCCGCCGCGGCGCGACCGGCTCTATCCAAGCCGAGGTCGCTCACGGCGTCTACACGCTGGGCGGCCTGCGCATCGACACCGGCATGCGTCGGCTGACGCGTGACGAGCGGGTCATCGAGGTGTCGGCGCGCGAGTTCGACATCTTGCGTCTGCTGGCTGAAGCCGCCGAACGGGTGGTCGAGCGACAGCACTTGTTTGCGAGTGTCTGGGGCGCGTCGTTCTTCGGGGACGAACGCGCCCTCGACGTGTACATTCGCATGATTCGCAAGAAGATCGAGCCGGATCCGGGCCGACCGATATACCTGCACACAGTTCGGGGGGTAGGCTACCGCCTGGCTGAGGAGCGTAACCCTGGGGCGTGTTGAGCAATCCGTTGCGGACGCTGCGCGGCCGGCTGGCGACCACGTACGCCGTCCTGGTTGTGATCGCGGTTGCGACCTCGGCGCTCTACACGGCGAACACGGTCACCAGCGGCCTTCAGGACCGGGTCGTT
>JAABUQ010006818.1_pt1 | contig 17005 bp, 16 predicted proteins | sample 5560001 | NCBI WGS metagenome assembly JAABUQ01 (sample SAMN10711888, study PRJNA513371) | rock metagenome | isolation source: Antarctica rocks | place: Antarctica: Victoria Land, Finger Mt nord | collected 2015-12-18
TGATTGCCATGAATAGTTTTTTCCCAGAACCAGAAACGAGTGTAACTTGACCAACACCAAAATTTGAATGCTGGACGCGATCGCCTACTGTCCAAGTCTGCGACTGATTTGCACTTGCAACACCATTACTTTGACGCACCTGAGAAGGAATGCTTGATGCTTTGGTCGGAATAATTCTACTAGTTAATAATTCTTCGGGTAATTCCTCAAGAAACTGAGAACGTACAGCAGGTTCGCGGGAACCATAAAGGCGACGTTCGCGGGCATGGGAAAGATACAACCGCTCAGCCGCACGGGTAATACCGACGTAACACAAGCGACGTTCCTCTTCCAAAGCAGAGGGATCGTTGAGAGAACGGTAGTTAGGAAATAGTCCTTGCTCTAGTCCTACCAAAAAGACAACGGGAAACTCTAGACCTTTAGATGCGTGTAGCGTTAATAGAGAGACTGCTGTTTGTCCTTCTTTTAAATTATCCAAGTCAGAAGTCAAGGCAGTGCTAGCAAGAAAGGCTCCCAGGGTAGCATCTTCGTTCTCTTCTTCAAATTGCAGGACAGCGTTGTATAGTTCCTGGACGTTTTGCAGTCGCTCTAGGCTCTCGTCAGTGTCTTGGGTTTTCAAGTCTTTGACATAACCAGAGTCTTCCATCACTCCTTGCACAATTACTGAAGCACCTGCTGTCTCTACTTGTTCTTGCCAACGGCGAATTATTGCGGCAAAACTGATAACACCTTTAGCTGAGCGCCCTGCCAAGGTTTTTACCGATGTCTCGTCATTGAGAATTTCCCATAAAGTTGTGCCTAACTCCTGGGCAGCAGTTACCAGGGCATCAATGGTGGCTTTACCAACGCCGCGCCTGGGAGTATTGATTACCCGCAGCAGACTGACAGTATCGGCAGGATTAGCGATCGCTCTGAGGTAGGCGAGAACATCTTTAATTTCCTTGCGATCGTAGAATTTCAACCCTCCCACCACTGTGTAGGGAATACCCCGCCGCACTAGACATTCTTCGATTGGGCGAGATTGGGCATTAGTACGGTAGAGGACGGCAAAACTACCCCAGTGCATTTCTGGATACTGATGCTCCAGAGTGCGAATTTGATTCACGACAAACTCGGCTTCGGCAATTTCTTCGTCAGCTTTGTGACAGTAAATTTGTTCGCCTGCGCCACGTGTAGCTCTGAGGACTTTATCAATGCGTTGGGTATTATGTTCAATTAGCTGATTAGCGGCTTGTAGAATGTTCTCACAAGAGCGGTAATTTTCTTCCAGCTTCACCATTGTGCGAGTATCTTCGTCTGGCAATCCGTCGCCGAAGTCATCTTGAAATTCCAGCAAAACCTTATAGTCTGCTCCTCGGAAAGCGTAGACACTCTGATCTATATCTCCGACAACAAAAACCGAGCGATTTTGCCAATTCCACTCGCTTCTGGTTTCCCCATTTGTGACTAATAGACGAATCAGTTGGTATTGAATCCGATTAGTATCTTGATACTCATCTACTAAAATGTGACGAAATTTTTGGTGCCAGTAGCCTAATACATGTTCGTTCTGTAAAAATAATTGGACTGGAACCAGAATCAAGTCATCGAAGTCAAGAGCGTTGTTTGCTGCTAGAGCATTTTGATAGTGATTGTAAACTTCAGCAATTACCCGTCCGCGATAATTTACTTGACCCTTTTCATACTCTAGGGGTGTCAAGCCCTGATTTTTAGCAGCACTAATGGCATAACGGATCGAACGAGGTTCAAACTTTTTGTCATCTAAGTTTAGTTGTTTAGTGACAATCTCTTTGACTAAGCCCTGGGCATCGGATTCATCAAAAATGGAAAAGTTACGATTCCATCGATGTCCTTTGTCATCTTGGTATTTTTCAATATCAAACCGGAGGATGCGGGAAAACAGACTATGGAAGGTACCGATCCATAAGTGCTTGATCGTAGTTTTGTAGATTTGCGATCGCAACCTTGTCTGTTCGTGGGGTGGTAATGACTCTAAAGGTTGCCCATATTCTGTTTCTGCCACTTGTGCCGCAAATAGCTTCTGAATGCGCTCTTTCATCTCCCGCGCTGCTTTATTGGTAAAAGTTACAGCTAGGACATTTTCTGGATCGACTCTGTGCTTCAAAATGAGATTGGCAATGCGGTAGGTAAGCGCTCTCGTTTTACCTGAACCTGCCCCAGCGACTACTAACAAAGGACCACAAAAATGTTCCACTGCTTGGCGTTGACTGGGATTGAGGAGGCTAAGAAAGTCAGTGGTTGTCGTCATGGTTCTAGATCGCCGCGTGGTGTCTTGATTCAGTAGGTTGTTGTATTTGCCTTGATAGTCAAGATTTTTCTATCCTTTCACTATATTATTATGCGAACAGCTTTCCTTGTTTTTGGCCAAGGTGCTAAACTTTTCCATAAATCTGCGATCGATCCAGTCTTTCCAATGCCACAACAACGGAGAAGGACCGAAGCTGACATTTCCTCTAATTGCGATCGCTGCTTTATCTGCTGTTCCGATCAGGCTCAAGTATTGTTTCTGCGGTACATATGGTACCAACGGCTTACCTAATAGAACCCGTTGCAAGTTCTGGAATAAAGGTTTACCCTGCCGCACTGCAAATACTCCAGCTTTAGGACGGGGATAATTAACCATCGTCGCCACATCACCCGCAGCAAAGACTTGGGGATGAGACACAGACTGTAACTTATCGTTCACTTGGATAAAACCATCTGATAGTACTAGCCCAGATGTTTGCAGCCAAACGGGAGCCGAAGCTTGAGTCACCCAGAACAAGTAATCGTACTCCACTTGCAAACCAGACTCACACTCAACCTGATGCGATCGCACTTGGCTAACTGTTTCCTCAAGATGGAGGTGGATGCCACGAGCCATGAGAATTTCTGCCAGACGGCGACTTACCCAACGATTGTGAGTGGATATTAGTTGAGCATCACGATGGAATAAATGTATTTCTAAGTTCGGTGTTGATTGCTGGGCAGTCGTCAGTAGGCGATGTTGCATTGCTAGTGCTAACTCAACGCCACCAGCACCGCCACCCACAATTCCCAAACTCAACCGTGACTGGGTTTGAGCTATTTCCAGCAGCTTGTTCCAATGTGCAAGGAATTGCCGCACTGGTTTAGCCGCGATCGCATATTCTGTTGCTCCAGGCACAGATATCATTGCAGGTGTACTGCCAACATCGATTGATAAGAGATCGAACGCTATAGGAGGACGATTAGCACAGATAACTCGATTGTTTTCTAGGTCAAGTGCGATCGCCCGATCGATATACAGTTGAGCTTGAGCAAACTGAGCTAGAGTTCGTAAATTAATATGACACTCATCGTAAGTGTAGAATCCAGCAACATGCCCAGGTAACATCCCCGAATAGGCAGTATCTGATGCTTCGGTAATTAATGTCAGGCGAACTCCAGGCAAAGGTTTCATGCCAAACATTCTTAGAACAATAGCATGGCTGTGACCTCCACCAATTAGTACCAAGTCTTTAATTAGGTTTGTAGCTAGCGGCATCAGGCAATTTTAAGGTAAAAACGTGATAGGATTTCGGCTTGATGGAACTAGGGAACCAATACGAGAAAGTCAAGTCAAATTGAAGTAACAGCAAGGTGCAACAAGATGGATTCACAGCTAGAGGACAAGTTAATCAAAAAGTCGGCAGTCGTTGCTGGAATTGTCTTTGTCGGTGCTGTGACGAGTATCTCAGCATTTTCACAGTGGAATCCTCATCCTGCTACCGTTAGTAGTAGCATCACTCAAAGCCCCTCAAAAACACAGACTACACTCCTCAACCCTCCAGTTGCTCAAAGTACAATCCCAAATCCAGTTCCACCTAGTAAAACTACTCCCGTTGCCACATCCACACCAAGTAGTACTATCCCGAATAAATCAACTTTGCCCAACCAGGCTACATCTAATATATCTTCTACTCCAGACGAGGACACAACAACGCCCTCTAGATCATCTTCTAGAAAACAGACAATTGCCCTTGATTCTTCCAACCAAGAAGATAAAGTAAATGATGATGCTAGCGCCACAGCATCAGGGTTATTAGAGGCAAAGCGTAAAGGCAAGATTCAACCCGACACCACAACCTGGAGAAAAGCTCAGACAGCGATTTCTCTATTGCGTCAGGGAAAAACCAGACGGCAAGCTGCTCGTAAAGCCGGGATCTCTAAAGCTACTCTGAAGCGATTAATCGAGTTGGGTCAACGTCGGGCTAGCACTCGTGGGTCAAAAAATTTCTGAGTGGCAACATTTGCCAATATTAAGTATGATACTGCGACAGGGCGCTTGAGAAAAGGGTTTTGGCGATGACTTCTATCATCAGCGTAGATTTACCACAGCAGTCTTACGATATTGCGATCGCACCTCACAGTCTAGAGCAGCTAGGTCAACAGATGACCACTCTGAATCTGGGGAAAAAAGTCTTGCTGGTGTCCAATCCTACAATTTTTCGCCACTACGGGCAAAGAGCGATCGCGTCTTTAAGTTCAGCCGGGTTTGAAGTTGCCACAACTGCCCTGAGCGCAGGCGAACGCTATAAAACTCTGGCATCAATCCAAAAAATTTACAATGCTGCCCTAGAAAATCGCCTAGAGCGCTCCTCTACTATGGTAGCTTTAGGCGGCGGTGTAATTGGCGATATGACTGGTTTTGCTGCCGCCACTTGGTTGCGGGGCATTAACTTTGTACAGGTACCAACTACGCTTTTAGCAATGGTTGATGCCGCAATTGGTGGTAAAACTGGGGTGAATCATCCCCAAGGGAAAAACTTAATCGGGGCTTTCCATCAGCCACGACTAGTTTTAATTGACCCTCAAGTACTAAATACCCTACCAGTGCGAGAATTTCGGGCGGGAATAGCAGAAGTAATCAAATACGGCGTGATTTGGGACGCTCAGCTATTTACCCAGATGGAACAATCGCAGCGCTTAGACCAACTACAGTATTTAGAGCCAGAATTATTAGTAGAGATATTGGAACGCTCCGCTAAAGCTAAAGCCGATATTGTCAGTAAGGACGAAAAAGAAGCAGGACTCCGAGCAATCCTCAACTATGGTCATACTGTCGGACACGCCGTTGAAAGCCTAACAGGTTATCGCTTAGTCAATCATGGTGAAGCTGTAGCGATTGGTATGGTAGCTGCAGGTCAACTGGCTGTCAATCTCCAGTTTTGGGACCAAACAGCTCAAGATCGCCAGATCGCTCTAATTAAAAAAGCTGGACTCCCTACCCAGTTACCAGTCGAAGTAGACATTGAAGCGATTTTGGCTGCTTTGCAACTAGATAAAAAAGTCGAGGCTGGTCGAGTACGCTTTGTCTTTCCCACTCAGATTGGTGCCGCAACTATAACCGATCGAGTGTCATCAGAGGCGATTCGGGTAGTTCTACAGCAAATGCAATAATTCAAACAGTCAAATCATAATTATTTTCTATTGAAAAATTCATCCAAGCTTTATATAACTATGTAAAATCGACTAACTATCTTTATGTATATAAATCTATTCTGAATAACGTACCAACAGATCAACTGCTTTTTAAAAGTAACAAACAACATTAATCGAAACGATACTTTACATAAAAGTAGTAGATCTACGAATGTCTGACCTGATGAATAAGATGATAATAACATCATCTACTTAATTTCAGAATTAGGTACTAACGGTTAAGTTATTCGACATTAAATTAGGCTAAATCAATTTAGAAACCCTTGAAAATCTGGAGATCTAATACATGGTAGTTACCTCTCAAAGAGAGCTGCTTAAATCTAAACATCTGCTCAAGCAGAAGTATCCCAATAAACACGATCATTATAGCTTTGAAGATTTTTTCTCTTTCCAGTCTGAGACGGGAATAGTTACTGACTGGCATGAAAGCCGTAATCTCTTTACAAGTGAAGACTTTATTATCGGCTTAATTGAAGGTTTAGAAGAAGAAGTAGGCAGTGCTTCATCAGTAGTTATGTATAGCATTGGCTATCAATGGGGACTGCGCGACGCTAAGTTTTTCCGCCGTTGGTTTGAGCAGGAGTACGACAAGAAAGTCGGCAATGCAAATACCAAGTTCATGCTAGAAGCTTGGTGGTGGCCTTTTACCGCTCAAGGTTGGGGAAACTGGGAAGTAGACATGAGCGAACACAAGAATGGGTTCATGTTTGTCAACATTTTTGATTCTGCTGTAGCAAGGACTTTGGGTGATGTAGGCAAACCTGTGTGTCATATCTATGCTGGTTTATTTGCTGGTTTCTTTAGCGATATAGTTAACAAACCTTTGAGTTGCATTGAAATTCAGTGTTACTCAATGGGAGAAACTTTCTGCAAATTTCTTCTAGGCAGAAAAGATCGCATTGATGCTGCTACATTCTGGCAAAACGAAGGTGCGACAGCTAGAGATATTGAAAAGCGATTGCAGCATGGAGAGCGCTTGGGATGAGCCGCCACACTTCTTGGTCGCATCTTTCAGTAGAGGAATTCTTTAACCGTTGTAATTGGCAAGGTCAATTGCTGATGCCACAAGCAGTAGCAACTGAGGCGAACCATCATACCTCCTGGCAGTGCCTTTCAGTCCAAGAATTCTTTAACCTTTGTAACTGGCAAGGTCAATTGCCTCCAATGCCACAAGCGTTAGCAACTGAGGCGAACCATCATACCTCCTGGCAGTGCCTTTCAGTCCAAGAATTCTTTAACCGTTGTAATTGGCAAGGTCAACCGTTAGAGAGCCGCGACTGGCATCACGATCCATATTCACATTTAAAAGCACCAGTGAGGGAATTTTTCCAGTTTATTCCTTGGGAAGGAAAACCAGAAATTGGCTCCCTACCAAATACATCAACTTCAGCTCCAAGTTTGGCTACTTTTAAGCTGACTTTGACAGATTTATCAGAACTATTCTAGAGGTGAAAACATGCACTCAGAAATTAAGACTTTACTTTACGAAGCGGAAGAGCGTTACCTGAATCTAGAGGAAATCGAGACGGTTAAATATTACACGTTGTCTTTAAACCAGCGTCTTGAAGTCTATGAGCTGCTCCGCACTCAAGAGTTGACAATCTTTCAATCTGTTGCCGATCAACTACTGAAAGCTTTTCCTCAAGAACCTCACGAAACATTAGAACGAGCTTTGAAGCATTGGCTATCAGTCTTACGCTACTGTGGCATGGCTATGCTTATGAATAACTTTGAATTTCTTCAAAGAAGAATTTTGGATTACCTTACAGATGTCGTCGAAGTTCACCAAATCCAAGTGATTGAAGGAACTCTTTACCAATTGCTGCAATCCAATCTAAAAGAGTTTTTGTCTGACCAACAATTGGCTTTAGTACAACCTTTTTTAGCAAAAGCTGAGAAGACACTTTTGATTACAGGTGGATTGGTGTAGGTAAATAATAACGTTACAACTTTGAAGTAAGATACTAATGATTAATGTTGCCGATCTGCTGAAAGAGAAACACCTACCAGGAAACTATTTTGCCTCCGATGCCTATGTCAGGGGAGATTTTGAATCAGGCTTACTGGAAAACCGTCGAGGCGATCGCCTTTTGGCTCTACCAGAAACTCTAGTTCAGGCTATTTATGCTGGGCTAGAAGAAGAGACAGGTCAAGCATCTAGTGTAGTCCTTTTCAACTGCGGTCGTTGGTGGGGCAAAAACTTCTACGTTCGTTTCGTGGAAGAAGTAAGTGAATATTATGGCAAGGCTTTAGCCGAAATGGAGATGGTGGAGTTTCTCCAGTGTTTGAAACAATGTTGGAAAACTCATGGCTGGGGTACATTTGACCTTGATGTGAACTATTACCGGCAGGGATTCCTCATCGTGAAAATCAAGAACTCTCCCTTTGCTGCTGCTGCGCCAACTGGAAATAGACGTGCATGTTCCTTAGAAGCAGGTATCCTGAGTATTGTATTTAGCCAACTTACCGGACGAGAACTTCACTGCGTGCAAACTGCCTGTGAATCTTTGGGGAGCGATTGCAATTACTTTATTTTAGGCTTGCAACAGCGTCTGAAACCTGTAGAAGCCTGGTTAGAGGAGGAACAAGATCATGAAACTGTGATGAAGCGACTATCTAATATGGTCTCAACAAGTTCCTAAAATTTCAAGTTGCTATTGATTCATTGGAGAGTGGCAAGTGTGGCTAAGATTGTCAAGCTAGAATCAATCGATCAAGAGACAGCAGTTAAAACAAATGATAATGTTCTGTCTGCTCTGTTAGACAATGAACTGAATGTGCTTCAAGAGTGTGAAGGTCGAGGAATGTGTTCTACTTGCCATGTCTACATTAAAAGCGGCATGGAAAGTCTTTCTCCCCTCAACCGCCGAGAGAAGCGGACGCTAGAAGTTATTACCACTGCTAGACCTAATTCTCGCCTGGCATGTCAGGCTAGAGTCATCGGTAATGGTGTTGTAGTCGAGGTACCCGCCGGAATACATATGAATGCAATCAATGATATTACAGCTTTGATTGGTCGCCGTGCAGAGCAAGATATCCTTCATCCTCTTAACAGCAAGGTGTTAGTGGAAGCTGGTAAGTTAATTACTCGTTCGATGATTAGCCAACTCCAAGATACTCGTTTACAAGTGAAAGATTATCTTGCTCGGAGTCGAGAAGTTTAAGAAAAAAGATTACTACCTTTATTTAGGAGAACAAAATTCATGCTCACACAACTAACTCGTTTAAGTATAGAAGCAGACGGTCGTTATGCGGTAGCCGACGAACTTCAGTTTCTCAAAAGCTATTTTCATTCTCTTGAAGAACGCACAAGTGCTTATGAGAAGATCCGCACTTCTGAAGTCGAAATCATTCGTGAAACAGAAGCAAAAATGCGCCTCATTGATGCCAACATTTTTCTAAATGCTGCTGGAGATTTTACCGAAAGATGGAGAAATGACATTGTGCAGTTGCTGCGATATGCCGCTGCCGCCTTGTTGTTTAATGAACACGAACACCTACGTGAAGGTCTTCTACTTTGGCACAATACCATCGCCAAGTCTTATCAGTTTGACCATACCTGTAAAGTTACTTTTGAAGTGATGCCAGATGTAGTTAAGCATTTTCTTACTCCTGAAGAAGCAGCTTTATTTTGTCCAATTTTGTCACTCAACCACATCCTGCTCGGATGATGAATGTTGTTAATGCTTTGATTATTAGCAACTGTCTGGAGGTATTTTGACGCTATGCAAGAAAATTCAATGTTATCGAATCGTAAAAAGTCTCATTTAGAAATTGTAGAAATCTTGTCGGTGGTTGGTTCTATTGGCGGCTCCATTGCATCTGTAGTAACTCAACAAATTGTGTTTGCCTCAATTCCGCTATCTTTAGCTGTGGCAATAAATCTGGTAAACCGTAGGCAGGTAAATTCAGTTGATCAAACTAATCAATCTGTAGTTACTCAACTTCTACAAGAAAATCTCGAAAACCAAGCCAAATTTGGGACGTTAACCGAGCAGCTAGCAGAAGTCCGGCAACTGAACACTGGTTTAGAGCAACGTATACAGCAGCACATTCAATCCTTACTTAATAATCAGACTTTGAGTGTCCAGCTTCCAAACAGGATTGAGGAGCAGGTTGAAGCTTCAAGCGAACAGCTAGTAGAGTTACAGGAATTCATCACTGATTTAGGTCAACGTAGTAGTCATTTACAGCGCCGCACTCAACTTTTACGTAAGGGACAGACAAAAATTGCTAGGATAGTAGGCTGGTTGCGGGAGATCGAGACTTGTAACCAAACTATTCGGAGCAATCCTAACTCAGCTCACGCTTACTACAGTCGAGGTCTAAGCTATCAGCGCTTAGGAGCACAGGAGGGAGCAATTGAGGATTACAATCACGCAATTAGGCTCAATTCCTGCTACGCCGAAGCTTACCATGCTCGTGGTGTCCTCCGTGCCGCTCTAAAAGATAAGAAGGGAGCAGTTAAGGATTTACGTGAAGCGGCAAAACTCTTTTTTGAAGAGGGCAATATTATCAACTACCAAAAAGCAAGAGATCTTAGTAAGAAGTTTCATGAGCTGAGTTTACAGTCTAAAACTGACACTTCTGAAGAAGTAGCCGTAGAGAGTTTATTTGCCTGAAATTGAGTTGTTTTGCTAGTTAGCTTGAATACGAAGATAAAGCTGCAAGAGGTAAAAATGTTTAAGAAAAACGCTGACAAAACTTATACAGTTACATTGGTTAATGAAGCACAAGGATTAAACACCACCGTAGAGGTTTGTGGTGATGAATATATTCTTGATGCTGCTGAAGAACAGAATGTTCAAATGCCATATGCCTGCCGTGCCGGTGCTTGTGTTGTTTGCACTGGTAAGCTTGTCTCAGGTTCGGTTGACCAATCTGACCACTCTTTTTTGCAAGAAAAAGAACTTAAAGCTGGTTTCGTCCTTACTTGTAGAGCTTATCCTCTTGCGGATTGTGTCATTCTAACCCACCAAGAAGAAGAATTATTTGAACTTTATTAATTAAGGGGTAGGGGTGATAAATTAGGAAAAAAGCACTTATAAGAGTGTTTGTAGCAATCGACAAATTTCATCCTTACCCCTTCCTACGTCCCTGGGAAGTCAAAACGACCATAAACAAATACGAAAAAACTGTAAGTTTTGTATTACATTTATAGATTATAGAATTTATTTGTATAAGATCTAAATAATAATATCTATTTTTATGTTCGTCACCCATGTATCAAGAAAGTATCGAAGATTTTTTAAGTATTCCAGGAGTTTTAGGAGTATCCCTAATTCGCCAGCAATGCTTGCAGCAAAGTGTTCCGCCGCAGGCATCGCAGCTATATCTTTATACTAAGGATATAACTTTAGACGAAAATAAAAAACAGCTTCTAACTCAAGATATTAAACAAAATATTGCTAAAGTTTCTGAGAGAATTGATTTTTTTAAATTCAGAATTGCAGAGCATTATGCATGTACATACAAGTTAAATTCTGACTTTACACTTCTGGTTTTAACCTCTACTGATATTGCAGCAGTGCAATTGCGACCTTTAGCAGCCAAACAACTAAAAGCCAGGTTACAGCAAGATATTGATGCAACTATCGCTACATTTAAGTTTTTAACTCAATCATCTCAACATACTGCCGTTGGAGGGTTAGAGGATGCGGGCAATTATCAAAATCAATCTTTAGATATTACCGTAGAGGATTTACTCAAGGCTCTAGATTGTCTAAGTCAATTCAGTAGTGATTATATTGGCAAAAAAATAGTAACAAACTATTGGCAGTCCACTCGTCCTAGCTTTGAATGGCTAGACAATTTTCACCTAAATCACGCAGCTAAAATTGAGTTTTCTGGTGTAATCAAACCGATTACCGCTTTACAACACCAGTGGCTCAAAGACTGGACTGCTGCTTTTATCAAAAAATGTTCTCAAATTATCCAAGACTTCCCAAGAATGATTGAAAAAAAAGGTTTAGATGAACAAAATCAAAGACTATTATTAACTCCGCCTGTTGTGAACACCAAAAACGGTTGTGTCGCAAAAAGTGAAATAAATGTTATGGTGAGGAAGTCTTAGTGCAGCACTCTAGTTACTCGATTTTAAAGCTAGTTGGACAAGGGCAATTCGGGCTAGTTTTCTGCGCTGCTCACCGGAAAACTGGACGTTTAGTTGCTCTAAAAGAACTCGATTTATATCGTTTTCCCACTCATAAGTTTTTGCGAGAACTACGCTTTTTGCTCAGCTTGCAACATCCTAATATTGTCACCTGCCACGCAATAGAATATACCCAAACTGGACGGTATCTAGTGATGGATTATTGTGAGGGCGGTACTTTGCGTAATTTAATGCAGTCAAAGGCTCAATTAAACTTGCTTGGGCGTTTAAAGTTAATTATTGATGTTCTAGTCGGTCTTGAATATATTCATCATTGTGGTATTATTCACCGCGATATTAAACCAGAGAATATCTTGTTGAGCTTGAATCACAAGGGTTGGGTAGCTCGTGTCGCAGATTTCGGGGTGGCTCAGTTAAGTCGAGAACTTGGCAATATTCATCTAGGTCATACAGGTTCGCCTGCCTATATGGCTCCAGAACAATTTTATGGTCACTACTCACCCTCTTGTGACCTCTATGCAGTTGGAGTTTTGCTATTTGAGTTATTAGTTGGTCATCGACCTTTTTCCGGGTTGCCTGGAGAACTGATGTCAGCTCACTTGACTCAACCTGTCAACATTCCAGATTCAGTCCCTTTTCTACTGCGATCGCCAATCTTGACTGCACTAGAGAAGTTACCTGCCCGTAGATTTACTTCTGCTACTGAGATGTTAAAGTCTGTTCGATTGGCGACACAAGTAGAAGGTTTATTACAAAGTAGCACTCCGATATAAAACCAATTAAGCACCAACACTCAACATTAACGTCACTTCAGCGAACTCGTACAGCTTCAACGTCGCTACATTTGTAACTACGCACCAGATTTTTGAATGCTTGCGGCTGTTTGACCGAAGAGAATCTTCTTCCCTTCCTCAGTCACAGTTGGTTGGCTCTTGTATGCCTGACCTTTCTCATAAGCACGGATTACTGCTGGTCGTTTGGCTATACTTTCAAACCAACGCTTAAGATCCGGAAAGTCTTCTAGTCTCTGTTGCTGTCGCTCATGAGGAACAATCCACGGATAGCAAGCCATATCAGCAATCGAATATTCCCCTGCCAGGTATTCATGCTCCGCCACTTGACGGTTGAGTACACCGTAGAGCCGATTCGTCTCCCGCACGTAACGATCGATCGCATAGGGGATCTTCTCCGGAGCGTATTGCCCAAAGTGATGATTTTGCCCTGCCATTGGACCAAGCCCGCCCATTTGCCAGAATAGCCACTCCAGAGCTGTCTTGCGATCGCGACTGTCAGCCGCAATAAATTTCCCAGTCTTTTCGGCTAGATACAACAAAATTGCCCCTGACTCAAATACTGAGATTGGTTCGCCACCATCAGCCGGATTTTGGTCAACGATCGCAGGCATCCGATTATTGGGCGACAGCCGGAGGAACTCTGGTTTAAATTGATCGCCTGCACTAATATTGACTGGCTTAATCTCGTATTCCAGTTCTGCTTCTTCCAGAAAGATCGTAATTTTGTGACCGTTTGGTGTTGGCCAATAGTATAGTTCAATCATTTTTACTCCTTTGAGTTCTATCTTGCCGATTCAGAGCCAATGTCTCATCACTTGACCGTACAAGTAAGACTGATTGGTTAGTGGTCGAGCCATCAAAAAGTTTGATTTTGCCTAGAGCATAGCAAAAAAATACCACCAAGTCAAATAGTTAAGTTACTATTTAACTATAGATTTTAGTCTGGTAGATAATAGAGATACTATTGTAGCTATGTGGTTAATGGCACTAGAATGCAGTTGAGTAATGTAGTTGTAGATTTAGATTCACAAATTTAGAGTTCTACTTCCGAGCAGCTACCAATTTTAACGGTGAAGTTATGAACCTTACATAAAGCGCGATCGCTTCACCTCAGTTTTCGGGAATCATAAAGCATAACTGTTACTAGGGATAAAAAGTGAACAAAGGCTCCTCGTTAGAAATTGTTGAATACTTGTTCCTGGCTGGCTCCCTAGCTGGCACCATCGCAGCAATTACAACCCATCAAGTGGCATATGCCGCCGTTCCCATAACGCTGGCTCTGTTGCTGAATGCAATTAATCGATACCGATACCAACACTACGAACGCCGTTCTGTTGCTAAAATGCACCAGTCGGTTCAATCGTTACAACAGCAAATTCAAACGCTGGATTCTAAACCAACAGACTCCTCCTCGGTAGTTAAAGCTCTCCAACAGCTAGAGCAAGAGACTCTGACGCTCGGCGAGCGGTTCAATGCCAGACCAGAAATGCAAGCAATTGCACAACTGACAAACCAACTAGAGGATCTGACCTTACAACTAAGCAGTCTACGCCATTCCCCGAAACAAACAGATCTAAGCGGGATAGAAGCAGAAATTGCTACGATCAAAGCAGATTTGCAGGCTGTCGATCCGAGCGCTGTCAAACAGCTAGAGCAAGAGACTCTGACGCTAAGCGAACAATTCAATGCTAGACCGGAAATGCAAGCAATTACACAGCTCGCTAACCAACTTGACAATCTAGCGCTAAGATTAGACAACCTCCCCCACACTGTAACTGGCGAACCAAGTGGGATAGAAGCAGAAATTGCCAATCTACAAGCACATATACAAGCGATAGAACTCAACTCGTCCAGTAGCAGTATTGCTCAGATCCACACTGAGCTACAAGAGCAGATTAACCAGCTCAATGCTCAGATCCAAGAACTATCTCAACCATTTGCTACCAGCGCCTCAAATCAGCGGTTAACTGAACTAGAGGAGAATTACACGACTTATAGAGATGATGTTATTCGTCTGGTGCCAGCAGTGCAAAACCTGCAATCAGAGCAAGCTACAACCAATGCTGTGATTGCTGCGTTAAGTTCTGCCGACGCAGAGCTGACGAATCATTTACAGACTCTAGCATCACGCTTCGATAGTTCGCCGATTGAAGCCACAACAGTTGATTTGAGTGAGATCCAAGCAGCGATCGCTAATCTCGATCTGCGATTAGGGGAGCTGAGCGAACAATTTGCCGCTCGACCAGAACTAACTGCGATTCAGCATTTAGAGGAGCTAGTAGAAACACAAATTTCACCCCTGACAGTACAACTAGATGCCCTCAGTCAACAATTCAATACTAGTAATGAGTCACAGGCAATTGAAGACTTACAGAGTACAACTGCTAACCTCAACCTGCAATTAAGCGAACTAAGCGAACAACTTGCCGCTCGAACGGAACTAACAGCAATTCAAAATTTAGAGGGGCTGGTAGAAACACAAATTGCACATCTTACCTTACAACTAGATGCTCTGAGCCAACAGTTTAATACTAGAACTGAGGTGCAGGCAATTGGGCACCTAGAGGAAACGATCGCTCAACTCCAGCAGAGTCTGGAAGTCTTAGCCACCTCTTCAATAGCAGTTGATGCTCCGAGTGAGGTAGAGGCATCAATGACTAAAGACGAGGCAGTTGCCGAATTTGCTACTAAGCAGGAACTGGAAACCTTAACTCAAAGTCTTACCTTGGCGATAGAAGAGTTGAGCATGGCGATCGCCCAGTTACCAGAAGTGGCTAGGCTGCGGGAGGAATTGCCTCAAGATGATGCAGTACCGCTAAACGACTCCTTATCAACTACTGCACTTTTAGATTTAGACGATTTATTTACCGAGCAGATTGATACATCAGTTGAGCCATCCCATTCTAGTGCCACTATCACACCTAGTGCCGAGTTGGATTTGGAAGATTTATTTGCTGACATGGATATGTCAGTGCAGCCCTCCAATCCCAGTTCCATCCCACCTAGTGCCGAGTTGGATTTAGAAGATTTATTTGCCGATCGAACTGGTGCATTACTTGAGCCATCTCATCCAGGTGCCGCTATACCACCTGGTACAGTGTTGAATTTAGAAGATTTATTTGGCGACCAAGTTGATCTGTCAGTTGAGCAATTGAACGAAGCGATCGCTTCTTTACCACCTGGTTCCGATCTCGATCTGGAAGAGTTGCTACTTGCACTCACACCTAAACCAGATGCTCCTAAGTCCTCCAAGGATGACTGAGCATAGTTAATTTTCACTTAGGGCTGACATAAAATTAGGAGCAGCCCAACAAAATGTCTTTAGCTGCTCCTCAAGCCTTTGACTAGAAGCTAATGTTACTGATTAAATGGAGCTTCTATCTTTTCGTTCTCACCACCACTGCCAATCGGTTCACCTGTAACAGTAGCCTTGATAAATCCCGCCAAACGTACTACAGCACTTGACGGCGAACTCCAATACTCGGCCTTGTCAACACTCACCTTTAGCAGTGCTAAGTTGGGGTCATCTAAACCTTGGTTTCCCCAAGCTTTGTAGAGTGGATTCCAAAACTGCTCGATGTAATTGCGATCGCGCACCAGTTCAGCAATACCTGATACTGAAATGTATTTTTGGTCTTTTGGCTCGGCATAGCTGACATTAACTTGTTGATGTTGCTGCACTTCATCAACCTTGGGTGCGTCAGCATTAGTAAAGAACCAGAGCGTACCATCAAACTCTGTTTCCTGAGTTGCCATAGGACGGCTTCTTAACGTGCCATCGGCTTCAGTCGTCGTCAACATGGCGAACTTGATATCTTTAATCATCTCGCCCAGTTGCTTGACATTTTCGCTGTGTGTATGCTCAGTCATTCTATTAGTTCTCGTAATTGCCTTGCTGCCTAGTTAGGAAGCCAGTTATTAGAAGTAACATTATATAGGCTGTCATAAGTCTATCTAGAGTAAGGTTGGCTTGATTAATCCCCATTTCTGCTAGAATTAAATAGCCTGCAATGCAACAATCAATCAATGCAGACAGACGAGTAGCAGTGAGTTTTGGCGATTGTTGTAGAGGTGAAGCTGTGGCAAATAAGGCTTTTTCGGAATCGGAACAAGAAGAATTGGCATCTGAGGAAGCACTGGATCTTGACCATTCCCAAAGTGAAGTTAGGTCTCGCAGCCCCATTACTGGGTGGTCAGGCGTACTAGTTGGCATTGGGTTAGGAATAGCGATTGCGGCAGGGGGAACGCAGCTATTACCTCATACCCCAGCTAAACCAACTGCTCAACCGAAACCAAGTCAATCTCAAGGTCAAAGCGTCACTGTTGCCCAAGTCGAAAGTCGTCCGATTACCCAGATGATTAATGTCACTGGTACGGTAGCAGCTCAAGGAGATCTAATCCCCGTTTTACCGCAGACAACAGGCTTACAAATCAAGCAAGTCTTGGTACAAGAGGGGCAAACTGTAGCAGCAGGAGTTGTATTGGCAGTTTTAGATAATTCGGTACTCCAAGCAGAACTAGATCAAGCAAATGCCCAACTCGAATCAGCTCAAGCAGTGGTGGGGCAAAAAGAGGCAACAGCCGCTCAAGCCGAAGCAGCTTTAAAACAAGCGCAACAAGAACTTAAACGGTATCA
>JAABUQ010006819.1_pt1 | contig 17004 bp, 12 predicted proteins | sample 5560001 | NCBI WGS metagenome assembly JAABUQ01 (sample SAMN10711888, study PRJNA513371) | rock metagenome | isolation source: Antarctica rocks | place: Antarctica: Victoria Land, Finger Mt nord | collected 2015-12-18
TGTGGTGGGGGTTTGAGGGGGGTTGTGTGGGGGCCTGGGGGAAGGGGAGGGGGAGAGCGATGTCGTGGGTTTGAAGGGGAGATTCTGCAGGGGTTAGTGGGGGGGTTTTGGGGGTGGCTGGGTTGGGGGTGGAGGCGGACCTTGCAGGAGGGGGTTGGTTGAGGCTGTGAGGATTGGGATTAGGGAGGTGAGGTCGGGGCGGTGGCGGAGAGTGGTGCTGAACATTGTTGTCTTTGTTCGATAGAAATTCCTTGATGGGCGTGGCTGATGGTATTGTAGACGGTGATCATTGTATGACATCAGATGTGTATGTGAGACGATTTTTGGGATTGGAGATTGGATTTGAAATTCAAAAAGGATGGATTCTCGTCTGAGCGAGTAGAGAGATTTCTTGTTCTCTGGGTATCATACAATGGAGATTTTCCAAGACGCCAGAGTGAATGCTATGGAATGCGATATCAAACCTGGCGACCTGGTGCATTCGATGACTTTCTTCGCAACATATGTGGGGTTTCCTTCCCAAACACAGCCTATCTTACACGTGTCCATGCTCAGATAGACGCAGTGAAATTTTCATGCCTTTGGATTCGGACCCCTTCGTGCAGAATCTGCAGGCGATACTGCATCGAATTTAGGCTTTGCTCCTGGGGCAGGCTGTTCTTTGTGTTCCGAGTCCGAGGTGTGGTTGCCAGGAAGGATCCTGCTGAATATTGTTGTAGACGACTTCTCAGCCGTGCTTGTCCCTCTCAGTTCAGGGGCCTTGAGAATAGCTGCGGCGACAGGCTCCACTTCCTCCTCTTTTCGACCCATCTTCCTGATCCACGTGAACCAGCCCTGTTCTTTGTCCTGACCCACACCTTCTTCTTTCTCCTCTAGCTCATAGACTTCAGGCGGCAATATATGTCCCTCCGTCAGGGGCTTTTCTCCAGCCTTGGCACGCAGTCTTACGATCTCCTTTTCAAGCAATACCATTCCCTTCCGTGCGGACTTCTCGTATTCTTCCAGTTCACCAATCCTATCAGAAACGTCCTCCCTTCTCGAAGTTTCCTGCCGTCCTTTCCGCCAATTCTCTCCAAGGATTAAGGCTATACCGACACCAAGCAGAAAGGTCTCGGAAACAAAATTGGCTCCGGAATCGATCGCCTTTGCCTCGGAAAGAGGCCTGATTTTTGGCTTCTTGGATGGAGCCTCCTTGGGCTTCTCTGAACCCTCTTTCTTCGCTTTTGCTGCGGCGGCTTCGTCTGCTATCGTTTGGGCTTCAGTCTTCACGGTGGGGGCTTCGTGTTTATGTTTCTTGGCCTGAGCTTCGGCAGCTTCTCGTGCAGCTTGTTTCTCGAGGGTTGCAGTATCTTGAAGGAGCCCGAGTTTGAACCTCATATCCCATCGGTGGATACCCTGTGCCATCCTGACACATATTCGGCGAAATCGCTCGTGCTCTCTGGCTTGGGCTTTGATTCTGTTCTGAGGATGTGTCAGCGATTGGCACTGTCAGGAGGGTTGTCTGCATACAGCGATTGGCTTCGAAAGTGTCTTGATGACAAGCGAGCCTAGCTTGATGACAACGCCCGACATTGCTGCAACCCATGAGAACTCATTAGAAGTGGTCGAGGGACTTCATAGTGTGGGAGCGGTCGGGAGCGAGCTTGGCAGAAAATCAGCTCTGGTGAAGGAAGCATCCATGACGAGATTGCCTCCTTGTGGCCCACTTAGAATATGGTGCTGAACTCCCCAATACGCAATGGCCAAAGTTGTGGGGGGTATTGAGAGGTCGTGGGAGGTCGGCGATTAGAGTCATGGCATTTTGGGAAGGTTATCCGAGCCGTTGTCGCCAAGCATTTCAGTGTTTACTTTCGGTCTCCTTTGGAAATCCGTCATCGCTAAGTATCATAACCACCAGCACTACTCCTCACCTCGACGATTTCGGCACCACACCTCCTGCTAACAGGAAAGCATTATTGCGTGCAGCATAACATGCACTCGCCGCTCATTTGAAGCAGCTTTCCCAGCCATTCGGCTCTAACACTCTCAAGAAGCATTACAGTAACAGCATGTGAAGCTAGGCATTTGTTTATTTAGGAGGGGCATTGCAAAGCTACCATACATCGACATCGCTAGTCAAGCTACTCAACGCTATGGCTATGGTTCAGGTACAGACGCACGTAATGGAGCCTCTGTCGCCTCGATCTACAAACATTCAATTCAAGGCAAAGCCTTCCAAGCAGAAAGAAGCAAAGATGGTAGAGATGGCAGACGACGAGGAAGCAAGGAAAATTGAGGCAGCTAAGAAGGCGTTGAAAGAGAAAGAGTATGCCCCACCACCGCCAGAATGGGTGATACAGCCTCCAATATCCCAAGGAGGGCTTGCAGAAAAGTTCAAGACTGGACGCTTGCTCGGCAAGGGAGGTTTCGCAATCGCATACGAGGGTGAATTGAGAGGCAAGAGGAATGGTACACAGAAGAGTGTATTCGCACTAAAAATTGTGCGAGCGAAGATGAGCCAAAGAAAAATGGAGGAAAAGGTGGGCAAAGCATTCCTGCCTGGCAAGAAACGACGGCTAATCCAGCCTTCCTAGTTTCGTACAGAACTACAGATACATGCAAAGATGCGACATCCTAACATTGTCGAGTTCCATCGGGCTTTTACCTTCAAAGAAAGCACGTATGTTGTTCTTGAGCTGTGTTCAAACGGATCGGTCATGGACATGGTCAAGAAGCGCAGATGTCTGAGTCTGCCGGAAGTACGCCGTCTAACTGTTCAATTGTGCGGCGCTATCAAGTACATGCACGCTCGGAATGTCATACACCGAGACTTGAAGATGGGAAACTTGTTCCTCGATCATGAAATGAACCTCAAAATTGGGGACTTTGGACTGGCAGCGGTACTGGCGAGCAAGAGTGAGATTGAGAGTCTGGTCGATTATGGGAAGCAAAGAAGAACCACACTCTGCGGCACTCCTAACTACATTGCACCGGAGATTTTGGAGAAGGGCAAGGGGGGCCACGATCATAAAGTCGATATATGGGCAATTGGTGTCATTGTGTACGTATTCGAAGAGTTCGTCTTCAGAACTCGAGCTAATACGCCGACTAGTTTTGCCATGATTGCTGGCCAGCCTCCCTTCCAGTCATCGTCACAGGGAGAAATTTATAGACGGGCGAGAAGCGTGGAATACACATGGCCAGAGCCGGCTAAATACTCGAATGATATACCAGAAGAAGCGAAAGATCTGGTCGCTCGACTACTGAAGGTAGACGCTGAGGAACGCCCGGATCCTGATCAGGTCATTGGTCACCCTTTTTTCGCCATGCACGGAGGCAATGCAATACCTGCTGTCATGGAGGAGCACTTCCGTACCCAGACCCCTCGTTTCCTTGATATAAGAGCACGTCCGCATGGGGATGTCATGTTGAAAGCGACAGAGCGCCTGGCCTTGAGATCGCTTGCAAAGCATTGTGGCGTGGGACATCTTCAAGGAGACAAAGCGCCCCAAACGACGGTTGGTGAAGATACCGATCTCTCCTTGTACAAAGAATGTGCAGCCGAGGAGAAAGCCGGGTTGTCCCCCATTGTGCCAGTGCCTAAGGATATGGTGTATACATCCAAATTTCAGTCATCTGATTGGCCAAGCTTGCCAATTAGTGACGTAGGCCAATCGGTTCCAAAAGCCGAAGATGTGGCCACGTACGATGCCGTGCCATCTCGTTCCTTACCACGAAACGAGGTTGAAATCTCCCTACCTGATCGCCCTCGAAGAGGCCCTGTCCAAAGCCACGCAGCGACTCTCCGTGCCGCCCAAGCTGGTAGCAAGCCAAGGATTCCAAGAGCTCAGCCAAGATTCCTCAACATTGAGGAAGAGGCACCTCGCTCTAAGAACGCTGCCTATAATTCGGTTCGAGAGCGACGACGCCTACTCAACGAAATGCCCGTACGCTCAACCACACTTGCATCAATTGCTGGAAACCAGCAAGCAGCAACGGTGAATCGACGACCTAGAGCAGCCCGATCGAAGAAAGTCGTGGTACTAGATGATATTGAGACGCCTGACTCAGCAGAAGCTGCCCAGATGTTGCGGCCAACCACTAAAGATGAGATCATTGATGCAGTGTGCACTGACTCAGACGTAAAGCGAAGTGAGTTGGCGGCTCGAAGTAGAGCAAGAATAGCATCAAACATTCAAAGCGAGATGGTCAAGCCTGCCAACAACAAGGTAGACGTCAAAGCAGACTCCGACCCTGTCAGGCCTAGAGATATATCTGATAGTCCACCTCCTGGAAACGCACTCATCGGACCAAACGAAGTCGCCGAAGAGCTTCCTCGCACGAAGCCAGACGAAGTTCTGTCACAGCTGCAAGAACTTCACAGGGAACTTGAAGCAAGCCTCAGTAATATTGCGAAGAGCAGACACCGATCCAGTCCCGACGAACTCGATATCAAGAACGACGACATCAAGCGCCGTCCTGTAGTTGTTAAATGGGTAGACTACACGAATAAATTCGGCATCGGTTACATCCTCGCCAACGGAACCGTCGGCTGTGTCTTCAAGGGAGACGGATCCACTCCGCCAACATGCGTTGTGGTGGCGGATGCTGAAACCCATTTAAAGAAACGCAAGACACCAAAATACCCAGAAAAGCACCAAATGGTCCCCAAACGGTGCTCACCCATCGAATTCATCGAAAACTGCGGCGACGACGGCCTGAAACGAGTACTTGTCCAACCCTCACACTACCAAGTCAAGGTTTCCCCAGAAGGGCTTCCAGACCGCCTAGCAATAGGAACCGACACCCACGACTTCGAAAAACGCAAGAAGCTCTGTCTGTGGGATAAATTTGCAAAGTACATGACGCAAACCCTCGGCAAGAGCGAAGAAACGAACCTTTCAACCGAATCAGACTCCACTGTATCCAAACCCTCCAGACGTAGTGTAGCAGGCCCCTTTGTCAAATTCTACCAACGTCTGGGCAACGTAGGCATCTGGGGTTTTGCGGACGGGTCCTTCCAATTCAACTTCCCCGACCACACTAAACTCGTCGTCTCCGACTCCGGCCGCTGGCTCGATTTCTACCATCTCCCCCTCGCTGCCGCACGCGCTCTCCGCGCTGGGCAGGTCCTCGATCCTGGCGTGTTAGCCGAGCGAAGCGTGCTTTGCTGCCCTACGGCTGCCATGTTGGGCAGCGGCAGGGATGAAGAATTCAGATCATTGGTGAGGGAGAATGAGTTGAAGGCTAAAGTGGCGTTTGTGAGGGATGTGGTGGGGATCTGGATCCAGGGAGGTGGGTTGGGGTGCATGGGCCGCAGGAAGGGGATGAAGTGGGACGGGATGATGGAGAAGGGGGGAAAGTTGGTGTGGGTTAGTGTTGGGGCGAGGGGAGGGGATGTGAGGTATGAGAGTCCGGGTGGTGTGAAGGGGTAGGGAGTGAGTGCACTTTCTGCCCTGTTCAGGATTCTTTTGTTTTTTCCTGGTGACTGTCGCTCTAGGGGTATGGGTTTTCGACTGCATCCCTTATTCCGTGACGAGATATTGGACATTGAAGCAGGGCGTTTGGCGTTGGGAAACCTCCGGGTCACGCCTCCCTTTGGCAATATGGCCCATCACTGCATCGGAATAGCATTAGCGTTACCTAGTTCTATAGCAGCCGTTCAGCAAATTGGGTATCTATCTATCAATCATCCATATCATCAGCTTGAAGATAGCAAAGTATAGCCCCGCCACGATTCTCAATATGCCACCCCCGCGAGAGAACAGCAGAAACCTTCTCACCACCCAAAGCAAGGACAGCCTACACTGTACCGAGTATCTCACGTTGCAGCCCACACCGCACACCATCCGCCATCAGCAACACCACGACGCGAGACCAGCTCCACACGCCCAAGCACTCCTCAACCCATCAACCCACCCTCCCGCAGAGCCGCTGCAAGATCAATCACGAACCCCTCCCCCTCAACCCGTCCGCGCCGCTTCAGAAGCCCCCTCAACTCCCACTCCCACACCCCCACCACCCGCATATCCACCTCCGCAAACGCCGACCCAATCTTCCCAGTCGTGACATACTCATCCCACCTCCCCAGTCCCGCGAAGCTGGCTTCGATATCCACACAAGACGCGCTGACTTCGAGCACAAGCTCCCGCGCGCTGTCTTCCTCCCTCACGCTCTCGAGGGGTAGGGAGGGATTCTTGACGCGTTTGCCGGAGACCGGGCTGGAGGTGTTAGGGTGGGAAGTCTGCGTGCGGATAAGATTGCCCCGGGGATCTCCTGGCGCGAATGCTGAGAGGTCTGCGATACCGGCGTCGGGGTTGGGGGAGGTGTGTAAAGCGGCTATGGCTTTGTTGTAGCGGTTCTTGTGCGGTGAACTAGGGGGTCGGGATGATTTTGGACAGAGGTGCTTCTCGACTGCACGTTGGAGGGCGTTTTGTTCGCGGGCTGCTTGTTGGAGGGTTTCATGGTGGTGTTTGGTGGCGGCTTGCTTGCGGAATTCGTAGTCCATTGTTTCGGCTAGGTCGTGGGTGAAGAGCTCGGAGGTGGTGGGGAATTCCTTGAGGTCGCTTTCGGAGGAGCGGAGGTCGAGCTCAAGGGGTGCGGGGCGTTGGAGCGTTATTCTTTGTTGTGGCTGCGGTGTCTTCTTCTGGTGGGGTGCTTGACGCTGTTCTCCTGTCTTGAACCATACATGTTCGGGATCGTGGACGGGGGAGACAAAGGGTTTGCGAAGCGTTTCCTGGTGCTGTTTTTGCTGAGTCTGTTTTCGTCTGGGTTTGTGGGAAATGTCCGGGATGTCGCTTAGGCGTGTCCCAGTGGGTAATGTTCGTGCAGACACAAACGGCTGTTGATATTCCAGCGGATTCTCATTTGCCAATTCTTGTACATGATCTTTGTTGCAGCTCTGCTGAGAAGTATCGTCGTAGTCACTGAAAGATCTCTGCACCCAGGTATCCAATGCCCCATTCCCATATCGCTCTCTATCAATGCTAGCCTTATGAGTGTTTGCATCACCGTCCTGCCGCGTTCCCCAAGCTTTCTGTGGATAGGGAAAAGGATCAGGTGAAGTGCGAGAGAATTCCGAAGGAGAGCCAGGCTGATTGCGTCCTGGTGTTGGAAGCCCTGGAGCATCGAAATTGATACTCTGACAGACCGGAGATACTTCTGGAGAAACTGACCTGTCACCAGGCTGTCGGCTCGGTGTAAGCAACTTGCTGTTTTCATCAACCTCTACCACATCCTGTTTGCTTGAGGCTACAGGGCGCAATGCAGCAGTGAGCTTTGCAATTGCCCATGGATTCGAGGCACCGATGTCCCGAAGGATGTCATCGCCATCCAGAATGCTCCCAGATACAATTAAGTCCGACACTGGTGTAGACTTTTTCGCGAGCAATATGTCAAATGTTCGTGATTTTGGAGCAGCCTCTGCACCAGGACTTCTTGTGCTCTTCGCTTGAGGCTCGCCGTAGAAGTCTCGAAAGTGTTTCTCCGCGATCTGAATCAGGAGCTTCGGGTCAGTGAATAAGACATCATCTTTTGCTGGTTCAATGTTCGCATCGTAGCTTCCAGGGGGGCAGATGACGTTCACGAAAATGAAAGGATCCACAGGCTTCTCCTTTTGATCATGGCCACCGGCAGCCCTGTAATAATTCTTGAAGATGCTGATGACTTGTTTCAGTGTTCCTCTGGCACATTTGACTGGTCGTGAATCTACGAAAGCAAATTGCCGCGGAACACTGACCATCGAGAAGTCGGAGGAGCCTGGATGCGGCAATGAAGTCTCGATGGTATAACACGAATCATCGCCAGGCTGAGGAATCGCTGTCTCAGCACCGACGGGTCCAATTAGATCTCCTCGATCCGACCATGACGAGCGAACCCATTCGCACTGGTCAGCCAGCTTCTTACCAAAAAGCTTGATTGGAGCATCGATGGCAATGGCTTCCAATGCAACACGACTTGATGTTGCGGGTTTCGGAGCATACGTGAAATTCCCCTTGTCGTTCTTGGCTTTTGAAACCTTCAGCGAGAATCGTACATGGGGTCTTGCAAACGCATATGACTGTAGTAGGCGCTTGATTTTCGCCAGGACTGCGAGCGCGGTCTTCTCCTTTGCTGCTGTCTGTCTACGAACAGGGATGCCCTTGAGAAATTCCGTAATCGTTATTGTAGTTCCCACAGGGTGAGACATTCGCTTCTCGCTAGGTTCGATGAGTATTAAGCTCTGGGAACATGACATTTAGCATACCTTGCTACATTACCCGTCCTATCATACGCGTACTCCATGGCTGTCTCTTCGCCTTCTACCTTTGTCGAAAGCCTGAGTCCCCCACTCAGTTCTGCAGCACTCGCTAGAGCTTCCCCTCGGAACCCAAGTGAATGACCACCTATTTCTCGCAGATCATCGAGATTCCTAATCTTACTCGTACAGTATCGCATGCAAGCTAGATGGCGGTCCTCGGGAGGGATGCCAAAGCCATTGTCTTTAACTTCAATCTTGTCGAGGGTGTTCGCGGAGATCTGGACGTATATGGCTGTAGCGTGAGCGTCAAGAGAATTCTCAACCAATTCCTTAACCACAGAGGTTGGATCAGTCAATGACTGTGAAGAGCCAATGGCGCTGGCTGTAGCTTTTGAGAGCGCAGTGATAGGCATGGTCTCCTCTAGTGCTGCAACAACGAAGAAAAGAATAGACCTGAAAATAGGCGTCTTTGAAGAGGCCAAGGAAACATCATGTTTAACGGTCGTCAATGGCGCAGCTCCATTATAAATTCATTACCAGGTCCACAAGAGCTCGCGTACGTTGGCACACTACATCAGTACATATATAAATTGCTGGAGAAAGGCAAACTCTCAACCACACATTGGGTTGATACTGTGAGGAAGAGTGAGCAAAATTGTAGCTTGAGAGACTTCTTTACTGAGGCTCTCTGCACTACCCGGCGCTAAACTGTAGGGCTAGAAAAAGTTGGCCGTCAGTGATGGGGATTTAAGACTTGTCACCATACGCATATTATGTTTCAATCTCCATGCCTCAAATTGCATTAGGACGCTCAACTCTGCCTGCTGTTGTCTCTCTCATTGCCTTTCTTGCCTACGGCTCACAAATACTGTTTTGTTACATTGAGCCGCATCGATTGAACAGGACTCAAACCCTTGTTTTCAACGTCTTAATAGGCTGCATATGGATCACGTATGCACGCGCCTGCTTCACCAACCCCGGATGGGTACCCTCAGGCTGGGGTACAGATGACACATCCTCCCAGTACCAAGCTTCGCAACCGAGAAAACGCTGGTGCAGAAAGTGTGAGGCTTTTAAGCCACCACGCGCACATCATTGTAAGACTTGTTCAAGGTAGCCCTACGCCAGACTTCTACAAAGCTTCCGACTGACATCCCTAGATGCATACCCAAAATGGACCATCATTGCCCGTGGACAAGCAGCTGTGTTTCTCATCGCACATTCCCGCACTTCTTCCGCTTCCTTCTCTACTCTGTAGTTTCAATCACCTATCTTCAGTATTTCATCTACATCCGAGGTTCGTTTCTTTGGGCGGGCCGAAACCTCCCAAGCGTACGTCCTACTGTTCCTCACATGAGAGTGGGCTGACTTTCCACTATGCAGTATCTTGGTCCTAATGTGACACAAATGATTGTCTTTTTTGTCTTATTTGCGGCAAACTGTTTTGCACTTTTTGTGATAGGACTTCTCTTTGTCCGCAACGTATGGTGCTTAGGTGCTAATGTCACAACCATCGAGGGTTGGGAGATCGAAAGACATAAGACGCTCGTACGGCGTGCGAGAGCGTTGGGAGGATACCTCGACGGCCCTGATGGCACCAAAGTGAAGGTTTCCAAGCAGGAATTCCCATACGATATCGGGATACTACAGAACATCAGACAAGGTATGGGTGGTACATTCCTGCTTTGGCTGTGGCCATTTGCACCCACACCTGCAAACAATTCCGGCTTAGCATTTGAAGTCAATGGATTCGAAGGTAAGGATAAAAGTTCAAAATCTTGTAGGAGTCTACTAGATGTATTCAGATTCATCTCTATCATGGCCACCTCCAGATCCAGACCGGATGCCCAGGCAAAGGCATCCTGTATGGCATGATGCCGCCTTCACATATGACCAGCAAACGACGTCTGAGCAAGAACGTATCAATTCATTTCGGCAGAGGCAGCAGAACGATTTGAAACGCTTTCAGAACGACTCATCTCATGTGATTCGCCAGCGGCGATTTCAAGAGACATACAGGCCGGCCGGTGATGAAGACAACAGTGGCGGTGAAGAAAGTTGGCGAGATTCTGAGGGAGATCGGCTGGATGACTTTGGAGTTGACGAAGATGTTGAATTTTACGACGAAGACAGTATTCCACTCGCTCAGCTACTTCAGAAAAGACGATTGAAAAGTGAGAATGCCGCCAGTACTTGACGAGCGATGCTTGCTTCATCCCCCGCGGAATCCTGCCGAGCAAGACTTCATATTTCCGCAGTGGTCTGCCTCGATACGTACCTTGTCATGACCAAGTGCCGGATATTCCATACATTCAGAATGCGGGGTAGCGTTGGCTCGACACCCTCGATCTCTCCGCTCGGACGCTTTCATGCATAGCATACTTAGTCAATGACGGCCACGCGATTACCTTATGCAAGTCATTCGCAGAGGTACGCATGTGCCCTAGACCGAAAGAGAGAATTGGAATGAGGTTTGGAGACCAGTAGACTACTAACCCATGCTGAGAAGGATGAGAACGCGGTATGGAATCTGCTGGGTACTTAAATGTCAGCGCATTGACTCTTGTCAACCAGATGATGGGGAAAGGGACATAGAGCCTCTTGGCACGTCTGCGATAAATATTGAAATTGCACGTCGTCCCCAGCGCCTGACGGTCTTCCCTGTCGGATAAAAGGGCCGAGGAAGCTTGGCCGACTCAGACTACCGCACCATTCTATTACAGTTTCCCCTCCGGGATCTGCTGATCATTCCAGCCCTTCTGCGCTCTAGACCCCATGCAGTATATTTTGAATAGGTAATGCAATGGTAATGCAAGATGTTGACGACCTGCATGTAGGAGTAAGTACATACGTATTCGTACTGAGTGGTTTGCCTCGGCTCCAAGATCCCCTTGCCGATTTCTTGGCACTTCTTGGCGCACTCATCGAGTCGTGTGGTGTCTCACGTGCAGGTGGCGTGGAGCCATCTGGGTAAGCCCCACCATTTGACGGATAGCCCCGCCGCAAACCCCCACGCTTTGATCCTGGCGGTGTCCTAGCACTCGGCTCCGTTCCTCGCACAGCCAAAAAGGCCCAAAAAGGCCCAAAAAGGCCCGCCAGATTGGAATCGAGACGGTATTGAGATCCTTGGGCTCGCACCCGCAAGCCTCCTGTGTAATCATGTCACATGTGCCGAACAGTAAAGTAGATGCCAGATGGACCCTGAATATCTTACCTCATGTGAAGAAGAATCTAATCCGCCTAGACTGTTGTGGTCGTGGATGTAACTTGCTGCCGGACAGACTGTCAAAATCCCGCAATGCAAAATCCCGCAATGCCTTCCCGAAACCATCTTCCATTTCTACAAAGCAGCGAAGCGAGCGTGGGGAATTCCGGGGTAAATGAGAAAGATTGGTGAAGCGAGCCTCACATTTTCGTGAATACCTCCGAAGCCATGTCCTTTCTCATTATTTCCACCGCCAACCTGCTTACGGAGTAACGTGCCTGACGCCACACTACAAGAATGATCTCCTCATCCAGGAGCATGGTGACCCCCACTCGAGGCGTCTTCATCATGTGCTCGGACCTTTTCAACACGGATCTGAACGATAAACTTTCGCCAAATCGAAGTACTTAAGATTGGCTATTGTTGCTCTGTTTTCCCATATTCTGTACCGTTGAATAAGTTCGCAATACTCTCCTCTCCTCGCTTGTTCTCCTAAATGCAGAAGCTGTACAAGTTTGCTGCTCATCCACCCCAAACATGTCCCCTCATAAAACCTTCTCACCCTTGCCCAGCACCTTCAATCATAACCTCATTCATGATTCATCAACCCCTCACCTGACCTCGTCCTCTGAAGCTGCTGACTCCATCGATTCTCAATCCCAATTCAGCGAATCTAACGAAAGCACATCGATCTCTTCCGTTGACGATGTCCAAAACCTCAGGCCGCTCAAACCTGGTGTCTATGTACCCACAGTGACATTCTTCCGGGCTGATGACGAAGATCTGGACCTCGATATTATCGCCAGCCACGCCGTGAGGCTTGCAAAGGCCGGTGTGGCTGGGATCACTACACAAGGATCAAATGGAGAAGCCGTGCACCTCTCGCGTGCGGAAAGGAAGCTGGTCACCAAAACCACCCGTACAGCTTTGAACGATGCAGGATACAATACTCTGCCCATTATTGTAGGGTGCGGTTCCCAAAGTACTCGTGAGACGATTGAGCTCTGCCGTGAAGCCTTGTCATCTGGAGGCGATTACGCGCTGGTTCTCCCACCGTCATACTACAAAGCGCTGTTTGATTCAGGTTCGCTGGTCGAATACTTCCAGGATGTGGCCGATGCATCTCCTGTCCCAATATTGATTTACAACTATCCAGTAGCGGTGGGCGGCATCGACTTCGACTCCGACGTAATCACAATGCTGTCAAAGCATCCCAACATTGTCGGATGCAAGCTGACTTGCGGCAACACTGGAAAATTGGCTAGAATCGCAGCGGCAACGGATGCGGCTTCACCATCAAGCCGTGGCTCTGGATTCATGTGCATGGGCGGCTCGGCCGATTTCATGCTGCAAACTCTTGTCGTAGGAGGCTCCGGCATTATTTGTGGTGTTGGAAACGTTGTCCCCAAAGCCTGCGTGGAGGTCGTCAAGCTGTACGCAGCCGGCAAGCTCGCAGAAGCGAGGAAGCTTCAGGCGGTGGTGGCAAGGGGAGACTGGGCTGCTATCTCTGGGGGCATTGTAGGCACGAAGAGCGCCTTAGAGACATACTATGGGTACGGAGGACACGCACGCAAGCCACTCCCTCGGGCGTCGAAGCAAGATGTTGTGAAGTATGCAAATGACTTCAAGGAAGTGATTGAGTTGGAGAAGGCGATGGAACGATAACGATTCGCCTTTGGTTCGCCTGTGTAATAGGCTCTGCTGCTTTTCTGCTCGAGCGAGTTATTTTCCCGCATAGATGCATGGCGCTTTGCTTGTGAGGACCTGAATTGGAGTATCAAACGGTTTTTGGTTAGACAAGGTTCAGAGTGAATATAGTTCATGGTCTCATGAGTTGGAGGAGGCAGGTCATCCGACCACCACTAAAAAACTCAGACGACCACGCTAAGAATTAGAGTTTCGGTGTAATTTATCTTCGTTTTGTTTATAGTCGCCTTATTATCTTTCTTATATTATATACCTTTTATATAATCAATTATAAATTTATTATATAATTAATTAATAATCAATTTTCAATTAATTAAATCTATTATAATAGCTAATTTAAAAAAAAGCAATACTTATATTTAATATAAAGCCCTGACCTAGCACCCTATAGACTAGCTTATATAAGATAAAAAATTAATAAATAAGATAATAACGATAATTTAATTCCAAATTAATTTTAATTTGATTTAATTTAATTTTTATTTTAAAATTCTATTTGTTAAGATTAATTTAAGATTATTTGCTAATCAATCCTGATTTGATTTGATTTAATTTATCTTTAATATTAAAATTCTATCTATTTAAATTAATTCAAGATTATTTACTAATTAATTTGAATAGGACAGGTTGTATATTATAACAGGCAAGTTCTTCTATTATCTTAATATAAGCGATAAAAAGCTTTATCTTATTATAATAAGATTAATTCTTATTCAATCCAGATTCAATTTAGAATTAATATAATTATAAGCTTATTTCTTAAATATCTTAGCCCTTTATAAATATATATCGAAAGGTTATAAAATAAATATTTTTTAAAAAAGTTATAATTCTTAGGAACTCTAAAATATTATATAATTAATTAATAAGTTTAATTTTGGATTAATTCGGAATTAAATATTAATTAATTTAAAATTCTTTAAATAATTTATATATTATTAATTAGGAGATATAACTCCTAAAACCTTTAATTTAATAAAAAAAATTGTTAAAGTTCTAATTAAATAGAAATTGCTTTTAAAGAAGAATTAAATAATAATTAATTTAAAATTAAAATAAAATTGATTATTAATTAATTTAGTCTTATAAAATATATATTTATACTTTATTCAAAGTTCTAAAAAAAGAAGTATTTTATTATAATTATAAAAATTATAAAATTAATAAAATTTTAATTTCTTAATAATTTAATTCTAAATTAAATTCGATTTAAATTTAAATTAATTATTAATTAAATATAAAATATTTATAAAATTTTATTTATTATAATTATTTAAAATATTTTAATTACTCGGATTATAATTCTAATATAATAAAAGCTAAAAATATATTTATTATTAACAAATATTCTAACAAAAACAATAAGAATAATAAGAAGATTAAAAAGGAGACTAAGGGGGAGATTAAAAAGTAAACTAGAAAAGAAGCTAAAAGGGAAGTTATAAAAGAGATAGAAAAGGAAATAAGGGGGGAGGCTAAGGGGGAAATAAGGGAAAAAATTAAAAAGAAGGCTAAAAAAGAAATAAAAAGAAAAGTTAAAAAGGAAACTAAAAAAAATAAAGGCAATAAAAAGTAAATTAATTAAATTAAATTAAAATTAATTCGGGATTAAATAAAAATTGATTTTAATTAATAAATTAAATTAACTTAAATTAAAATAAATAAATAATAAAATTAATTAGAATTATTTTTAATTTAATTTTAATTTAATTATATCCTTTTATTATTTATTTAATTTCTTAATTATATTATTTTTAATTTTAATTTTTAAACCTTTATTTCCTTTTATTTTTGCTTTAAATTATTAATTAATAATTAATTAAACGAATTTTATTAATTTATTAAAATTATTTATTAAAAAAAGCTAAAATTAATTAATAAATAAATTAAGATTAATTAAGATTTAATTTTATCTTTCAAATCCTTAAGAGCTTAATTTTAATTTTAATTATAATTAAAGATTATTATTAAATATAAAATTTAATTGTCTTTTTTGGCTTTTAGAAAATATAAAAGATTTTATATTATCTTCTTTATTAAAGCTTATTTCGATTAATAATTACTTTTAATTTTTATAATAACTTCTTAATATTTAAATTAATTCTAAATTAAATTTAAAATAAAATAGAATTAATTATTATTTAATTTCTGTTTAAATTTATAAAACTTTTCTAATAAATTTATTTAATAATATATATATTATATATTAAAATCGAAAAATATTAAATATTATTAAATATTATATTAATTAAGGTTTCTAATATTAAATTAAATATAAATTAATTTAAATTTAATTTAAATTTAATTTGGATTTAAGTTTAATTTATAATAATATATAATAATATTATTTTTATAATATATTTATTTAATTATATTAATATAATTATAAATTATAATAAAGATTTCCCTTAGGATTTCAGAATAATATATATTAATATTTGAAATAATATTAATATCTTATTTATAATAAACCTAATTACAAATCTTCGGAATAAATAATAATAAATTTAAAAAGATAATAAATATTTAATTTAAATTTGATTTAAATTTAATTTAGATTTAATTATTAATTAAAAGTTAATAAACTTTAAAGTAATTTTCTTTTAAAGAATATTTTAATAAAATTATTATTTATTTATAAACGGATTTATTATATTAATTAATTCTAATATTTTAATAAATTTTATATTTAAAATAAATATTATAATAAATAATTATTTATTATATATATTAATATCAAAGTCGAAAATAAAAGTCGATAAATTAAAAATATTACTTAAATCCTAATTAAATTAATATTGAATTAAATTTAAATTTAAATTATATATACTTTTAATTTATACTTTATTTATATTTATAAAGATTATTTTAAAGTTATTATTATAAAGATAAAATTAATAAATAAAAGATTATAATAATTCGGAAATTAATTCGAATATTTTCGTAAATATTCGTTAATAATATTTATTATTTAACTTATTTATATAGACTCGATAAAATATAAAAATTATAAAATATATAATTAATAAGATTTTTGAATTAATTATAAATTAATTTTGAATTAAATCCTTTATATTTTCTTAATTTTAATTCGAATATTATAAATATAATTTTATTAATTAATCTTTTTATTTTCTTAAATATTATATCTATTTTATAAGCTTCTAATTATAAAAAGATCTAAACTTATTTCTTATAAAAAGTAATAATAATTTTAATATTAACATTAATATTAAAATCTTAAATATATCGATATTAATCGATTACAAATTAATTTAAAATTAAATAAAAATTAATTAATAAATAATTAAAATTTTATTTCTTTATTTATATTTTAATATTTAAATTTATATTTAAATTAAATATTATTAAATATTTATTTTTTAAAATAATAAAATATTTTTTATTTCCGAATAATAATTTTAATTCGGTTTATTTAATTAATATTTTAATAAATATTTATAATATATTTTATTTAATAATAAATTATAAAGGAATTTTCCTATATAATTAATTAAATTCAATTTTAAATTAATTTCGATTTAATTTTATATTAATTATTAATCTTAAGTCTTTTATTTATTTAATAAATTTAAAAAAATTATTTTATAATTTTAATAAAAGATAATTATATAATAATAATAAATATATATATATTCTATATAAAATAAAAATAAAATATAAATAATAAGCTAAATTATTAAGAATAAGAATATTAAATTTTATTTAATAATTTATATATTATAAAGCTTTAGAATTAATTTAATAATTAATATTTAAATTAATTTAGAATTAATTTTAAAATAATATTGAATCAAATATAAATTAATTATTATAATTTTTTTTCCTAATTAATATATATTTAATAATATAA
>JAABUQ010006820.1_pt1 | contig 17001 bp, 14 predicted proteins | sample 5560001 | NCBI WGS metagenome assembly JAABUQ01 (sample SAMN10711888, study PRJNA513371) | rock metagenome | isolation source: Antarctica rocks | place: Antarctica: Victoria Land, Finger Mt nord | collected 2015-12-18
CGCACCTTCCCCGCCATAGACATCACCAAGTCCGGCACCCGCAAGGAGGAGCTGCTGGTGGAGCGCGGCACGCTGTCCAAGATGTGGGTGCTGCGCCGCATCCTGGGTCCGATGGGCATGACGGACGCGATGGACTTCCTGCTGGACAAGCTGAAGTACAGCAAGACCAACCAGGACTTCTTCGACGCGATGAATACTTAGCCTTTTCCTTTTTCTACTTTACCCAAAGCTGACACCCAACACCCCGGCAACTCAAGAACGAGCTGCTCCCTTCCCCCTCTCCCTCCGGGAGAGGGTCGGGGTGAGGGGGAGGGCAAGCACCATCCCCATCCCAGCAGGACCGCTTGCCTACAACTCCGGCGGCGTCCCCCCCCAACCGGAACGCCCACAGCAGACGTAGCAGCAAAAAGCCGCCCGCAAGGCTCCCGCCTCCAGCATTGACGCCGAGCCTGCGCAGGCGTCCCCTGTTTCAGCCAAGCCAGGAGGAACCCATGCGCCTGCTGCCTGCACTCGCCGGCATAGTGTCGCTCGCTGCCCTCACCATCCCTCCCGCGTATGCTGGCATCGCGTTGGAGCTGCAGGCCAAGGGTGTCCAAATCTACACCTGCACAGCAGACGGGCCAGCCTTCGCCTGGCGGCTGAAAGCGCCGGACGCAATGCTCTCTGACCCGCAGGACCGCCCGGCCGGCCACCATTTCGCCGGGCCGACCTGGCAGGCGGTAGATGGCAGCACCGTCGTGGGCAAGGTCCTGACTTCTGGCAGCGGTGACGCCGGAGCCATCCCGTGGCTGGTCCTGCGGGCCAAGTCCCATACCGGCAATGGCGTGTTCTCGGGAGTCGGCTACATTATCCGCAGCCGGACCGCCGGGGGTGCCGCGCCGGGCGCCGGATGCGACAAGTATCATGCTGGCGCCGAGACAAGGGTGGACTACACCGCGTCCTACACGTTCTTCCCAGAGCCGGCCAAACCATAGCGGTGGCCCTACATGCGGCCCGCATGCTAGCCCGGCTGAAGCATCCGCAGCCTTCCCAGCCTGGAGACGGACAATGCCCGCGCGATCCACCATCCGGATGATGCAGCTCCTGTTGGCCGTCGCGGCCGTCGCCAGCACCAGCGCCAGCGCCGCCGAGTCCACGAAGGTGACGCCGCTTCTGTCGCGCGACTTGACCGGCATCGCCGGGAAGGAGGGCGCTATGATGACGGTGGAGTATGCGCCCGGAGCGGTGGACCCCATCCACCGCCACAACGCGCACGTCTTCGTCTACGTGCTCGAGGGTTCAGTGGTCATGCAGGTCCGTGGCGCCGCGCCGGTCACCCTGCGCCCCGGCCAGACCTTCTACGAGGGGCCGGACGACATCCACCTCGTCGGCCGCAACGCGAGCAGGACGAAGCCGGCCAAGTTCCTCGCCGTTCTTATCAAGGACAAGGGCGCGCCGGTCGTGGCGCCGGCCCAATAGGCCGCGTCAGCCGCTAGAAACCGCTGCGTGGCACTCCTGCGGCGGGATTGTGCCGTCGGCCCGGCAAACAATTTCTGATAGCAAACTCCGTCCTTGCCAGCGCACTGCAAGCTCATGCTTAATTGCCCGCGACGGGGCCATAACGCCCCGCACTAGGGATGGAGATGCTTTTGAACGCAAGATCATTGCTTACTGCGGCGTTGGTGGCCGCCTGCGCTGCTGCTGCAGGCCCCGCAACCGCCCAGGCCGTGAAAAGCTATGATAGCAGCAAGCCCGGCTTCTGGGCGCACCCGCCGCCGGATTAGTTCCTGGGCGATGAAACACCTGAAATGCTCGGCCTGGCCCCGCCCTCCGGCCCCGCCACCCCGGCCTCCATGTCCGAGCTGCAGGACAACCTGAAGCGCGTCCGCCTGCCCGCCGGCTTCAAGATCGAGGTCTATGCCTCCGGCCTGCCAGAGGCACGGCAGATGGCCTGGGGCGACAACGGCACTCTGTTCGTCGGCTCCTACAACGCCACCAACGTGTATGCCGTGACGGAAAAGGACGGCGAGCGCCAGGTTAGCACCATCCTCAAGGGCCTGAACATGCCCACCGGCCTCGCCTTCCGGGACGGGGCGCTCTACGTCGTCGCGATAGACAAGCTGATGCGCTACGACAATGCCGAGGCGAACCTGGACCACATGCCGGCGCCGGTCGTCGTTTATGACGACATGCCGTCCTTCGTCGCGCATGGGTGGAAGTATATCGTCACCGACAAGGATGGGTCCATGTACCTGCCCTTCGGCCCCCCGTTCAACATCGGCATCCCACCGACCAGCGTGGCGCAGGTCCGCCGCGTGGACCCCAAGACCGGCCTTGCCGAGATCATGGCCCTGGGCGTGCGCAACAGCGTCGGCGGCGACATTGACCCTCGCACCGGCGACTACTGGTTCACCGAGAACGCACGCGACTGGATGAGCGACGAAGTACCCAGCGACAAGCTGAACCATATCACCAAGATCGGCGAGCACTTCGGCTACCCTTACTGCCACCAGGGCGACATGCCTGACCCGAAGTTCAACCGCGGCCATAAGTGCAGCGAGTTCACCCCGCCGGTCGTCAAGCTGGGCGCCCATGTCGCCCCGTTGGGGATGAAGTTCTACACCGGCTCGCAGTTCCCGGCCGAGTATCAGAACAACATCTTCATCGCCGAGCACGGGTCCTGGAACCGCCACAAGTATCAGGGCGCGCGCATCAACCGCGTCGTGGTGGACCCGGACGGCAAGAACGCCCACGACGAGGTCTTCGCCGAGGGCTGGCTGAGTGGGGACCAGGACTACGCCGGGCGTCCCACCGACATCCTGCAGGCCAAGGACGGCTCGCTGCTCGTGGCCGACGACTGGGCCGGGGCAGTCTATCGCATCAGCTACGCCAAGTAGCGTGGCGCCTGCCCCGGCCTGCGCCGGGGCAGGCTCTGATGCCTGCGGTCCCTGCCAGATCGGCTGCATCATCGCGGGGAGCGGACCGCCGCGGCACGCCAGGCCGGCCGGACAGCCCCCGCCGCCCCTGACCGCCGTGCCGCACGTCCGGCTCGCAAAGACGGCGCAGCGTTGTAAAGGTCGGGGCAGACCGCACCTCAACTGACCATGGAAACACCGATGACTGCATTCCAGGCCGCAGCGGCAGCGGCGCTCCTCTTGTTCGCCCTCCCTGCCCATGCCGCCGACCCTGCTGCCGGTCAGGTCCGGGCCGAGCAATGCGCCGCCTGCCACGGCGCCCAGGGCATATCGGACAACCCGGCCATCCCCTCGCTCGCCGGGCAACAGGACAAGTTCCTGCAATGGCAGCTCGTGTTCTTCCGCTCGGGACGCCGGGCCAACGAGATCATGGGGCCGATGGCGGCGGACCTGTCGGACGAGGATGTGCGCAACCTCGGCGCCTACTTCGCCTCCCTGCCGCGGGGGCAGCCGCAGGACTCCGACGCCGACCCGGCGCTCCGCCAGGCCGGCGAGGCGCTGGCGGCCCAGCATCGCTGCGCCGCCTGCCACACCGACACCTTCCTGGGCAAGCAGGCCGCGCCCGCCATCGCCGGGCAGCACCGGGAGTATCTCGCCAAGGCCCTGGCCGACTACCGCTCCGGCGCCCGGCCCAGCACCGGCGTCGCCGCCATGACGGAGGCCGCGTCCCAACTGGGCGACGACGACATCGCCGCCCTCGCCGCCTTCCTGGAGGCCAAGCGTTGATCCGCGCCGCCGTCCTGGCGCTGCTCCTGTGCACGCCCGCCCTGGCCGAGATGCCGCTGGACCGCACGGACGCCTTCGAGCGCAGCTTCGCCGAGTCCTTCTACACCTTCGACACCTGCGGCGACGGCCTGGCCGGGCGTATCTACCGCCGTGCCCTGCAGGAGCGCTTCGCCGCCTGCCCCTTCACCCCAGCGGCCCGCACCCGCTACAGCACCCGCCTCCGGGCGCAGGGGGCCAAGTCCCGCCGGGCGATCGAGGACATGATCGAGCAGCGGGGCGGCCTGCCGGTGCAGCTCGAAGGCATGAACACCACCTGCCATGCGCAGCAGGCCAACGAGGACTATCGCCGCCTGCGCAACCAGTTGCAGGCGTATTCGGCGGGATCGCTGCCGGTGACGGCCATCCTGCCCTCAGCCTGCGACGCTGACGCGATCGGGCCGGGAACGGCGCCCTAACCAGGGCCATGATCGGCCGCCGCCCCTTGCTCGGCGCGGCCCTGCTTGCCCAGGCCGGCCGGGCCCGCGCGGGACCCACGCCGCGCTGGCTGACGCTGCCGCCCACGCCTTCGTTGCCCGCAACGTCCCGGTGCGACCTTGCCCGGGTCAACGGCATCAAGGTCTGGCACGCGGTGTTCGGGGACGGCGGGCCGGTGGTCATGCTGCACGGCGGCCTGGCCAATGCGGACTACTGGGGCCTGCAAGTGCCCGAGCTGGCCCGGCACCACCAAGTCATCGTGATGGACAGCCGCGGCCACGGCCGCAGCACGCGCGACGGGCGGCCCTACGGCTACGACCTGATGGCCGACGACGTGGTGGCGTTGCTCGACCACCTCCAAATCAGCAAGGCGGCGGTAGTCGGCTGGAGCGATGGCGCGATCCTCGGCCTCGACCTCGCGCTGCGCCACCCGGCGCGCATCAGCCGGGTGTTCGCCTTCGCCGCCAACACCGACCCTGGCGGCGTCATGCCCCATGTCGGGAAGAACCCGACCTTTGCCGCCTACATCGAGCGCGCCGGCCAGGAATACGCGCGGCTCTCCCCCACGCCGGGGGATTACGGCTCCTTCGTCAAGGCAATCAGCCGGATGTGGGCGACGCAGCCGAACTGGACGGCGGCCCAGCTTGGGCGGATCACCGTCCCGGTTTTGGTGACCGACGGCGATCATGACGAGGCGATCAAGCGTGCACACACCGAGCTGATCGCCGCCCGCATCCCCGGCGCCGGGCTGCTGATCCAGCCCAACGTCAGCCATTTCGCATTCCTGCAGGACCCGGCGGGGTTCACTGGCGATGTGCTGCGCTTCTTGGCCTAGAGCATGTTCGGATCAAACGGCTTCGTTTGACCGAGTAAATGCTTGCAAAAACAACCGTTAGAGCAAGTTTGGCGCGGTTATCTGCGCCGAACTTGCTCTAGCGCGCCTGGCCCGTGATCAGGATTTCACGAGCTGGGTGAAATCCGACCATTGTTCGATCCGGAACGCCCGGATGTCCCGCACCGATGCTGGAAACCAGCGCAACGCCTTGAGCGCCATGATGGCGGAGAACAAGTTGGCCAGGTTATCCTGCTGCGTGACGTACAGGCTGCCTTGAACACGCTCAAACCCAAAGCCCGCAAGTGCCCCGGCGGAGCAGCTCAAGCAGCTTCGCCAAGGTTGACCCGGCCTACGCCAAGGGCGTGTCCGTCGCGCTGGCGCGCACGCACCCACCTGCCGGCCAACTCCAACCCGGTCTCCGCCGGGCACGAGGCCATCGCAGCCGAATAAACCCGCCAACCCCACTGAAGAAGGTAATATCCTTCTTTTCCCTCTCCCTCCGGGGTCAAACCGTGAAACGGTTTGACGACGGGGTAAAGGGGGACGGCAAGCACAACCTCTCCCCGGCCCTGTTGCCTCCGAAGCCAATCCGCCCCCGCGTCCACTGTGACAGCCGCTCTGGACAGGTGTAAAAGCGCCCATGCCCCCTGAATGGACGCCCTCCGATGTGTGCAGTCCGCGTAAGATGACGCCCGCCTTCCTCCGTCATCCGGGACACACCTAGGTGGATCAGCAGGCCCGGCTGGTCTTCCTTGGCGCTGGCGGCGACATGGGCGTCCGCCTGCGCACCCATGACTGGTCCGCAACGCTTGGCCCCGCGCCGGCCTGGCATCCGGCCCTGAAAACTCTTGTCGGCCTCATGCTGGCCGCCGTGCAGCCCATGTTCATCGCCTGGGGACCGAACCGCACTCTGCTTTACAATGACGCCTACGCTCCCCTGCTGGGCCAGAAGCACCCGGACGCGCTCGGGCGGCCCTTCTTCGACGTGTGGCCGGAGGTGCACAGCGAGATCGGCGCCCTCTTCGACCAGGTGTTCGCCGGCCAGCCCGTCCACATGGACGACATCACCCTGTTCCTGGACCGCCACGGCCACCCGGAGGAGGCCCACTTCGCCTTCAGCTACACCCCTGTGCATGACGAGGGCGGCGCAGTTGCGGGCCTGTTCTGCTCCTGCACCGAAACCACCGCACAGGTGCTGGCTGAGCGCAGCCGCCTGGCCGAAACCGAGCGCCAGCGCCGCTTGTTCCAGCGGGCGCCCGGCTTCATCGCCATCCTGCGCGACCAGACGCTCACCTACGAGTTCGTCAACGACGCCTTTGTCCGGCTGTTCGGTGCGCGGAGCTACATCGGGCGCACGGTGCAGGACGTGTTCCCGGACCTCCAGGGGCAGGGCTTCGTCGAGCAGATGGCCCACGTGTTCCGCACGGGCGAGCGCTTCGTTGCCCGCGATACCCCGATCCACTTTCAAAGTGTGCCCGGCAAGCCACCGGAGGAGCACTTCCTCGACTTCATCTACGAACCCGTCCTGGATGACGCCAACGGTGTGACCGGCCTGTTCATCGAGGGCTATGACGTCACCGAAATCCATCGGGCGTCCGAGGCGCTGCGCGACAGCGAAGCCCGGCTGCGCGAGCTGAATACCGACTTGGAGCGCCGGGTCGTCGAACGCTCCCGGGACCGCGGCCGCACCTGGCAAGTCAGCCCGGACCTGCTGGCCGTGCTCAATTCCCAAGGCCAGTTCGAGAGCACGAATCCTGCCTGGCAGGCGGTGCTGGGCTGGTCGGCGGAGGAGCTTCGCCGCACGCCCTATCCCGCCTTCGTCCATCCCGACGACTTGGAGCGGAGCCACGCCGCCTTCGAGCAGGTGAAGCGCGGCGAACCTCTGCTGCGGTTCGAGAACCGCTATCGCTGCAAGCAAGGCGGCTACCGCTGGCTGTCCTGGGTGGCAGTGCCGGAGGCGGGGCGGCTTTACTGCAGCGCCCGCGACATCACCGCGGAAAAGGACCAGGCCGCGGCGCTGGCCGAACGCACGCGTGAGCGCGACCGGGTCTGGCGCAATTCCCGCGACCTGCTCGTCATCATCGGCGCCGACGGCATCTTCCGCGCGGTCAATCCAGCCTGGACCGCCATTCTCGGCCATAACCCGGGGGAGGTCGCCGGGCGCAGCTTCCTCGACTTCGTCTGGCCGGAAGATGCCGCCATGACCCAAAGCGGCCTCGGCGCCGCCGCGGCGACGAGCGACCTGACCGGCTTCGAGAACCGCTACACGCACAAGGACGGCACGCCGCGCTGGATCTCATGGCACACCTCGGTCGAGGGCGACCTGGTTTACGCCTATGGCCGCGACATCACGGCTGCGAAAGCGCAGGCGGACGCCCTGCTTCAAACCGAGGAGCAGCTTCGCCAGTCGCAAAAGATGGAAGCGGTGGGCCAGCTCACGGGCGGGCTGGCGCATGACTTCAACAACCTGCTGACCGGCATCACCGGCAGCCTGGAGCTGATGCAGACCCGCGTGGCCCAGGGCCGGACCGGCGACCTGGACCGCTACCTCATGGCGGCCCAGGGCGCGGCCAAGCGCGCGGCGGCGCTAACCCACCGGCTGCTGGCCTTCACCCGCCGGCAAACGTTGGCCCCCCGGCCCACCGGCCTGAACCGCCTGGTCGCCGGCATAGACGATCTGGTGCGCCGCACCGCCGGCCCGGCGGTCGAGGTGGAGGCGGTCGCTGCCCCTGCGCTTTGGACCACCCTCGTGGACCCCAACCAGCTTGAGAACGCGCTGCTCAACCTCTGCATCAATGCCCGCGACGCGATGCCGGAAGGTGGGCGGCTGACCATCTCCACCGGCAATGCCCTGCTCGGCGCCGGCAGCGGCCAGGACCTGCCGCCGGGCCAGTATGTCACGCTCTGCGTCGCGGACACCGGGACCGGCATGACCCCAGAGGTGATGCGCCGCGCCTTCGACCCGTTCTTCACCACCAAGCCGATCGGCATGGGCACCGGGCTGGGCCTGTCCATGATCTACGGCTTCGTGCAGCAGTCCGGCGGGCAGGCGCGCATCCACTCGGCGCCTGGCCAGGGCACGACGGTGTGCCTCTACCTCCCCCGCCACCTCGGCGAGGCGGACGCCGTGGACGAGCCTGCCAGCCTGGCCGAGGCGCCCCGGGCCGTGCAGGGCGAAACTGTGCTGGTGGTGGATGACGAGCCGACCGTCCGGATGCTGGTAGCCGAGGTGCTGCAGGACCTCGGCTACAACGCCATCGAGGCAGCGGACGGCGCCGCCGCACTGCAAGTGCTGCGGTCGCGCACGCGGGTGGACCTGCTGGTGACGGACGTCGGCCTGCCTGGGCTGAATGGCCGGCAGGTGGCCGATGCGGCGCGGGCGCTGCGCCCGGACCTGAAGGTGCTGTTCATCACCGGCTATGCCGAAACCGCCCTCCTGAACCACGGCCACCTGGAACCGGGGATGCACGTCCTGACCAAGCCGTTTGCAATGGAGGCACTGGCGAGCCGGATCAAGGAACTGATTGCGGGGGGTTAGCCAGCAATGCCTCCTCCTTGAGCCGGGCATCAGGCATCCACCGTGCATGGCCTCGCGGCCATTGCTGCCGAAGTGGATGCACCCTTGCCCGGCGGACCCGCTACGACGTCTGGCCGGCCTTGAAGAATGATGGCAGGATTTCCGCAATCTCCTCGGCGCCTGGCAGCCGCCCGTGGGTTTCCAGGAACGAGCAGAGGAACCGGATATAGGTCTTGCCGAGCGTCCTGGTGACCGCGCCGGCGACGGTGCCGTTGACCATCGCGCCGATGATCGAGCCCGCGCCCGGGATGAACTTCAAGGCGTTCCCGACCGCCCAGCCGCCTGCCAAGGTAATGGCCATGCAGCCGAGGAGCGTGGTGATCAACTGCATCACCTGCTTCCGCTCCAGCGAAAGCCCGAATGCCTTGGAGATGCCGATGAGCATGCTGGCCTGGATCGGGGCAAGCGTGGCCACATCGGCGAACGGGATCGGGATAACCGCCGCGGCAACGGCGCCGCTGACGGCTGCGAACACGTAATCTTCGGCAAGCGACGTGTTCAGCTCACGGTTGATCCGCTGCGCCGCGGCGAACGCAGCCCGGTGCGCCTCCGGGAGGGTGGTGAACGTGGCGGCGACAAGGTCCTCAAGGCCGGCTGCGGGACGCCTGGACTTCGCCAATGCGCGCACCCTGACGATGGCCGAGCAGTGCGCGTTGCGCTTGTGCATGATCGCCCCGACCGTCTCGGCGAACTCCTCATCGTCGTCGTCCTTGGTCAGCACGACGATGGCCGGGATGTCATACTTGTTCAGGAGCCGGACGATGTCGATCTCGCACTCCTGCACGCGGCTGCTGGTGGATGCGATGCAAACCCAGCCGATGTGAAGCTGCTTGCGCTCGTCGTTTTGGGCGCGGCTGTTCTCGATCTCCGCCCGCATCGCCATCAGCGTGACGGTGTAGTCCTTCGCCTCAAGGCCGCGCGTGTCCATGATGCGCAGCGGGACCGCGTCCGACCGGTACCACTCGGCATGCTGTGTCACAGGCTCGCCCGAGGCGGTGTTCGCGAACGCCTCGCCAAAGACGCTGTTGATGAGCGTGCTCTTGCCCACGCCGGTTTGGCCCGCGACGAGGATGTTGACCGCGCCGATGCTGCGGAGGTGCTTGGAGGCTTCCTCCAGGATCTCGTCGGACACGAGCGCCTCGGGGACAGGCGTGAAGAGGGCCGTGACGCCCTTGCCCGGCTGCCGCACCGGTTCGAGCGCCAGGGAAACACCAGCGCCAGGCTCGCCCTGCGGGTCGGCCACGAGCCACTTGGGACCTGAATTGGCCATCATTGCTGCCACGGCTGATCTGCTCCCTGGGTTTCGAGCTGGCCGGAAATGAGATCGCACCGGGCAGGGACGCTGGTGGGGCTTCCGCCCAGCACTGCATATCCCTCACCGCATCCGCGGTGCGGAGGCTCAGCCCTGTATCCGTGCCTGACGCTCATCAATGCATCCTACCTTCGCTGACCCTGCTGTACCGCCTGCTTCCATCCTAAATTTCAGATGACCCCATATCCGTTAGCAATACGACGGGATTATGAGGCTTTAGCCAGCGCCGATCCATTACGGCGCCAAATACACTTCGACACGCCGGTTGCGCTCGCGTCCGTCCCCGGTCGCATTGTCGGCCACCGGCAGGTCCGCGCCGAACGCGGCCACCTTACCCGGCGGGATCCCGTTCTTCGACAGTGCCGCCGCGACCGCATCCGCCCGGCGCTGCGAGACCGCGAGGTTCACCGCCGCCGGGCCGCTGTTATCGGAGTAGGCTGCAAGGATGACCCGGCTGGGAGCGATGCGCTGCGCCTTGACATAGGCAACGAGCCGCTCCAGGTCGCGCGCCCCGTGGCTGTTCAGCTCCGTCGAGTTCTGCTGGAAGCGGAAATCGACCGAGATGCGGCTGGCACCCGCCACGAGCTGGCGCAGGCGGTCGGGCGCCGCATCGGGCAGGACCGCCTGAACGGCCTTGACGTTCACCGTGACAAGTCCTGCCGCCTCCACCACTGCCTGGCCGGCCGGGGAGGCGACGTAGTCGGAGAACCGGCGGGCATAGCCGCCGCCGGTGTCGCCGCCGGTGTAGAAATAAAGGCGCCGGGTGAGCGGATAGCTCTCCGTCGCGATGTTGAGGTCGGTGGGCATCAGCGGCATCGAGGCGCCGTCCGACACGGGCACGACCCGCGCAGTACCGGTGTTGCCCACCGTCGCGAAGCCGATCCCGCCGCGGTCCCCGGCGACGGCGGCGGCAAGGGCCGTCTCGGATGCTGCACGGCTTGCCGACGATGTGACGCCGTCGGCACCCATGAGGATGTCCTCGGCCGCATCCGCGCCGCCGTCCTGGTTGTCGAGGGTGAAGACGTGGATCGGCCCCGGTGCGCCGCCCAGCTCCGACCAGTCCTTGAGCTGCCCGGCAAGGATGCTGCGAAGCTGGGCGGTCGTCAGGGCAGGCACACGGTTCGCCGGGCTGACAATGGCGGCGATGCCCTGCGCGCCGATGACGCGCTCGTTGGCCAGGCTGGTCAGGTCGCCGACCGACGCCAGGCTCTCGACCTCCCCGGGTGTCACTTTGCGGATGGACAGCGTCATGTCCGCCGTGCCGCGCAGCAGGGCGTTGAAGCCCGCCGCGGAGGAGGTCGGCGCAACCTTGACCGCCTCGCGCCGGCCAGCCTGCAAGCCCGCGACCTCGACCGTGTTGTCGCTGGGGTCGAGGGCTGCGGCGATGCCGGTGTCGCCGATCAGCGAGAGGTAGCCGGCCGCAAGCCGTTGCATGAGGTTGTTGGACAGCGTGTCCGACCCGGCGAGCCTGAGCAGCACTTTCGCTGGCGGCAGGCGCGCCGCCTGGACCGCGGCGGCCGCCGGCGCCGGGACCCTCAAATCGGCAGACTGCTGCGGCATCGCCGCCGGCGCGGCCGCCCGCGCCGCGACAGGCTCCTCCGGCCTGGCTTGCACCGCGACGAAGCTGGCCCCGGTCACGAGCGTGCCGGGACTGGCAGCCGATGCAGGCTCAGCGGCCGCGCTGGCGACCACCGCCGGGCCTGCGGGCTTGCTGGACAGCTTCCACGCTACCGCCGCACCGCCAGCGCCGACGGCAGCCACCTGAAGGACGATCAACGCGAGCCGCCGGCCCTTCGCACGCGTCTCGGCGACGGACTCCAACGGGTCCCCGCACTTGTTGCAGACGAACGGATCACCGTCCGCCACCGCGACGATCTTGTTCGACACCGCGACGGCGCAAAACTCGGTGTTGGTGCAGCGTCCACGTTGGATGGCCATGGCCGATAGATCCACTTCTTCTGCTTGGCTGGGTGCCCGCGAGAAGCCGGACGCCCTTGTCATGTTCCTGCCGCAGGCTGCCCCGCGGAGCCGCGGGGCAGGCGGAGCGCCTGGCGGGCTCACGCGCCACGTGCTGGCGCCTGCCCTTCATCAAAACTGGCCGTATGGGCCTGCTCAGCCCACGCTGGCCCTGGCGCGCATGGGCCGGAGTTGCAGGTCGGGTTCCTGGGTCGCGAACTGCTCGACCGGCTTCGACTTGCGGACGGCCACCATGTAGATCACGACCCCGTAGGCGGCCTTGGCCAGCACGTCGGCGGCGGCGTAGCCGATCTGGGTGGCGACGAAGGCATTGGTGCCGCCGATGTCGAGCAGCGGCAGCGCATAGACGATGGGGTAGAAGCACCAGACCAAAACCGTCAGCAGGCGGGCGAAGCTGACCAGCGGACGCGCGTGGTCCGGCTGTCCATTCACCGATTTCGCCATGCCGATATAGAACTGCTGGATGATCAGTGCGTACGGCACCATCGAGGCGGCCCACCAGAACCAGCGTGCGTCCATCGTGGTGGCGGTCTGCCCGGGGTAGTCCGTAGCGATCATGTCAACGGCCAGGAACGCGAACACGAAGCTGCGCACCCGCGCCTGCTTCGCCGGCAGGTCAAGGATGAGCACGAAAGCAATGAGGAGGAGCGGCACCGTCAACAGCCAGTCTGCGTAGCGGTAGGTGTCGTCATAGGACAGGCCGGTACTCTGCACAGCGCCGTTGACAATGTTGAACGCCAGGTTCCAACGCTCCAGCAGCCGGAAATAGCTGTAGGTGGCCACCATAGTGACAAGGTCCAGGATGAACACCACGGCCCGGTAGTGCGAGGCGACTTCGGTCCGTTGCAGGAAAAAAACGCGGTCGCAATTTCCAAGGCGCCGATCGCCAACGAAAAGGCGTTCATCACCAGGTTAAACTGGTAAACCGTCAATTGTGTCATCAAGCCTCGCCCTCGCCGTTTGCAGCCGAAGCCCTGCCGCCCACCCGAAGAGTGCGCTCAGGTTCTCAGGCGCATGGCCCGCAATACGCGGCCCTTCGTTGCTGTTCCCTAGACATGTCCGCGGGATGTCAGATGCTGTGTACACCCGTGTAACGTTTTTGCGATAGCAGGAGGGGGCGTAAATCTTCTTAGATTTTGTCAACCAACGCATAGGTTGTTAACGCGGCGATGACAGTATCATAAATACCTTCAATGCCAGGCAGCAGGCCGATGACCCAGGGTCAGCAGGATTTGGGAGAGCGCCTGCGCCATCCGCTGCTTGACCACCGCAGGTCGTATCCCCGGACGTGGTGCAGGAGTTCAATGACCTGGCGGCCTCCCTTGCAGCCTGTGCTGCCTGGCGCGCCGCCTACCCGGGTTCCCAGGCGCAACGGAATGCGAAATCCGCGCTGGGCAGCAGCCGGTCAGGATTGCGTCCTTGCGTCAGCCGGCCGGAGGCGACCAGTCCGGGGGCGCCATCTCGAACCCGGCGAACTCGAACGCCGGGGCCACGACGCAACTGACCAGGCTCCATGCGCCAAGGCTTGCCGCCCCCTGCCAAGCCCCGGCTGGGACGACGGCCTGCAGGGCCTCGCCGGCCGTCAGGTCCGGGCCGCACTTCCTGCCGCCCCGAGCCGCCGGCGATGCCCAGGTGCAGCGGCGCACCCGCCTGCCACAGCCAGACCTCGGCCGCGTCAACCCGGTGCCAATGCGACCGCTCCCCGGCCGCCAGCAGGAACAGGATGCTCGTGCCCACGCCCCGGCCTCCCGACGCCGGCTGGTCGCGCCACATCTCGCGGTAGTGTCCGCCCTCGGGATGCGGGGACAGGCCAAGCGCGTCCCGCACGGCGCAGGCAGGCAGGGAAGGATCGCGGAGGTCGGCCATCACCTTGCCTTATCCCAGATGGGGCAACCGTGCACCGTGGCGACCGCGCAAAAGAAAGGCCCCGCCCCCGCGTGGCGCGGGAACGGGGCCATCTAGGCCGGGCTGAACCTGGAGGCTTACGCCTTGTTCAGCACGTAATGGTAGCTGCAACTGCCCATGGTCTCCGTGGCATCCAGCGTGCCGTTGGTCAGCGTGCCGGTCATGCCGCCGCCGCGGCGCGCGGCACTGCTGACCGTACCGTCCGGCGCGACCTTGCCGCGCATGCCGCCCAGCGTGAAGCCGTTGCCGCGCACGCGGGCCGTCGCCGACGACCCCATCTTGCGGCAGCGCGCCCCGTTGTCGGCGCCAGCCTCGACCGTACCGGTGTAGGCGCCGGCCATGCTGGCGGACGTCATCGGGGCAGGGGCAGGAGCCGGCATCGGCGCAGGCTCGGGCGCCATGGCCATCGGGGGGGGCGGGGGCGGGCTGCTGGCGCAGCCGGCAACGCCGCCGGCCAGAACGAGGAACATCGCAAGCTTCGTACGCATTGGGCTTCTCCAACGAACGGAAGCCGGTAAAGGCCGGTACGCGCGCCGCTTGTCAAGCAGTTACGCCTACAAGATGAAGCGGCTGAGGTCCCCCTTCGCAGCCAGCGGCGCCACGCGCTCGTTCACATAGGCGGCGTCCACCGTCACCAGGTCGCCGCCCCGGTCGGTGGCGGTGAAGCTGATCTCCTCCAGCAGCTTCTCCAGCACCGTGGCCAGCCGCCGGGCGCCGATGTTTTCCACGCGGTCGTTGATATCCGCTGCCAAGTCCGCCAGCGCGTCCACGGCGCCGGAGGTGAAGTCCAGCGTCACCGCCTCGGTTTCCAGCAGGGCGGAGTACTGCTTCAGCAGGCTGTGTTCCGGCTCAATGAGGATGCGGCGCAGGTCGGCGCGGGACAGCGGCGCCAATTCCACCCGGATCGGCAGCCGGCCCTGCAGCTCCGGCAGCAGGTCGGACGGCTTGGCCAAGTGGAAGGCACCGGAGGCGATGAACAGCACGTAATCGGTCTTCACCGGGCCATACTTGGTGCTGACCGTCGTGCCCTCGATCAGCGGCAGCAGGTCGCGCTGCACGCCTTCGCGTGACACGTCGCCGCCGCGGAAGCCGCCCTCGCTGCTGCGGGCGCAGACCTTGTCAATCTCGTCCAGGAAGACGATGCCGTTCTGCTCCGCGTGCTCCACGGCATCATTGGTGAGCTGGTCGTTGTCAAGCAGCCGGTCGCTCTCTTCCCGCGTCAGCGCGACGCGGGCGGCGCTGACCGCCATACGCCTGCGGGTGGCAGGGCGGTTGAACATGCCCTTCATCATCTCGCCCAGGTTCACCATGCCGCCTGGGGGCATTCCGGGGATTTCCATCGTCACCGGAGCGACGTCGGCCACTGACACTTCGACCTCCTTCGCCTCAAGCTCACCGTCCCTGAGCATCCGGCGGAACTTGTTGCGTGTCTCGGCCCCGGCGCCCTCGCCGACCAGCGCCGTCACCAGGCGGTCCTCGGCGGTAAGCTCCGCCTTCGCCTGCACGTCCTTGCGGCTGGCCTCGCGCAGCATGGCAATGCTGGCCTCGACCAGGTCGCGCACGATGCTGTCCACGTCGCGTCCGACGTAGCCGACCTCGGTGAACTTCGTCGCCTCCACCTTGATGAACGGTGCCTGCGCCAGCTTGGCCAGCCGCCGGGCGATCTCGGTCTTGCCGCAGCCGGTGGGGCCAATCATCAGGATGTTCTTGGGCACCACCTCGTCCCGCATCCCCTCCGGAAGCTGCTGCCGGCGCCAGCGGTTGCGCAGCGCAATGGCGACGGCGCGCTTGGCGTCGTCTTGGCCGATGATGAAGCGGTCAAGCTCGCTGACGATCTCACGCGGGGTCAAAGTCGGGACGTCCATCACAGCGTCTCCACGATCAGGGAATGGTTGGTGTAAACGCAGATGTCTGCGGCGATCTTCATGGCCCGGCGCGCGACCTCTTCCGAGTCCATTCCGTCCACCGTCAGCAATGCCCGCGCCGCAGCAAGGGCATAGTTGCCGCCGGAGCCGATGGCGATCACCCCGTCCTCCGGCTCCAGCACGTCGCCGTTGCCGGTGAGCGTAAAGCTGTGCGCGTCGTCGGCGACGGCCATCATCGCCTCCAGCCGGCGGAGGTAGCGGTCGGTGCGCCAGTCCTTGGCGAGTTCCACGCAGGCGCGTTCGAGTTGGCTCGGGAAGCGCTCCAGCTTCGCTTCCAGCCGTTCCAGCAGGGTGAAAGCGTCAGCAGTGGCCCCGGCGAAGCCGGCCAGCACCGTGCCGCCGTTGCCGATGCGGCGTACCTTGCGGGCATTGCCCTTGATGACGGTCTGGCCGAGCGTCACCTGGCCGTCCCCGGCCATGGCGACTTTGCCGTTGCGGCGTACGCACAGGATGGTTGTTCCGTGCCAGCCGACGGGATCGTGTGGTGTGTCTTGCATGATGGCGGGAGATGGGGGGCTGCGAGGAGATGCACAAGATATAGGCAGATCGGGCGGATGGCCGGGGTCTGGCCACCCCTCCCGAACGGAGGCGCCTCAGTTTTCGGCCAAGGATGTAGCCCTGAAGCTACCGGACGATTGAGGGCGTCGGAGCATAAGCCTGCTCGACCCGCTCCGGGGCGTTGGCAATCGCGCGCAAGTAGCTTCGGGCCGCAGCGTCCAGCTCCCTTCGGCCTGTCTCCCAGTTCCGCAGCGTCTCCACCTCCAAGCCGTAGTGCAAGGCGAACTGCTCGCGTGAAAGCTGCAGGCGCTCCCGCAAGCCGCGCACATCAACCACTCCTGGCGCTTCCACCGGGGCAGCCGCGATGCCCGCGCTTGCAAGGTCGGCTGCAAGGGCCGCCGGGTCTTCGACCGTGGGAACATCAACGAACACCCGGCCGTCTTCCAGCAACGCCTCGATTGCCCGCTTCGCTCGCAGCATCGTCATGCCCCGCCGTGCGAGGGCGTGCATGGCGTCAATCGTCCTGGGAACCGGCCCACCTAGAGGCAGGCGCAAGACGAACACGGCGGGTGAACCGGAAGGCACGCGGTCTATGTCCCGGATTGGCCCCAGTCGTGCGAACCGCTCCCTCCACGTCGAGTCCATCGAATCCCATTCCTTCCATCAAAGCCTGTGCGATTACCATCAGGTTTGGAGCCTGTTGCGAGATTGCCGGCGTATGGGTGATGGACGGGTGGGAGAAGTGCGGAATGAGGCGTGAGGCCGCTCTATGCGGCTCTCTGCATCCTTTTCGCGGCTCGTTCTCTGGCCTTTTCCGT
>JAABUQ010006822.1_pt1 | contig 17000 bp, 10 predicted proteins | sample 5560001 | NCBI WGS metagenome assembly JAABUQ01 (sample SAMN10711888, study PRJNA513371) | rock metagenome | isolation source: Antarctica rocks | place: Antarctica: Victoria Land, Finger Mt nord | collected 2015-12-18
GTCAAGGTGAGCCGTCGAGACATTTTAGTGTCCGTGATTTGCCATGCGACTTGGGTCAAAGGCCGACGCCAAGCGGCGGGTTACGTGCACCAAGTTGTACTAGCTGTCTAGAGGAGGCCAAGGTCGCGGGCGTGCAGCGTATGCAGGCCCTGCACCCTGACATGACGCGCAACGCCGTCGCGGCGATGCACGAGCGCGTCAAGTGGTTATGGGCCAACGATCCCGCCTGGCGCGTCGACCTCATCGGCAAGAGCATCGCTAGCACGCGCGCCTGCTACGACACCGGGCCGGACTACGGACGTTGCTCCATCGCCTCGAACGGCATGTGGTGCGCCAGCCAGCTGGAGCGCGATATGTGCGAGTGGCTGATCGCGCAAGGCATCGACTTCGAGATGCACAAGGTCTTGCCCGGCGGCCGCATCTGCGACTTCTACTTCGCAGGCGTCTACTGGGAGATGGACGGCATGGACCGCGTGCCTGACTATTTTGCTGCCAAGTACGGCGCATTACCCTACGTGGTTGTGACCCCGGAGGACTTCCGGTTCGTCGTCGAGCACCACCTGGCCCTGGCGCACGCCCGGAACGGCGACCCCATCGTCTCCATTGAGGCGGCGGGCGTCGGCGAGACGTACGACGTGGAGATGTCGCCCGACGGTCCTCTCAACTTCATCGCTAACGAAGTCATCTCGCATAACAGCCACGCTGCGGCCTACGCCCAGTTAGCGTGTCAGACGGCCTACCTCAAGGCCAAGTTCAAGGTCGAGTATATGGCAGCCAGCCTCTCTATCGAGACGGGCACGCCCGACCGCATGACCGTGGTACTGGGCGAGTGCCGGCGCCTGGGCATCGCTATCCGCCCGCCGGACGTCAATCACAGCGAGCTCGACTTTTCGGTCGAGGACGGCGCGGTGCGCTACGCCCTGCAAGCGGTCAAGAACGTCGGCGCCGGCGCCATCAGGAGCATCGTCGACGCGCGGCACGAGGGCGGTCCCTTTCGCGATCTGGACGACTTCTGCCGTCGCGTGGACTGGAAGTTTCTCAACAAGCGCGCCCTGGAGAGCCTGGTCAAGGCGGGGGCCATGGATACCCTCAATACCGGCGGGGGAGCCACGGGTCTGGCCAACCGTAGCCTGTTGCTGGGCAACCTGGACGCCATCTGCTCGCAGGCGCAGCGCGCCAGCCGCGCCGCCGACGCCGGCCAGATCTCGCTGTTCGCCGCCGCCGAGGATGTCGAGGCCCTGGGCATGCCCTCCATCACGCTGCAAACGGCCAAAGAGTACACCCAGAAAGAGTTGCTGGCCTGGGAGAAAGAGATGCTGGGCCTCTATGTGTCCGAGCACCCGCTGTCGGCCTTCCTGGCGCAGAGCAGCCATCTGGGCACGACGCCCATCAGTACCATTACGCCCGCTTTGGCCGGCAAGCGGGTCAAAGTTGGCGCGCAGGTCGTCGGCATGCGCCAGATCCTGACCAAGAAAAACGAGACCATGCTGGTGCTGGAGCTGGAGGACTTGGAGCGTACCATCGAGGCCGTGGCCTTCCCGCGCACCTACGCGCGCTTCCGTGAGCTATGGCAGGAGGAGGCTATCCTGCTGATCGAGGGCAACGTGGACGTGCGCAACGACCGCCTGCAGCTGATCGTCGAGGAGGCGTCGGTGTTCGAACACAAGGTCGGCAGCGGCGCCGACCGCTGGACGATCAACGTGCCGCGCTCCGGCAACAACGAGCGCGACCTGGCGCGCCTGCAGGACGCCTACCTGCTGCTCCAGCAGTACATGCCCGGCCCCAACCGCGTCGACCTGATGACGGTCGTGGAGGGACGCCACGTGCCCATCCGGCTGCCCAGTTCGGACCTCACTTTCAACTGCTGTCCTGAGTTGCTGGAGCGGGTGCGGGCCATCCTGGGCGCCAACGCCGTTGAGGTAACCGCCGCCGCGCCGCTGCCGCCGACACCGGTCGACGACCTGCCTATCGGTGGGCAGGCTCTGGACGGGGCGCGCTCCACACCCGACGATCCCTATGGGGACATGCCGCTCCCGGTGGACGCCGACGCCGATGCCGAGCTTGCCTACGTCTACGGATAACCTAGGAGCCTGATGCCCGGCCGCATCGTGTCGCTCAACGTCTCGCCCGGCGGTCTGCCTAAGCTGCCCGTCGACCGCGCGCGCGTGACGCGCCTTGGCCTGGAGGGCGACGCCCACCGCAACACCAGGTACCACGGCGGCCCGAGGCGGGCGGTGTGCCTCTACGCGGCCGAGCTGATCGCGCTCCTGCGCGCCGAGGGGCACGACGCGCGACCGGGTTCATTGGGCGAGAACGTCACCGTCGAGGGCATCGACTTTGGAGGGCTGGCGCCGGGTCATGTCGTCCGGCTGGGCGACGAGGTGGTGCTTCAGGTGACCTCGTATACCGTGCCGTGCCGCAACATCGCCTTCAACTTCCGCGATCGGGCGTTCTCTCGGCTTTCGGCCAAGCTCCACCCCGGCCAGGCGCGCCTCTACGCGCGCGTGCTGGCCGAGGGCAATCTCTCCGTCGGCGACCTCGTGAGCGTCGAGGTGGGCGAAGAGGGCTGAGTCGTCTTCAGGGAGGGCATATTCATTATCGCTGTGAACCACGAGTGGTTTAAGATAGATAGGTGATGCAAAATATCCCCTCGGATGCGCTGGTTTATGGATTCGTCAACAACACCGTTGGCACGCACGGCAGCCGCACCATTATCCTCGCGGAATTGCGCGCGTTGTTAGCGGCATGCCCTGCCTCGTCGACGATCGACGCGTACCGCGTCGCCGTGGTCGACGACAATGTGTTGCTCAAGCGGACGGCGACGACGCGTCGCGAGTCTTTCCGTCGCTTGCGCGAACTCTACGCCCTGACCCCCGACACGTTGCTCTTCTACGCCCTGCGGGAGTTATGGGATGCCGACGCCGAGGCGCAGCCGTTGCTGGCGTTGTTGTGCGCCTGCGCCCGCGACGCGCTGCTGCGCAGCACGGTTGAATTGATCCTGACCGCGTTGCCCCACGCTTCCGTCACTCCGGGACAGATCTCCGCGGCCGTCGACGACAGCTTCCCGAGCCGTTATAGCCCCACGACGCTTGCCAACGTCGGCCGTCATGCCGCATCGTCGTGGCAGCAGTCCGGCCACCTGGACGGCCGCCTGCGCAAGACGCGCGCGCGCCCCCCAAGCTATCCGAGTTCCGTTGCCTACGCTCTGCTCCTTGGGTACTTATGCGGCGCGCGCGGGGAAGGGCTGTTCCACACCTTGTGGGCGCGTTTGCTTGATACCCCGGTTCACACGCTGCGCGACCAGGCCCTGGTGGCGTCCCAACTCGGATGGATCGACTATCGGCATAGTGGCAGCGTCACGGACATCGGTTTCCGCTATTTCCTCTCGCACGCGAGTACCATGAGTAGCAATGGTCGAGGTATACCGGAGAGGCGGGCAGCCGGGATATGAGAGGGATCGAAGGGGTATTGGCCCGCTACGACGAGGTCGTGCGCATGCCATGGGACCGCACGGTGGCAGGGCCGCAAAAGGTCTGGTTCGCGGTCTACGACCCGGCTCAAGAGCGCCGGCTGCGCCTGCGCGTCGGCGAGTTTGCTATCGCAACGCAACGGGCGGGGCATGGCTGGTCCCTGATCGACCTCACCACGGCGTTCGCCCGCTGGATGGCCGGGCATCGCTATCGCGAGGCCTATTTCGAGGACCCCGCCGATATGCAACTGGCGCTGGAAACGTTCGCGCACGATCTGGCCGCGGAGGTTGGGGCGCGGTTGTCCGCGCCCGACGCGGACGAGGAGACCGTCGTCGCGGTGATGGGCCTGGCGTCGCTCTTTGGGCTGGCGCGCGCCTCGGCCCTGATCGAGGCCGTGGCCCCGGCGATCCGCGGGCGCCTGTTAGTCTTCTTCCCCGGCCAGTATGAGAACGCGGCCTATCGGCTGCTGGGGGCGCGCGACGGGTGGAATTACCTGGCGATACCGATCACGGCCGCGGATGACGAGTAGAGTACATAGAGCGGCCATACATCACTAAGAATAGGAGGCCGCGGGCCGATGCAAAATCGCGATGTCTTCATGACCGACCCCACCACGACGCGCATCCCCAACGACGGTGTGGCCAAGGTACTCGATCCGCGCACGCCGGCCGAGTGGGAGGTGTTGCGCTACGAGCTCGGCTCGTTCGTCTGCGACGGTGAGTACCGCCGCGGCCTGGAGCTGATCCTCTCCACCTATCTGGCTAACCTGGCGCGCGCCGAGCAGCCGGCGGTGTGGGTCGGCGGGTTCTATGGCAGCGGCAAGTCGCACCTCGTCCGCGTGCTGGAGTACCTGTGGCGCGATATGCGCTTCCCCGACGGCGCCACCGCGCGCGGGCTCGCGCACCTGCCTCAGGATATCCAGGCGCTGCTCGCGGAGCTTTCCACAGCGGCCAGGCGCGAGGGCGGGCTGTGGTCCGCCGCCGGCACTCTGGGCGCGGGCGCCGGCAACAACGTGCGCATGGCGCTGCTGGCCATTCTTTTGCGCGGCGCCGGCCTGCCCACGCAGTACGCGCCCGCGCGCTTCGTCGTCTGGCTGAAGCAGCGCGGCTACTACGACGCGGTGGCGGCGGCCCTGGAGCGGCGCGGCGAGAGCCTGGAGCGCGAGCTGAACGACATGTACGTCTCGCCGTTCCTCAAGGACGCGCTGCTCGAAGCCACCCCCGACTTTGCCTCTAGCCCCGCCGAGGCGCGCGAACAGCTCCGCGCGCAGTACCCGCCCGAGACCGAGATCACCGACGACCAGCTGCTGCGCATGATGGAGGACGTGCTGGCCTTGCAAGCGACCACGCCGGGGCGGCTGCCGTGTACCCTCCTGGTGTTCGACGAGTTGCAGCAGTTCCTGGGCGAAGACCCGGGGCGCACCCTCCAGGTGCAGAACGTCGTCGAGGCCTGCTCGTCGCGCTTCGGCAGCCGGTTGCTCTTTGTCGCGACCGGGCAGGCCGCGCTGCAGGCCACGCCGCAGCTCTCCAAGCTGCAAGGCCGCTTCACCGTCACGGTGTCCCTGTCCGATACCGACGTGGAGCAGGTGGTGCGCAACGTCGTGCTGCGCAAGCGCGTGGACGCCTACGCCCCGCTCGGCGCGGTGCTCACGACGGTCAGCGGCGAGATCGACCGCCAGCTCGCCGGCTCCAAGATCGGGCCTGTGATGGCCGACGCGCCGGACCTCGTGCCCGACTACCCGCTGCTCCCGGTGCGGCGCCGTTTCTGGGAGCGCGTCCTGCGCGCCGTCGATAGCGCGGGCACGGCGGGACAGTTGCGCACCCAGCTACGTATCGTCCACGAGGCGGCCAAAGCGGTGGCGTCGCGGCCGGTGGGGACCGTCGTGCCGGGAGACATGATCTATGGACAGCTCAAGCCGTATATGCTGCAGAGCGGCATCCTGCTGCGCGACATCGAGACCACCATCGAGGAGCTCGACGACGGCACGCCCGACGGCAGCTTGCGCGCCCGCCTCTGCGCCACCATCTTCCTCATCGGACGGCTGCCGACCGAGGGCGTCGCCGCGGCCGGGGTCCGCGCCAGCGCCGACTCCCTGGCCGACTTGCTAGTGGAGGATTTGACCGCCGGCAGCAGCGGCCTGCGCCAGCGCATCCCTACCCTGCTGCAAGAACTCGTCGACAAGGGCGCCTTGATGCTGGTCAGCGACGAGTACCGCCTGCAGACGCGCGAGAGCATGCAGTGGGACACCGACTACCGCCGCATCCTGACGCGCATCCTGGCCGACGGGGGCCGGCTTGCCGCCGACCGCGACACGGAGATCCGCGCGGCCGTCGGCGCATTGCTCAAAGGAGTCACTCTGACCCAGGGCGTCAGCCGCACCCCGCGCAAGTTCGACTCCTACTTTGGCGCCGATGAGCCGCCAACCAGCGGCGGGAACGTGCCGGTCTGGGTGCGCGACGGCTGGTCGGTCTCGGAGCGCGTGGTGCGCGAAGAGACGCGCATCGCGGGGCTGGATAGCCCGGTGGTCACGGTTTTCCTGCCCAACTACGAGGCCGAGGCGCTGAAAGCGGCGCTGGCCGGCCACGCTGCGGCGCGCGAGTGCATCGACGCGCGGCCCATGCCCTCGACGCCCGAAGGCGCGGAGGCCCGCCAGTCGATGCTGTCGCGCGCCGACCTGGAGCGTCGCCGCGTCGCCGCGCTGATCGCGTCCACGATCGGCAACGCGCGGGTCTTCCAGGGCGGCGGCAACGAGGTGGTCGCCGCGTCCGCGCAGGCGGCGGTGCGCGAGGCCATGGAGGCGGCGCTGGTGCGCCTCTTCCCCAAGTTCGACGTGGCCGACGCCAAGGGGTGGGACACGGTGCTGACGCGCGCCGGCCAGGGGTCGCCCGATCCGCTGGCCGCTATCGGCTACAGCGGGGACGCGGAGAAGCATCCCGTGTGCGCGGAGGTGCGCGCCTTTATCGGCGGCCCCGGTAAGCGCGGCGGGGAGGTGCGCAAGCACTTCATCGGCGCGGGCTACGGCTGGCCGCAGGACGCCGTCGACGCCGCGCTGATGGCGCTGCGCGCCGGCGGCTTCCTGCGCGCCGCGCGCAACGGACAGCTGCTGACGGTGAAGGACATCGCGCAGTCGCAGATCGGCGTGATCGAGTTCTACAGCGAGGGCGTCGCGCCGCCCACGGCCGTGCAGCGCATCGCCGTGCGCAAGCTCATCGCCGACATGGGACTGCCCTGCGCGGCCGGGGAGGAGACCGCGGCGATCCCACGGGTGCTGGAGCTCCTGGTCGCGCTAGGCGCCGAGGCCGGCGGCGATCCGCCCCTGCCCGCGCGGCCCGCCGCGGAGGTGGACGCGGTACAGAGGATCCAGGCGATGGGCGGGAACGAACAGTTCATCGCGGTCTACGATCAGCGCGAGCAGTTGCTGGACAATTTCAAGGCCTGGACCCAGGCGCGCGACGGCATCGCGGCGCGGCGCGGCCGCTGGGAGTTGCTGGCGCGGCTGTTGCGCCACGCCGAGTCGGCCGGGCTGCCGGTTGCCGATGGCGCGGCGCGCGAGGCCGAGGCCATCCTGCGTCAGCGGGCGCTGCTGGCGGAGCCCGACCCCGTGGCCCCGCTGGTGACGGCGCTCTCCGCCGCGTTGCGCGACGCGGTGCAGGCGGCGCGCGCGCGGCTGGTCGAGGCGCGGGCGCGCGAGGTGGGCAGCCTGGAGGCGTCAGAGGAATGGGGCGGCTTGAGCGACGAGGAGCGCCGGCGCATCGTGGCCGCCAACGCGCTGGCCCCGGTCGGCGGCCTCGACGTCGGCACGGACGAGCGGCTGCTGTCCGCGCTGGACGCCACGCCGCTGGCCGACTGGGATGATAAGCTGGCCGCGTTGCCGGGCCGTGTCTCCAGGGCGCGCGAGGAGGCCGCGCGCTACCGTGCCCCACAGGCGGTACGTGTGCGGCCTGCCCAGGCTACGCTGCGCACGGCGTCCGATGTCGACGCCTACCTCGCGGCCCTGCGCGCGGAGATCATGGGCCACATTGAGGCCCAGCGGCCAGTGATCGTGTAGGGACTCTCTACAATGGTAAACTGTTAGCGCACCTGTGGCCGGCCGGAGCGGCCGATCCAGTAGCGGAGGGGGCAATGCGGCATGGTCACGTACACCCGACCAGAGATCGACTGGGACACGTTTCCCGGAAGCGACGGTGAGCCCATGGCCGAGACCGTCGAGAATGCCATCCAGATGGTGGACCTGCAGTTCGCGTTGCGCTGCCTGCTGGAGACGCAGGGCCGCGTGCGCGTGGCCGTCGGCGGCAACCAACTGATGTACTATAACCAGCGCAACGGGCGCGATCACATCTCACCTGACGTCTATGTGGCGCTCGACGTGGCGCCGGGGTTGCGGCCGACCTGGAAGACATGGGAGGAAGGGAAGTTCCCCGACATCGTGTTCGAGATCACCTCGCCGAGCACTGAGGACGTGGACTGGGGCAGCAAGCTCGAGCTCTACACGCGGCTCGGCGCGCAGGAGTACTACATCTACGACCCGCAGCAGGTGATGGTCCCGCCGCTGCGGGCGTACACGCGGCAGGGCGATACCTTGGCGCCGCTGGCCCTGTTGCCGACGGGGGCCGTGATCAGCCCCTTGCTGGGCGCGGAACTGCGGCCGGTGGGCATCTACCTGCGGATCATCGACCCGGCCACGGGGCTGCCCTTCCGCACGGCCGACGAGGAGCGGCGGGACCGCATCGCCGAGGAGCAGGCGCGCATCGCCGCCGAGGGCCGCGCGAATACCGAGGAGCGCGCGCGCCTGGCAGCCGAGGGGCGCGCGACGCTGGAGGAGCAGGCGCGCATCACGGCTGAGCATCGCGTGACGCTGGAGGAGCAGGCGCGCCTGGCAGCCGAGGGGCGCCTGGCGCTGGAAGAGCAGGCGCGCCTGGCGGCCGAAGAGCGCGTGGCGCGCGCGGAGGCGGCGCTGCACGAAGCCCTGGCCAAACTGGCCGACCGCCAACCTCCGACGTAAGATACTGCTCCGGCATCCGACGGGGCATGCCCTCGGCGCGGATCACCGAGCACGCCAGCGGCGAGGGTGCGCCCCGAGATGGTGGTCGTATCTGGCGGCTCACCATCACAATCATGATACTGTTGGCGAATTCGTTTCCGGGCCACGTCCAGGCGTGAAGCAAGGGGGCACGGTAAGCGTGAGCGCAGCGTGAAAATGGCGCCAGTGGCAATTCGCCAACAGAACAGTATCAATCATAGGGCGCAGCCGCCTGTACTCCTGTACTGGACCGCCTGGAGGCGCCTATACTGATAGACTGATAGCGCACTTGTGGCTACGCGGAGTGGCCGCTGTCATAGCGGAGGGGGCAATGATCATGGTCATGTACACCCAACCAGAGATCGACTGGGATACCTTCCCAGGGAGCGACGGTGAGCCCATGGCTGAAACCGTCGAGAACGCCATCCAGATGGTCGATTTGCAGTTTGCGTTGCGCTGCCTGCTGGAGACGCAGGGGCGCGCCCGCGTGGCGGTCGGCGGCAACCAGTTGATGTACTATAATCAGCGCAACGGACGCGACCACATCTCGCCCGACGTCTACGTGGCGCTCGACGTGGCGCCGGGGCTGCGGCCGACCTGGAAGACGTGGGAGGAAGGCAAGTTCCCGGACATCGTGTTCGAGATCACCTCGCCCAGCACCGAGGACGTAGACCGGGGCAGCAAGCTGGAGCTCTATACGCGGCTGGGCGCGCGGGAATACTACATCTACGACCCGCAGCAGGTGATGGTCCCGCCGCTCCGCGCCTACACACGGCAGGGCAACACCTTGACGCCGCTGGCGCTGCTGCCGACGGGGGCGGTGGTCAGCCCCTTGCTGGGCGCGGAGCTGCGGCCGGTAGGCATCTACTTGCGCATCATCGACCCGGCCACGGGGCTGCCCTTCCGTACGGCGGACGAGGAGCGGCGCGACCGCATCGCCGAGGAGCAAGCGCGCATCGCCGCCCAGGGTCGCGCGAACGCCGCCCAGGGTCGCGCGAACGCGGAGAAGCGCGCGCGCATCGCCGTCGAGGAGCGGGCCCGGCTCGCCGAGGAGCGCGCGGACGCCGAGGAGCGCGCGCGCATCGCCATCGAGGAACGCGTGGCGCGCGCGGAGGCGGCGCTGCACGAAGCCCTGACCAAACTGGCCGACCGCCAACCTCCGATGTAAGATACGGCTCCGGCATCCCATGGAGGTGTTTTATGAGCGCGGCGACCGACTACCTGGAAGCGGCGAAGATCGACGATGTGGTGCGGCAACTGCAAGGCGAAGGCTTCGCGGTGAGGAGAGAAGCGCGCATCGACGGCAAGGTCTATGATCTTGTCGGCGATAAGCCGGGCCGCAAGATTGCCGTGGAGGTCAAGGCCCGGTCTCGCTTGCAGGCCGACCGCGCGTCGATCAGGCAACTGCGCGAACGGGCGTTCGAGCATGGGTTCAACGAGTTCCGTCTGGTCGTGGTCAATCCGCCCCATGAGACCGCTGTGAAGATCGAGGGCCTGGAACAGCAGCTTCGGGAGTACATGGGCGAGCATCATCCGACGGAGTTGGTCGACGACCTCGGCTTACGGGTGCGCGTCAACGATGTCAGCCAGGTCGACCTCGACGCCATCACCATCACGGCCCAGGGCATCCACCTCGTCGGGGATGGCGTGGTCGACGTGGAGGTCGATGACGACGACAGCGAGGATGATAGCGGTCCCTGGATGACCGACTTCCCCTTCACCTTCGAACTGCTGCTCGACCACGGCCTACGCATCGTAGATGTCAACCGGATCACGGTCAATACCTCGCACTACTATCGCGACAATGAAGTGGCACCCCTCACCCCCGACCCCTCTCCCGTGCGCGGGAGAGGGGAGTAGCGATGCAAGTCCGCTGGCCTGCGACTGCGGTCGCATGGCAAACCACGGCCGACTGCGGTCGGTTGAACGGCAAAGTAAGCTCCTTAATCATGTACACGTGAATGCAGGAGAAGACGACGATGCCCGCGCTACCCTCCGATCTGCGCAAGACGCTGGATGGCGCCGTGCTGGCGGCCCGCCGCGTCGCTGAGGACGCGGCCCGCGACGCCCTGGCGCTGCTGTCCGTCGATAAGCCCGAGCCCTACGCCACCATGACGCTCGACCAGAAGCGCCTGCGCAACAGCCTGCGCGCCAAGGCGCGGCAGTTGGGCGGCGGGGACGGCTTGCAAGGGTTCGGTCCGCTGGTCGAGGAGGTGGCCTACGCGCAGTGGCACCGCATGCTCTTCGCCCGTTTCCTGGCCGAGAACGGTCTGCTGATGCACCCGAGCGGCGTCGCCGTCACGCTGGCGGAGTGCGCCGAATTGGCCGTGGAGGAAGGGCGCGAGGGCGAGGACGCCTGGAACGTGGCCGCGCGCTACGCCGGTGCCATGCTGCCCGGCATCTTCCGCGCCGACGACCCCGAGGTGTACGTGCGCTTCGCGCCCGAGGACCACCGCGCGCTGGAACGTATCCTGGCCGACCTGCCCGCCGCCGTCTTCACGGCAGACGACGCGCTGGGCTGGGTCTACCAGTTCTGGCAGACGGCGCAGAAGAAGACGGTCAACGCGTCCGGCAAGAAGATCGGCGCGGCCGAGCTGCCGCCGGTGACGCAGCTGTTCACCGAGCACTACATGGTGCAATTCCTGCTCGAAAACTCGCTCGGCGCCTGGTGGGCCGCCCGCCATCCCGACAGCCCGCTCCTACGCGACTACACCTACCTGCGCTACCGCGAGGCCGCCGCCGAGACCCCCATGGACGAGACCCTTACGACGCCGTCCCCTGCCACCGACGAGACCCCCATCGCATCAGCCGGCGCCACATCGCCGCCCGCCGGCTCACCCGGCGACCCGGACCCCCTGGGAGCGCCGGCTTCCAGCCGGCACCCCGCCGCCTCTACCACCTCCGACCCCCTGGACCCGCCGGCTCCCACGTCGGACCCTCTGGGAGCGCCGGCTTCCAGCCGGCACACCGTCGCCGCCACCACTTTGACCCAGCCCGACCGCTCGCCCGCCGCCGTCCCTCACGTCGCTGCTGGCCCCGACGCCCAAAGTGCGCTCGCCCGTCGTGTCCCCTCTGTCGGCGCCTTCCCTGGCTGGCCCGCCCGCGTGGCCGAGGTTACGGTGATGGACCCCTGCTGCGGTTCCGGTCACTTCCTGGTGGCGGCGCACGAGATGCTGCGGCGCATGCGCATGGAAGATGAGGGCCTTGACGTGGCGGCCGCGTCCGACGCCGTGCTGCGCGACAACCTGTTTGGCCTGGAGATCGACCCCCGCTGCACCCAGATCGCCGCGTTCGCCCTGGCCCTGGCGGCGTGGAAGGCCGGCGGCTACCGCGAGCTGCCCCTGCCCAACGTGGCCTGCTCCGGCATCGCCGTGGGTGGGCGCGTCGAGGAGTGGACGCGGCTGGCGGGCGAGGACGCCCGGCTGGCCGAGACGCTGGAGCGGCTATACTACCTGTTCCGCGACGCGCCCACCCTGGGCAGCCTGATCAACCCCGCCGCCGTCCCGCTGCAGCAGCGCCTGTTCAGCGCCGACTACGCCGAGGTCGAGCCGCTGCTCAAGCGCGCCCTCGGCAAGCGCCGCGCCGGCAGCGCCGACGACCCTGCCGCAGCCGTCTTCGGCGCCGCAGCCGAAGGCATCGCCCGCGCCGCCACGCTCCTGTCTGGCACGTACACGCTCGTTACGACCAATGTACCGTACCTAGCTCGTTACAAGCAAAGTGAGACATTGAGCCAGTTTTGCAGCAGCCGATACCCCGAGTCAAAATCTGACTTGGCGACAGTTTTTATCGATCGTTGTAGTGAGTTTGCAAGGTCTGGCGGTTCTTATTCTATCGTTACACCACAGAATTGGCTTTTTCTAACCTCTTACAAGGCTATGCGCAAGCGAATGCTGAAAGAGCAGACTTGGAATCACGTAAGTTGGCTTGGGCCAGGCGCATTCGAGACGATTAGTGGAGAGGTGGTCAAGGTTGTACTATGTGTACTTACAAGCAGACTATGCCAAGAGGGTCAGGTTACGACGCAGGTGGATGTGTCTAGCGTGAGGCCAGCTATCTTGAAGGCGCGTGACCTTCAGACACAGGTAGTGCATACCGTTGAACAGTTGAGCCAATTACGTAGCCCTGATGCACGAGTTACGTTCAACCCAGCCGTCGAGCAAGCTTTGTTGCAAGCGTATGCGGATGGGCTTCAAGGTATTTCCACAGCGGATTACAATCGCTTTGGGCGAGTATTTTGGGAATTGCCCGTGTTAACTCCTGATTGGGAGTTCCAGCAAAGTACGGTTGATAGAGTCACACTATACGGGGGACGCGAACACATTATCTGGATGGCTGCCCTGTTAAAGGAGGCAAATCTCATTGGCGCAGCTATTCGTGGCCGTTCTGCATGGGGCAAACTGTCGATTGCAGTAAGTCAGATGGGTGACTTGCCAGCGACGCTAGGGACAGGAGAATGCTTTGATACTAATGTAGCGGTAATCCTCCCCAAGAAACCCAAGTATCGGAACGCGATCTGGTCTTTTTGCTCTTCCCCTGAATATGGCGCGACTGTGCGACGCGTAAATCAAAAAATGGGGGTCGCGAATGCTACGCTCGTCAAAGTCCCATTCGATCTAGAACATTGGCAGGCTGTTGCGAACGAAGCGGGGCCGCTGCCGGAGCCGTACTCGAACGATCCGACGCAGTGGCTGTTCAAGGGGCAGCCGGCCGAGTCGACCGACCCGCTGCAGGTGGCCGTGGCCCGCCTGCTGGGCTATCGCTGGCCGCAGCAGCCCCCGGAGCACGACGCGCTCGACGCGCTGGCGGACACGGACGGCATCGTGTGCGTGCCGCCCGTGGCCGGGCATCCGCCCGCCGCCGAACGTCTGCGGGCGTTGCTGGCCGCGGCCTACGGCGAAGCCTGGTCGCCCGCGCAACAGGAGCGGCTGCTGGCCGCGACGGGCTTCGGGGGCAAGGGCCTCGAGGCCTGGCTGCGCGACGGCTTCTTCGCGGGGCACTGTCGCCTGTTCCACAACCGGCCCTTCGTCTGGCAGGTCTGGGACGGGCGCAAGGACGGCTTCTCGGCGCTGCTCAACTACCACCAGCTGGATGCGGCCTGCCTGGACCGCCTGATCTACAGCTACCTGGATCGCTGGATCGACGCGCAGAACGAGCAGCGGCAGCAGGCCGAGCGGCAAGGGGCCGACGTCAGCCCGGAGCTGGTGGGGGCGGGGGCGCGGTTGGTGGCGGCGCAACGGCTCAAGACGAAGTTGCGGGCCATCCGCGAGGGCGAGGCCACGTCCGACCGCAAGGACGGGTATGACATCTACGTGCGCTGGAAGCCGTTGCACCGGCAGCCCTTGGGCTGGGAGCCGGACCCGAACGACGGGGTGCGGCTGAACGTGCGGCCCTTTGTGCGCGCCGAGGCGCTGCGGACCAAGTTTACGGTCAACTGGAACAAGGATCGCGGGCATAACCCGGACGGCTCGGAGCGCCTGAACGATCTGCACCACACCCTGGCCGACAAGCGCGCCGCCCGCGCCACGGCGGAAACAGAACGACAACCATGATGACCGAATCCGCGACCTTGACCTTTCTCGACGCGCTGGCCGAGGCGCTGTCGCGCGCCTCTGTCTATAACCGCAACGACCAGGCGCCGCCGTGCGCCGTGCTGTGGACCGATAAGGAGCGCGAGTGGGAGCCGCTGCTGCCCCTGCTGCGCCCGCGTCTACCGTTGCTGACCCTGGGACCCTACCAGCCCCAGACGCGCACCGGACCGGCCTACTACCTGCGCTGCCTGGTCGATGGCGCCCTGGCCGACGAGGCCCTTCCAGACGGCGCGACGCCCATCATCTACCTGCCCGGCGTGAGCAGGTTCGACCTGCGCGCGGTCGACGAGTGCCCCGCGCTGCTGCGTCCTCTCCTGGAGCTGCAGTATCGCGGCGTGCTGTGGGCGCATCGCAACGGGCGCGACCTGACTCCGGCCGCGTTCCTCGGCTCGTCCGACGCGCTTGGCATCGCCATCGGCGCCGATGGAGCAACCCGCGCGGCGCTTGGCCGCGCCCTGACGCGCCTGGCCGACGAGCCGCTGGCGCATCTGCGCCGCGCCGCGCCGCTGCAGGCCGCGTACTTCAACGGGCTGCTGGTGGCCGACGAGGTGCGGGCCATCCTGCGCTGGCTGAGCGATCCCGACGGCTACCGTCAGGGCGGTGACGCGGCGCAGTGGGCCTCGTTCGGTGAGCTCTGCGCGCGGTCGTACGGGTTCTCGCCCCAGCGCGACGGCCCGGTCAGCGCCGCCGCGCTGCTGGGTGGCCGTCAGGGTCCCTGGGAAGCGGTGTGGCAGCGCTTCGCCGAGGCGCCAGCGGGTTATCCCGGCATAGCGGGACAGCTGCGGCGCACCCGGCCGCAAGGAGTATTGCCTTTTGCGGGCCACTCCGGCGCGCCTGAGACGTGGCCGCAGGACAACGAGGCGGCCGAGGCGCGGTTGCGCGCCGCGCTGCTGGCCCTGTCCGCGCTCCCGTCGCCGGATGCACGGGCGGCGGTTCTGGCGCTGGAGGCCGAGCACGGGGCGCGACGCCGCTCGGTCTGGGCCACGCTGGGCCAGGCGCGGCTGGCGGGCGCCCTGGAACACCTGGCCGCGCTGGCCACGGCGACGGCGCGGCCGCTGGGCGGCGCGACGGTCGCGGCCGTGGCCGGCGCCTACGCGGAGTGGGGCTGGACCGCTGACGCTGCCGTGATCGACGCGCTCGCCGCCGTCGAGGAGCACGCGGAGGTGTCGGCGGTGCGCGCGGCCGTGGGCGCGCTGTATCGCGAGTGGCTGGAGGCGGGGGCCGTTGCGCTGCAGCGGGCGGTCGCCGCCGATGGGGCCGGGACCGACCCCACGTTGCCGTCCTACCAGGCGCGCATGGTCGCCGTGCTCGATCCGCCGGCGTCGGCCTCCGAGCCGGGAACTTGTCTCCTGTTTGCCGATGGGTTGCGCTTCGACGCCGGCCAGCGCCTGGCCGGAGCGGTGCGCGGGCGCGGGCTTGATTGTACGGTGGCCTGGGGCCTGACGGCGCTGCCCAGCGTGACGCCAACGGCCAAGTATGCCGTGACCCCGGTGGCCGGCCTGCTGGCGGGCGGCGCGGGACTGGAGCCGGTGGTTGCGGCGAGCGGCGCGCGCCTTGGCGCGGAGGCGCTGCGCCGGCTGCTGCGCGAGGCGAACTACCAGGTGCTGCTGGGCGAGGATGAGCTGGGCGATCCAGCTGGCCTGGGCTGGACCGAGTTGGGCGCGATCGATTCCTACGGCCACGAGCACGGCTGGAAGGTGGCGCACCACCTCGCCGGTGAGGTCAGGACGCTGGCCGGGCGCATCGCCGCGCTGCTCGACCACGGCTGGCGCCGCGTCGTGGTCGTGACCGACCATGGCTGGCTATTGCTGCCGGGCGGGCTGCCCAAGGCCGAGCTGCCCAAGCACCTGGCGGAGCCGCGCAAGGGCCGCTGCGCGCGACTGGCCGCGGGCGCGGAGACCGACCAGCAGACGGTCCCCTGGCAGTGGGACGCGGAGGTGCGCATCGCCGTGCCGCCGGGCATCCGCTGCTACGAGTCCGGGCGCGAGTACGACCACGGCGGCATCAGCCCGCAGGAGTGCGTCGTGCCCGTCTTGGTCGTCACGGCGGGTACGGAGCCGGCCGGGGCGGTCGCCATCGCGCGGGCGAAGTGGGTGGGCCTGCGCTGTCGCATCACCGTGGATGGGACCTTGCCGGGCGCCGTCGTCGACATCAGGACCAAGCCGGCCGACGCGGCGACGAGCGTGGCCGGCGAGCCCCGGCCGATCGGGTCCAACGGCCAGGCATCGTTGACCGTACCGGACGACGGACTGCAGGGCGCCGCGGCGGTCATCGTGATCCTCGACGCCAACGGCCACATCCAGGCCCAGCACCCGACCGTCATCGGGGAGGACCAGCCATGATACTGTTCGTGGGTGACGTGATCATCTCACCCGACCGCAGTCGGCCGGTGGTTTGCCATGCGACACATGCGGATTGGCCCCGACTGGCTGCGGCCAGTCCCGGTCCAGCTGGCTGCGGCCGGTCCCGGTCCAGCCGGGCAGTCGCAGGCTCGCCCGTCATAGCTAGGGTCTGTGCATTGGCCGCCGCGGACGCCGGTCACCCACTGGGACCGCGGCGGTCCCCGCGGCCATGTGCGCGGGCGCGCGGTTTGCTGGACCCGCGCGGTGGTTTGCCAGACCCGGACAGGCGTCCCGCGACGGCGTGCCGCGGGCCCGCGGCGGTCCCAGTGGACACGCCCGTCGCCGACTTTTCACGAGCCCTGCCGTCATAACGGTGAGGGTCTCCCCATGATCGCGCTCGACGACCTGGACCATCTGGCCGCCGCGGCGTTCGACGGCTACGTCGTGCGCAAAGACCTTGCCCGGCGGTTCAAGGGCCAGTACCCCGTCCCCACCTACGTGGGCGAGTTCTTGCTGGGCCGCTACTGCGCCAGCACCGACGAGGAGGAGATCGCCGAGGGGCTGGCCATCGTGGAGACGC